>JAEEGL010571011.1_pt1 | contig 22093 bp, 16 predicted proteins | sample 9134231 | NCBI WGS metagenome assembly JAEEGL01 (sample SAMN16246548, study PRJNA631951) | gut metagenome | biome: gut microbiome; feature: rumen; material: fiber-attached | host: Bos | place: Iran: Karaj | collected 2018-10 | reverse complement strand
TTGCGAGTGTCTATGGTGCTGTTCATTATGCTATAGTAAGAAGGTCGGAAGAACTTATTCACATATACGTATGCTCCAGGGTACCAGCGAATATCCTCCAGGATATATCTTTCGTCATTGGCAAAGGGATAGATCCAACTATTGCTCTCCACGTCATGAGTGCCTGTAACATTGGCATCATAGTGTATGTTTTGCATGTATCCGTTTGTAAAGATAAAATTGAATGTGGAAACCACTTTGTCCGTAGGTGTCTGATATTCGGGATGTTCTTTGACGTCATCATACCAATACTCATCACCCAGCTTGCCTATGCCGTGGCCTACTGCCTCGTGCTGTATCAGCTCATTGAACACATCGCCCTTAAAGCCATACTTTCCCGTGACATTGATAACCGGATTGACCGGGATATAAGAGATAGCATTACCGACAGGATAGCCGTCAGTACTCTTGCCAATTTTGCAGAAATACGTAACGCCTGCATATTTTGAAGAGTTAAGCAGAACAATCATAAGACAATGTTCAAGAACAAGACTTCTTGCCTCTTGCTTGGAGTAACCATAGTTCTGCAACGCTTTCTCAGCACATGCCATAATGGTCAGCGAGTCTCCCCTGACCTCAGAACTTTTTTCAATATCGGGGAAATAGGAAGAGAAAGCGGTATAGGATTTAACAGAGCCGATGCCGCTGCGAGCTGAGACGGCCTTGACGGTATAGATGTCAAGGTAGGGTCTGAGTGACACCATCGGTTCACGGTCAAACAAGGCGTCAACTGCCTTCTGTATGGCTTTGTCGTAAGTGCCGTTGTTTACCTCTGTGGCATCGTAACCATCAGCCATGATGACAATAGGATACCCCTTTCCCTGAGCGGTATGGGTCACTATATGATCATAGGAAGATAAGGCAACGACGCTATCAGTATGCGTCAGTAACGCTGATTCATCAACGTCAACATGGAAGTCCTCCTCCTTGCTACATGAAGCCAGGAGGACTGCAAATAAGAATATAAGAAGTTTGTATATTTTCATTTCGAATGCCAAAGGTAGTAAGTTTTTTTGATATAGAACATACCCATTAATGTGTATTAACCACTTTTTAAGTATTTTTTTCTTGCTATTGTTGTATATCTCATGTGGTTTTTGTAATTTTGCATCGATTTTTTAGCACATTATATAATATATAGAAAGGTATATGGCTTACAATTTATTGAAAGGAAAGCGTGGCATCATCTTTGGTGCGTTGAATGATCAGTCAATAGCATGGAAGGTGGCAGAGCGCGCAGTAGAGGAAGGTGCAGAGATTGTGTTGACAAATACTGCCGTAGCAATTCGCATGGGCACACTTGACGAGCTGGCAAAGAAGACAAATGCAGCAGCCGTTATCCCAGCAGATGCCACAAGCGTGGAAGATTTGGAAAACCTCTTCACGGAGGCTCAGAAAGCTCTCGGCGGAAAGATAGATTTTGTGCTCCATTCATGTGCAATGTCTATGAACATGCGCAAGAAGCGTACATACGACGATTTGGATTATAATTTCCTAGACAAGACGCTGGACATCTCGGCAATCTCTTTCCACAAGATGATACAGGTGGCAAAGAAGCTTGACGCTATCAAGGAGTACGGCAGCATAGTGGCTCTGACCTACGTTGCAAGTCATCGCACGTTCTTTGGTTATAATGATATGGCTGATGCGAAAGCACTCCTGGAGTCTATCACACGCGCATTCGGATATATCTATGGTAGAGAGAAGCACGTGAGAGTGAACTGTATCTCTCAGTCCCCTACCCTCACGACTGCCGGTGGCGGCATCAAGGGATTTGACGGCATGCTGGACTTTGCTGACCGTATGTCACCCCTGGGAAATGCTTCTGCCGATGACTGCGCAGATTATTGCATGACTCTATTCTCAGACCTGACAAAGAAGGTGACGATGCAGACGCTCTTCCACGATGGAGGTTTCAGCAACATGGGTATGTCTCTGAGGGGTATGACTCAGTATAACAAGTCGTTCATCCCAGAGAATACGGATGAGAAGACCGGCAAGATCATATACGGATAACACATAAAGGTCAAGTAAAACAGTTATTTTTTTCAGCATAACACATGGGTGGCTTTTTTGGCACAATACAGAACAAACGTTGCGTAGAGGAACTGTTCTACGGAATAGATTATCAGTCGCACCTTGGTACCAAACGTGGAGGTATGGCCACATACAGCAAGGACACAGGTGGCTTCAAACGCTCCATACACAACCTGCAGAGCACATATTTCCGAACGAAGTTTGAGGAAGAGTTGCCAAAATTCTTTGGTGAACAAGGTATCGGAGTGATATCTGACACCGATGCGCAGCCGCTCCTGATGAACTCGCACCTGGGACGCTTTGCACTCGTCACGGTGGGCAAGGTGAACAATCAAGAGGAGATAGCAGAACAGCTATTGTCAGAGAACATGGTGCTATCGGAGTTCTCATCGGGCAGGATAAACCCGACAGAGCTCATAGGCCTGCTCATCATAAAGGGCAAGGACTTCATTGACGGTATAGAGAATGTCTATAAAACCGTGAAGGGTTCGTGCTCGATGCTCATACTGACACAGGACTGTATCATAGCTGCGCGTGACTTCTGGGGCCGTACTCCCATTATCATAGGAAAGAAAGAGGGCGCTATGGCTGCAACCTCTGAATCTACGGCGTTCCCCAACCTTGGTTTCGATATTGAGCACTATGTGGGGCCGGGTGAGATAGTAAAACTCACAGCCGACGGAATGGAGGTGATGCGCAAGGCAGAGGAGAACATGCAGGTGTGCTCATTCCTGTGGATATACTATGGTTTCCCCACCTCATTCTATGAAGGCAGAAACGTGGAGCGGATGAGATACCGCACAGGCTACGTGATGGGACAGACTGATGACACGGAAGTGGATAACGCGGGAGGGATACCAGACTCAGGACTCGGTATGGCAACAGGATATGCAGCAGGACATAATGTGCCCTATCAGAGATGCATATCAAAATATACTCCCACATGGCCACGCTCCTTTATGCCTACCAATCAGGAGACACGTAACCTTGTGGCCAAGATGAAACTCATACCTAACAAGGCTATGCTGGAGGGAAAACGATGCCTGTTCTGCGACGACTCCATCGTAAGAGGCACACAGCTGAAGGACAACACGAAGGTACTTAAGGAACTGGGAGCCAAAGAGGTGCACATGCGCATAGCATGCCCGCCGCTGATATGGGGCTGTCCTTTTATCAACTTCTCAGCATCCAAGAGTGAACTGGAGCTGATTGCACGACGTGTTATCATGGACTTTGAAACGGGTTCAGAACACAGGACCTCACTTGACGAGGCACATACGGCACAAAGCATAGAGATAAGTGATGAGACACTTAAGAAATATGCCAAGACCGACTCGCCGGAGTATCAGCGAATGGTCAACGAGATAGCAAGACGCCTGAACATAGACACGCTGAAGTTCTCGAAGATAGAGACCATCATCGAGGCTATAGGCCTGCCGAAGTGCAAGGTATGTACACATTGCTTTGACGGCAGTTCCTCATACACTTTGAAATAAGAATGTAAGGTGCCGATAACATAACGTATTACATAAAAAAGGTAAAATAAAGTGACAAGAGCAATTATAACAGTAGTAGGTAAAGACACCGTAGGCATTATCGCCAAAGTGTGTTCTTATTTGGCTGACAGCCAGATAAACATTCTCGACATATCTCAGACCATCGTGCAGGAGTTCTTTAACATGATGATGATTGTGGATATGTCTAAGTGCAACACATCCTTTGATCAGGTCTCTTCTGAACTGTCAAATATCGGACAAGATATGGGCGTGCAGGTGAAGTGCCAGTTGGAAGACATCTTTGATAAGATGCATAGGATATAAGAGTGAAAGCCCCACCCCGACCCTCCCCTAGGGGAGGGAGGGAAATTACAGGGAGGGATGAGAGATGAGGGATGAGAGAGATGAATTAAAAGTGAAGCCCCCCACCAAAAAAACTCAAACATTATCTAATGATAAACATCAGCGAAGTCCTTGAAACCAATAAGATGATTGAGCAGGAAAACCTTGACGTACGTACTATTACGTTGGGTATAAGCCTGCTGGATTGTGCTGACAAGGATTTAAACACTACCTGCGAAAAGATTTATCGCAAAATAACTATGCTGGCTCAAAACCTGGTGTCAACAGGTGAGCAGATTTCGCGCGAGTTTGCAATACCTATTGTAAACAAACGCATCTCTATTACCCCGATATCGCTTGTGGGAGCTGCATGCTGCAAGATACCGGCAGATTATGTCCAGATAGCAAAAGTCCTTGACAAGGCAGCAAAGGAAGTTGGGGTAAACTTCTTGGGAGGATACTCTGCTGTTGTATCAAAAGGCATGACGAAGAGCGATGAACTGCTCATACGCTCCATTCCTCAGGCCTTGGCTGAAACAGAACGCATCTGCTCGTCCGTCAATGTGGGTTCTACGAAGACGGGAATAAATATGGATGCTGTTCGCCTTATGGGAGACATAATACTGCAGACTGCAAATAACACAAAGGAACAGGATTCGCTTGGATGTGCAAAACTTGTCGTTCTGTGCAACGCTCCAGATGACAATCCCTTTATGGCTGGAGCATTCCACGGCGTAAGCGAGGCCGATGCTATTATAAACGTAGGTGTATCAGGCCCGGGAGTCGTAAAGTATGCATTGGAACAGATGGATAAGGGTAAGGAAAAACCTGCCAACTTTGAGGTTCTCTGCGAGACAATAAAGAAGACGGCTTTCAAGATTACGCGTGTAGGACAGTTGGTAGCCCAGGAGGCATCAAAAAGACTGGGCATCCCGTTCGGCATCATAGACTTGTCACTTGCTCCCACTCCTGCCATAGGTGACTCTGTGGCGGACATTCTGCAATGTATCGGCGTGGAGCATGCAGGAGCCCCGGGCACCACAGCTGCTTTGGCTCTTCTTAACGACCAGGTAAAGAAAGGTGGCGTAATGGCTTCATCATATGTCGGTGGACTGAGTGGCGCTTTCATTCCTGTATCAGAAGATCAGGGAATGATAGATGCCGTAAAAGCAGGCGCCTTGACAATAGAGAAGCTTGAAGCTATGACCTGCGTTTGCTCCGTAGGACTGGATATGATAGCTATCCCCGGAGATACTAAGGCTACCACAATTGCAGGCATCATAGCCGATGAAAGCGCTATTGGTATGGTGAACCAAAAAACAACTGCGGTAAGAATCATCCCGGTAATAGGAAAGACCGTAGGCGACACCGTGGAGTTTGGAGGCTTATTGGGATATGCCCCGATTATGCCAGTCAACACTTATGACTGCGGACGGTTTGTAAACCGAACAGGACGCATCCCGGCTCCTATACACAGCTTTAAGAATTAAAATATTGGTAAGTATCTTTGATAATAGAAGATATAACACAAACCCATATAAATTCAAAAAAAACAACAACAAACTATGAAAAAGATTCGTGCAGCCGTAGTAGGCTACGGAAACATTGGTAAATTTGCTATTGAAGCATTGGAAGCCAGTGAAGATTTTGAGATTGCAGGTGTTGTACGTCGTAACGGAAGCGACAACAAGCCTTTGGAGCTGACTCCCTACAATGTTGTGAAAGACATTGCCGAGCTGAAAGATGTTGATGTAGCTATTCTTGCTACCCCTACCCGCTCCTGCCAGGAGTATGCAGAGAAGATACTCGCTATGGGTATAAATACTGTGGACTCTTTTGATATTCACACTTCTATTGTTGACTATCGTCGCGCCCTGACACCTATTTGCCAAAAGAACGGCACGGTGGCAGTCATAGCAGCAGGATGGGACCCAGGCTCCGACTCTATCGTACGCACACTTATGCAGAGCCTTGCACCAAAGGGACTGTCATACACGAACTTCGGTCCTGGACGCTCTATGGGTCACTCTGTTTGTGTTCGTTCAAAGGCCGGTGTTAAGGATGCGCTCTCAATGACTATCCCTGTAGGCGAGGGCATTCACCGTCGTATGGTATATGTGGAGTTGGAAGAGGGAGCCGATCTCGCTGAGGTAACGAAGGCAATTAAGGCTGACCCATACTTTGCAAACGATGAGACACATGTCTTTGCTGTTGAAAGCGTAGATGCACTCAACGATGTCGGTCACGGAGTAAACCTTGTACGTAAGGGTGTAAGCGGTAAGACTCACAACCAGATGTTTGAGTTCAACATGAAGATAAACAATCCAGCTCTGACCGCCCAGGTACTGGTTAATGTAGCCCGTGCCTCTATGCGTCAGCAGCCTGGTTGCTACACGATGATTGAGATTCCTGTAATAGATTACCTGCCAGGTGATCGTGAGAACCTTATCTCACACTTGGTATAAAACAGATAAATCAGAACGTTGCTTAAGAGTTTAACATCAGATAGTAAGCAAGCGCAGTTCATGCGTTTCGTTCTGAACGGATGTTTAGCAGCAGCGATACATTATGCGGTGTATTGCTGCTGCCAATTCTTTCTTGAGGTAAACGTATCATACGCTATTGGATATGTAGTCAGTTTTGTGGTAAATTATTTCACTACCACCTACTTTACCTTCCGCAAACGTCCAAGCTGGAAGCACTTTATAGGCTTCTGCGGGTCACACGGAGTAAACATACTTCTCCACACATCGCTATTCTGGTGCATGATGCAACTTGGAGTAAACCGCTTCATAGCGCCGTTTATTGTTATGGGAATAGCAATGTTAGTACAGTTCACTATCCTGCGCATGGTATTCAAGAAATAAAAAAACTATCCCATAAGGAAATATAACGGAAAATCCTAAGGGGACATAATATAAATACCCTAAGGTCTGTAATAGAAAAAAGGAGTTGCGTTTGGCAACTCCTTTTCTATTTCACCTACAGTATATATCTGTTTTACTTCATTCTTTCTTCTACCCATTTACGAGCATTTACGAAGGCCTCGTGCCAAGGTGTGACTGTATCTGTCAGCCTGCGCTCTACGGGATAGTATCCGCATTGCCAAGGATGTTGTGTGCGTTCCGGGTGAGGCATGATGGCCAAGTGACGACCATCAGCACTTGCGAGGGCTGCTACGTCGTAATCGGAACCGTTAGGATTTGCAGGATAACCGTGACGGTTGTACTTTGCAACGATGTTATACTTGTCTTCTGTCTGTGGCAGATGGAACTTACCTTCACCATGAGCCACCCAGCAACCTATCTTCTTTCCGCTCAGCGAACCGAACATAACGGAATCATTCTGAGGTATCTGCAACGTCACGAATGTTGACTCAAACTTGTGCGAGTCATTATGCTGCATCTGGGCATACTGTTGCTTGTACTGCAACAACCTTTCTGCGCTGAGTCTGTCCTCAGCCCCATTGGACTGCAGAGGGAAATTGTTGTCTATCAGTCCCAGTTCTATCATCAGCTGACAACCATTACATACTCCAAATGACAAGGTGTCCTGACGTGAATAGAATTTGTCAAGAGCCTCCTTAGCCTTAGGATTGTAGAGGAAAGCACCTGCCCAACCCTTTGCAGAGCCAAGAACGTCAGAGTTTGAGAAGCCGCCGCAGAAGGCTATTACATTCACTTCTTCCAATGTCTCGCGTCCTGTGATAAGGTCGGTCATAGTGACATCCTTCACGTCAAAGCCAGCCTGATAGAATGACCACGCCATCTCGCGCTCTGAGTTTGATCCCTTCTCGCGAATAACAGCCACAAGTGGTCGCTTGCCTTTAATGCTGTCACGTGACTCTGCCTTAAGCGGTGCTCCGCTCAACGTCCATTCCACAGGTATGTTGCTGTAGTTAGCAAAACGCTCAGCAGCCTTGCCGTGGAAGCTCTGTCTGCGATCAAGGAGGAAAGATGTCTTGTACCAAACATCACGGAGCTCCTCGATGTCAAATGTGAACAGCATATCGCGGGCTGCCAGCTGTGTGTTTGGCACATTGGCATTGCTTATAGTCTTAGCGATAGTGATGAGTCGCTTGCCATCACCTGTTGTTGGCTTACCTATCTTAGCATAACCTACGCCGGCATCGTCAAGGATTTTCTTTACACGAGTTGCGTCGCTATCCTTTACCTGAATAACAACACCTGGATTCTCTGCAAAGAGTATCTTCACAATGTCACCCTCTACGAGCTTATTGAAATTGATATCCAATCCACCCTTAGTGTTGGCAAAACACATCTCAAGCAGACAGGTGATAATACCACCTGCAGATATATCATGGCCGGCAAGAACAAGGCCCTCAGATACTAACTGCTGAACTGCGATAAAGGCATCACGGAAATACTCGGGGTTCGCCACAGTCGGTACGTCGCTGCCTACTTTTCCTCTGCTCTGAGCAAAAGCGGAACCACCAAGCTGAAGCTTGTCAAACGAGAAGTCTATGTAGTACAGACGTGAATCCTTTTCTGCCGTATTGATAACAGGCGAAACGGTCTTCTTCACATCGCTGACCTCACCGCCTGCACTCACGATGACCGTACCCGGGGCGATAATCTTCTTGCCGTCAGGATATTTCTGAGTCATTGAGAGTGAGTCCTTACCTGTCGGTACGTTGACCTGCAATGCGAGACAGAAGTCACTCAAAGCCTTTACTGCGCTATAGAGTCTTGCATCCTCACCCTCTTGTGCGCGGCAAGGCCACATCCAGTTGGCGCTCAGCGAGATACTGTCCATACATGTAGCACCCTTACCCTCAGGAATATCTAGTGGTGCCCACACGAGGTTGGTCAGAGCCTCGGCAACAGAAAGAACCGAACCGGCCTCTGGATTTGCCAAAGCAGCCTGAGGAGCATGTCCCAAAGAGGTTGCTATTCCCTTGGTGCCCGTATAGTCAAGAGCTACGACGCCGCAATCAGAAAGCGGCAACTGCAGCTCTCCCTGACATTGCTGGCGGGCTACACGGCCTGTGACGCTACGGTCAACCTTGTTTGTCAGCCAATCCTTACATGCTACAGCCTCCAGTTGCAGCACGTCTTTAAGATAAGATGTCAGCTGTTCATTGAGCGTAGTGTTGGATGACAGGCCGGATGCGTCATAGGTCACAACATCATATTTACGCTCAACAGTCTTGTCGTCCATGACTGTCTTTGGTGACGAACCGAACATCTGCTCTACGGCAAGGTCGAAAGGTCTCTCTCCATCGGCCTGCTCAAAGGCAAAGCGATGGTCACCTGTAGTCTCTCCTACTGTGTACATCGGAGCTCTCTCGCGGTCAGCAATCTTCTGTACATGCTCTATTGAACTCTCGTCTATGAGCAATCCCATGCGCTCCTGAGACTCATTGGCTATGATTTCCTTTGCCGACAAGGTCTTATCGCCCACAGGCAACTTGTCCATGTGTATGAGTCCGCCACATTCTTCCACAAGCTCTGAGAGACAGTTAACGTGTCCGGCTGAGCCGTGATCGTGAATGGAAACGATAGGGTTCTTGTCTTCCTCGCCTAATGCACGGATAACATTATATGCACGTTTCTGCATCTCAGGGTTGGCACGCTGAACCGCATTCAGCTCAATACCGCTGGAGTATCTACCTGTCTCCACACTTGAAACAGAACCGCCACCCAGTCCGATACGATAATTCTCACCACCCATGACAACGATTTTGTTGCCTGGCTGCGGCTCACCCTTTATGCAGTCACGCTTGATACCATAGCCCACACCTCCGGCAAGCATGATAACCTTGTCGTAAGCGTACTGCTCTTCGGAGTTCGGCTCCTGATGCTCAAAGGTGAGGACAGAACCGCAGATGAGTGGCTGACCGAACTTATTACCAAAGTCCGATGCTCCGTTTGAAGCCTTTATAAGTATCTGCTCAGGTGTCTGATACAGCCACTTACGTATCGGCATTATCTTCTCCCACTCATGACAGTCCTTATCCTTGCTCCAATGCAGCAATCCGTCAGTATGCTCGTCACCCTTATCCTTACGCGGATAAGAGGTCATATAGACAGCTGTTCCGGCAATTGGCCATGAGCCAACGCCACCTCCCATACGGTCGCGTATCTCACCACCTGTGCCTGTTGCGGCACCATTGAATGGCTCTACGGTTGTCGGGAAGTTATGGGTCTCAGCCTTAAGGGATATGACGCTCTCCACCTTTTTAATTTTATATATATCAGGCTCTGCATGGTTGGCAGGTGAGAACTGCTCTATCTCTGGTCCTGCGGCAAAAGCCACATTATCCTTATAGGCTGACAGTATCTTATTAGGATTCTCCTGTGTTGTCCGCTTAATCATCTGGAACAACGATGACTCCATCTCTTTACCGTCTATGACAAATGTTCCTCCGAAAATCTTGTGGCGGCAATGCTCCGAATTAATCTGTGCAAAGCCGAAGAGCTCAGAGTCTGTCAATGGGCGTCCTAACTGCTCAGCCACCTTATACAGGTATTCTATCTCCTCCTTGGACAATGCCAGGCCTTCCTGCTCATTGTGCTCCTCGATGTTCTCGATGTACTTAATGGGTTCCGGACTTTTGTTGACCGTAAAGATGTCCTGGTTCAGGCCCTTATACATGCGCTGCAGCATCTCGTCGTGCTCTGCGTCCTCAGTCTCTGCCGGGAAATACTCCTCTATACGGGTAATTCCGCAGAGCGACATGTTCTGCGTTATCTCTACGGCATTCGTTGACCAAGGTGTAATCATTTCGCGTCGCGGACCAACAAAGTATCCGCTCAACGATGTCTCAGGCTCACCTTTTTCGTTTGTCAATAGTTCTGCGTTGTCATAGAGCCAGCATAACTTCTTTACCTCATCAGTATCTGGCTGATGATTAATCTCTGTTGCTATGACATGCTGTGATGGAGTTTTGAAGAATAGAATCATATAATGTATTCAGGATTTAAGTATTATGACTTAACTGTTGGTAAATAACATTCCGGGCTATACTCAGAGCAATAACTCGTTATATCTTTATTTCGACATATCGACATATCGTTATATCGTTATATCGACAAATCGGCATCCCGGCATTTCGCTAATTTTAGTTCAGCCCTTTCAGGCTGGATATTACCTGCTTGGGATTGTCTGAAGCGAAGATATATGAGCCAGACACCAGCACATCCACTCCGGCTTCTGCCAGTCGTGGCGCGGTTTTGCCGTTCACTCCGCCATCCACTTCAATGAGGGCCTTTGAGCCTGTTCGCCCTATCATTTCTTTCAGGCGTTTCACTTTGTCTATAGTGTTCTCTATGAAAGCCTGCCCACCGAAACCCGGGTTCACGCTCATCACGAGGACAAGGTCTATGTCTCGTATTACATCCTCAAGCACCCATATCGGTGTTGAAGGATTGAGCGTCACTCCGGCCTTCATGCCGGCTTCGTGAATTTCGTGTATGGTACGATGGAGATGCGTGCAGGCCTCATAGTGCACATTCATCATCATAGCTCCGAATGCTACAGTCTGACGAATGAAGCGCTCGGGGCTCTTTACCATGTAATGCACGTCCAAGGGCTTGCGACATGCCTTTGCGACTGCCTCAAGTACGGGAAATCCAAAAGAGATATTGGGGACAAACAGACCGTCCATTACATCCAGGTGCAGCCAATCGGCTTCGCTGGAGTTAATCATCTCGATATCCTTATCGAGATGCAGGAAGTCTGCTGCCAATAGCGAGGGAGATACTATCATAATTGTACGCAAAAAGTCTTATGTAATTAAGCACTTCGTCTGATGGCGTAAATGAGTAGTTTGAGTAGATTTGGTTCATAGGCGGGATTTTTTTGTTACTTTGATTAGATAACGCCGCCTATATGATTTTATTGCAGAGAAGTAAAGAAAAAGTCGCAGACACCCATGAAGAAATGTCTGCGACTTCATTTTCAGGCAAGTGCAGTTTTATCAACTCTTACTTTACCTTATCTACGATAGCCTTGAATGCCTCGGGATTGTTAACTGCGAGGTCAGCAAGGACCTTACGGTTGATTTCGATGCCTTCCTTGTGCAGCAGACCCATAAGTGCAGAGTATGACAGGCCTTCCATGCGTGCAGCAGCGTTGATACGCTGTATCCACAGAGCACGGAATGTGCGCTTCTTATTCTTACGGTCGCGATATGCATAGGTAAGACCTTTCTCCCATGTATTCTTCGCTACGGTCCACACATTCTTGCGTGCGCCAAAGTAACCCTTTGTGAGCTTCAGGATGCGTGTTCTCTTTGCCTTAGAGGCAACGTGATTTACTGATCTTGGCATAGTTTTCTACTTTAGAAAGTTCGACAATAGGGTGAATTAACGCAAACACAGCAAGTCGCGAACCTGCTTCATGTTTGAAGAGTCAATGATTGAATAACCGAGAAGATTTCTCTTCTGCTTCTTTGTCTTCTTTGTCAGGATGTGACTGTGGAAAGCGTGACGTCTTTTCACCTTACCTGAACCGGTGAAAGCAAAGCGCTTCTTAGCACCGGAATTTGTCTTTACTTTTGGCATTTTTTTGTTATTTATAAATTGTTATTAATGAATGAGGTGGCAACGCATATACCGGGCGTTACGCACTCTCTTTGCATTCTCTTTTAGGTGGTTCGTGTTTCTTTCCACCATGACTTTATTCTTCGCCGCCCATTTCTTCCTTGAGCTTCACAAGAGCATCCAGACCCTTGGCGCTTCCTGCCAGCCCGTCATTCTGGCTGACCTCTTCCTGCTGCGACAAGTCTGCTGCTTCCTGCTCTCTGCGCTCACGGTCCATCTTCTGCTGCGACTTCTTAGCCTGTCCTGCATGTTTCGGAGCCAGGAAGAGGAACATCTTCTTTCCCTCCAAGCGCGGCATCTGCTCCACCTTGCCATATTCTTCCAAATCATTGGCAAATCTCAGCAGCAACACCTCACCTTGTTCCTTAAACAAAATGGAGCGACCACGGAAGAACACATAGGCACGCACCTTGTTGCCTTCCTCAAGAAACTCCTTCGCATGCTTCAGCTTGAAGTTGTAGTCATGATCATCCGTCTGAGGTCCGAAGCGGATTTCCTTTACTTCCACCTTCACCTGCTTTGACTTCAGCTCTTTCGCCTTCTTCTTCTGCTGATAGAGGAACTTGGAATAGTCAATGATACGACAAACTGGCGGATTGGCATTAGGGCTGATCTCTACAAGATCTTCCTCACGCTGACGTGCTAAGTCAAGGGCATCCTTTGTCGGCATCACAGTTGAGCCGTTGTCATCCACTACACGAACCTCACGCACCCGGATTTGGTCATTGATGCGATACTGGTTCTTTGGATTCTGTTTTCTGTTGTCTGTTCTCATTAACTGTTTTATGGCGGGTTCTATTAATTGCCGCCGTGATACTTGTTTTCTTATAAACTTCCTGCTGATATTGTGTTTGCGCAAAAAGCGCTGCAAAGTTACTAATTTTTATTGATAGCACGTATTTTACATATTCCCTTATGCAATATGTTTACGTTTTTTTAACATAAATCATTTCCCAAAGGTCAAAATTCCCCCGCGTTGGCCTACTTTTCTCCTTGCGCTGGCCTACTTTTCTCCTTGTGCTGAGTAATTTAACTACCCGAGCTGAGTAACTTAACTACCCGAGATGAGTAACTTAACTACCCGATGTGAGTAACTTAACTACCCGATGTGAGTAACTCCCCTCATTGCGCTCAATCAGTCAAACAAGTGGATAGTGAATTTCACGCCTGAGCGAACGGCTTCTTTTTTGGCAATAGAGGTAAAGAAGGAAATGTCTAAGATATGTGTCGAGATGCCATAACCCAATTCCACGTATGGGAAGAGGCGGTCTGTGGCGAGCAGTCCCAGATACAGTCTCTCGCCGCGGATGAGGTAGGTCGAAATGCGTCCCAGCAGGAGGTTGGGGCTTTCCAGCACAGCATGTGCCCGCAGATAGCGATAGCAGTTGTCATAGTAACGCCCGTTGAGGATATGAAAGCACCCCGACTTGGCGTCATTCCACGTTGGGTCTGTTATGCCTTCATTAAAATACTCATAGAACACGAAGTCAATGTTATGTCGGTTCGTGAACAATCCTCCACCTATTTTCCACAGCAGCAGGTATAGCGGGGACAGATACTGCCGTTTCGTTACTGTTGCCTCCCAACGCTCAAAGTGTGCTTCGGTATTCAGCACGCCTGATGTGCCGCGCTCATAGTCCAGCATGAAGGTGGGCCACTTGCTGCCCACTATCACTTTCTTCTCTTCATCATAAAAATAATGTTGCCCCGGGGTGTATGTGATATTGACATGGGGAGAGAATGAGGTATAGTGATCTTTCAACTCGTAATGTTCCAACACATCGCTGCTCACGCGATGCGGCGTCCTGTTATGATATATCAAACCAGCCTGAACGCGCAGTCCGTTTATTACCTCTATATTATGCTCCAGTCTTACCATAAAGTCTCGAAAGAGTATATAGTAATCCGGAACAGGCTTAAACACTCCCGCTCCTCCTTCAGGCAACTCATACGGATTGCCCCCAATGTCTATGATGTTTTTGGGTTCCAGCCTCAACTGGTCCGTAGAACTTCTCTGTCCTCTATGCTGTACCGTCAGCGATACCGAAGCATTACGGATTGGGGCATAGACAAAATTTGTGATAAATCGCCCTACAATCAGTTTGGGTCTGAAGTTATAACCCAGCCTCAGATCCATCTGCAGGCTGCGTCCTGAGGTGTGGTTGAGCCTCAAGCGAGCATCCTGTTGATACGTGATGCCTCGCCAGTCAGAATAGGAAATATCGGGGTTGGTGAGGCGTATCGTGCTAAACTGCGACGTAGTGAAGTTATAGCTGTGGAACATACTCTGTCCTATAGTGCCCAAAGTCTTGATCCAGGGCTGCGTATGTTTGCGTCGTATAGTATCCTTGACTATAACCTCATCCTGCGCCAACGCCACATTTGACTTTCTCCATCTAGGCGTTGCTTCGTCATACAGTCTTTCTGCCGTACTGTCCAATGGTTCCGAGCGATAGTGTGCAATAGCCAGCGAGTCATGCCTTGTCTTTACGGTATCAAGACTCAACGAATACAAAGGCGTAAGGTCAACACCCCTAAGCCCCAGGTTGAAGGGATGCTTATGGTTGCCGTTCTGGCTCTGCTTCAGGCTATCGCCTTCGTTTTGTTTTTGGCCAAGACTATCGTTATTTTTAAGGTTATTGTTAAGGTTTTGGGCTCCATTATCCTTTTCGTGTGATTCGTGGTCGCTCTTGTTTTGGGTGCGGTCAAGCTCTCCCTCCCTTAAGGGAGGGTTAGGGGTGGGGCTCCTCCTTTTCCGTCTCAGCAACCTTGATGGGTCATAGTCACTTTCCATCGTATAGTAGTCTTGACTAAAGGTAGCGTGTCCATCAACGATGTTGCCGTAATAGTAATAATGGAATTCTGCCTCTGACTCTACAGGCCAATAGCGCTCGTCACCCTGCTCGCCCATCTTCACATCTACTTGGAACAGGATGAATCCCCAGTAGCATCTGAAGCTATAGCGCGAGATGCAATGTGAGTTGCTGTCGTAAGTGAATGTACCCCTGAGGGACAGCTGAGTCTTGTTTCTCTTGGCGTGATAAGAGTAGTGCACCTTTCCAGGCGAGACGGAGTCTATCCTATAGTCATAGTGTTTGGCATTCTCCTTTACGAAAGGTGAAAGGATATGGTCCCCTCCGAGAAGGTATGAGTTGTATGGCGTTTGCAGAAAGAGGTCCATCACCTCCTGGTTTGCCATATCATAGTTATCCACGGAGCCGTATTCATATCTTATCTTCCTCGTAAACTTCGTCACTCGGTTATACTGCTGCACACCTACCTGCTCGGTCAGCAGTTCCCTTCCCCCTCGACGGTAGTAACTGCGGTTAGGAAGTGTGAAGTAAAGGAAGTTACGGCGGCGCAACTTGGAACTCCCGCGAAAATAGTACAGGCACTCATAGTTCCATTGCTTGGTCCTGAAGGAGTCTGCCACAGAAAAGAACACGGGGAAATTGGTGTCCGTACTCTTCATCTTCACCTTACCAAATGAAGTCATAGGACACAGCAATAACAGTATAATGTATGTCAGAATGCGCAGCAGCATCAGTTACCTACAGATTGTGGCAGGGGTTGTTTCTTCAGTTCTATACGGAACGTCGTTCCTTTATTCTTTTCTGAATAGAGTACGTAAATCTTTCCGTCGTGATACTCTTCTATGATGCGTCTTGATAGAGACAGCCCAAGTCCCCACCCGCGCTTCTTCGTGGTATAACCCGGATTGAACACCTCCTTGAGCTTACTGGGCTCTATGCCCTTGCCATTGTCCGACACATCTATTATCACAAGCCGCTCCTCAGTAGATATGCTTGCTCTCATGTGTATGTCTCCCCTACCCTCCATAGCATCTACGGCATTCTTGCACAGGTTCTCAAACACCCATTCAAAGAGGAGCGGATTGACCGTTACGAGTATTCCCTCGTCAACAGTATAGCTGATATGCACCTTGCCTGATGTGCGGCGGCTCATGTACTGCACCACGTGGCCCAGTATCTCCTCAAGCGACACGGTACTCTTCTCCGGTGTCGAGCCGATCTTTGAGAACCTGTCCGCTATGAGCCTGAGGCGGCTCACATCCTTGTCCATCTCGGGTAGCAAGTCATCATTGGGATAGTTCTCCTTGAGTATCTCCATCCACGCCATGAGCGACGAGATGGGCGTACCGAGCTGATGAGCCGTTTCCTTTGACAGTCCCACCCACACCTTGTTCTGCTCTGCACGCTTTGAGGACAGCAGAGCCAGTATGGCCAAAGCCACAAACAGCATCACGACGGCAAGCTGTATGTAGGGATAGTACGCCAGGCGGGTGAGCAGCACGGAGTCATCATAACACACCAGCAGATAGTCTGACTTAGGGCTATCCGGCTGCAAATCTACACGAATCGCCATTCCTTTCTTCTGCATTTTCCTTGCCATACCGGCTGCTACGGAGAGACTGTCCGCCGTGTTTCCCATCTCTATGTTTCGCCACATCTGCACGTTGCCTTTCTTATCCACCACGATGACCGGTATTGTGTGGTTTTGCTCCAGCACCTTCACCACCAGACCCAGGTCCGTATTCTCATCCGCGCTGGCAAGATTGTGCATCGCCTCTGCCCATATCTCCATGCGTGAACGCTCCTCGTTTGCCAGCTCTGTCACCATGCGATGACTGACGATGAGAGAGGCGGCGGCTATGATAACCGCAGCAAGGATAAACGATATTTTAAGACGTGAGGTCATTGCGTTTTCGGCTTTTTCGGGGCAAAAGTAGCATTTTTTTGCGATATTTTATACCATTGTTACAAAAAAATTATTACTTTTGCCGAAAATTATGTCAACTATCCTATACCAATCACCAATCTTCGGCCCTGTGCATTCGCGCAGGCTGGGAGTATCGCTGGGCATAAACCTTATGCCTGCCGATGGAAAAGTGTGCACCTTTGACTGCATCTATTGTGAGTGCGGGCTCAATGCCGAGCACCGACCCTCTGAGCATCGTCCCACCAGGGATGAGGTAAGCAATGCGCTACAGGAGGTGCTACACGACAGGCACACTCAGGGGCTGCCACTCGATGTCATCACCTTTGCAGGCAACGGCGAACCCACAGCCCATCCTGAATTCCCCGATATCATACGCGACACAATAGCGCTGAGGGACCAATACTTCCCAGAGGCAAAGGTATCCGTGCTCAGCAACGCCACGATGATACACAAGCCCGCCATACGCGAGGCGCTGATGCTCGTGGATAACAACATTCAGAAGCTGGATACCGTTGATGCTACATATATAAATAAGGTGGACCGTCCCGTTTCTGCCTCATATGATGTGAAGGATATAATATCCAACCTAAAGGAATTTCACGGACACGTGATTATCCAGACCATGTTTATGAAGGGCAGCAACAACGTCGATAACACCGGAGAATTCTACGTAGCCCCTTGGATTGAGGCCGTGAAGGAGATTGCCCCGCAGCAGGTGATGATTTACACCATAGACCGCGACACCCCCGTGAGCGGACTGGAAAAGGCTGACAAAACCACGCTCGACACCATCCGTGACCGCGTAACGGCATTAGGCATACCGTGCACGGCAAGCTATTGATCTAACAAAGAAAATACAACATACTGACTATGAGAAAAACTATCCTGACAATTCTTACCCTTACCCTCTCTCTGGCGTGCTATTCCGCAGAACCCCTGGCACTGGCTCAGAGGGCAAATGATTATTTCATGGCAAAGTGGAGCGACCCATCATGGCCTACCACAGGAAAGAAACTGCGCCCCTCCAATCTCTGGACGCGTGCCGTATATTACGAGGGACTCTTTGCGCTCTACAGCATAGACCCGCAGGAGCGGTACATGAAATATGTTGACGACTGGGGCAATTATCACGGATGGAACGTATATACCGGCAAACCCGAGACCGTGGATGCTGACCACCAATGCTGCGGACAGGCCTACATGATGAGATACATGCAGGTGGGCGGCGATGAGAAGATTGCTAAGATACGTGCTAACTTTGACCACGAGATATCCAGCACGGGCAATCGTCATTGGACGTGGATTGATGCCATTCAGATGGCTATGCCCGCCTTTGCCATGATGACAAAGATTACGGGTGACAGAAAGTACTTGGACTATGCTATGCGCTCTTACGTGTGGACACGCGACACCTGTGGCGGCAAGCTGTTCAACGAAGCCGAAGGCCTGTGGTGGAGAGATGCCAATTTCGTTGCGCCCTACAAGGAGAACGATGGCAAGAACTGCTACTGGAGCCGCGGTAACGGATGGGTATATGCAGCCCTTGTGCGCGTCATGAGCACACTTTCCCCTAAAGACCCATACTACAAGCAGCTCAAGGCCGACTATCTCACTATGACACGCGCCCTGCTGAATTGCCAGCGCAACGATGGCTTCTGGAATGCCAGCCTCGTGTCACAGGACTATGCCGGTCCAGAACTCACAGGTACGGCACTCTTCCTCTACGGACTCTCATGGGGAGTGAACAACAAACTGCTGAAGGCAAAAGAAGTGAAGCCCGCCATCGACAAAGCATGGAAAGCATGTGCATCATGCGTACATGAGGACGGCTTCCTCGGCTACGTACAAGGCTCAGGCGACAGACCAGCATCAAGCCAGCCCTGCACCTACAACCGCGAGCCGGACTTTGACGACTACGGCCTGGGCTGCTTCCTGCTCGCCGCTACGGAATATAGTAAGGTGAAGTAAAGCCCCTTCCAGCTCCCCCCAAGGGGGAGAGAACTAAACCTCGAAATAACGACATCTCGACATAACGAAATAACGACATCTCGAAATCTCGAAATCTCGAAATAACAGACCACGCATTAAAAATCCCCCCTCAATACAATCATGACAAAATCCCTTTTCCTATCCCTATTCTTTACTGCATCGCTCCAGGCAAATGCGGCAACTGTCATAGACCTCAACCGTGGCTGGCTCGTTAATGGCACCCAGCTCGTCAACGTACCTCATGACTATCTCATAGAACAACCTTGGGTAGCACCTGCTGCCGACGAGAAGGCCGACAACTCCGATGCCGGAGCCAATATCAAGAGCCGCCTCTCTGCACGCGGTTTCAAAGAGCTCAACAGCTGCACATACACCAAGACCTTCACACCCTCTGAGGACCTCAAGGGCAAGCAGCTTCTCCTGGATTTCGAGGGCATCATGTACGTTGCCGACGTTTACCTCAACGATGAGCTCATCGGAGGCACGGACTACGGTTATGTGGGTTTTGAGATCGACGTGACAAGGAAACTAAAGATTGGACAGGAGAACACCATCAAGGTGGTCTGCGAACAGGGTAGCCCCAAGAACTCACGCTGGTACACAGGTGGCGGCCTCTACCGCAACGTCACCCTCGTAGCCAAAGATGCACAGATGCACTTCCAGCGCCATCCACTCTACATCACAAACGATGACGTGACGAAGAGCACCAACGGTACCGTCAACGTGTCTGTCTCAGCCAATGTGCAAAACAGCTCTAAGCAGAAGGAAATAACCCTGCAGCTCACTATCCTCGACCCTCAGGGCACGCAGATATACTCGGGCAACCACAACCTGAAGTACAACCGCAACTATCGTGCCGGCCAGGAGCTCACTCTGCCTGCCATAGCCATCGCTAATGCCCAGTTGTGGGACTGCGAGCACCCAAACCTCTATACGGCAAAGGTACAGCTGCTCAGAGAGGACGGTAGCGTGGCAGACGAGACGCAGAGCACCTTCGGACTCAGAACCGTTCAGATAGTACCGGGTAAGGGACTCATACTCAACGGCAAGAAAGTGCTGCTCAAGGGATATGCCAACCACCACACCCTCGGAGCACTCGGCGCTGCAGCCTATCCTAAGGCCATAGAGAAGCGCATAAAGCTGATGAAGGAATTTGGCATGAACCATATACGCACCTCCCATAACCCCTACTCCACCAGCTTCCTCGACATCTGCGACAAGTACGGCATTCTCGTTGTTGACGAACTCTACGACAAGTGGAATGACCAATATGTGGGCGCAGGCAGAAAGCACTTCACGGATCTCTGGCAGCAGCATGTGCCAGAATTCATCACCCGTGACCGCAACCACCCGTGTGTCGTAGCGTGGTCTATGGGCAACGAGCTGCAGTCCTACAACGATATGCCCTTCAACGACTTTGGCGTGACCCAGTTCAAGCTTATGCGTACCCTCGTACAACGCTATGACACCACGCGCAAGGTGACTGTAGCCATGCACCCCCGATACCGCAGCTGGGAGACTGACTCCCTGCCCTGCGATCTGGCTATGGTTACCGATTTCCAGTCCTACAACTACCGCTACATGTACTTCCCAGGCGACGAGGCACGCTTCCCTTGGATGACGTTCTATCAGAGCGAGGCAAGCGTATCGGCAATGGGCGAGAATTTCTTCGCTATGGATCGCGACAGAACCATCGGCCTTGCTTACTGGGGAGCCATCGACTATCTCGGCGAGAGCCAGGGATGGCCCGTGAAAGGATGGGCACAGGGTGTATTCGACATCTCTCTCGAGGCAAAACCCAAGGCCTATTACATGCGTTCCTTCTTCAAGCCCGATGAGCCCATAGTACATATCGCTGTGACCGACACCAAGGGCGACGCCATGTGGAACGGCATTCAGACCGGCAACGACGGACAGAGCGACCATTGGAACAGAGAGCCCTTCGCCAATATTGACATCACCACCTATACCAACGCCGAAGAGGTGGAGCTCATCGTCAACGGCAAGAGTTACGGCACCCAGAAGAATGACATCTCGTCAGCCAAGATGCGCAACCAGATACGTTGGAAGAACGTGATCTATCATGTCGGCTACTGCGAAGCCATAGCACGTACTGGAGGTAAGATTGTGGCACGCCATAAGATAGAGACCACAGGCGCCCCTACAGCACTCCGCATAGAGAGCGACAACAATGCATGGCAGGCTGACGGTATGGACCTGCAGCACCTGCGCATCTATGCTGTAGATAGTAAAGGTCATCGCGTACAGACCGCCAGAGGCCTTGTCACCATTCTCATCAACGGCAAGCCCGCACAGGTAGGCGATGCCAATGCCCCTGTAGCGACCCTCGCTGCAGTCAGCAGCGGCAACCACGCCTCTGACGAGCTCAACATGGTCAACAGCCGACAACTCTACAACGGCTCCATCCTCGCCATCCTCCGTGCAGGACTCACCCCAGGCAACATCACCGTCACAGCAACCTGCCCCGGCCTGAAGAGCGCCACGGTAAAACTCAAGACACTTCAAAAATAAAAAAACAAATCGACATATCGAAAAAAAACATGCATTCTGAATTATGCATTCTGAATTATGATCTACTCCATTGCCGAAATATCTAACATCATCGGGGCACAGCGCACAGGCGACAAGCCCTACAGTATCTCCATTCTGCTCACGGACAGCCGCTCGCTTACCTTCCCCGAGGAAACCCTGTTCTTCGCCATCAGTACATCGCGCAACGATGGACATCGATACATCGACGAGCTCTACGCCAAAGGCACGCGCAACTTTGTCGTCACAAACCTGCCTGAAGACATCAAGCCCGATGCCAACTACCTGCTCGTGACCGATGTCGTCGCAGCCCTTCAGCAGCTGGCAGCCCAC
>JAEEGL010192123.1_pt1 | contig 22093 bp, 25 predicted proteins | sample 9134231 | NCBI WGS metagenome assembly JAEEGL01 (sample SAMN16246548, study PRJNA631951) | gut metagenome | biome: gut microbiome; feature: rumen; material: fiber-attached | host: Bos | place: Iran: Karaj | collected 2018-10 | reverse complement strand
CGGCGCACCGAGCTTGACGGGAAATGAAAACGACACGTCGCCGAAGTCGCGGATCGCGTTATACTTCGGCCAGATATGCGCCTCGGGATAGATCACTATCGGACGCCCCTTCTCGTACAGCGTCCCCACGGCGGCGACGAAGTTTGCGTAGTTCCTGCGCGAAGACGGCGTCGGCAGCGCCCCGACGAAGCGGACGAGCGTGCGGATGCCTTTTATCGAGAGCGCATCGGGGTTACAGACGACGTAGCACTGCCGCGGAAACGTCGCCACCGCGCCGGTGACGGCGTCGGAAAAGCTCGAGGTGTGGTTGCCGTAGATGAAATATCCCTTCGTGCGGTCTTCCCTGTTCTTCAGCACCTTTTTGTTCTTTCCGCGCATCGCGATCCCCGTCTTTTCACAAAGCGCGCAGATCCCGCGCACGAAAAAGTAGACCGGCGGCTTGAAAAAACGGAACAGACGGCTCTTCGGCAGATATTCGTAGTCCGCGGGCAGCGGTTTGGTCTCTATTCCGTTGTTCGCGAAATCGTCGTTTCGTTCGTCATAGTAGTAAAAGTTACGTATTTTACGGCTCATTAAGCGGAAGCCTCCATATTATTTTCGCGTATTTGCCCCCGGCGGCATCTTGTGTACAATATTAGGTATTATAGCATATCGGACAAGAAAAATCAATACCGCCGGACGTATGTAAAAAAACGAGCGCCGCCCCGAAGGACGGCGCTCGCGGAAAAAGCGCGGTATCAGTGGTTGAGAGGCTTGCCGCAGCCGACGCAGAACTTCGCGTCGTCGCCGTTCTGTTTGCCGCAGCTCGGGCAGTAGAATCCCGCGCCGACGGCGAGCTCCGGCAGCTTCGCGCCGCAGTTGGTGCAGAACTTCATCTCAAGCGAACAGCCGGTCCCGCAGGAGGGGCAGATCTTCATATTCTTCGCCGCCTCGAGCGCGGCCTGAACGGCGGCGTCGTTTTTCGTCGCCTCGGCGAAGGCTTCCTGCGCGACCTTGTTGGTATAGGCGTCGACCTTCGGTTGCAGCGCCTTGCGCGCGCCGTAGGAAACGCCCTCCTCGACGGCGTCCTTGATGACCCACTTCAGAATGCTCATATCACAACGTCCTTTCCGTTTAACTGATACCGGTATTATACCACCGTTTCGCCGCGAGGTCAACGCCTACTTTACGCCGCCGGAGTAGCGGACGAAGCCGCATTTCTGCGCGTTCGTGCCGTTTACGCGGTAGACGACGAGGTAGACGCCGTCGATGATCCCGCGGCACTCGCAGCTTTCGTAAGGCGCGAGCGAGCCGATACGGCCGCGCCGCGCTTTGCAGTCCGCCGTCGTCTGATAGACGTATTCGACGGTGCTGCCGTTTTTCCACACTTTCACGAAGAACCCCTCTTCCCTGTAGTCGTTGAAATCGATATAGTCGCTCGGGCGGACGCGGCGTGCCTCGAAGGCGGCGTACCAGTCCGCGCGGTCGCATTCGACGCCGCGCATATCCGCGACCTCGATGTGAAGGTGACGGCCGGTGACGTTCCCCGTCGCGCCGGCGACGCCGATCAGCTCGCCCGCGGCGAGACGCTCCCCCGCCTTCACGCACGGGAGCTTCGCGAGGTGGGCGCAGAGCACCCACAGGCCGTTATCGCATATATAGACGATATAGTTGCCGTAAGCGCCGTAGCCGCCCGCGTAATCGCCCTTCTGCTTTTTGGCGATATATACCTCGCCGCCGGAAACGGCGTAGATATCCCAGTTCGATTCGGGCGTTTTGTCAACGGGAACGTAGTCCTCGCCGCCGTGGTACGCGCCGCCCGGGTAGTTCGGGTAGCCCGCCGTGCGCCTTACCGCGCAGGCGAACGGGCTGCGGAGTTTTTTCATACTATCACCCCTCGCAGTATATGCGCGGGGCGCGGGAAAGGATAAAACAAAAGCACCCCGCGATCGCGGGGTGCCATGCTGGCGGAGAAGAAGGGATTTGAACCCTTGCGCCCTGTTACAAGCCTACTCCCTTAGCAGGGGAGCCCCTTCACCACTTGGGTACTTCTCCATGGTGACGATAAACGCCTATGTAATTTCGTTATGAGAGAAATTGGCGGAGAGAGAGGGATTCGAACCCTCGGCCCTTTCGGGTCACCGGTTTTCAAGACCGGCTCCTTAAACCGCTCGGACATCTCTCCGTAACGCAACAGATGAATGATAACATACCGCGCCGCCTTTGTCAAGAGATATTTTTTGTATTTCGGGCAGCGAAACTTTCGCTTGCAATTCGCGAGCGCCTGTGTTATAATCGCCCTCGGTGAGTTCGGAACCATCCTCACCCACGCCGCAAGGCCGAAAAAACAAAACTACGGAGTTGTAAAAATGAAAAACAAAAGTGTAAGGTACATTGTGACCGCCGCGCTGACCGCCGCGCTTTACGCCGCGCTGACAATGGTGCTGTGGGAGATCTCGTCCGCTGGCATCCAGTTCCGCCTTTCCGAAGCGCTCTGCGTGCTGCCCGCGTTCACGCCCGCCGCCATCCCCGGACTGACGATCGGCTGCGCCGTCGCGAACATACTCGGCGGCACGTGGGTCGACGTCGTTTTCGGCTCGCTGGCGACGCTGCTCGCCGCGATTGCGAGCTATTTCATCGGACGCGCCTTCAAGGTCGGGCAGACCGAGCGCGTCGCGCTCGGAGCGAAGCTGCTCGTGCCGCTGCCGCCCGTCGTCTTCAACGCGCTGATCATCCCCTTCGTGCTCTACTACGGCTACGGAGTGACAGCCGCCCTCGGCGCGACCTCGAAGTTCGCGGTGCTCGGGCTCCACGCGCTGACCGTCGGCGCCGGCGAAGCCGCCGTCTGCTACGTCCTCGGCGTCAGCTTGATGCTCCTGCTCAACCGCATCAACCGCAGGACCGAGCTTTTCTGAAAAACGCATACGAAAAAGGCGTCCCGACGGGCGCCTTTTTTTATTGCGCAAATCCTCTTCCCTTTTCCGCTTCGGTGTGGTATAATGATGCAAAGAAACGGAGGCGCTTTTATGGCAAAGCTGTATTTCCGCTACGGAGCGATGGGCTCGAGCAAGACCGCGAACGCGATCATGGTGCAGTATAACTACGCCGAGCGCGGACAGAACGCGCTCATGGTCAAGCCCCGCGTGGACGACCGCGACGGCGAACACGTCGTCGTCTCGCGTTCCGGACTGCGCGCTGACTGCGTCTATATGGAGGAGCTCGGCGGCGTGGACGTCAAAAAGTACGACGCCGTCATCGTCGACGAGGCGCAGTTTCTGACGAAGGCGCAGGTCGAGGAGCTCGTGCGCATCGTCGACGAGGAAAACGTCCCCGTCGTCGCCTACGGGCTGCGCGCCGACTTCAAGGGCAACCTTTTCGAGGGCAGTCAATGGCTGCTCGCGTGGGCGGACTCCATCGAGGAGGTAAAAACAATCTGCTGGTGCGGCAGGAAAGCCACCTGCAACGCACGTCTGCTGAACGGCAAGGTCACGAAGACCGGCGAACAGGTCGTCATCGGCGGCAATGAGAGCTACACGAGCCTATGCCGCAAGCACTGGGCGAAGGGACAGCTCGGACCGGAAGACTGATCCCGCACGGCTGAGAAAGGCGGGGGATTCTTCGGGCTTCGCCCTCAGAATGACAGACATACGAAAACGGCTCCGCAAAACGCGGAGCCGTTTCATAATGCTGAATTATCCGATGCCGGGGTAGACGTGCTTGCCGTTGCGGCGGACCTCGAAGTGGAGGTGGTAGCCGTAGGCGCGTCCGGTCTGGCCGACCGCGGCGATGACCTGCCCCTTGTCGACCTTCTCGCCGACGTGGACGTAGAGCGCGCTGCAGTGACCGTAAAGCGTCTGTTCGCCGTTAGCATGATTTATGATGATATGGTATCCGTAGCCGCTGTTGCCGTAGGTGGCGACCGTGACGGTGCCGCCGTCAGCCGCCATTATAGGCGTGCCCTTCGGGCAGGCGATGTCGACGCCGGTGTGGAACTCCCTGCCTCTGTATCCGTATTTGCTGGATACGTAGCCGCCGGATACCGGGCGCATGTAGTTGCCGGTGGATACTCCGCCGCCGCCTCCGGTCGACTTGGTGCCGACGAGGATCTTTTCGTCAACGACCTTCTTGATCGTCTTCTCGGAAACGATGACTTCTTCGGTCAGTTCGCCGTCGATATAAACGAAGTCGGAGACGATCTCCTTCAGTCCGTTCTCGCCCTTCTGCTCGACCTTGGTCGTGCCGGCGGCGAGGGTCTTCGTCCTGGTCTTGACGGTCTTGTATTTGATGGTCTTCTGGTAGGTCCTGCGGACGACGGTTTTGACTGAAAGTTTGCCGTCATTCTTCGCGACGTTGATATCCGTGCCGACGACGAGCTCCTCGGGAAGGTCGGGGTTGAGTTCCTTCAGCGCGTCGACGGTGGTGTCGTTCATCATCGCGATATTCTCGAGCGTGTCGCCCGTCTGTATGCGGTAGCTCTTGTAGCCTTCAACGTCGCCGAGTATTGATTTCAGATCCTCTTCACTGCAGAGCAGTCCCGCCGGGTAAAGCCCGTAAACGGTCTCGATATCCTGAGTAAACGCGACGGTCGCGCCGGACTCGGTCTGCTTCGCCTGATACGGCGCAAGCACGGAGGCTATCACGTTATCGACCGTTTCCTTATCGCGGCAGACCGCCCACAGCTCGCCGTCAACGTAAAGCCCGTAGGCGTCAACTATGCTCGTACCGGAGAATCGCAGGATCTTATCTATCATTTCGTAGGTCGTGTATATGTCCGATGGAGAAGAGGTCGTGAACTCGTATTTGATGTCCAGACCGAGCTTGTATTCGCCGTTCGTGCCGAGCGAAACGCGCTCCTCGACCATGCGGACGGATTCGTCGAACTGATCGATGCTGCTGACCGCGCCGATGTTCTCACCGTTGACTATGACCGCAACGCTGTTCATCGCGTACGCGTTCGCCGCGTATATCGACGTGAACAGAACGATGCTGAATATCATCGCGACGGTTATTATGAAACGCGAATGCAGTTTCACGCTGTTCGCCGCCCACGCGAAGAAGCCGCGCTCGGAAACGCGCTCCCCGACCGCCGTGAGCTTCCTTTTGGCAGCGGCGACCGTGCGTTTGCGCGATTCCTTAGAGAACATTCCGAAGAAGGTTTTGAAATCCCTGCCTATCGCGGCGAAGAACTCGCGAACCTCGTTTTTGAACTTAGTGTCCTTGGTTTTCATCCTCGCGCAAAACGCCTTCACGGCGCCGATATCGTCGCCGAAATGGAGCCTGAACCAGGCGCCGGTCTTTTTGAATCCCCTGCCGCAGGCGGCAAAGAGCGATCCGAGACCGCGGCCGGTCTTCCTGAAAAGTCTCTTGAATCCGCGCTTCAGATTCTTGCCGAACGCGACGATACCGGTCGAGGTCTTTCTCCCAGAGGCGTGCGCAGGCGAATACCTGGCGGTGCGGACACGTTTATCATTATTTGCGTTGTTGTTATCAGGCACGATTATTCCACCTTTGTTTCCCGGCGGCGAACCGCCGTTTCCCGCAAACGGGCTTCGTACAATAATATTATACCCGTTTGTAACTTTTTTGCAATACTTTTGATACTTTTTCGGCAATGTGCACAAGATAACGACTTGATTTTCCCGTATTTATTGTGAATAATAACAATAAAAGTTACAAACCGTTTCCGATTTGTAACTTTTTTGTTACAATTTTGTGTAAGCTACGGGGCCTCTCAAGCCGCCTCCGGATCGTTTTTCGCGCGGTCGAGCTTTCTGTTGCGGAAGTAGAGCGCTATATCCGCTCCGACCATGAGCAGATTCAGCACGTAGAACGCGAAAACGTAGGTGATGTTGCCTGCGATGATCTTCGCAACGATGCCGCAGACGTAGCCGAAGAAGATGAAGCACAGGAAAAGGAGGCTTTTCCCCTTCGCCGTACGGGCGCGGTAGGATTTGATTATGGACGTCGGCCACGATACGCCGAACAGAATTACCATTGCGGCTTCAAGTATTTCCGCCATCATTCTTCACTTCCGAATAAAGATTATCTGACACGTCTGCCGTCGACGCATACCATCACGGGCTTAGCGGCGACGGTCTCAAACGGGTCATCGGCAAAGACCGACATATCCGCGTCAAGCCCTACGGCAAGCTTGCCGACGCGTGATTCGAGCCCCAGCGCCTTCGCGGGATTGACGGTGACGGCGCGGAACGCGTCGCGCTTGGAAAGACCGGCGCGCATCGCTATCTGCGCGGACGTCAGCAGGTGCTGGATCGGCACGACGTTGTGGTCGGTCGTTATCGAAACTCTGACTCCGGCGGCGGAAAGCTCGGCGGCGGTGGAATCCGACTTCGAGCTGAGCTCCGGCTTGCAGCGGTCGCTTATTATCGGCCCGACAAAAACGTCGATACCGCGTTCGGCAAGGCGCTTCGCTATGCACGCGGCGTCCGTGCCGTGGACTATCTTGAGGTTCAGCCCGAACTCGTCGGCTATGCGTATCGCGGTGAAGATGTCGTCGGCCCGGTGAGCGTGGAAATGCGCCGCGATCTCGCCCTTCAGAAGCGGGATAAGCGCCTCACACTTCATATCGAAGTCCGGCTCGTCCTCGTCGTCGTCGAGCGCAGCCTTCCGCTGTTTTTCCATATACTTCTTCGCCTTAAAAAGCGTTTCTCTGATTATCGAAGCGGTCGCCATACGCGTCATCGGAGCCTGCTTCTGACCGTTGTAGACGGTCTTCGGGTTTTCTCCCAGCGCGAATTTGATCGCGATCGGATTCCTGATGACCATATCGTCGACGCAGCTACCGAAGGTCTTCATCACGAGCATCTGTCCTCCTACGGGATTCGCGCTGCCCATGCCGGTCACGACGGTCGTAACGCCGTAGTCGAGCGCTTCGGAAAAGCACCTGTCCATGGGGTTGACTCCGTCGATAGCACGGAGCTGCGGCGTGGCCGGATCGGTCTCCTCGTTCCCGTCCGCGCCCTCAAATCCGAGGGAATCCTCCCACATACCGAGGTGGGTGTGCGGATCTATGAATCCGGGCAGTAAAAAACCGCCGGCAGCGTCATAGACCTCACCGTCAAAGTGAGTAAGCGCCTCGGTCATCTTTCCTATCTCGCGGATCTTTCCCTCGCGGGTGGAAAGCCAGGCGTTCTCCATAACGTCGCCGTCGGGCATAAAAATCTTTGCGTTTTTTATAAGCATATTATCTTCTTCTCGAGTAACTCCCGTGCTTGACGTCTCTGCTGCGCTTGAAGTCGCTCATCTTCTCCTCGCTTTGTTTCTTGAACTTCGCCATCATTCCTTCGAAATCGGCGTTGTCGGTGATTTCGGGCGTCCAGCCGTCCCCGAAGACGGGAGGATTTTTCAGAGGCTCGCGCACCGGCGCGGGTTTCTCCTCGCGGCGCTTCGGCTGCTCCGGAGCGGACTCCGCAGCCTGCTTCATGGAAAGGCTGATCTTGCCCTTTTCGTCTATCGCAACAACCTTCACTCTTACGGTCTGCTTGTCCTTGACAAATTCGTTTATGTCCTTGACGTAAACGTTAGCCACCTCGGAAATGTGGACCATACCGGATTTGCCTTCCGGCAGTGCGACGAAAGCGCCGAAATTGGTTATTCCGGTCACTGTACCCTCATAAATGTCACCAACGCTTATTGGCATATAGTTGCTGCGCCCTCCTGCGGCATCACGGCAGATCCGTGTAGATGATCTCGTCCGGATAAACGTAATTGAGAGTCTCGCGCGCTATGCGCTCCACGTTCTCCTTCGTCGCGCCTTCCTGAAGCGTTATCTTCTTTTCCTCAATCTCCATCTCAATCGCGGCGTTTTCCTTTTCGATGTCAGCGAGGCGCGAACGCATCTGTGAGATGCCGATCTGCAGCTTGACTATCGTGTAGCAGACAAAGCACAGGAAAAGAACCACCGCTATTCTGAGCAGCGTCCCCTTGCCCTTTGCGCTTTTTTTCTTTCTCGAAGCCATCTGCGCTTTCTCCTGACAATCCTACGTTCAATTCTCCCGGATTTTATACTATTCGTTGTCATTTTAATACAACGCGCAAAAAATATCAAGGGTTTTGAGAAAAAAATTGCGGTTTTTTTCGAGATGTATAAGCACGGTGCGATGATACGCGAACGAACGAAGCCGCACGCTCTCGCCGCGAAGCGAAAGCAGACGGCAAAAGCCCGTCTCGCGCACCTCCCCGACAGACGTCTGAACGCAAAGAATCCGGCCGCGGCGCATGCAAACCAAAGCAGGCGCAGACTTCCGTCCGCGTAAGCGAGAAGCAGCATAAAAAAGCTCAGGGCGACGCAGACGCTCCAGGCGAGGTCGGCGGCGAAGAGCGCCTTTTTATTCGGTCTGACAGCGGAGTTCCAGCCGTTGATCATCTCGAGCGCAAGCTCGGCCGCAGCTCCGAACGCGGCAATCCTCAGCATATTGAGCAGCACTGCGCCGGTATCGTCAAAAAAACGCATCAGCGGAAAATCTTTCTGAAAAAACCCTTTTCGCCGACGCCGTCGGTATATTCGAGCGCTCTTACGGTCCCCTCTATCTCGGCGCCGCCGCCCGAAGTGTCGAGTCTTCCGAGCTTGAGACCGCTGCCCGCTATAACGAGCCCTCCGAGCGAAGTTTTAAGCGCTATCCGGCCGTCGTCGTAGCTCACCACGTCCTCGACTCCCGTCAGCGTCACCTTTTTTCTGCCGACGACAGAAACATCGTGCCGTCTGTCCGCTGTGTTTTCCGCCATTCGCTCCCACTCCTCCGATGATTATGGGCGAAAAAAATCCGCCGTCCCATACTATGAACGGCGGCGGCTCCTTATTCTGTTTTTCGCATCATTCTTCGATTATACGATACATCGACGGCGCGTCCGCCTTCGCGGCGGTCGGAGCGACGGAAAGTATCTCCGCCTTCACCTTGCCGGTGCCGAAGGAGACCTCTATCACGTCCCCGACGTTGACCTCGTGGGACGGCTTTACGCTTTTGCCGTTTATACTGACTCTGCCGCCGTCGCAGGCGGTGTTGGCGACCGTGCGGCGCTTGATGATGCGGCTGACTTTCAAAAACTTATCTACCCTCATACTGCCTCCGTGTGAAAAATGACCGGAGCATACGCCCCGGTCATTTTCATTAAGAATCACTAATTATTTGACAGCGTCCTTCAGGGCTTTGCCGGCCTTGAAAGCGGGGACCTTGGAGGCCTTGATGGTGATCTCTTTGCCGCTCTGGGGATTTCTGCCCTTTCTGGCGGGGCGCTTTCTGACTTCGAAAGTGCCGAATCCGACAAACTGGACTTTGTCACCCTTCTTGAGGGCCTTCTTGATGCCGTCGAGAGTGGCGGCGAGGGCCTTCTCGGCCTTAGCCTTCGGCAGGTCGGCTTCCTTGGCAATGATTGCGATGAGTTCGGTCTTGGTCATGGTTTATTTCCTCCTTCAAAATTAACCGCTTCTGCGGTTCGTTGACCATATTCAAGGGCTTGTCCGGATATTATTCTCCGGTTCCCTTGTAAGATATGATATACCAATTTATGGCTTTTGTCAAGGTTTCTTCGGGCTCAATTTCAAATTTTTTTGCCAAAATAACAATATTTATCAGCATTTTGCCTATAATTCGCTCTTTTTCGGCCTGTTCCGCCCTTAAAAACCCGTCCAAAAGCGCAGACGTTTCGGCGCTGAGCTCCTCGGGAGTCCCGAGATCCGTTCCCGCCTTTTCCGCGCGCTTGACCACCTTGTAGGAACGCATCAGCGCCGGAAGAGACTTCGGCACGTCCTCAAGACGCTTTTTTCCGTCCGTCTGACCCTTCGTGCGGATCTTTATGTCCTCCCAGTTTTCAAGCACTTTTTCGGGAGTGTCCGCGGAAACGTCGCCGAAAATATGCGGATGGCGGACGACGAGCTTTTCGCAGACCTCGGTGATGACGTCGTTTATATCGAAACGGCCGGCCTCGCGCTCCATCTGCGCGTGGAAAAGCACCTGGAGCAGCACGTCGCCGAGCTCCTCGCGGAGATTGGCGGTGTCGTGATTATCGATCGCCTCGCACGCCTCGTAAGTCTCTTCGATGAAGTTCTTGCGAATGCTCTCGTGAGTCTGTGCGCGATCCCACGGGCAGCCGTTTTCACTGCGCAGCAGCGCCATTACGTCAACGAGATCCTGAAACTCATATCTGTCCTTGACTAGTCTTTTCGCTTCCTCGGTCATTATCGTTTCCTTCTATCTGTAAGTTTTATCGACGAGCTTCTCCATTTCGAAGATCGCCTCCTCGACGTCGAGAGTCTTGAACTCGCCGTCTTTGTAAAGCACCTCGCCGTCCACCATCGTCAGCGCGACGTCGGCCGCGCGGGCGGACTGAACGATCGCGACGGTGGCGTTATAGGTCGGATGCATATGCGGCGCGTCCGTTCCGACGAGCGCGATATCGGCGCGCTTGCCGACCTCGAGGACGCCGGTATCCGCCCTGCCCTGCGCCTTCGCGCCGGCAGCGTTCGCGAGCGTGAACGCCTGCGAGGCGGGCAGCGCCTGCGGATCGCGGCGGAAGCCCTTCGCGCACAGCGACGCGAGGTGGAGCTCAGTGAACATATCTGTATTATTGTTTGAGGAACAACCGTCCGTTCCGAGACAGACGTTTACTCCTGCGGCGAGCATATCGGTAACGCGGGCGACGCCGCTGCCGAGCTTGAGGTTGCTGGAGGGATTGTGCGCGGCGGAGGCGCCGTTCGCCGCCATAATCGCGATATCCCCGTCCGTCACCCAGACGCAGTGCGCGGCGAGAACCGGCGACCTGAAGCATCCGCACTTCTCGAGGAACGCCGTCGGCGTTAGACCGTGGCGCTCGATACACTCGCGGTGCTCGGTTTCGGTCTCGGAAACGTGAACGTGAAGCACCGCCTTTTTCTCGAGCGCGTAATCCGCCATAGCGCGGCAAATCGCTTCGTTGTTGGTGTATTCGCTGTGGAGGCAGGCGTCGATTTTTATCCTGCCTTCACCCGCGCCGTCGAACCTGTCGAAAAGCTCCTCCGTCTCGCGGAAAGAAACGAGCTTCGACGCGTCCGTCTCAGCGAAGGCGGAAACGCCGCGTGAGATATTCGCCTTGATGCCGCTGTCGAGGGCGGCGGAAATGATCTCGTCGCAGAAATAGTACATATCGGAGAAGGACGTTGTTCCGCCCGCAAGCATCTCCGCGATCGCAACGCGGGACGCCCATTTCACGAGCTCGGGAGTCAGCTTGTCCTCCGCGGGAAATATCTTCTCAAAAAGCCACGGCTGGAGCGCCATATCCTCCGCGTATCCGCGGAAAAGCACCATCGGCAGATGCGCGTGAGCATTCACGAAACCGGGAACCGCTATCGCGTTTCTGCCGTCTATTATCTCGTCGTACCCGGCAGGCTCAGCCGCGCCGATATAGTCGATGATCTTGCCGTCGACGCCGACGCATCCGCGCACCTCTCCGGATGGGGTTATCACAGTTATGTTTTTGATGAGCTTTTTCATATTATCACCTTTCTCCGCAAACGCGGCAAAGCGGTATTCACGAATTATTATTATATCAAATCAGCGGCGGCTTTTCAAGTGGATTCTTATATTTTTATACAGGTACGCCGCAGCGAATATTTTTGCGGATAAAAGCGTAAAATTTTTCATTTTGCTATTGCCATTTTCTTATATTATGGTATACTACTATGATAGGTGTGGTAGTTTTTGCGCAAGCGGCATACTATGTAACAGCGCAGAACGCCGGCCGCGAAAGGACCTGATACACATGAAAAATTACAAAGTCGGAATAATCGGCGCGACCGGTATGGTCGGTCAGCGTTTCATCACCTTGCTCGACAAGCACCCGAATTTCGATATCGCGCTGCTCGCCGCCAGCTCCCGCTCCGCGGGAAAGCCCTACGGCGAACTGATGGAAGGGCGCTGGAAGCTTGCCTCCGCAATGCCGGAAAGCGTAAAGGATATGGTCGTGCTCGACGCGGAGCAGGATATAGACAAAATAGCCACGTCGGTCGACTTCGTTTTCTGCGCGGTCGATATGCCGAAGGCGGAGATACGCGAGCTCGAGAATAAGTACGCCATGCGCGAATGCCCCGTCGTTTCCAACAACTCGGCGCACCGCCTGACGCCCGACGTTCCCATGCTCATCCCGGAGATCAACCCGCACCACGCGGAGATAATACCCGTCCAGCGCGCCAGACTCGGCACGAAGCGCGGCTTCGTCGCCGTCAAGCCGAACTGCTCTATCCAGGGCTACGTTCCGGCGCTGTCGCCGCTGCGCAGGTTCGGGCTGAAGTCCATCGCCGTCTGCACCTATCAGGCGATAAGCGGCGCGGGCAAGACGTTCGCCACCTTCCCCGAGATTGCGGACAACGTGATCCCATATATCGGCGGCGAAGAGGAAAAAAGCGAAGTCGAGCCGCTGAAGATCTGGGGCAACATCGACGGCGGCGAAATAAAGCTCGCCTCCTCCCCCGTCATCACCGCGCAGTGCGTGCGCGTGCCCGTTTCAGACGGACACCTCGCGGCGGTCTTCGCTTCGTTTGAGAATCCTCCGTCCTTCGACGAGGTCAAGGAGATATGGAAGAACTTCAAGGGACGTCCGCAGGAGCTGAAGCTCCCCTCAGCTCCCGAGCAGTTCATCACCTATTTCGAAGAAGACAACCGCCCGCAGACCGCGCTCGACCGCGATATCTACGGCGGCATGGGCATCACCGTGGGACGTCTCCGCGAGGATAATCTTTTCGACATGAAGTTCGTTTCCCTCTCCCACAACACACTGAGAGGCGCCGCGGGCGGAGCCGTGCTGATGGCCGAGCTGCTCTGCGCCGAAGGCTACATCGACTGACGCTGCAATTTTTACGAAAGGCAGAACAGATATGAAGAAGATCGTTTTTAAGGGCTCCGGCGTAGCCATTATTACCCCGTTCATCGACGGAGGCGCCATTGACTACCCCGCGCTCGAAAGAATACTGAATTACCAGATCGAGAACGGCACCGACGCAGTCATCATCTGCGGCACTACCGGCGAATCCTCGACGCTTACTGACGCCGAACACCGCAATGCCATAAGCTTTGCCGTAAAGACCGTCGCCGGCAGAATACCCGTCATCGCCGGAACCGGAAGCAACGACACGGCGTATTTCCTTGACCTTTCGCGCTACGCCGCGGAAGCCGGCGCGGACGCGCTGCTCGCCGTCACTCCGTATTACAACAAATGCTCGCAGGCCGGACTCGTCAAGCACTTCGAGTGCGTCGCGGACAGAGTGAATATCCCGAGGATACTCTACAACGTCCCCTCCCGTACCGGAGTCAACATACTGCCCGAGACCTGCGCGGAGCTCGCGAAGCACCCGAACATCGTCGCGATAAAAGAAGCTTCCGGCAATATTTCGCAAATAATGCGCACGGCGTACCTCTGCGGCGACGACCTGCAGATCTATTCCGGCAACGACGACCAGATCGTGCCGATCCTCTCGCTCGGCGGCATAGGCGTAATTTCCGTCCTCGCCAACTGCCTGCCGCGTGAAACGCACGATATATGCCAATACTGGTTTGACGGCAAGCTGAAGGAATCCCTCGCGCTGCAGCTGAAGTTCCACCCGCTTATCGAAGCGCTCTTCTGCGACGTCAACCCCATCCCCGTCAAAGAAGCGATGAAGCTGCTCGGCTGGTGCGACGGCTCGCTCCGTATGCCGCTGACGAAGATCTCCGGCAAAAACGAGGAGCGCCTGCACAGTGAACTCGCGAGCGCTATGCCGGAGGCGCTTATCGTCTGACGGCAAACCGAAAAGGAAGTTTAAGATGAAGATTCTGATTTGCGGCGCCGCAGGCGCCATGGGCAGGGCGGTCGCCGCCGTCGCCCGCGAATACGGACACGAACCCGCAGCCGGCGTCGACAAGGTCGCTGCCGAGCTCGGATTCCCCGTCTGCTCCGATATTTCGGAGGTCACCGGCAAGTTCGACTGTGTTATCGACTTCTCCCACCCCTCCCTGCTGAAGGGCATAATCGACTACGCCGTGAAAACGAAAACGCCCGCGGTCATCGCGACGACGGGCATTTCGGACGAGCAGATCGAATATATGCGTAAGGCTTCCGCGCAGGTGCCGGTATTCTTTTCATACAATATGTCCTTCGGCGTCAACCTGCTCGCCGGTCTTGCGAAGAAAGCGGCGTCGATACTCTACGATTCCTTTGATATCGAGATAGTCGAGATGCACCACAACCGCAAGCTCGACGCGCCCAGCGGCACCGCGATAATGCTTGCGGACGCGATCTCCGGCGCGCTGCCCGAAGAGCCCGTCTACGTCTACGACCGCCACTCCCGCAGGCAGAAGCGCGACAAGAAAGAGATAGGCATATCCTCCGTGCGCGGAGGCACGATAGTCGGCGACCACGAAGTCATATTCGCCGGCAAGGACGAGGTCGTCACGCTGAAGCATACGGCGCTTTCTCGCGACATCTTCGCCGTCGGCGCGGTCAAGGCCGCGCAGTTCATCTCCGCGAAGGAAAACGGCATGTATTCGATGGACGATATGATCGGAGAATAATAACGACCGCAATAAAACAAGTGTGCAGCAGAAAGCGAAAAACCGTGTTCGTTTTCGACTGCACACTTTTTGTTTATTATCACCGTTACCGGCGGTTGACCGCGGCTCGCTCCCGCGCCGGCAATGAGTAAGACGTCATTTCGCCGAAGATTTTTCACGCGCTCTTGCGCGCATTGATCTGAATACGTCCTGAAGCTCCGGCTTCTGCGCGAATTCATTGACAACTTTTTTCACGTCTTCTATCCCGCCGAAGCATTCCACGCGCAGACCGCCGTTTTTGAAAAAGAAACACACCCGCACGGAATAGCGCTCGTTATAGTCAAGCGCGGCGTCTATCATTTCATGAAGCAAAAGCTCATCATATGAAGGCAGATAAAAGCTGACGAGCTGCATCGCGAACGGCGAATCGGATTCTATGAACCCGTCGGTAACAGCCGCCCTCTGCCTCTTGCGGGCGACGGATACGACGTCGGGGTGATTCAGCGTTTCGGCAAGCTCTTTGAAATCGAACTCTCTCTTTCCTTTAACGACTTTCCCTTTTATGACGCCGGCGTTCGTCAGTTTGCGCAGCGTGCGCGTCGAAATATTCGTCAGCACCGCAACGTCGGAAAGCGTATATTTTCTTTCGGATCCTGCCATAACCGGCGCCCCCTTCCGCATAATAACCCGCATCCGTCTGCGTTCGCCGCAAACGTTGCTTTCATACGATTATTTTATTATGCGTCCGTCCGGTTGTCAACGTGAAATAATTTGTTTTTTTCACGTTGTTTAACCGCCGGTTTGCCGCGTTTCCGACGCGAATACTACACTTGAGCAAAATAACGGAGCAGGTTTCCCTGCTCCGTTTTCGTTATTAAAATGAGTCTTAATCCGTATTGTCTGGCTTTTTAACCGGTTTCTTTTCGGTTATCCTCTCTATCTCCTCATAGTGTTGTGTCTGTTTCTTATTCAATAAAAAAATGATTTCTGAAAAACCCAGCAAAACGATGAACGAGAATACAGACGACAACAATACGGTTAAGAACGTTACAAATCCCCCGAGAGGCAGGTTAAAGTTGCTAACGAGAATGACTACGCCTGCAACAACGCCGACAATCAACACAAAATACGCCAAAGCTCTTATTATAATACCTACTCTGTTATTATCGTCGCCGTCAACAGGAATGTATCTCTTTCCTGTACGTCTGTACCTTTTATCCATACAACCAAATTATTCCTGTTCGCGTTTGAGCTGCTGAAGCTCCGCCATAAAGCTTTCCACGTCGCGGAACTCCTTATAGACCGAAGCGAATCGCACGTACGCAACCTCGTCTATATCGCGCAGCTTTTCCAACGCAAGCTCGCCGATGCGTGAGGACTCCACCTCGCGCAGCAGCGAATTCTGCAGCGACGCCTCGATATCGAACACGGCGCGCTCGATGCGTTCGGTCGGCACGGCGCGCTTTCCGCACGCGATGAGCATCTGCCGCAGCAGCTTCTCCGCGCTGAACGGTTCGCGCGAACCGTCCTTTTTGATGACGATCAGCGGTATACGCTCGATCGCCTCGTAAGTCGTGAAGCGTTCGCCGCATTTCAGGCACTCCCTGCGGCGGCGGATACGCTCGTTGTCATCGGTGGGACGGGAATCTATGACCTTACTTTCCTCATAGGCGCAGAAGGGGCATTTCATACCTTTCATTCAGGTTCCTCCGTCATCTTGATTATATGCAGACGGCTGACCGAAGCCAGCCGTCCGAGCATTTTTATTTCTGGAGCTTTACCCACAGCGGTCCGGAAATGAACAGCGTGGAGAGCGTGCCGGCGATGATGCCGACAAGCATCGGGAACGCGAAGCTGATGATGGATTCGATGTTGAACACGATTGACATTACCGCGACCGTGCCGATGGCGATGGAGGTCGTTATAGTCGTGTTGATCGTTCTCGTCAGCGTTTCGTTCATGCTGTCGTTGACCAGCTTGGTGTAGTCCACTCTGCCGCGGCCGAGCTTCGCCTTGTTCTCGCGGACGCGGTCATAGATGATTATCGTGTTGTTGATCGCGTAACCGAGTATAGTCAGCATAACGGCGATGAAGTTCTCGCTCAGAGAGCTGCCCATAATCACGAAGGTCGCGAACACGAAGGAGAGGGAAACAAGCAGCGAAACGACTGCGCAGAAGCCGGCTCTCCAGCCGCCTATCTTGCGGAAGCGGATCGCTATGTAAATGAGCATCAGACCGACGGCGATGAGTACCGCGATGAGGCTCTTAATGAGGGTTTCTTTACCCATCGAAGCGGAGACGCTGTTGGAGCCCGCGTTGGTGAAGGTGACGTCGGGGTACGCCTTCTGGATGGCTTCTTTCAGCGCGGCTTCTTCTTCGACGTTGACAGCGTAGACGTCCGCCTCGGACTTGGTCGAAGCGGCGGCTTCGGCGGCTTCGCCGTCTTCGGCGCCGGTGGTCGTAACCTCGCCTTCTTCGGCGCCGGTGGTGGTGACTTCACCTTCGGCGGCGTCGAGTTCGTGATTCTCAACCTTTTCTCCGGCGTTGGTATCGTCGACGACCGGAGCATCGGCGATGGGGGTTTCCTCGCTGCTCGCGGCAGCGTCTTCTTCGCCCGCGGCCGCGGGTTCGTCTTTGACCTGCGTGCCGGCTCTGTTGGCAACGCTGATGGTTATCATTTTGTTGCCGGAGGAATCGGTGTTTTCCTGAACGGTAACGTCTCTGCCGAGCGTGCTTTCCGCAATGCTCTCGATGTTCTTGAGGTCCACGGTGCCGCCGGTGTAGCTGTATTTCAGCAGCGCGCCGCCGGTGAACTTGATGTCAACTCCGATGCCGCTGATGAACGCCATCGCAATAGTCGCAACGTAAACAACAGCTATACAAAGCACGAACCACTTGCTGTTTTTGCAGAAATCATAATATCTCTTACGCATTTTTCGCACCTCCGTAAAGGGTCACCTTGCGGAAGACCTTGAACTTGGAAATGCCTCTCAGCATCTGCCTGGAAGCGAAAACGCCCATCACGAAGTTCAGCAGAACGCCGACTCCGAGGGTGAAACCGAAGGACTTGATCGTGCCGCTGCCCATTATGTAAAGGATGAACGCGACGATGAACGTCGTTACGTTGCCGTCCAGAATGGAGCTCCACGCCTTCTTGTAGCCGGCTTCGATGGCGCCGTCGATGGTCCTGCCGGCGATAACCTCTTCCTTTATCCTCTCGGCGGTGATGACGTTGGCGTCAACGCCCATACCGACGGCGAGGATGATACCGGCAAGACCGGGCAAGGTAAGAGTCTGAGCCGCAAACACCGGAAGCACGAAGATGAATCCGTTGATTGCGAGGATGGTGCAGGAGACCTGACCGACGATCGAAATGATCGCGACGAGTCCGGGCACCTTGTATCTCCAGAGCATAAAGAGCGCGATAAGTCCGAGCGCGATGGCGGCCGAGAGAAGCATAACGTCAAGCGCGTCTTCGCCGAGCGTCGGGCTGATGGTGGAGTAGGTCTCGACCTTCATCGAGAAGGGCAGCGAACCGGCGTTGATCTTGTCCGCCAGCGCCTTGACCTCGGAATACTCCTTGAAGCTGCCGCTGATGGACGCTCTGCCGTTGGTTATCGCCTCGTTGACGACGGGCGAGGAAATCAGCTCGTCGTCGAGGTAGATGCTAATCTGTTTGCCGACGTTGGCGCTCGTCGCGGTCGCGAACTTCGTCGAACCCTCGCTGTTAAGATCGAGGGAGACTATGTACTGGGCGTTCTGCTGGTCGTAACCCGCAGTCGCCTGGTTGACGTCCGCTCCGGTCAGAACGGTCTCGCCGCTGGGATCCTTGAAACTGAGCAGCGCAGTCTCGCCTATTTCCTTGATGGCGGTCTCCGGATCAAAGTTGGATTCGTCGGCCTTCCACGGGAAACGGACGATGATGCGGTCGGCGGAATAGTCCCCGATGACTTCGCTGTCGGAGATTCCCTTGTCGTCAAGACGCTGCTGCAATATGGTAATCGCACCGTCGATGTTTTCGTCCGTAACTTCTTCTGTCGTGTCAGGCTGGAAGGTAGCGTCCACGCCGCCGCGGATGTCTATTCCCCACCTGATCTTGCTCGCTCCGGAAATGCCGGACGACATATCACCGTAGTATCTGTACAAGCCGAAAAAGGCTACGTAAGTCAGAAACAGGATAGCCGCAAGCACGATAAAGAAGACGGGCTTTGCTTTTTGTCTCATTTGACTTCCCCTCCGAATAATTCGGTTTTACGCGCTCGGACGGCAATCCGTCGGGCGCGGTTTTTGACAGTATCACTTGATAACAGACTATCAAATATACATTATATAGTAGACGCGGGTGTTTGTCAATCGTTTTTTTGCCGTTTTTATTTATTCCGCCACCTTGACCGGACGAAAGTCCGCGCAGATACTCGAAACGAGCTTGTATTCCACGCCGCCGTAAGAGAATCCGTCGCGGAACTCGCTGTCGCGAACGTGGATGTGCCCGAAGTAACAGCGGCGCACGCCGTATTTCGCAAGCAGGTCGGCGACCTCGACGCACGCGGTACCTGAAAAGACCGGCGGATAGTGCAGAAACGCGACGCGTTCCATTCCATCTTCCGCGGAAACGAGCGAAGCTTCGAGCCGCATCAACTCGCGGTTGAAGACTTTCTTATCAAGCTCCGTCGGCTGATTATAAAGCCAGCCGCGCGTGCCGCACAGGCTGACGCCGGCTCGAACGTAAGAGTTGTTATGCAGGAACTTTATCGTTGTCAGGCTGTTTTCATCGAGGAATTCGGTCATCTTTTTGACCGTCGTCCACCAGTAGTCGTGGTTGCCCTTGACGAGCAGCTTTTCGCCCGGAAGTTCATCAATAAAGCGGAAGTCGGGCAGCGTCTGCGGCAGATCCATTCCCCAGGAAAAGTCGCCCGCGAGCACTACGGTATCGTCCGGTCCGACGGTCTCGAGCCAGTTCGACTTCAGGCGCTCCTCGTAGTTCTGCCAGCCGTTGAAGACGTTCATCGGCTTGTCGGTGCCGAATGAAAGGTGCAAATCGGCAATGGTGTATACCGCCATCCGTTCACCTCTGCTCAAGCACGACCGCCGCCATATCCCCGGGGCGGCAGACACCGGAAAAGCGCACCGCCTTACTCTTCAGCGCGGAAATGCGGGCGGGCGCGGGAACGCCGGTCTTCGCCTCGAGGCGCTCGATCAGCTCGAATGGCGCGCCTTCTGCGCTCTCCCCTATCGCGCCGAGCACGGCGGCGGGGAACTTATACGGCGAGGCGGTAGATGCGATGACGCAGGGGCGTTCGTCGCCCGTCGCGGCGCGGTAGTCGCCGCAGACCTTTATGCCGACGGCGGTGTGGGTATCGGGCAGATATCCGGTTTCCGAGAAGGTCTTTCCGATCGCCGCGGACGTCTCGGAGTCGTTCGCGCAGGAGGCAAAGAAGAGTTCCGCCGCGCGGCGTTCCATCTCGTCCGTAACACCGTAGCTTCCGGTTTCGGCAAGAGATTTCATAAAGCCGCGTACCGCTTCCGCGGAGCCGTCGGCCAGATAGCAGAGCAAGCGTTCGAGGTTCGATGAGATGAGTATATCCATCGACGGAGATTCGGTGGTGTAGAACTCGCGGTTCTTATCGTATTCGCCGGTGGCGAAGAAGTCGGTCAGCACGCGGTTTCTGTTGGATGCGCAGACGAGTTTGTTTATCGGCGCGCCCATCATCTTCGCGTAGTAGGCGGCGAGTATGTTGCCGAAGTTGCCGGTCGGGACGACGACGTTGAAGCCGCCGTCAAGCGCGGCGCCCTGCTTTTTCAGCTGCGCCCACGCGTGGACGTAGTAGACTATCTGCGGCACGAGGCGCCCCCAGTTTATCGAGTTCGCGCTGGAAAGGACTTCGCCTCGCGCGGCGAGTTTTTCCGCAATAGCCGGATCCGCGAAGATGCGCTTGACTCCGGTCTGAGCGTCGTCGAAGTTGCCGGCGATGCCGCTGACGCAGACGTTTTCGCCCTCCTGCGTCGTCATCTGAAGCTTCTGCATATCGCTGACGCCGTCGGCGGGATAGAAGACGGTTATCTTCGTGCCCTCGACGCCGCTGAAGCCCTCCAGCGCCGCCTTGCCGGTGTCGCCGGAAGTCGCAACGAGGATGTGCACGGTCTTGTCGAGCCCCGTCTTTTTCGCGGCGGCGGTGATGAAGTACGGCAGGATCTGCAGCGCGACGTCCTTGAATGCGGAGGTCGGCCCGTGCCAGAGCTCGAGCGCGTAGTCCGCGCCGGAAAGCTTCGTGAGCGGAACGACGTCCGGCGTATCGAAGGAGGCGTAGGCGGCGTTCACCATTTCCGCAAGCTCTGCTTCGGTGAAGTCCGTGAGGTACTTTTTCAGCACCGCCAGCGCGGTCTTTCCGTAGTCGCATTCCATTATCGCGGCGACGTCTTCGTCAGTCAGGCGCGGTATGCTCTCGGGTATGTAAAGTCCGCCGTCGGGAGCGATTCCGTTGACGATCGCTCTCGCGGAAGAGACGTATTCGCTTTCGTTTCTGGTGCTGCGATATCTCATATTTTACCTCCGTAGGTACATTAAAAAGCGTAACGCGCCGCTGTAATCAGAATATTTCGTCCTCGCAGCTGAACGCGTTTTCGATGTGGTTGATTTTCAATAGTTTCGGCGGGAGCGACGAGTCGTCCAGCCACACCTCTATTACGTCGAAGCGCGGCTGAAGGCGTCGGCCGTCCCGCGCCAAAAAGAGCTTCGCGGCGGTGATGAGCTTGCGGCGTTTCGACTCAGTCACCCATTCGCGCGGCTCGCCTATCGCGTTTTTGCCGCGGGCTTTAACCTCGGCGCAGACAAGCAGCTCCTTGTGTATCGCGATGAGGTCTATCTCGCCTCCGCGGACGCGGTAATCGCAGGCGATCAACTCGTAACCGCCCTTTTCGCGAAGCATACGCGCCGCGTATATTTCGCCCCATTTACCGTTCGACGCGGCTCGGGTGTACATGTGTCACGCCCTGCCCTTCAAAAAGGTTTTTCTGTGTATTTCCAGCACTCCGAAGCGGTCTATCGCGTCGTAATGCTGCTTCGTGCCGTAGCCCTTGTGCTGCGCGAAGCCGTATTCGGGGAACCTCGCGTCGTATTCGTACATCAGCCGGTCACGGCTGACCTTCGCGAGTATCGACGCCGCGGCGATCGACGCGCTGGTCGCATCGCCCTTTATCACAAAGCGCGCGGGTACCGAAAGCTTCGGAACGCGGTTGCCGTCGACAAGCGCGAGCTGCGGCTTTTCGGCGAGGGCTTCAACCGCGCGTTTCATCGCCAGCATCGCGGCGTTGAGTATGTTAATCTCGTCTATCTCTTTCTCGTCCGAAAACGCAACCGCCCACGCGAGCGCGGTTTCGGTTATAACGCCGAACAGCTCCTCGCGCTTCGGCTCTGATATCTTTTTGGAGTCGTTTACGCCCGGTATGCGGACTCCTTCGGGCAGAATGACCGCGGCGGCGCAGACCGGACCCGCGAGGGGGCCTCTTCCCGCTTCGTCGACGCCGCAGAGCAGCTCGACGCCCGCTTCGGCGCGGATCGCGGAATCGTATTCGAAAAGCGAAGAATTATCCTTCATCTG
>JAEEGL016892545.1_pt1 | contig 22094 bp, 20 predicted proteins | sample 9134231 | NCBI WGS metagenome assembly JAEEGL01 (sample SAMN16246548, study PRJNA631951) | gut metagenome | biome: gut microbiome; feature: rumen; material: fiber-attached | host: Bos | place: Iran: Karaj | collected 2018-10 | reverse complement strand
GCTGTAATCAAATTTCTTAACGTTTTCTATCTTGGAATTAAGGAACTGCCCATAAAGTATAAACTGCTGGCCTTTTCTTACCGCATCTGAATAGTCATTGACCTTCGCCAGCTCCTTACCCTCTTTATCAAGTGCCACAAAATCAGCACTTACTGTGATATCCCTGCCTGTATTGTTGGTGGCAACCACAACATAGTAGGTGCACCAGTCAATAGCATCCGGAATGGTGTAAGCATTGTCTATATGAATGTTGTCTATTGAAAGTTCTGCTGCCTTGGAAATGAAAGAATTTGAATCCGCTATAAAAGCTGTAAACACCAGCATTAAAGCCATCCCCAGCGAAATAAGAATAGAAAAGAATCTTTTTTTCATATTCATTTCCTCCAACTATTTTTGGTATATATTTATTATGAATTTCAAACCAAAAATAATCGATAGTAGCAAGGGTTATTTAATGCTTTTTTCACCTTTCTAAACTTTTTATAAAAACACCCATTATTTGTAGAAAACAACGTACTTTCCGGCATCTGCAATTTTGAAATCACTTGTAATATCAAGGTCTTCAAACTCACCTTTTTCAGCCACAAAAACAGTATCCTCAAACCCGTCATTTTCAAGGTCTTCCGGCAGATCATCGAAGGTAAAATTGCCATAGCTTCTGGCAATTCTAAATTCCGCATCCGGATCTTTATAAATAACGCTTGTATAGAACTTGCCAGGATCATAATTCGTGTAGTACAAAGCCAGTGCAAAAGGAGCTGATAAATCCTTGTAGGTTGAGTAAATCGGCCTGTCATCTCCTGCTATTTCATAAGCAGTTGCCATAGCCTCTCCATACTCCGGCATGAAGATATAGCTGCTTATGTTATTAAAGTCAGTAAAGTAGCTCTTTATAAACATAACAACAGCAATTAAAGTGGCTACTCCTATGATAATCCCGCCTTTTCTTATGTTAACGCAGACAAACTCTGTCCCTTTTACAAAGAAGAATATCAAAGGAAGGAAAATCATTACCATTCTGCTAATATCTGTGCTTATTACAATTCCTAAGGCAACACAGGAGACAAGCATTGAAAGCCACAGGGCATCACTACACTTTTCGCCGCGATCCTTCTTTTTATCAAAAAGTCCTATGATTCCCAGCAAAATGCCAATTCCAGTCAAAGGGAAGGTAAACTCAAATAAGGTTGAAAAGCCTGGAATGTAGTGGCAGACCATATCTGAGGAATCACCTATAGTCATAACCTTTATCAGTACCTTAAGGTCACTTACTATCTGAGGCAAAAGCGCCTGATTTCCTGATAAAAACACCTCTCCCGTCCTTGAAGCAGTAAACTTATTGAAACATACAACATCTGTTATTATTTCAGGAAGGCCCAGGTAATTAACCGCATAGAATACGCCCAGAGGCAGGCATACAACTATAAATGCAATGGCTGACAAAAACAGCTGCTTCCACTTAAGGCTTCTGTCTATAAGGCAGTACGTGCAGATAAGAAGCAGGTGCAGTGGAATTACTATATTTGCAGAGCCATAGGAATACATACACAGTCCATAAAGTGCAGCGCTAAGGCAAAATGTTCCTGTTTTCCCGCTTTTATGTGCTTTCATAAAAAGCAGCATAGGGATTAGCATCACAAATGGCATTATATTGCTGTCAAGGCTCCACCTTGAGAGAATTACATGCCATGGACAAAGCGCCAAAAAGGCTGTTCCCAAAAGGGACATTTTGTTCCCAAAGCTCTTTTTAAGGGCAAAGAAAAATAAAAATACAGTTGCTATCCCGCACACAGCAGGAAGCATACGTAGCTTAACAACGCCAGTTCCAAAGAGCTTTATGCTTATCACATTAAGGTAGATCATCAGCGGGCTTCCACCGCCGCACCCCCAGGTAATAGGATAAATTGGATAAGCATAGCCATTCCTGTCGATTCCTTTGGTAGCTAAACAAAAAGCATCATACCCCAGGGATGCCTCGTCCTGCTGAAGTCCGTAGGGTATGGCACCCAGTTTGTATAATCTTAAGAATGCAGCCACCACCGTGATCACCAAAAGGCCGATAAATGCTAACTTATCAGATATTTCCTTTTCCGTAGCCTTATCTTTTTTGCCAAAAATAGCAATAATAACGGCTGCTACACCCATAAGAGTGAAAGCAGCCGCAGCTATGTAATTATAGTAATCAATAATCCTCATATTCATTCACCAACAAAACTTATTTGCCTATCTGGCATTCATAGCCCCATTCCAATCAGCAATCCCCATATATGCAGCCGAACGCTGTATATAAGCCCCTGCATTAGGGCCATTCATCTGCTGATAGAATTCATAAGAAAGCTTGGGCGAGCCATCCTGTCTTGTAAGTCCCACCGAAAGCCCGTCTCGTACCTCAAGGCTAAAATCCGTCTGACGGTTAAATATTATCATATTTATGAAATGATTGGTAGCGGCTCTCTGATAGGCATATACAATAGCTGCTGCCTGAGCCTCATCGCCCTGTGTCGAAGAATAGCCTACCTCTGTAAGAAGAATAGGCCTAACCTCCCCTTTAGTATTTCTCATAGCCTGCTGACACATATAGTCTGAAAGCTGTTCAATATTCTCCATGGAAATATATGGAGACTCTGTATTATGCTGAACCATGGACGCTGCCGCCTCGCTCCCTGGCGTCCAAAAGCTGGTCCAGGTCATTGGGAAATTATATGGATGAAAAGCTACCCCCCAGTCAAAATTCCCCTGACTGATGATATAGGCATTCATAGCTTCAAGCACACTCTTTGCCGTGTACATTCCACCGTTTGAAATAGCATTCCAGTTGTTATCAAAACTACAGCAGACTATGGCATTTGGGTTTTTACTCTTTATTGCGGTGTAGCATACCCTTAGCGAATCCGCATAATATCTGGCATATGAGGAAACATCCATATCAGATGCGTAATTCCAGATATTCTTGGCGTTTACCTCATTTCCGATTACCCAGTTATCCACCTGTCCAAATCCGTTTTGTCCATTGTACCTAAGGGCCAGGTAGGCAACTATTGCCTCCAGAGCCTCAAGTCCCGCATCCTCAGAGGTATTCATCATGTAGTAGTTTGATTTGCCAAGGCCTCCTCTGGAAACCGGAGAAATAAGAAGCTCTTCTCCCCTGACATAAGGGTTAAGTAAAACCATAGTAAGTCCGATACCCTGAGAAGTAGTAGTTCTTACACAGTGATCATACTGGCTTAGATAATCTGTATCAAAGTAATAGGTCTTTCCGTTATATTCAAAAGGCGCAGCACAGTTGCCGCCATACACATCCTCAAGATTGATGTTGTAGGCTCCCTGCTGAACTCCCAGAGAAAGAACCTCTGTATTTCCGTTGCCAATCTTGGCTCCATCTAAAATGAGCCCCTTTTTCCCGCTGTTTACTCTGGCAAAAGCAAATCCAGCCAAGGCCTCCGGATTGGATATGTATTTAGAATTGGAAACAGGCACAAAGACGCCTCCCCTCGCCACAGCAACCTGAAACTTGTCATATAGATGACAGTTTACAGTTCTATAGCCTAAAGGGATGCTAAAACTCGCCGAGTAGTTTACAGGCATTGATGCCACGGGAGCCCCCGCCGGCCCTTCCTGATAAACCTTCTCGGCAAAAAGATAGAAATTACCATCGTCACTGTCTGGTAAATCCGAAGCAGATACTGAAACAATTACATTTTCTCCCGCAACCACAGCAGAATTAACAAAAACAGCCCCATCTCCTGCTGCAGTGGCACTTACAGGTCCAAATAAAAAAGCACCTGTTATAGCCACGATCACTCCCGCTACGAGTTTTTTGATCATGCTTAATAATCCACCTTCATCATGCAGAGCCCTTCAGGTCTTGCAGTTGGTCCGGCTTTACTTCTCTGACGGGCTTTTAGGATTTCCTTGACCTCATCCGGAGTTATATTGCCATAGCCAACCTCAAGCAGCGTTCCTGTAAGGATTCTGACCATATTTTGCAAAAATCCATTGCCATGATAATAAAATCTGATGTAGTTACCGCTCTCTTCTATGTTGATGGTATCAACGCATCTTACTGTGGACTTCTTCATCTTGTTATTTCCACAAAAGCTCTTAAAATCGTGGGTTCCAACAAGATACTCGGCGGCCTTTTTCATAAGCTCAACGTCTGGCTTCTGATCCAGAATTGTGACATACTTTCTGTCAAAAACCGGCTTCTGTGCACCATACCAGCAGGTATAACGGTAGGTTTTGCCAAGGGCATTGTACCTTGCATGAAATCTATCAGAGCAGGCCTTAACCTCATTTACGCTGATGTCCTCAGGAAGATACTTGTTCATATATTCCTGTATCTGTGATTCTGAAAGATCCGTATCAAGAAAAACATTTAGCGTCATGGCTCTTGCGTGAACTCCTGCATCTGTTCTTCCGGCGCCATTGACACTTGCAGGCTCATCCATGGTTCCTTCAACCATTCTGGAAAGAACACTCTCAAGCTTGCCCTGAATGGTCATATCCTTGCCAACCTGCTTTTCCCAGCCGTAAAATCTGGTTCCATCATAGCTTATTATCATTTTGTAATTACGTCTCATTTTAAACCTCTTATCGTTAATTATATTATAAAACTTCTTACTGGACAATTCTTCTCCAGGGTGTTATACTTCATCAGCTACATGTCAGTTCGAAACCTTCCTGACATAAAACAAAACTAAAGGAGAAAAAAATATGCGTAACCCAAAGGTATTATTTATCACCCAGTCTGCTGTAATAGCAGCACTCTATGTTGTACTAACACTTATTGCAAATGCTCTTGGACTTGCTAATCAGGCAATTCAGGTGCGTTTCTCAGAGGCACTTACTATTCTGCCTTACTTCACACCAGCAGCAATCCCAGGTCTGTTCGTAGGATGCATCATCAGTAATATTCTTACAGGATGTCTTCCACTTGATACAGTTTTCGGATCACTTGCAACACTTATCGGTGCACTTGTAACCTACTACATTGCACACGGCTTCAAGATGCCAGGACAGGAAGGTTATTACAAAGCTTCCAAAATTGCTAAGTGGCTTTGCCCTATCCCACCTATCGTTGCAAACATGATCATTGTTCCTCAGGTACTTCTTCGTGTATATGAGGCACCAGGAACACTTCTCTATTTTACAGTAACAGTTGGAATTGGTGAAGTAATTTCATGTTTCGTTCTTGGAATGATTCTTCTTTTTGCTCTTGAGCCAAGAAAGAGTGCAATCTTCTTCCCAAGCATGCAGTAATATAGAACATTAAAAGTGTCTCGACGTTTTTCGCCGAGACACTTATTTTTTACTTATCTATTCTTTTTCCCAAAGTAAACTCAGATCTCTTTTTCTCGTAGCTTCCATATCAAGCTTAATACTTGGTTCTCCCAAAAGACCTTCCTCTATTCCTGCATAAATTCGGGCTCCCTTACATTTTAGGACTTCTTTTGGAATGTTTATTGTTGCCTGAGCCTGCTGCCCTTTTGAAAGATTCCTAAGATCTATATTAAGCCTATAGACCATCATACCCTCAGCTTCTGTGCCTTCCGCTGCCAGTACCCCCTCTTTTCCCTCAAAGGAAATATCACTTCCATCAGGAAGTTCTAAGTAAAGGCACGGTACACAACTAAAGTAAATAGGGCATACTCCGTCGTTAGTTATTGTAGCCATTATCTCAGCAGTATCCCTGCCAATGGATTTTCTGATATTCAGTTCACTAATCCTGTATCTGTAGCCAACATGCTTTAAAAGTGAATCTGCTGCCGTAAGCAGCTCTTTATTCTCCCGCTTGGCATTTGGCACCATAGGCCCAATAAAGCTCATATGCGACTTTTCAAGAAGACTAACTGTCTGATCATAATCCTTTCCCAGCATGGTGCTGATAGGAACCGAGCTTGCAAACTCTCCTCCAATCGGCGCTTTATTCCAGATTTCTGGAGTAGCCTTAAGTCCCTCTGTCTCACCTGTCTCGTTATATTCGCCGCCCTTTTCAATCCAGCTTAGCCATATGCTGGTATCGTGGCTTATACCGGTCATGTCATTGTAAACACCGGCTCCCTCCGGAAGCTCAGCAAAAGGCCTTCTCATAAGAATTTTGCAATAATCAAAATAATCCGTATAATGCTGAACATACTCTGCCCTGACCTTGGTAAGTGGCATCTGAGGAATCCCTGCAATATAGTAGGTGTGCCATTCTCCCCAGTGTCCAAGACTTCCCAGCTCCACATAGGACAAAAATGACTGTGTTCTGAAATGATCAGCAATCTCCTTTATTACCTTTCTGTGTTCACTTATAAAAACCGGATTATTGTAGTCAGGGCAATACCCCTTTCCATACTCCATGTCGTAAAACTGCCCATCACCGGTCTTTTCGTAGAGCCACTGCGGTATGTCCATATGCTCTTTATCACTGGGCTTGTCGCAAACAAATCTAAGTACCAGAGTCTTGCCATCAGCCTTCCACCTATCAAGGTTATGAAACTTTTCATATAAGTCCCAGTTATACTGTCCCTGTGCAGGCTCAAGTTCAGACCACAAAATCTCACAGTACACAAGCGTGGCTTTTTCGCAAAGGCTCTCACTTGTACAGCTGGGCGCATAGCCTATATAAGGATTTAAGACCACCTCAGTAGACTCTCTGTACTTGTATGTGGTTCCGGTAAGCTTCTTTAGATACATCTGATATCCTCTTATTCCTGCGCTTAAAAGTATCACCAGAATCAGGAAAAAAATGAATCCCTTCTTTTTCATTATCCGTTATACTCCCCGTTGTATTGAATGAGCGTAATATCTTTGACCGTTGGAATCGACCTTATTCTCTCCTCAAAGACAAGATTGGCATCCTTAGTGTATACCTCAACTGCCATCTCTGTAGTTTCGCCCCTCATTGTCCTTGACTTGATGAAATGCTTATTTTTGCCAAAGGCTCTTATTATTTCATCTCCTGTTTCAGTTCCCTCGTAGTGGATAACAGCAATGTATACGTTCCCTTTCGAGGGCTTTGCATAGAACACCGCGATCATAATGATGACTATGACAGATGCAGCTATGGTAAGAACATACATGCCTGCCCCAGCCGTGATTCCACCTGTAATTGACCAAAACAGATATAACAGATCCAGCGGATCCTTTATTGCCGTCCTGAATCTCACAATGGAAAGAGCACCCACCATACCAAGAGAAATGACGATATTGGTGCTGATTGCCAGCGTTACCATGCAGGTCAGAATGCACATTCCTATCAAAGTCACCGCAAAGCTCTTGGAATACACCACCCCTGCATAAAACTTTTTATATACAAGGTAGATCAGGATTCCAAGAAAAAGCGCTATCACAAGAGATAACACAATCCCAATGATATCTGTCTTGCTGTAATTGTCAGCGTTTAGAACTGAATTCTTGATAAAATCTTTTACGCTCATAAGGTATACCTCTCATCACAGTAATACTGGTTTTCCCGTAAATAAGCTGTCCTGTCGCAGCAAATCACATACTTGGAAGCTGCGGTCATTTCGCTGCTTCCAGGAGGAATTAAGTTTCTTACAATCTGCGGCAAAAACTCCGTAAATTTGACCTCCATTATCAGCTTGTCACCATCCATTGCCATAAGTGTTGGAAGGCCTTCATCAAATATATCAAAGCCTCCCACCGCCGCCCTTACCCTTTTATCAAAGGTTATCCTGACGGTTCCCTCATCAAGGATAAACGGTGTTCTGTCATAATCTACTATTACCTTTGGTCTTAGCACATTTGAAATACATTCAATATAAAACTCCCTTAGAAGCTGGTTTTCACTTTGTAAAAGAAAATCATAGTCCCCATCAAGAATCCTGTAAAACTCATCCTTTGATAGTCTTGCAGCTTCTTTAAAAATGTACTTTCCCTGCTTTTTCTTGCGTTCAAGCTTTATGCTCTTGTCTGAATAGTTATAGATTCTTATACGATACTTTTTCCTGGCAAATATGCCCATGTCCTTTTCATTATAGGCACTGTCCCAGTAATCATCAAAGTATAGGCTTCGTATAAGATACTCCCCATCAGTTGCATTTTCATCAAGTCTGAAATATGGCAGCATCCTTCGCCTAAGGCCCTCGTATTCAGAAAAGCTTATAAGGTATTTAAGCTCATGCCTGTATTTATCCATAATCTCAATCACTCATTTTCTGCTTCAAAAACACTTACAGTTCCATCAAGATTCACATAAAAACACATTGTTCCATATACTTTTCCATCTTCTGTGGTAATCGTATCAAAGGCATCCTGAGTATATCCGCTCTCGTTTTGGGCTGTTGCCTTAATAAAATATTGTCCTGGTTCAAGGGCAGGCTCAGTAAAATAATTCCACTCTCCTTCATAGGATGTGACAACATCAGTAAAATCAAGGTCTCTTGCCACAACAACCTTGTATACTATATTTTCCTGATTAAAGTCATAGCTGGTATCCCAGGTGTAGTTCATTTTTACTCCCACCTTCTGCGGCGTTCCTATAAAGAACGGCATAGGCTTTTTTAGGGATTCCTGATATTGTTTGCAATAGGTTTCTACAAGATCCGGAACCTTTTTTGCTATTTCCCTGTAATTTTCCTCTGATAACAGAGCAAAGGTTACATCGGGCTCTGCATAAAGATATGGCTCCACCACCTTTTCGTAGCCCTCTACCATCTCCTTTACTCTGTCCTTTGTCATGTAGCCCATGATATCGTAAACAGCTTCATCCAGCTTTTTCCTGAATTCGTCTGATTTAAGGCACCTTTTAAAGAGCACATTTCCCCAGTAATTACTTACACCTTCATTCCAGCTAAGGCCCTCGCTCCTTCCCATCAGCTCATACTCGTCCTTTCTGAAAGCAGCATCAAGGTCCCAGCTGTAAAAATACCAGGTATCTACGTTCTGAGGGCTGTATAGATAAGAATTTCTGCTCTGGGTATCATAGTTTCCGGTCAGAATATTAAAAGCCAGAAAATAAGTAAGGTTTTCCATGTCAAAATGCTTTGCAATTACCTGTTCTATAGGAATACCATAGTCATTAACATCTTCAAGCATGGCAATAAGCTTACTGTGATCATCATTTCCCTTTATTTCCAGATATTCCTCAAATTTCTTTTTGTTGTATCCAGAGTCAGTAGTACGCTTTATCACATCTGCATATCTGTAAAATTCAAAGTAATTTATCTTATAAAGATGCCCAGTCCTGTCGAGACCATGGGTTCTAAGAGCCGCCTTATTAAGCTGCTCAACCTGAGTGTATAGGCCATAGTCTTCAAAGCCCGTATCTTCGCCATCAGTAAGATCATTAACATACAGATGGACAAACTGGGTTCTAAGACTCATAAGCTCATCTATTCCCGACAAAAGGTCAAATCCAAGTTTATTTCTAAATCTAAGTCCCTCCGACATGTGCTTATTCAGATCGATGGTAGTCTGCCCATTCCATGAGCCCTTATTTTGCTTGAGTTCAATCTTGTAGTTCTTCTGCGCATTCTGGCTGGAGCTCTGGCCTCTTATCTGTACCGTTGCGTTAGGGGCTGTTTCCCCATAACCAAGGCTTCCTACAGGAATCCCGTCTTCGTTTCCCACCTGAAGAAGCGCCTCAACCTTGTATCTGTCAATTCCTTTGGCATCGTAGTAATAAGCAGAATAGGAATTTATTTCTTCCCATGTGTGATAAGTCCCCTCTGACTTATTGCCCTCTCTGACAGTAAGATACATAGTTACAACGCTGTTATCATTGTCGTCGTACAAATAATTCTTATCTCTAAGGTGCTCTCCTGCAGAAGTCTTCACCACATCAGAGTTTTCAGTATTCCCTACTGCAAAGGATACCCCCTGAGGTTTGCTCTCCTCTGTCTCCTGTCCTGGGAAAATAGCATTCGAAATAAAGGAAATGTTACTGGCAACTGCAGTAAGAATTCCCAATATAATAAAAACAACAATGATTTTTACAGTATCTTTTCTCATTTGCTAAGCCTCTTTTTCTCCATAGAAAGCATCCTCAGATACAATTTGGTGCCAAGCCCCTTTTTATGCTCTGCCAAAAGAGGCTGCGAGCTAAGAATGTGGTACGGGAGCCTTTTTGTATACACCATAAGTCTTCTTATTCCGTATGCAAGATATAAAATACTGCCAAGAGCAAAGGCAAATCCGTAGTACTTGGACTCAAAAAGGAGCGATGCCAAAGAAAAGGCCGTCGTAGAAACAGCAAAAACTATGTTAGCCTTTTTGGCATCCTCATAGGCTGTAAAGTACATCAAAACCAAGGTAAGCACGTTGGCTACGGCATATGCCCCATATCCAACGCACAGTATCCTGAAATACCCTTCCATCAGAGCATCAAAGCCAAGTGGAAGTCTTTCCAGTATTACAAGGCCAACGCTTAGTATAAGCGCAGTTCCATAAAACTGCCTTCTTGCGGTATATATCAGCTCATGGTCTAGTACGGTCAGCATTTCTTTTTCCGCCTGCTCTATCTCAAATATAGAGCCATGGCCATTAAACAGGTCATAGTAACGCCTGTACTTTGGATAGAGATTAACCTCCACCGATGCCACGAAATTTATGGTGGTAATAAGTATGGTAAGGAAGGCAAAAAGTGCTGATATATCATGCTCAGGAGCTGCATAGAAAAGTCCCTTTATCCTGTGGCCAATTCCTCCAAACCAGGCAATGATAAGATGAGAAAAAAGCCCGATATTAGATGCAAGTCCTATAACCATAAGATCTGAATACTCGTCAAACCACGGCAGGAAATCAAAGTGGTTTTTCTGAGAATTAGGGAAAAAGCCGTAAAGTAGTATCAGGTCTAACGCCATCATATTGCCATAGCCAATTACAACACTTAAAAGCATCTTATCAACACTTATCCCGTCAAAATATCCCCAAAGCAGGGCAGAACCCACAGCCAGCATAATAGAAACCACATAGGATAACAGTATTCCTCTATAGTCCTTGATGGCAGAAAGGTAGTTCATTTCAGTCCATACGCAGATAAGCTCTCCAAACAAAATCAATGACAAGAACCCTTGGGTAAAGGTAACTCCTGAAAAGAACAGAAAAACCGCCCACAAGATCATCCCTGATGGAAGAAGGAAACTTAGTATTCCCTCAAGTGAAGGTATTACATCGCCCTCCTTGTGCTCGTACAAAAGGTCTGCCACAAACCTTGTCATTACCATGGAAAAAATGCTGCTATAAACCATAGATGCAAGAAGCGAATAGGTTATGATACTGGTCATAAGTTCTGTTTCACTCTTTGGCATTCCAAATCTGCCTGCGATACTCTGAATAGACAAAAGGAAAATAAAGCCAAGAATCATAGGTCCCGCCGTGATCATTCCGGTGTAGCCATATGCTCTTAACATCGATAAAACGCCTGTGGCTTTAAAAAGCTTTTTTAGTTCAAAACCTATTCCAGCCATTTAGTAAATTCCTCTGTAAAGCGATGAGTATCGTTTCATCATCAGTTCATGCTTAAAATACTTTTCTGCTCTTTGCTGTCCCGCGGTGCCCATTTCTATGCGAAGGTCTCTACTGTCGCAAAGCTTGTTCATAGCTATTGCCAGAGCTTCTCTGTGCATTGGAGGTACGCAGTAGCCGGCAGGTCCGTACATATCCTCTTCTTCGCCCTCTATAAGCGCCCTGCAGCAGCCCACATCCGTGGTTACAGCAGGTCTTTTAGCAGCAAAGGATTCAAGTACCGACAGGGGTTGTCCCTCTGAAATACTTGTAAGGATAGTAAAATCAACCTTCTCCATGTACTCAATTACATTTACCTGTCCCACAAACAAAACATCAGCTAGTCCCAGTGTTTTTACAAGGTCATAGCACTCCTTTGCATACTCGTCGTCATCAGTGCCCCCAAGAATATGAAGCCGCACGTTTTTCCTCATGCTCTTTAGCTCATTAAAAGAATATATGAGGGTTTTGACGTCCTTTATCGGCGCAAGCCTTATGACCGCTGCAATATCAACTATACCGTCATCCTCTTTAAGCGGGATATTGCAGAATTTATCATAATGAATACCATTTGGTATTACCTGACATCTTTCCTTTGGAGCTCCAAGATCTATCTGTATCTTGCTGGCATTTCCAAAAAGACAGGTTATAAACTCTGACCTTTTGTAGATAACATCAGATAACATGTAAAAAAATCTTATCCAGTGCCGCTTAAACTCCGGTGGCACCCATCTGGCCCTGATTATTTCCTCTTCTCTTTCTCTTGAATAAATACCGTGCTCTGTTAAAATAACTTTTTTGCCGGTGACAAAATTAGCAAGAGCTGCTAAAAGCCCGCCATAGCCTGTACATACGGTGTGATAAACATCAGCCTGCGGAACATCACTTTGTATGACATGAAGTACCGGAATCAGCATGGATCTAATGGTGTAAAAGATATCCGCAAAAGCCACATAAGGATACCTTTCCTTGCAAAGCTCTGTCAGAATATCCAAAAACACATCACTCATAAGAAAGCTAGCCGGGTTAAGCCTTCTAACCTGAAACATATCAAACAAAACATCCCAATCCGGCCTATCGCAGGCAATAAATGCCTTTATTGTCTCTCTTTCTTTTTCTCCGAGCTTAAATTTGTCTTTCTTTCTGGGCTTTATAAGAAGTGCATCATCCAAAAAAACCTCGTGAACCTCTTTTACATTTTCAGGAAGCTCATACTTAAACTTTCCCTTGTCCGAAGCCTTGGCGCCAATAACCCACAAGACAAATTCATGTTGAGGCAAAGCCTTTATGTAGTTGTGGGTCCATGAGGAAACACCGCCAAAAGTATAGGGGTAGCTTCCTTCCAGAATAAGGCAGATTTTCATTCCAGATTGCTCCTTATTATGGTCACTCTTTTTGCCTGAGCCCTCAAAAGATAAAGCGTATCATTGAGTTTATATATTTCTCCTCCAAAGGCGCTGTCCAGCTCGCCTTTATTAACTCTTACAAGGTAATATCCACTGTCGATAAGTCCAGCGCTGCTAAGGACAATATCCTCTCCATCCACCTCATAGGAAGGAATAAGGTTAACATATCTCTGCACAGCACCTGCCATTCCACTGCCTGTCAGATGTCTTATATTTACTGCTGATTCATCAACCCATCCCATGTAGTCGTCAAGGTTTTCCTTAAGTACTGCCCAGCCAAGGTCAGCGCCTCTGTCTTCATCCAAAAGATCATCCGGATGCATGAAATGCGAGCTCACAAAATGAAGATTAAGCTCTGCAAAAGCAGTAATCCTCATGTAATCATCGAGAATTCCTCCAGATACGATTCGAGGCGTCTCCACAATTCCATCCTCCGCCACCTCAAATTCCTGCACGTATTCATCAGCGCCCTCAAGATAGATACTGGCAATGCACTTTATCTGCGGAAAATCCAGCCCCAGCATTCCTCTTCCGGTTTCTGAGAGAATATCTGACGGTGGCACATAAACAGTCATATCCTGCGTTGGGAAAATGCTGCCTGAAAACCTTATAAGCTCAGTTATCGAAGACTGCATAGTATTGTAATCAGACCAGGTCTTGTAGCCCAAATCCTGATTATAGGTAAAATCATTAAGGCAAAGCGGCTGATGGTTATATCCGTGGTAACCAAGCTCTCCTCCCTGATTTAGCAGGGTATTTCCGTAGTAATAATAATTTGAAGTACTATCATTGGCCTTAAGATTCCCCTCTGTTGTATCCTGATAGGTTTCTATGATAAGTCCTGTATATTTAATATTGTGTTCTCTTCCCAATGTGAGCATATCAGGCCACCAGACTCTTGAATAAAAGTCTGCTATTCCCATGTTGTAATCTCTTTTTACATACTCTCCATTTCCCGCAGGGACAGGAGATGGGAAGTCATCCAGGTAAAAGGTTGAAGCATTTATCACCGGGTATATAAAAACCTCATCCAGCAGCGTATACGCGCTTGAGTAAATGCCCCTGTAGGCTTTTTCAGCATAGCCAAAATTACAGATAACAAACTTTCCGTTTTGATAATCTCTCTCCCATACAAGAGGAACCTTTTCATCCTCTGTAGTAGCATAGACACGGGCCTTCGAATCCAAAACCACCGATAAAGAGGATTCATATCCATCTATTATGGGATACGTCCTCTGTGCCCCAAGCATATAACCTTCTTTTGAGACAAAGTCGTCAACTCTGGCGTAGTCTGCCGAGGCACTTACGATTCCAAGCTTTCCTGAAATAAAATCAAAATTCGCTGTTTTAAAGGGCGGGAGTCCCAAAAGAAGCTTTCCTCCATCTGATACCCAGTCTGTTAGCTTTAGTATGTCGCTTCCTAGTATTTCCAGATTGCTCATGGCAAGGACAACATCACTATAGCCGGAAGTCAGTTCTTCTATATCCTTGTCGTTCTCCCCAAGGTCAACACTATCGTGGGGGACGCGCATATCAGTCAGAACCTGATCATAGATTTTGTAGGCCTTGGCGCTTGTATAATCATCCTCTTCCCAGAGAATAAGGCATTCTTTTCCTCTGCGCGCCTCTTTATCATGGACGACTTTATCGTCTGCCAATATAGTCTCTTCTTTATCAACAGGCTCATACAAAATACCTATTCTCTCAATCAGAAGGACCACAAAAATCAAAGTAAAACCAATCGCTATGGAGATCAGCTCGCCAAATCTTTTATTTTTCATGCGCCGAACTCCTTTGCCGGATTATCCCACAGACTAATAAGATCACGAATTTCTCTGGAATAATACTCTGTGCTGTTTTTAACCATTGAAACCATCTGCCTTAGCTCTACTCCTGAGCCGGTTTCATAGTAGTAACGGAACCTGAGCTTAAAGCACCTTGGATCATCGGAATATACCTTTTCCATGCTATTTAGAGCCTCATCAGCTATGGAAAACTGCTTGTTATTCAGTAGTGCAACGATGAGCCTCTCATAGGTCTCAGGGCTCGGATTTCTATTTACCTTTTCCATAAGAAGCTGCATCAGTGTGTTCTTTTGTATCTCAAGAAGCTGTCCCTGAATTATATTGCTTGTAACATACTGCTCAAGGAACATTATGTAATCATCAAGAAGGCCTTCTTTTTCAGGGTCCCTTGCATATTCTGAACTGTATTCCTGGAGCTTAAGCTCATACTCCTTTGACACCTCCACCATGGCCGTTGTGGCATAATGCACAACCTCCACATCCTCATTCATTCTGGCCTGGCTAAGTACCGACACGAAGCCTGAGGTATCACTCATAAGAACATCAAGCATTACAGACCTCTTGGTGGCAGAATCATCCATGATAAGCGCATCTTCAAGTGGCACTACATTTTCACTTTCTGGAGCTTCCATCAAAAGAGCTTCTCCCTCTTCCATGCCTCCGTGCATTGCCTCCAGGTCACCGCTGTTTCTTCCAACATGTTGTTTTCTGATCATGATGCTGATTACAACCGCAGTTAACACGCCCCAAAAAGGAATGCACAAAATAACCACCATCATCAGGTAATCAATTTTAAGAATTCCCTTCCTTTTCAGGAAAAAAGCTACTAAAACTATGAAAACATGAACCAATAAAAAGATATATGCCATAGCCTTACTTTATCCCATACTCTGAACAATATCGCACTTAAGCCCCATATCCCTGAATCTCTTTAGTACTATTCTCTCACTACTGCTATCCACCTGAGCTGCAAGAAGATATATATTTCCGTCATCGCCAATACCTACAAGGTCATTATTCCTTATCTTTGACTGGAACATTTCATCAATTTCCTGCAGGTTCCTACCCTCTCTTTGGATACGGATAAGTCTAAAGCTTGTGAGCCTGTTATCCATCATGTCCTTTTGAATCTCAAATTGCTGCTTGAAGTATTCGGTCTTTGTAATGCCCGTACCCTCAAGATAGGTTTCATCAGCCACTGCCTTCTGATAATCCCATGCCTTCAGGATGAAGTTCTCCATAAGTCCTGACAAAATCCTTATAAGGTTGGAATAATAGGTACTTATCTGCATATATTCAACCTGATAGATCATGATAAGGACCGTAACTATGCCCTCTGACTTTATTCCTGCAATATACGTAGGGTATCCTTCAAGGACATTATTGTTAAACCAAATGTCATTTTCCGATAGCGTCTCTAGGACCTCCCTGTAATCATCGAGATTTATGGATTTCTTAAGAACCTGTCCCATTGCCTCAGAACAGACATTTAATCTGGCAAATCTGGCGTTAGGATCATTGATTGTATATATAGCAATTGACTTGTTGTTTAAAACATCCTCCATTACTGGGATAGATTCGGCAAAGATTTCCTCGGGAACTGTGGTACTTAGCCTTTTAACAACATCGAAGATTCTGCCAAAGCCGTCTCTACTGCCTATAAGGTCGGCCTTGTACTGGTTCTTGTAATTCATAGCCTCCTTATATAGCTGGTTTACAAAGACGTTCTCCGATTTAACTGTCTCGCTTTCCTCTTTGATAAACTCAATGTCCTCTTCCTTTTTCTGCTTGATATAACCGCACATGGCCGCTGCAACCATAAGAAGTATAAATGCTATCCAGTTGCTTGGATCATAGAACAGCAAAAGCGCGTTGGTGCCCGCCATCTGATAGCTGGCAATAAGCGAAATTATCTCTATGATAGCTGCAGTCATTCCTACTTTTGTTCCGTACATAAGAGACATCAAAATAACGAACAAAAGCCTGACATCTATCATCCTGAACTGAACGCTGCCGTTTGACATGTAATTATATAGTTCCACAAACGCTGCCCCGCCAATCAGCTCTATCGGCATAAGAATCTTGCCAATTACTGCAAATTTTTTCCCAACCCTCTGTGAAAAAGAAGGCTTTTGATGGTAAAGCTCCTGAAAGCGCCTTATATACTCATCAAAATGCCAGCAGGCATCCTTGTGGGCAAACCAGCCGTAGACCTCCCTTGCCTTGTTTTCGCCATGCTGGATTTTGCCTTTTATACCTGATCTGGATAAAGAAATATCTGCCTTTGGATAGAATTCCAGAATAACCTTTTTTATCTCGCCGTAGGTGGTCCTGCCTCCGCTCTTAAGATAAATGGTCTCATAATCCTGTTTCCAGTCTGCAAAAAGACGTGACAAAAAATCCGCAAGATCAGCTGGCTTTAAAAAGTACGCCACCTCATCCTCCAGTGATTTAATGTCTACCGCCTCTTTGTTTTCTATACGCCGCAGCAATCTGCAAAAGAAATCGTCTTTATTATCAGCACTCAAAAGATAAGGCGAATATATAATCTTCACCTCAATATGATATGTTTCTGCATAGTATCTGCAGATATTTTCCGTGGATTCAAAAATGATAGAGTCGCTGTTATCAACGTCAACCAGCGCCTCATCAGAAACAATATAGACAAACTGCTTTACATGAGCCTTCTGACTAAGCGAAAAGACTCTTCTAAGCTCTTCAATCTCACCAATCTGATCCGAGTCCCTACAAAGCGACTTCGACAAAAAAACTACTCTCTCAAAGCCATAGGTATCAAACAACCTACGGAACTTTGTAGACATAACCGGCTGATCAAACCAAGTAATATTACCCTCTCTATAGGCATCATGATTTAAGTCACACACCACCACTACATCGCCCTGGCATGCAACCAAAATCTCTTCCTTTCTTAAATAGCTCGTATTGCCTACTAAAAGTGTATCCATCCGCAGTCCATACCCTCCAGCAAACAATCTGTTCCCTATTTAATGATAATTCTAAATATGTTATTACGTCAACTTTCCACTATCCTTCCTTCCTCAAAAAAGTTCAATTTCCAATGATGTTTGCGCGCCCTTTTATAGTGCGCATGTCGAAATCAGAATTAGCATGACGGGGAAATTCAAATTCTTTAATACAAAATGTCATCGTTTGCAAAGCGAACGTATAAAAAGAGAAGAAGTCAATCCATCAAGCTTGATAGATTGACTTCTTCTCTTTGAGAGCTTCTCGCTGACCTAATTGCCTTGTTTAGGGGATTTTTAGGATGAGCTACTGTTTACATCCCGCGTACGTTATAAAGCTCAATGGTGCTATATGAGGACAATGGCAACTCTTCTTATTGCTATTGAACAATCACAAAACAGATGATACAATGGTAGAACGATTTGGTATGTTTAACATATCATCTAGAGAACACCGTTTGATTGCGCCAACAATCTATTCGGTGTTTTCTTTTTTATATAATTATCAATAGCATTTTCCAATCGCGATACCTGCTGTTGATTATCACACGTAACAGTCACAACGTTATAATATTCTAAAATTTGAAACAATCTTTTCAGGTAAAAATCCCATACTATTGCCGACTCATTCACTGGCATATAATCCAATAATAAAACAACATTTTTTCCTTCGAAGCTACTGTTTTCTATTGGATGTTCATTGCTTAGCACCTCTGAGAGTATCAACCAACTTTCAGCGTTTACTTGTTCTCTAGAGCTATTTATCATAAGTTTTTTACTCGAAACATCTTTGTTATCCCAAAAGGTACCATACAATTTATATGATGTTTTCATATCCGTACCTCCTACATTTCAATAGCAATGCCTGTGTTATACTCAAGTGCACGAGCCGCGAAATCTTTCAACACCGAAACCACTTTTATATACTTTTGAGGCACAAATTGATCTGGAAGATCCTCGAGCAAGGAGATAAGCTTCTCACATTTCTCTGCAGGTATATAGTCAACGTCACCATCATCAAGTAACGTGTCACAAGTGGCATTTATTTTATCGACTAAATTATCCATCAGCCAGTCATGCTCATCGAATTCCATTACATAATCTTCAACTTTATCTGGCACACCGCTCCCAAGATTATATATTGGTCCGTACATACTAAGCCCTTCTAATGTTTTAGCTAGATATAATCTCATCTTGGCATCTCCTTTCTTTTCATTATTTTGAAATGTGTTAATTCAAAGTCTGTACTTGGGGTTCCGTCAATTTTTGTATACATCTTAGCACTTTTGTCGTATATCCTTAGATACCCAGACGGCATGTCCACTTTTATAATATATTTATTGTTTTCAAACTGGTATTTAACGCCCTTAGGTTTTCCTTTCACTCCTGGAGTATACTGATTAACCACATCATTGAGATTAACCATATGCTTTTTCCAATTCTCGTTGAATTTTGATTCACGTACTTTGCTCTTATAGTACCTTATAGCATCAAGCATTGAACTACGAATCATTATTCGAGCATAATGTTTTGCAGCCTGTGAATATCTCGCTTTACTATCAGCCATGATGCACCTCCTTGCACAATCTGTGAAAGTCAGTGTAGACCCTGTAATCAATGCCCATAGTATCCAGCTGTTTTTCAGCCTTTTCGTCATGTTTTCCATATATGATTAGCTTTTCCGGCAAAAGCATTAAGATTTTTTCCAGATATGAAAAATCTTCTTCAGAATGTAATGGATCGCATCCTAGAAAGCCTGACGCAACCATCACTCCTTGCGGAATATTTTGCCATACACAAGTTGCATCTAATCCTGCTATCCTCGTGTTCAGAACAATGCTAATCCCATTAACAGCCAAAACCGCTAGAAAGAGTTGATTTAATAAAATCATTGCTCTCTGCCACTCTTCGTCCATATCATCCGTAAAAGTAACATCCAGCCCTATGACACCCATATACATTTTGTATTCGTCGATCTCATTCAGTAGCTTGCACAGCCTTGGGTATAAATGATGGTCCTTATCAAAAAAGCATAATACAGTCTTTTTTCTATTAACTACTCTTTTGTTTTTTCGCTGAGAAAAAGGAATTACTAAGTCTGGCCAATCTCTTAGAAACATCTCATTAGTGAATATCGGGAATCCATCTTTGTCAAAAGATATCTCTTTCCCCTCGAGATACGAGTATAGCTCATCAATTATTACAAATATGTCTTTTAAACTTTTGATATGCATTTTCATACCCTCCGTTTAACATGGTTTGGGATGTGATATGCATGACATATACGATTTGGCATGTTTAACACATCATCACATCCAGTTACGTATTCAATTAACATCCCATATAAGAAAATGCTTTTCCCCTGCGCCAACAGTTAAATAGCATTTTCTTCTCGTCTCAAATCATAAGCATCACACTCCTTCTGATATACTTCCAATAGAACTGGTTCCAAATGTTCAATTAACGGTATTTCATAATCAAACAATTCATAACCATATTTTCTCTTTCGATTTTCTAAATTAGTACAAACATTACAAGCCGCCTCATAGCTCACACCGCAAAATGATACTACTTCATTTGGTGTATCGATTCTTTTTAATAGTAAATATGGAATAGGGCACATAAAATATCTAGCGAAAAAATCAGCAAGATCATCATCTATATCATCAGCATCTTCATATACGTAATGTTTTAGCTCATGAAATATTGTTAATAACTGTGCACCAAATGAGCCATAATAATCATTGTAATAAATTGTAGCCACATTCTTGGGTGTAGCCGGAACAAAGAAACCATACTCAGATTGCTTCTTTAATAAATTCCTTTGTTCAAGCCCAAAACAAGAATATGGAATCACAGCAACCCCCATCTTTCTACACACTTCATGCGGATCTATCGGAAATGTTTTTAAATCATAATCTAAATAAATACTAATGATGACATTTTTAATTTCATCATATATGATGCCTTTTCTATACATTCTTATTTGCTCCTAGAATCAACGAAATCAATTGATTCTTTTCTTCTGCTGTAAGTTCATTTCCCTTTCTGGCAATAGCTGTTGCTATAGATGAATATGCACTCTCACCTTTTTCAGTGTCATCAAGGAAATACTCAGTCTCTACTCTAAGTGCCTTTGCTATATTAACAACAATATCCATACGAGGCCTCTGATTACTATGTAGATATCTAGATATTGAACTTTCTGTTATACCGCTCAGCTTAGATAATTGCTTTTGAGTAATATTCCTTTGTTGCATCAACTCTGTCACTTTTTCTTTCCACCCCATTTTGTAGCTCCTTTCACCAAAACCTCTATATATAGTATGATAATCCGTTTATATTTCAATGTCAATATTCTAAGTTGCAATATTGCAATTAAATAATAATCATCAATCGTTTTTATAATAAAAAATATAGAAACACCCCAGGACAATTGTCCTGAGGTGTGCTAAATCGTATATGATTTTCCAAAGACGTAATACGCCGTAAAAACTAATATCTCTTTTTAATAAGGGCTCTGATGATGCGCCGTCAGATGGTTTCCACGTTGCGGGTTGCGATTACGTCGACGCCGGTGCCGGCTACATCTTTGATGAGGATGTCGCCGATATGGGCTGGAGCTGATACTGTAGCAGCGTCAATGTCCTTCATAACTTCAAAGATTTTGGACTTGGGGATGTCGCTGGCGGTCTTTACTGATACGCGCTCCTTGTCGCCACCTGTGATCTTTACTGTGCTGGTAACGATTCGGGTTGGATTTACTACTTCTTTTCTGGCATATATGTCACCCTTGGGGCAGGTGTTACCGGTTACTTCGGTAACCTCGCCATTTTCCATGGTGACTGTAAGCATGCAGCCCATTGGGCAGCCTATGCATGTTAATTCTCTCTTCTCCATAGGTACTCCTTCGTAGACAATTAGTCTTTCTCTATCTTGATTGTGATCTTCTTAAGGTTCTGGTGCTCTAAAAGCTGTGATTTTCTAAGGATAATCTGCTCCATTTCGCCTGGGGCAAGGATCCTCTTCTGGTTGTGCATGATGCGCTCATCGTCAAAGTATACGCTGACAAATGAGTTCTTGTAGACATCACCAACACGGAATCTTACTGTAAGAAGATCATCCATACGCTCTACGTTGATTGTGCTAGGTACTGTATATCTAGCGCCCTCAGTTGCTGTAACCTCAATAACATCAGCTTCTTCAGAAACTTTACAGCCATCATTTATGTACTTTACTGCGTTCTGGCCGGCGCGCTTTGCTTCCTCAGAAACATAGTCAACAAGGTCATGAACGTGAAGAACGTTTCCGCAGGCAAATACACCTGGGATGTTTGTTTCAAGAGATTCGTTAACCACAGGACCTGATGTAATAGGGCTCATTGTAACGCCTGCTGCCCTTGAAAGCTCATTTTCAGGAATAAGTCCGCACGACAAAAGAAGTGT
>JAEEGL016089968.1_pt1 | contig 22094 bp, 17 predicted proteins | sample 9134231 | NCBI WGS metagenome assembly JAEEGL01 (sample SAMN16246548, study PRJNA631951) | gut metagenome | biome: gut microbiome; feature: rumen; material: fiber-attached | host: Bos | place: Iran: Karaj | collected 2018-10 | reverse complement strand
TAATCCTGTGGAGGATAATAAATACATAATGTATCCTTCAGGGGATAAGGGAAAGGTTTTATTCCTCAAAAAGACATCAAAGGATGAACTTATAAAGATCTCGGGAGGGGAATACACGGTGGATTTCAGGGATGAGATAAATGAAAAAGCATCCTGCAGCATACGCCGACATAACGAAGGCTTCACCCTGGCAGTATCCCCGGTAAGGGGGGCTCATGTATTCTGTGAGATAAAGGGCCCCAAAAACGGTGTACTGGATGAGATCACGGAGGATACCACCTTTACATTAAAGGGCAGCGGAAGATATCGTATCCGGGTCTATGCCGAGGATGGTATGGGAAAGAGAAGATATGCTGATATCCCATCCATATTTATGGTACAATGAACATCATAAACACAAAATAAAGGAATAAATTATAAACGGAGCAGGATATGTATCGAGACAATACCAAGGTCATCCATATAGGAGACAGGGTCATAGGCGGAGGGAATCCTATCCTCATCCAGTCCATGACCAATACAAAGACGGCGGATGTAAGCTCCACCGTTGAGCAGATATTAAGGCTTGAGGATGCGGGCTGCGATATCGTAAGGTGTACTGTGCCGGATAAAGAGGCCGCCGAAGCCATAAGAGAGATAAAGAAGCAGGTTCATATCCCCATAGTGGCAGACATACATTTTGACTACAGGATGGCTATCCTTGCCATGGAAAACGGAGCGGACAAGATCCGCATAAACCCGGGAAACATAGGAGGCAGGGATAAGCTTGTAGCGGTGGTTGAAGCAGCAAAGGAGCGGGATATCCCCATAAGGGTAGGAGTGAATTCCGGCTCTTTGGAAAAAGAGATCGTGGAGAAGTACAAGGGAGTCACCGCAGAGGGGATAGTAAGCTCTGCTCTGGACAAAGTCGGTATGATAGAGGACGCGGGCTACGATAATATCGTGGTATCCATCAAATCCTCGGATGTCCTTATGGCAGTGCAGGCTCACAAGATGCTGGCGCCTAAGTGCAGATACCCTATGCATGTGGGGATCACGGAAGCCGGCTCGCTGATAAACGGAAATATAAAGTCGGGCGTAGGCATAGGCATCATACTGTATGAAGGCATAGGAGATACCATAAGGGTCTCCCTTACCGGCGATCCCGTTGAAGAGGTGAAAAGCGCAAAAGTGATCTTAAAGAGTCTGGGACTTAAGAGCGGGGGCATCGAGATAGTCTCATGTCCTACATGCGGCAGGACCAATATAGACCTGATCGACCTTGAGAGCAGGGTCGAGAAGATGCTTGAGAAATACAAGGACTTAAGCTTAAAGGTTGCGGTCATGGGCTGCGCCGTAAACGGACCCGGGGAAGCCTCCTCTGCAGATATAGGTGTTGCCGGAGGCAATGGAGAAGGCCTTATCTTCAGAAAGGGAGAGGTAATACGCAAGGTTAAGGAATCACAGATCCTCGAGGCATTGGAAGATGAGATCAGAAAAAGCATTCACTGAGGTATTTGATTCATATAAACCCTCTGATAAGGAGACAGGTGATCTGCTGGAGGAGATCACTGTACTCCGCGTGCGCATGAATTCCGCCAGGACACTGATGGTGGTGGATATCTCATGTCATTATCCCATACATAAAAAGACCATATATGCCCTGGAGAAGGATCTGGCCGGATCCCTTGATCCGAGGAAACGTCTGAAGATCAGGATACATGAGCATTTTGAACTCTCATCCCAGTATGATCCCCGGGGATTTTATGACGAATACAAGGGCAGCATCGGTTATGAGATGAAGGTCACTTCTCCCATGATGTATGCCGTCTATAACCATGCCAGGAAGAACTTCACCGATGACGGCAGGCTTGTCATAACCCTTGCGGATTCCGTGGTTGCAAGGGACATGGAGACAGAGCTTACGGACTATCTCTATGGGATCTTTACCGACAGAGCAGGCCTTGGGATAAATATCAGTATCGAATACGAAAAGGCCGGTATCACGGCGGAGAGGCTTGAGGCCGAGAGAAGGGTGCAGCAGCAGATAGCGGCCATATCCGACAGGGCAAGGGCCGTAAGAGATGATGCAAGGAACGAGAAGAAAACCTATAACAAAGGGAAGAAGAGCTTTGGCGCCTCATCCGGGAATACCTTCAGGCAGAAAGGCTCGGAACGTTCTTATAATGCAAAAAAGAGCGATGATCCTTCCGTGATCTACGGATATGACGTCATGGAGAAGTCCATACCCATCGCAGATATCGAGAATATCGGCGAGAGGGTTACGGTGAGAGGCCAGGTCATTACCGTTGAGGAAAGGGAGATAAGGGACGGAGAGAAGCTCATCATCCGTTTGTCCATCACTGATTTTACCGATACCATGGCAGCATCCTTCTTTATCGATAAGGACGAATGGGGAAAGATCAAGGGAGATATCAAGGAAGGGAGCTTCCTTAAGCTTACCGGTACCACCACCGTGAACAAATACGAACGTGATATGTTCATAGGTATGGTGAAGGGGATCAGAAAGATAGACGATTTCAGGACGAAGAGAGAGGATCTTGCTCTGAACAAGCGCACAGAGCTTCACTGCCATACCAAGATGAGCAACATGGATGCGGTATGCTCCGTGGAGGATGTCATAAGCACCGCCATAAGATGGGGGTGGAAATCCATCGCTATCACGGACCACGGCGGAGTGCAGGCCTTCACAGGGGCCGACCATATGAAAAAGCCTGATGATTTCAAGGTTATCTACGGGATGGAAGGTTATCTGGTGGATGACATGAGGAATGCGGTGGGTGCATCGGGAGACCCTGATATGTCCATACCCCACATGCTTGATGATACCTATTGCGTCTTTGATATAGAGACCACCGGGTTTTCTCCGGTGAACCACAGGATCATAGAGATAGGTGCGGTCATAGTACAGGGAGGTAAGATCGTTGACCGGTTCGATGAGTTCGTAAATCCCGGTGTCCCCATACCCTACAGGATTACCAAGCTGACCACCATAACGGACGCCATGGTGAAGGATGCAGACCCCATAGATAAGGTACTCCCAAGGTTTCTCGAGTTTTCCAGAGGAGCCGTCATGGTGGGCCATAACGTGACCTTTGACATATCCTTTATAGCAGAGAATGCAGCAAGGCTTGGCATACCCTTTGACAGGGTGTATGCGGATACCATGGTGCTCTCCAGACTTCTCATGCCCCACCTGGGACGCCATACCCTGGACAGAGTGGCAAAGGAACTGGGAGTGGTGCTGGAGCAGCATCACAGAGCGGTAGACGATGCAGGGGCTACCGGAGGTATCTGGAGCAGGATGACCGAGCTTTTGAAGGAAAGGGGTATAACCGAGCTTTCCGGGATAAACGAAGAGCTCTCATTATCCGATGAGGCCATAAGACACCTGGCAACCTTCCATATCATCCTGCTGGCCAAGAACGAAACGGGCAGGGTGAACCTTTACAGACTCGTATCCCAGTCTCATGTCAGGTATTTCGGAGGAAACCCGGGAGTGCCCAGGATACCGAAGAGTCTCATAATGGCTCACAGAGAGGGACTTATCATAGGCTCTGCCTGTGAGAGAGGAGAGCTTTACAGAGCGGTATCCGAGGGCAGGAACGGAGAGGATATAGCAAACATAGTCAAATTCTATGATTATCTCGAGATACAGCCCATAGCCAATAACAGATTCCTGATACCGCAGGATAACGAGATCAACAGTGATGAGGATCTGAGGGATATCAACAGGAAGATCACGGAGCTTGGAGAGCAGTTCCATAAGCCGGTGTGCGCCACATGTGATGTACATTTTCTTGATCCGGAGGATGAGGTATACAGAAGGATCATAACCTATGGAAAGGGAATGAAGGATGCGGATAACCAGCCGCCTCTTTACCTCCGTACCACGGACGAGATGCTGGAGGAATTCTCTTATCTGGGTTCAGACAAGGCAAGGGAGGTTGTAATAGCAAATCCCAATCTGATCTCGGATATGATAGACCCCATACGTCCCGTAAGACCCGACAAGTGTCCTCCTGTCATAGAGAATTCCGATGAGACTCTGAGGAAGATATGTGAAGACAGGGCTCATGAACTCTACGGGGATGAGCTTCCCGAAGAGGTCAGGAAAAGGATGGATACCGAGCTGGACTCCATCATCGGAAACGGCTATGCGGTATTGTATGTCATAGCCCAGAAGCTGGTATGGAAGAGCAATGAGGACGGATACCTGGTGGGAAGCCGGGGATCCGTGGGATCATCGTTTGCCGCATATCTTGCGGGGATAACGGAGGTCAATTCCCTGAGACCCCATTATCTGTGTCCCAAGTGCAGATACAGTGACTTTGATTCGGATATAGTGATGAATTATCACGAGACCAATACCTGCGGCATAGATCTGCCGGATGCTGTATGTCCGGTGTGCGGCACTCCGCTGCAGAAGCTTGGTTTCGATATCCCCTTTGAGACCTTCCTGGGATTCAAGGGAGATAAGGAGCCGGACATAGACCTTAATTTCTCGTCGGATTATCAGTCCAAATCTCATAAGTATACGGAGGTCATCTTCGGATCGGGATACGCATACAGGGCCGGGACCATGGGCACCATGGCGGATAAGACCGCATACGGATATGTAAAGAAATACTACGAGGAGCATGGTGTGAGCCACAGAAGCTCCGAGGTAGAGAGGCTTGCCAAGGGATGTACGGGAGTGCTTCGGACTACCGGTCAGCATCCCGGAGGCATAGTTGTCCTGCCTCACGGAGAAGAGATGGACACCTTTACTCCTGTGCAGCATCCTGCGGATAATATAAATGATTCGACACTTACCACGCATTTTGATTATCACTCCATAGACCACAATCTGCTGAAGCTTGATAATCTGGGACATCAGGACCCAACCATGATAAAGTTCCTGCAGGATATCACCGGAGTAAAGCCTGAGGACATACCTCTTGATGATAAAAAGGTAATGACTCTTTTTAAGGATACTTCTGCCCTGGGGATATCAAGTGATGCCATAGGCGGCACGCCCAACGGATCCATGGGACTTCCGGAATTCGGTACCGACAACGCCATCAAAATGGTCATGGAGGCGGCACCAACAAACTTTACTGATCTGGTGCGTATATCAGGACTTTCCCACGGTACCGGTGTCTGGGCCGGAAACGCCCAGGATCTAATAAGGGATAATGTAGCAACTCTTTCCGAATGCATATGCTGCCGTGATGATATCATGCTCTACCTTATAGGTAAGGGCATGGACCCTCAGTTGTCCTTTAACATCATGGAGGCTGTCAGAAAGGGAAAAGGCCTTTCCAAAAAGGGAGGAGAGGATTCCGTAAAGGCGGAAAACGAGATGCTCTCCCATGATGTGCCGGAATGGTATGTAAAGTCCTGTAAGACCATAGAGTACATGTTCCCCAAAGCCCATGCCGCAGCCTATGTCATGATGGCCTTCAGGATAGCCTGGTTTAAGGTCTACATGCCTCAGGCATATTACTGTGCCTTTTATTCCGTAAGAGCCAAGGGCTTTTCCTATGAGAAATGTTGTATGGGGCCGGAGGCTTTGGATGAATATATCAAGGATTATAAGAGAAGAGAGAATCTGAAGGGAGAGGGCAAGCTCACGTCTGCTGAGCAGGACGAACTCCATGATATGAGGATAGTACAGGAAATGTACGCCAGAGGGATAGAATTCTGTCCCATAGATCTGGGCAGGGTAATGGCGGAGGATTTCCAGCTGGTGGACGGTAAGATAATGCCTTCTTTGTCATCCATATCCTCCATAGGTCCCAAGGCAGCGGATGCCATCATATCAAATATCGCAGACGCGGAAGGAACGGGACCCTTCCTTTCGGTAGACGACTTCTGTCTGAGGAGCGGTGCATCCGAAGCCATAGCGAATAAGCTCAAGGAGCTTAATATACTGGGAGACATACCCGAATCCAACCAGTTGTCCATTTTCGACATTTGAGATTATAATAGTACAAATATACAATCCGAAAGGCAGATCTACGATGGAAGAGCAAAGCGGCAAGAAGAAGCATTCAAAGAAGAGGCGTTTTTACAGGAAAGACAAGGATAAACGCGATCAAAACGAGAAGCCGGAAAAGCAGGATAAACAGGAAAAAAGCGAAAGAGGCGAAAAGCCTGATAAGCCTGATAAGAAAGAGAAGTCAGACTTCAGACAGTCCAAGGACAAAAACCCAAGAAAGGACCGTCAGAAGCATCACGACAAGGATCACAAGGGCAAACAGGACAAGGCGGAGAAAGCAGAGAGCGCCGATAGTGAGGAGAGTGCAGATATCCCTGCTTCTGCCATAAAGAAAGAACCGGAAGAGGTGATCTTCGAGCTCACATGGGCCGATGCCTGGGGACTATACGGGACGGGTTATCATATCATAATCAAGGATAACAAGGAGCGCATGTATCTTTCCTGGTCCGTTGATCTCAAATACGGTGAGATGAGGATCGGCTCCAGATTGGATGAATTTCTGAACGATATAAAGGGGCTCAATATAGGCTCATGGGACGGGAAGAGGTATACCAAGCCCGGCATACTGGACGGGGACACCTGGAATATCAAGGTTAACAGCCTGATCGTCAGGTGTGAGGCCCAGGGGACGAACGAGTATCCGCCGGAGTGGAAAGCCCTTCTTCAGTGCCTGCATACCAAATGGAACATACCTGTATCAAAAAGAGAACAATGGGAATGATTTTTTTCGGGTTATGAGGTATAATGGGTGAGAATGAGACCTCCTTTTGATAAATGCACCTTTGAGGTTATCAATACATAAGTACATGAATTACATGATCCTGTTACCGGTAGTATGGGGATCGGTTATTTCAAAATATGAGAGGTGAAAGACATGTTAGCGACACTGATACCACTTTTTGACAAGAAAATGATGACCTGTGCTTATTCCATCTTCGCACAGAAGGAGAATCTGCTTGCCACACCTTCGGCAGCGGGGTCCGCAAGGTTCGACGGAGCCGGTAATGTCACGGGATTCGAGATCGTCGATTCAACGGGTATAGATACCCTGTCGGGAAGCAGAGAAGTATTTATAGAGGTAAATGATATCTCCATATTCTCAAGCATAGAGGATCAGTGCAAAGCGCCTCATGACAAGCTGGTGCTCCTCATAGGACCCGAGATCCTGCCGGATGAGCCCCATGTAAAGAGGCTTATAGACCTTAAGAACAAGCATTACAAGCTTGCCATAAGGAATCTTCCCATAGACAGATTTGAGGATTACAGGGTTATCCTGAAGCTCATGGATTATATCTTCCTCGATCATAAGAAGATCAAGATACAGGTTGCGAGGGTTTATTTCCAGACCCAGTTCCCCAATCTCAAGCTTGTGGGTGTCAATGTGGACTCCCAGGAGGACTATGATAATCTGACTGCAGGCGGCGGATATACGTTGTATGAGGGCGATTTCTTCAGACTTCCCAAGGTTACGGGAGAGAAGGAGCTTGCTCCTTTGAAGATGAATTATCTTGACCTTCTCAATACCGTGAACGATCCTGATTTCGATCTTACAACTGCAGCTGATATCATACAGAACGATGCTGCTCTCGTTATATCTTTGCTTGAGATAGTCAATCATATGGCCATGAATTCCGAGATCACATCCGTAAGACATGCTGCAGCCATGATGGGACAGAAGGAGCTTAAGAAGTGGATCAATACGGCAGTAACAAAGGAGCTTTGCGCCGATAAGCCGTCCGAGATCACAAGGCTTTCAATGCTCCGTGCAAAATTTGCCGAGAATCTGGCTCCTCTCTTTAAACTTGAGGATCAGGCTCAGGAACTTTTCCTTATGGGAATGTTCTCTGTAATAGATCTTATGCTTGATAAGCCCATGGAGGAGGCACTTTCCATGGTCAACATCTCAAAGTCCATAAATGAGGCTCTCCTTGGCAGGACAGGATCTCTGGGAGAAGTCCTTTCCTTCATCGAGGAATATGAGACGGCTTCCTGGCAGGAGGTATCAAGACAGATGATCCTTAAGGAAATCGATATGGATGATGTTTATAAAGCATACCTCGAATCACTGACCTGGTACAGAGATTTCCTGTCACTTGGAAAGAGATAATGGGATTTAGACCGGATTTGGTCTAAAAAATACTTGCAAAAAGTATATCGGTCTGTTAATATACCTTTTGCGTGGCTCGTTGGTCAAGCGGTTAAGACGCCGCCCTCTCACGGCGGAAACAGCGGTTCGATTCCGCTACGAGCTATTGGCGGTCTCGAAGACGGGAGTCTTCGGGACTGTTTTGTTATAACACGGTTTTTACAGGAGGATGCTATGGATATGTACGGAACATTTTGGGCCCTGGTACCGCCCCTGGTGGCTATAATCCTTGCACTTATCACCAAGGAAGTATACAGTTCACTGTTTATCGGTATCATAGTGGGAGGCCTATTTTATGCAGGTTTCAACCTTGAGGTTGCCATGAATCATGTCTTTTCTGACGGACTTATAGCATCTCTTGCGGATACTTATAATGTGGGTATCATAGTATTCCTTGTATTCCTGGGGATCATCGTATCTTTGATGAATAAGGCAGGTGGATCAGAGGCCTTCGGAAACTGGGCTGCAAGTCATATCAAGACAAGGGTCGGAGCACAGCTCGCCACCATCCTGCTTGGATGTCTCATATTCATAGATGACTATTTTAACTGCCTTACAGTTGGCTCTGTCATGAGGCCCGTAACCGACAGGCATCAGGTATCTAGAGCGAAGCTTGCATACCTGATAGATGCGACAGCAGCTCCAATATGTATCATAGCACCGGTTTCCTCCTGGGCAGCCGCAGTGTCGGCTTTTGCGCCTGAGGGTACAAACGGTCTGGTGCTTTTCGTAAAGGCTATCCCATATAATTATTATGCGATACTCACAATAGTCATGATGGTAGGATTGACCATTACAAAGGTTGACTTCGGTCCCATGGCCATCCATGAGAAGAACGCACTTAACGGGGATATATTCACCATAAAGAAGCGGGAGGTGGAGGAGGAGAAATCTTCCAAAGGCAAGGGTAAAGTCATTGACCTTGTACTACCTGTGGTAATACTTATCGCTACCTGTGTGCTGGGTATGATCTATTCGGGAGGATTCTTCTCGGGAGAGACATTCATTGATGCTTTTGCCAATTCCGATGCATCGGTGGGTCTGGTATTGGGATCCTTCTTCGCCATGGCATTTACTATAGCGTTTTATTCGATAAGACGGATCCTGCCCTTCAGAGACTGCATGAATTGTGTGTCAGAGGGCTTCATGGCCATGGTACCCGCCATATGCATACTTGCTCTGGCATGGACTCTTAAGGGCATGACCGATTCGCTGGGAGCCAAGGAGTTTGTGGCAGGTGTTGTGGAGAGCAGTGCGGGATCATTGCTGAACATTCTGCCGGCCATAGTATTCCTTATCGCATGCTTCCTTGCTTTCGCCACGGGAACATCATGGGGAACCTTCGGGATCCTTATCCCCATCTGCCTGCAGGTATTTCCTCTGGAGAGCGGCAATCCTCTGGCAGTCATCTGCGTATCTGCATGTATGGCAGGAGCTGTATGCGGAGATCACTGTTCACCCATATCTGATACCACCATCATGTCCAGTGCCGGCGCCCAGTGCGATCACATAGTTCATGTATCCACTCAGCTTCCCTATGCTGTCACTGCCGCAGCGGTTTCATTCGTTGTCTATCTCGTTGCGGGCTTTGTTACCAACGCTGCAGTATCACTGATAATAGGCATCATAGTGATGGTATGCGCTATCATGTTCATGAAATACAGCTTTAACAGTGATAAAAAGGCAGGAGAGAATACGTGACGGATATTTGACAGAGAACAGATACTGTGTTATCTTTATGTGCGTGATCAAGGTGGGCTCGACGAGCCCACCTTTATTATCGCAATTTGACAGCAGCTGCCGCTGCATCAGAGATCCCGGCAGGGATCATTGTGAAATAAATGCAGGAACGATGATGGCAGCAATAAAGGCGGCGGTAACAGTGATTGCCAAGCAGGAAGTGTTCCGGCAGAAGGTAGTATGTCGAAGGGCTGCAGAAAGGGGTCATGCAGATGACAGGTGAGAGAGAAGCCTCGCATATAGCTGAGAGATTTGAAAAGATGCTGATCCCGGTACTTGCCAAAGGGGATTACAGCCTGATCAAAACGGAATATGTTAAGGAATCCGGAGTCTGGTATCTTAGAGCATATATCAGGAGGAATGACGATGAGGCTCTGGGTATCAACGACTGTGCTTACGTCAGCAGGATCATGAGCAAGCAGCTGGATAAAGCCGACTATATAGAGGACTCCTATACCATGGAGATATGCTCCGGAGGATTCATGGAGGCAGCGCAGACAGAGCCGGATCCGGATATACCGGATGATGATCTGGGATAGGCATGAAAACGATGTCCGATATGACATCGAAAGAATAAACAGGGATAAGGATCCCGACACCACACACATTTTAGGAGGAATATAAGAAGATGAACACGGAACTGATCGAAGCCCTTGATATCCTTGAGCGAGAGAAAGACATCAGCAGAGATACACTGTTTGATGCCATCGAAAACTCACTGATGATCGCCTGCAGGAACAATTTCGGGAAATCAGACAATATCCACATCACCATGGATCGTGAGACCTGCGATTATGAGGTGTATGCAGAGAAGACCGTGGTAGACGAGGTTATGGACAAGGGACTGGAGATAACCCTCGAAGAAGCACGTAAGATCGATCCTGATATCAAGGTGGGAGACACCGTAAAGATCGATATCGATTCCAAGGAATTCGGCAGGATCGCAACTCAGAATGCCAAAAATGCCATACTCCAGAAGATCAGGGAAGAAGAGAGAAACTCCGTATATGACAGGTTTGCCGGACAGGTCAGGGAAGTGGTCACCGGTATCGTGCAGAGAGTCAACGGAAGGAATATAAGCATCAATCTGGGAAAGGCTGATGCCATCCTTACGGAGAGCGAGCAGGTCCGCGGAGAGATCCTGCGTCCTACCGACAGGGTTAAGGTCTACATCCTTGATGTAAGGAATACCACCAAGGGCCCCAGGATCACCGTAAGCCGTACACATCCGGAGCTCGTGAGAAAGCTTTTCGAGTCAGAGGTGGCTGAGGTAAGGGACGGCACGGTTGAGATAAGGAGCATCTCAAGAGAAGCCGGAAGCAGGACCAAGATCGCCGTATACAGCTATGATCCCGATGTGGATGCTGTGGGTGCCTGTGTCGGAATGAACGGAAACAGAGTCAATGCCGTTGTCAACGAGCTTGGCGGAGAAAAGATAGATATAGTGAACTGGGATGAGAATCCCGCTCTCTTTATAGAGAATTCCCTTTCTCCTTCTCAGGTAGTCTCGGTCATAGTCGATCCCGATGAAAAGACAGCGAAGGTGGTGGTACCGGATTACCAGCTTTCACTGGCTATAGGAAAAGAAGGACAGAATGCGAGACTGGCTGCGAAGCTCACAGGCTATAAGATAGATATCAAATCAGAGACACAGGCAAAGGATGCTCCCGGATTCAGGATGGAGGATTATCTTGATGATGACGATGAGTATGCAGAGGGCGAATATGTCGAAGGCGAATATGCAGAAGGTGAGTATTACGAGGGCGAGTATCCCGAAGGCGAATATGTCGAAGGTGCAGGGGATGCTCAGGGCGATTATGAAAACGCCGAATATACCGAAGAGCAGGATGGCGTGAGCGAATATGCCCAGGACGGAGAGAGCCCTGCAGAGGATGAAGCCGAAGCTGAGGCAGAAGCCGGGGCTGACGGTGAGGTACCGGAGGAATAATGACGGATAAGGTGTTGTCCATGCTCTCCATAGCCATGAAGGCCGGCAGGGTCTCATCGGGGGAGACACAGGTACTGAATTCCATAAGGAGTATGGAAGCTTTTCTTGTGATATGCGCATGCGACGCATCGGATCTTACACGAAAGAAATTCAGGGACAAGAGTTCCTTTTACCAGGTCCCCTATGTTGAATATGGGGACAAAGCATCATTGGCAAGGACCATAGGAAGGGATCTGAGATCCGTGGTATCGGTCAATGATGAAGGGATAGCAAATAATATGATCAAGAGACTGGAGGAAGCGGAGATATATGGCAAATAAGAAAAGGATAAGCGAGATCACAAAGGAGATCGTTAACGCCGGGGCGGATATTGCTAATAAGGACGTTATCGCTTTCCTCGAAGCTTCGGGTATAGAAGGTAAAAAGCCCATGTCATCGGTGGAGCCTGAGGAGGAGGAAATGATTAAAAAGCATTTCCTTAAAAAAGGCAGTGCGGGATCCGATGCGGCGGCAAAGAAGACCGATAAGGAAGAAGTTAAGAAGGAAGTTTTAGAGGGCGCCAAGGCGGAAGCCGAAAAGCCGCAGGTGGAGAATAAAACTCCTGTGAAAAAGCCGGCTCCTGCTCAGGGTGCGGCACAAAGTGCGGCACTAAATGCGGCACAAAGTGCCGGAAGCGCGCATGCTCCCGCTCAGGGTGCACCGGGTACACCGGGCACGAGACCTGCGGGTGCTCCGGGTGTTCCGGGACAGCCACCTAAAAAGAAAAAGAATATCATATTTACGGTCAATAACAGTGCCGACAGAAGAGGAGGCATGAGGCAGTCAGGCAATATCTCCTCGGGACGTATACAGAGCGGGGGCATACCGGGCAGAGGCATAATAAAGCCCAATGTAAAGCCTTCACCCACTCCCACCGTCAATATCATAAGGCCCGGAGATCAGCAGAATAAAAGGAAGTTTGTTCATCAGGAGCCTTCGGAACCGGCAAGAAGTGATGCAGCAGGCAGCGTAAAGCCTGAAACAAAGGAGGCACCGGCAGCATCTGCACCGGAAGCATCCGCAGCGGATACCGCTGTAAGGCCCGCAGTACGACCTGCAGAGCAGACCATGGACAGGGGCGGCAGCCATCCTGTAAGAGGTCAGGGCGCACCATCCGGTGTAAACAGAGGCAGTGGCGAGAGAAAGGCAGGTAACGTATATGTTAAAACTAATCAATCCTTTCAAAACAATCGTCAGGGTAGTGCAGGTCCTGATAGGGATAATAGGGGTAATAGAAATAGTCAGGACAGGTATGGAAGCGGCCAGAGGCCGGGTTCTAAAGCCCCAGCTTTCGGAAGGAATAACAGCTTTGAAGCAGCACCTTCGGAAAAAGGGGACGGATTAAAGCACAGATCCGACGCCGACAGAAGGAAGCAGAACGATATAAGGAGAAGGAAGGAAGAATACGAGAGGAGAGACGAGGAAAAGGAAAGAAAGAAGTTCAATCCTCACGGCTTCAAAAAGCCTGCTCCGGCTCCCAAGCCCAAGGAAGAGGAGATCAAGGTCATCGTGATCCCCGATACCCTTACCATAAAGGAGCTGGCAGACCATATGAAGATGCAGCCTTCCGTCATCATCAAGAAGCTTTTCCTGTCAGGACAGGTAGTTACGGTTAATTCGGAGCTTTCCTATGAGGAGGCTGAGAATATAGCTGCGGATTATGACATCCTTTGCGAGCAGGAGAAGACAGTTGATGTCATCGCCGAGCTCTTAAAGGAGGAGCCCGAGAACGAGGAGAAGATGGAAAAGAGACCTCCCGTTGTCTGCGTTATGGGACATGTAGACCATGGTAAGACATCGCTCCTTGACTACATCAGAAAGGCTCATGTTACAGATAAGGAAGCCGGCGGCATCACACAGGCCATAGGTGCGTATACCGTTAATATCAAGGGCAGCAACATAACCTTCCTTGATACTCCGGGTCACGAAGCCTTTACCGCCATGCGTATGAGAGGTGCAAATGCAACGGATATCGTTATCCTTGTGGTTGCAGCCGACGACGGTGTCATGCCCCAGACGGTTGAGGCTATCAACCATGCCAAGGCTGCAGGGGTTGAGATAATCGTTGCAGTCAATAAGATCGATAAGCCAAATGCCAACATAGACAGAGTTAAGCAGGAGCTTTCCGAGTATGAGCTCATCTCCGAGGATTGGGGAGGCTCCACCACCTTTGTTCCCGTATCTGCCAAGACGGGACAGGGTATCGATGACCTCCTGGAGATGATCCTTCTGGAGGCAGACGTGATGGAACTCAAGGCCAATCCACGCAGACAGGCCAGAGGTATGGTCATAGAGGCAGAGCTGGATAAGGGAAGAGGAGCAGTGGCTACAGTGCTGGTGCAGAAGGGTGTCCTTCACGTAGGCGATTTCGTTGCCTGCGGCATGAGCCACGGAAGAGTCAGGGCTATGATCGATGATAAGGGCCGCAGGGTCAAGGAAGCAGGACCCTCCATGCCTGTTGAGATACTTGGACTTGATGAGGTTCCCGAGGCAGGAGAGATCTTCGTTTCTCCCAAAACGGAGAAGGAGGCTCAGGAATTTGCCAATACATACAATGAACAGCATAAGAAGGAGCTTCTCTCCGAGACCAGGAAGAAGTCTGTCAGTCTGGATGATATCTATTCACAGATCAAGGAAGGCGATCTGAAGGAATTCAATATCATCATTAAGGCTGATGTACAGGGATCGGTAGAGGCACTTAAGACATCCCTTCTCAAGCTTTCCAATGAGGAGATAGCCGTCAAGGTGATCCATGGCGGTGTCGGCGCCATAAACGAATCGGATGTGGTACTTGCATCCGCTTCAAACGCCATCATCATCGGATTTAACGTAAGACCTGACAATACGGCCAAGCAGATGTCCGAAACAGAGAATGTGGACATACATCTGTACAAGGTCATCTATCAGGCTTTAGAGGATGTGGAAGCGGCCATGAAGGGTATGCTCGGCCCCGTATATGAGGAGAAGATCATAGGCCACGGTGAGATAAGGCAGGTATTTAAGGCATCCGGCATCGGTAAGATAGCAGGATCTTATGTGACCGACGGTATAGTTGAAAGAGGCTGCAGCGTTAAGATCACCAGAGGCGATGAGGAGCTGTTTGACGGACCGCTGTCATCACTTAAGCGTTTCAAGGATGATGTCAAGGAAGTCAGGGAAGGATACGAGTGCGGTCTTGTATTTGAGGGCTTTGATTCCGTCGAGGAAGGAGATATCCTTGAATTCCATAAGACGGTGGAAGTTGAAAGGTCATGAGGAAAAACAGTACAAAGAACAACAGGATAAATACTGAAGTCCAAAGAGCTCTGTCCTCCATAATCAGGACGGTAAAGGACCCCAGAGTGGATCCCTTTACTACAGTTATGGAAGCAGTGGTGGCACCCGATATGAAAACCTGCAAGGTGTATGTGTCGGTACTGGGTGACAACAAAGAGGAAACCATAGAAGGGCTTGAAAGTGCCGAGGGCTACATCAGGAGAGAACTGGCAGGCACGGTGAACCTGAGGAATACACCGAAGCTCACCTTCCTCCTGGATACCTCCATAAGCTACGGCGTTGAGATGTCAAAGAAGATAGAAGAAGTCATAGCCAGTGACACGAAGGCTCAGAACGAAAGGGCTTGGGATGATAGATCTGAATAAGATTTGCGAAGACAAGAACAGCATAGCCATAAGCGCCCACATAAGGCCTGACGGAGATGCCATAGGCTCGGCCCTTGGTATGTATCACTACCTGAAGGCCAGGTATAAGGAGAAAAAGATATCGGTATATCTACTGGATCCGAACCCTCTGTTTTCTTTCCTTCCCGGGTTTGAAGGAATAAAGGCAGCGCCGGATGATGAGGTATACGATCTGTTCATCGCCCTGGATCTCGGTGAGAAGGATAGACTTGGAAAGAATAAGCAGGTGCTTGAGAATGCAAAGGAGGTTGTATGCATAGATCATCATCTGAACTATACCTTCTTTGCCGATGAGGAACACTCATATGTCATTCCCGAAGCTTCAAGCACGGCGGAGCTTGTATACGATGTTATCGATAAGGATGTGATAAACGATGATGCCGCTGTATGCATCTATACCGGCATAGTATGTGATACGGGAGTGTTCCAGTATTCATGCACTGCGAAAAAGACCATGGAGATCGCGGGAGAACTCATGACATACGGGTTTGACCATACCAGAGTGATACAGAAGGCCTTTTTTGAGAAGAGCTACGTGCAGAACCTTCTTCTGGGGCGTGCGCTTTTGGAGAGCATCCTATTAATGGACAAAAGAGTCGTGGTGTCCATGATATCCCAGAAGATACTCAGGTTCTATGATGCTGATTCCAAGGATCTGGAAGGAGTTGTAAATCAGCTCAAGAACACCAAAGGCACTGATGTGGCCATATTCATGTACGAGACCACTACAGGTGAATACAAGGTTTCCCTAAGGTCCAACGAAAAGATCGATGTGGCCAGGATAGCCATCGCTTTCGGCGGAGGAGGACATGAAAGGGCAGCAGGGCTGAACCTTGCCGGAAGCTATTATGATGTGGTTAACAACATAACGGCCCTCATAGCGAAGCAGTACGACGAGCAGGCCTTGGCGGATGAATGATCCATGATCTACACGGGAGTACTTCCGGTATACAAGGAAAAAGGATATACCTCGAATGATGTGGTAGCAAAGCTTAGGGGTATATTGCATATGAAAAAGATCGGACATACGGGGACACTTGATCCGGAAGCGACAGGTGTCCTCCCTGTATGTCTTGGGAAGGCCACCGCTCTGGTGGGACATCTGACGGACTCCGACAAGACATATGAATGTGTTATGAGGCTGGGAGTCTCAACGGACACGGAGGATATGACAGGCAGGATCCTGAAGGTGTCCGATACGGGGGACCTTACAGACGAACAGATCAAAACGACCCTTTCGGGCTTTGTGGGTGGATACGATCAGATCCCGCCCATGTATTCCGCAAAAAAGATCAACGGCAAAAAGCTCTATGAGCTGGCAAGAGAAGGCAAGGTGGTGGAAAGAAAGCCTTGTCATGTGACCATACATTCCCTGGAGGATATCAGGATCTTACGGGGAGGAGAGGGACTTGATGTCTCCTTCACCGTGTCATGCTCGAAGGGTACCTATATAAGGTCTCTTTGCAGGGATGTGGGAGATGCCCTCAATACAGGCGGAGCGATGCTGGAATTAAAGAGGACAGCAGCCTGCGGCATAGACATAGAAAGCACTCATACGCTGTCCGAGATAGAAGAGATGGCAAAGGACGGCAGTGAGCTTGCGAAGCATATACTTCCCATAGACAGGTTCTATGAGGGATATGGGAAGATCACTGTGTCAGGTGATGATAAGAAGAGAGTAAGGAACGGCAATACTTTTTGCAGGAAGTGCCCCGACGGCATGTACAGGGTCTATCTTGAGGACGGAGAATTTGCCGCAGTTTATGAGATTAGAAACGGAGAAGCACGGATTTGCAGGTATTTTCTGACATAGATGAATTCAGGAGCAGGATCGGTGACGGCGTTAGGACTGCAGTAGCCATCGGCAAATTTGACGGGATACACAAGGGACACCGCAGGCTTATAGAAGAGATCACATCCTGTAAAGAGCAGGGGATAAGATCTCTCGTGTTCACCTTCAAAAGCCCCATCGGAGATTTCTTCACAAAAGAAAGATCAAAGGTATTGTCAACCGAGAAGGAGAAGATCTCACTTCTTGAGGAAATGGGAGTGGACTGTCTGTATCTGATGAAGGTCAACAAGGAATCGGTATCATATGCCCCGGAATACTTCGTGAAGGACGTGCTGTGTCAGGGACTTGGTGCTGCCATGATCGCTGCGGGATGCGATCTGTCCTTCGGCAGAGGGGGAGAGGGCGACATGGCTCTTGTCAACAGGATGGCAGGAGAACTGTCCTTTGAGGCACGGATGATACCTCATGTCATGTATAAGGGGAATAAGATCAGTTCCACTCTCATAAGGGAGGCCGTATTGTCAGGGAGGATGGAGGAAGCGGGAGAGATGCTCTCAAGACCTTATTCCATAGAAGGAGAGATCACATACGGGAGGCAGCTTGGACGGACCATAGATATGCCCACTGCCAATGTGATACCCGAAGACGATAAGCTTCTGCCTCCATTTGGGGTTTATTTCTCCAGGGTTACGGTAGGGGACGAGACCTACAGAGGCCTGACAAACGTAGGAATCAAGCCTACGGTCTCCGATGAGGACAAGGTATGCGTCGAAACATATATATACGGGCTTGACAGGGACATCTACGGCAAACATATGTCCGTTGGATTACTACATTTTGTACGCCCCGAGATGAGGTTTCCCAATATAGAGATGTTGAAAAAACAAATGCATGATGATAGCATTAAGGGGATTTCCTATTTCGAGAAAACGGAGAAAATATGAACACAGTACTGCTCCTCCAGATGATGGGAGGGTTGGGCCTCTTCCTTTACGGGATGAAGGTCATGAGTGATAGTATAGAAAACGCCGCAGGCGCAAAGCTCAGGGGGATCCTTGAGAGACTTACGACCAACCGGTTCATGGGGATGCTTGTGGGAGTGCTTTTTACCGCCGCGCTCCAGTCATCCAGTGCCTGTACGGTCATGGTGGTATCCTTTGTAAACTCCGGTCTGATGGATCTGTATCAGGCGGCGGGAGTCATATTCGGAGCAAATATAGGAACAACCGTCACATCCCAGCTTGTTTCCTTTAATCTGTCCGAGTATGCGCCTATCTTCCTTCTGGTAGGCGTCATCATCGTAATGTTTTCCAAGAATGACAAGATCAAAAAATGGGCTGCCATACTGGTAGGCTTCGGTGTGCTGTTCCTGGGACTGTCCACCATGTCATCGGCCATGGCGGGAGTTAAGGAGGATCCGTATGTCATGGGCATACTGGCTTCTCTTACCAATCCCTTGCTGGCTATCCTTGTGGGTACTGTGGTCACGGGTGTGATACAGAGCTCATCTGTAACGGTCTCCATCATCCTGCTGCTGTGCAAGGGCGGCCTTATGGATATCCATATCTGTCTGTTCATTATCCTCGGATGTAACATAGGTGCCTGCGTACCTGCCCTTCTAACAGGTCTTGCAGGTAAGAAGGATGCGAAAAGGACAGCTCTTATACATCTGTACTTTAATATCATCGGTACCATCATAATGTACATCATCCTGATCTTTGCCGGCGACTATGTGGTGATGCTTCTGGAAAAGGTCAGCGGAGGAGATCTGGGACGTGAGATAGCAAATGCCCATACCATATTCAAGGTGTTCCAGGTTGCGGTCTTATTCCCCTTCCTGCCTATGATCGTGAAGCTCACATACCTTACCGTCAGGGGTAAGGACAAGGAGGTGGGATACAGATCCCAGTACACCCTCCAGTATATCGGAGAGAAGGTTGTATTCTCCCCTGCTACCGCTGTGGTGGATGCAGTGAGGGAGCTTGAGCGTATGTTAAGCCTTGCTTCGGAGAATATAAACAGGGCCATGAATGCTCTTATCACTTTGGATCATGAGGATATAGAGGAGGTATATGACGTTGAGAAGAACATCAACTTCCTTAACCATTCCATTGTGAATTATCTGGTTAAGGTGGGACAGATGAACCTGCCCGTCGACGACAGACGGCAGATAGGTGCTCTTTTCCACGTTGCCAATGATATAGAGCGTATAGGAGATCATGCCGAGAATGTGGCCGATGCCGCAAGGACAAGGGAAGAGAAGGGCATAAGCTTCTCAAAGCAGGCTCAGACTGAGATGGGTGAGCTCCTTGGCATGGTAAATGATATCATACAGTATTCCATGGACTGTTTCGCCGGGAACGGCAATGTGGATGAAAAGATCGAAATGGTCCAGGAGCTTGAGAATAAGATAGATGTTAAGGAACGTGAGTTTCAGGACAGACATATTCAGAGAATGGCAAACAATGAGTGCAGCGCTGAGGCGGGCATGCTGTTTTCCGATATCATATCGGGACTCGAGAGAGTCGGAGATCATGCCACCAATATCGCTTTTGCCATAAGGGATTCGGAGAAAGAGGATATGTCGGTAAAGCAGGCCGCTTTGAGGGTCTGACGGAGATTCTTTTTGAGAAAACGACTATTTGACATTACTTTCATCTTGATATTATCCATCATCTTTTCCACCATCTTTCCGGCAGGGACGGTCTATGCCCAGAATGCAGGAGAGCTTCTGACTGCGGGCGCCACCAGGGAGATGACAGTGGGAAAGCTGGATGCTGTCTCGGCAGGCAAGGTCCTTACCGCATCTGCAGGTGCAGGTGACGTGGAGAGCGTCTATACAGCCAAGTCCATCGAAAAGATGGAGGAGGAGATAGCCGGCTTTAAGAACCTTGGTATCGCCAATGTTTCGGACCATTTGAATGTCAGAGTTTCCGCAAACGAGACTTCGGATCTTGTGGGTAAGATGACCAAGAATTCTGCCTGCGAGATACTGGATGTACAGGGAAACTGGGCACATATCAAATCCGGTAAGGTCACCGGATATATCAACACCGACTTTATCCTTACAGGTACGGAGGCTCAGACCAGGGCCATGCAGGTCATGAGATACATAGCCACCGTCACTACAACGACTCTTTTTGTCAGGGAGCAGCCAACCAAGAATTCCGCGGTGCTGACCATGGTCCCGGTGGATGAGAAGCTTGAGATCATAGAAGGACAGGAAGGTGACCAGTGGGTCAAGATAGTCATCGATGAGGATGAAGGCTATGTGAATACCGACTATGTCAAGATCTCACAGGAGCTTGACAAGGCCATGACCATGAGCGAGCTTCGGTATGGCTCCGGCGTGTCGGATGTCAGAGTATCCCTCGTCAATTACGCTATGCAGTTTATCGGTAATCCTTATGTGTGGGGCGGAACGAGCCTTACCAAGGGAGCAGACTGCTCCGGATATGTTCAGTCCATATTCAAGAAATACGGATATTCACTGCCCAGGACCTCAAGAGAGCAGGCCAATGTGGGGACCAAGGTTTCCTCCATTGCGGATGCAAAGCCCGGAGATCTTGTATTCTACGGTAAGGGCGGCACCGTAAATCATGTGGGTATATACATCGGTTACGGAAGGATAGTCAATGCATCCAACAGAAGGACAGGTATAAAGATAAGCAATGCCACCTATCGTACCCCTTATGCGGTGAGAAGGATACTTCCATGATACCGTTTTCCTCCGGCATGATGCTGCCCTGCAGCCGGCTTTCTTAAGACTTTGAGTTTTCATTGATCATAAAGAGAGATGGATCATGGGGTTTTCCATAACCAACGGCACCATCGGGATCGGTCACCGCTGTATAGCTGTTGTCTCTTTTAAGGCAGTTTCTACGATCAGTGTTGATTTTAGTTATGGGTTATGGTAATATGTGAAAGCTGTTTACCGCCACCCGGTCGACCGAACAGTCTCTGAAGCATCAGACGGTCGTCTTAGTGGCCGGAGTATCAGATAAACGGGGATGACCCGAAACAAACATTAAAGGAGACAGATATGATCACAAAAGAAAAGAAGACGGAGATTATCGAAAAGTACGCTTCAAAACCCGGAGACACGGGTTCACCTGAGGTTCAGATAGCGATCCTTACTGAGCGTATCAGGGAACTTACGGAGCATTTAAAGGCCAATACACATGATCACCATTCAAGACGCGGTCTTTTAAAGATGGTCGGTAAGAGAAGAGGACTTCTTGATTATCTCAAGAAGAAGGATATCGAAAGATACAGAGCTATCATTGAGAAGCTTGGTATCCGTAAGTAAGTATATCAGGGGTGGGATTTTTCCCACCCTATTTTAAGTTTTTTAGCCACATTCCGTGGCAGAAGGAGAGAGAAATGGCAGATTTTAGAACTTACACAATGGAACTCGCAGGCAAGACACTTTCCATCGATATAGGAAGGGTCGGAAAGCAGGCAAACGGATGCGCCCTGATGCATTATGGCGACACAACGGTTCTTTGCACGGCAACAGCATCCAAGGCACCCAGAGAGGGTATCGACTTTTTCCCGCTTTCTGTGGAATATGAGGAGAAATTCTATGCCGTAGGCAAGATGCCCGGCGGATTCAATAAGAGGGAAGGAAAGGCTTCCGAGAATGCGGTGCTCACTTCAAGAGTCATCGACCGCCCCATGAGACCTCTTTTCCCCAAGTATTATCGTAACGATGTAACTCTTGACTGCATGGTCATGAGCGTTGATCCCGAGTGCAGACCCGAGCT
>JAEEGL015352232.1_pt1 | contig 22095 bp, 21 predicted proteins | sample 9134231 | NCBI WGS metagenome assembly JAEEGL01 (sample SAMN16246548, study PRJNA631951) | gut metagenome | biome: gut microbiome; feature: rumen; material: fiber-attached | host: Bos | place: Iran: Karaj | collected 2018-10 | reverse complement strand
CGAACCCCGATTCAACACCGGAGAGGCTATTCCCAGCACTATTTGATTTTTATCGTGAGCATAGAGAGTTTTACACCATTCTCTACAAAGCAGGTATGTCCTCCATCATGATGGAAACCATCATCGGCACCATTCAGATACTGCCTGAAATGCCCAACCTTGAAGCATACATGAAATCATTTTGGGCATATGGCATTTACGGATGGATGCTGGAATGGATCAAACGCGGTATGCATGAAAGCGGCGATGAATTAAAGACTCTCTTTACACTTGCTCACCAAGGGAACGAAAACAAAAGCAGCTATTCACATTAGAATAACTGCCTCATTTATTTACCTGTATAGAATACGATCTTACCCGAAAAGTATTCATTTGGCTTCCTTAAGAAATGATAATCAACTTATGTATTCTCCGTATATCGACAATCGGGATATCCCGAGCATCCGTAAAACTCTCCAAACTTACCGTTCCTGAGTTTCATCATGCCACCACATCTCGGACACTTCTTGACCTTCTTTGCCTCTTCTGACGGATTTTCCATCTCTTTTGCAAGTCTCTCAAATACCTGCTGGTTCATATGACAGTCAAAGAGTGCCCTGTGAGCCCCGTCTGATGATATGCCGTAATGTTCTGCTAGATCGGACAGCTTATGATGTTCCATCTCGGGAAGATACATTTTGGCAATCGGAAGCGTATCAATATAGTCATTACCGATGGTCTTGCCAAAATAATCAAGTGCATCCCTGCATATAAACTTCATATCGAAGTATTTGATATTGTGACCCACAAGAACCATATCTCCAACAAAGTTTAGGAAATCCTTAAGCGCCACATCAAACGTCGGTGCATCGGCAACCATCTCATCCGTAATACCATTTACTTCGGTAGCCCAGAATGAAATATGCATCTCAGGATTAACCAGTGTCGAAAATTCATCTGTCACAACACCGTTTATCACTTTTACAGCCGATATTTCAACCACTCTGTCTTTCACACACGAAGTCCCCGTGGTCTCCAAATCAAACACCACGTAGTCCGGGACATATTTACTTATATTTTTACCTTGTTTGTCTGATAACATTTTTCAATCCAAATCTCAAATGAATCAATAACAAATTATATTTCTTATTGTCTCTAATTTGTTACTTTCAGTCTGTCTTTAATGTACTCTCTTAATCCCGGGTCAGTGCAATATATATAACAACCTTTCATTCCCCTTGTCATAAGGGTTCTGTACGTATTTTTAATTATTTCATCGGCTCGTTTCTTCGCCTCTTCCGGATTTTCTTTATACAAAGACTTTATTCCCTTTAGAGACTGGTCCGTAGAAGCTCTCTTTGTAAAATCTGTTACTATATGTCCATCTTCATACCGGATATCATCGCCGATGATTACACCGACATAATCAAATTCCAACCCCTGTGTTGTATGAATACACCCGGCTTCATTTACAGAACTCTCACTGATTGCAAAAGCCTGCCCATCATCGAGATTCCAGCTTATCTCAAAATCATCAATTTTGATATCATGATAATCACTGTTCTTTCTGCCTTCTTTAGGCCAATTCCAACAGTATCCCGCCAGTATTCTTGCACGGTTTGATATTCTGTTTCTTTCAATGACTATTTGCTGAACCTCCGAAGGTGAATCACAAACCTTAATATCATAGTCAATTCCATCGAGATTATAATTTGCTGTGTCACGTATTTCCAGCAGATCGTCAAGCCACGCAAGATAACCGTTGGATCCATTACATCTAAACTGTGAAACAAGTTCCATCTCAATTACTTCGGACTCTTCAAAGGCTGCCCATTTCTTTATTTCATCCACCGAGCCGATATCATCCATCGTAACTCTCTGACTTTCATCTATAAAGAACACAGAACAACCTGCGGCATGTATTATTTCTTTAATCTGGTTTTCTCCAAGATTATGAAACATTCCCGATTTTTCATTTAATCGGTGAGCTTCATCTACAAGGAGAGTATGAATCATATTTTTCCCGACATCTGTATATGTTCCGGAGCCTTTAAACATATTATCAATGCTGCTCTTTGTTTTTTTGCCTTTTAATTTAGCTGCATATACTTGTCTTGGCGCACTGTTTTTTGATACATACTGTACAAACTGGTCACGCTGAGTCAATTCTGCCAGAAGTCTTACAGCTATGACACTCTTTCCCGTACCCGGTCCGCCTTTACAGATAACAGTCCTTTTCTTATGGTCTATTTGACATTTAGACGATATCTTTATTATTTCTTCATATACGACTCTTTGCTCGTCTATCATAATAAATTCTTCGTTACCGTCAATCATTGATGCTATGGAATTCTGTAAACTCTTTGATGGACGGATAGCGCCATGATCGATCGTATAAAGTACATCTTTGTTGTCACCGTATCTCACACATGTCTTAATAAAGTTTCTTAAATCTGATACCTGTCCTTTTGTATACACAGGCGCTTCGGAAGTGTACGCATTATACTGTCCATCATCGATTGGATCGTTGTCTTTCCGAATATAATTGTGCAAAAATGCGCAGGGTTTAAGATTAATGTGTCTGTCCTGAACAGCAGCGTTGTAATCAGCTATAAGCTGAGCATACGACCATGCCTGATAAGACGGATGAACAACTTTTCTAAGCGCATTTCCTGTATAAGTTTCAACAAGGGCTTCTGTATTATCTACCCTTTCAAGTTTGCTCCATTGTTTTAGTTCTATAATAACCATTCCCGGATTGTGATTATTATCATAACCGGATATCATAAAATCTACTCTTTTAGCTGTCTGAGGAATGTTATATTCAATGGCAACTCCGGCATCGTTTGGAATATCCGGATCATTCATAACCTTATACATATACTGCATTGAATTATCCCAGGAAATGAATTCATTAGAAACCGTATGTTTCCCCATCTTTTTAAAAATATTCTGTTCTATTTCAAGCGCAATCGTATCATTTTCTACGCTCTTTACGAAATCGCTTTTTACCCCATCATAAACAAGCATTATTCATTCCCCTTATTATCAATGTATGCTATATATTTATCTGATTTACCATATGCTTTTTCAACCGGATATTTTTTATTATTCTCCTCAAGTTTCTTTTCAACTATATCCGCAATATTCAACCCCTGATTATCTGCGAGCAAAAAAGAATACATCAAAATATCAGCTAATTCCTCCCTAATTTTGTCTTTTTTCTTTTCCGAATCAGCCTCTGTATTGCCGCCCGACCACTGAAATACTTCCAGCAGTTCGGCTGCTTCCAGAGAAATGGAAATAGCCAAATCCTTGGGATTATGAAACTGTTTCCAATTTCTGTCATCTCGAAACGAAACTGTTTTCTTTATTAAATCAGTTATTGAATCACCATTCATAAATAAAAACCTTTCTCATATAAAAGTTCAAAAATCTTTATTATTATAACATATGTACTTTTTTCTCTTTTAAATCTTTAAATAATTCGCATATTTCTGCAACTTAGCGATTATCGAGCTAAACTATCAGGCCTGTGGGTATGCGTTTCTGTCCCGTCCGATCACGGTGCTGCCTTTAGCATTCGGTGAGATCCACTGCTTACAGACCCTTGTGATTTGCGATAGGGCTGTGAGACGGCATGCTTTTTTGCCGGCTCACATGTCGCAAATCATTAGGGGATGTTGGCAGTTAGCTTGCCGGATGCGTTGCACCGGGATGGGGCAGATTGCATACCCGCAGGCCGTCCGGACGTAAAAACTCCCGATGCATTAGCACCGGGAGCAATTCTAAATCGAATGTCGTAGCATATTAGTGCACACCTGCAAAGAGACTTTCCTCTACTTCTCTAACAAGTTCTTCGGGATATTCTAATAAATCAACAATTTCCTCTACTGATTTTCCCTTTGCAATCATTTTTGAGATTGTCTTTTTCTTTTCTTCCAATCTTGCATCTTCCTCTATTTGTTCCATTGCTAAACACATATCATGGCCTCCTCTCTTATTATCTGACTGTTCCTTCTTTTCCCATAAGGTCGGCATTTCAATTGCTACAGATATCGCATACAGAGTATCATCATCTATATCTTTAAAATCATTATCTTTCTTGAAGAGTTCCTTCATAGACATTTTAACATTTTTACAAGCCAAAGTCTTATATAAATTCCTGAATTCTGTGTGAAAGTATCCGTTTGTATAGTTCTCATCCGTTGTTAATATATTCAATTTGTAGTCTGATACAAATTCGTTATACGGACTGTCGAGATTATATAGGCAGTCTTTAAGACAATAGGGTCCGTCATATTCATATTTTCCATGATACCACCATAAAGTTATCACCGGATGGAATCTATCATTTATACTTATTCCGCATTCGTATTCCTTTTCAGGTAAATCATTATCTTCTCTGTGTTTTTGTTGTCTCTTCTTTAATTGATTATTATACTCCGCAGCATCCATTTTTAGAGTTCTTATAGCCGCTCCATAATCTATATAGTCCTGATCTTCGAGACATAAAATCTGCAAAATCGCACCATCTTTATAAATTTTTTTAATATCTCTCATTATCTCAAGATTCTCAACACGTTTTCCTCTTTTTGTCACCTGTATACTTTGTATCTTGCTGTCCGCTTCTTGCAAATATTTCGGTTCAAAAATCTGCTCCCCCTTTCCAAAATAACCGTTAAAAACATCTGCAAATCGCCTTGGTTCTTTGAGATAATCCAATAAAACATTATTTTTTTTACCCATGGGGTTTCCTCCTTTTGTATTTGTAATCAATTTCGGGTGTACGCAAAAAACACGTAATTTCCCAATTACAAATAAAATACAACAAAAGGTGAATTAAAACAGATATTACTCTACATAGAATGCGTACACCTCACGCACACTTAAAATATCACATTTCTAAAAACATGTAAACTTTTTATATCGTTCGCTCCCCAGGCCTACGGGTATGCACTTCTGCCTCGTCCAATCACGGTGCTGCCTTTAGCATACGACGAGATCCACTGCTTACAGCCCCTTATGATTTGTGATAGGGCTGTGAGACGGCATGCTTTTTGCCGGCTCACATGTCGCAAATCATTAGGGGAAGTTTGCAGTTAGCTTGGCGAATGCGTTGCACCGGGACGGGGCAGATGGCATACCCGCAGGCCGGACGGACGCAAAAACTCCCGATGCAATGCACCGGGAGCAAATAACATTTATTCACCTGTCTCTTTGTTCTTCTCTTTCCCTTCGTCTCCGGAATCAGATGATTCATCCTCTTCCTTCGGCTCCGGCAGTATCATCTTCACATTGACGATTCGGTTGTCGGTAAACTCTTCAACCTTAAGTATCGTTCCGTCTTCCAGGGTTACTTCCTCACCCTGCTCAGGAAGCCTGTCATCGAGATGATCGATTATCATACCTCCGATGGAGTCATAGTTCTCACTCTCAAGCGACGTACCAAGACGGTCATTAATATCATCGAGTTTCATCGAACCTTCGATAAGGTATTCCCGCTCACCCGTTTCTTTTATGGTATCGCGCTCGTCCTCGTCATACTCATCCTTGATATCACCGACAATTTCTTCAAGAAGATCCTCGAGGGTTACGAGACCTTCAGCTGCGCCATACTCGTTAAGGACTATCGTCATTGGTGCAGACTTTTCTCTCATTTCATTGAGAAGTTCCTGAGTCTTTTTGAATTCATATGTGAAGTAAACCTCACGCATGATATTTCTGACATTAAAGAAGTCCGGATCTTCTACAAAGAGAAAGTCTTTAATATTTATGATACCAACAATCTTTTCAGGAGTTTCCTCGTACACGGGGATTCTGGTATACATGTTGTCACGGAACGTGTTCTTTATTTCCTCATATGTGGAATCCACATCTACCTCAACTATATCAGGTCTCGGTATCATTACATCTTTTACAAGTGAGTCAGAGAAATCAAACAGGTTGTAAATGATTTTTTTCTCTTCCGGCTCAATTACGCCTTCATCATGACCAGCATCAACATATGAGAGGAGCTCGTCTTCTGTGATGGTCGCCTCTTTTTTGTCTGGGTCGATACGGCAGATAAACATGATGCCCATTGCCATGTAATCGATGACAAGTCTGATAGGTGTTAAGATCAGACATACGAAATTTATTACAGGCGCGTATATTAATACGAGCTTGTTCGCATTTATCTTTGCCCATGTCTTAGGCACTATCTCTCCAAAAAGCAGTAAAACAATTGTGAGGAGACCTGCTCCGAGGCTGACTGCCCACTGTCCAAATAAATTCTGGCAAAGCAGTGTTACGATAGCAGATGCCGCAATATTTACGATATTGTTTCCTATGAGAACTGTACTCAGCATTTTGTTAAAGTTCTCAATTATGCCGAGGGCTCTCTTTGCTTTTTTGTTGCCGTCATCTGCCAGAGTCTCTATCCTCACCTTGTTAACTGATGAGAATGCTGTCTCAGCCGATGAGAAAAAGGCTGATAAAAGCAATAATATAAATAAAATTATTAACTTAATTATACTGTCTTGGTCCAATGTTCCTCTCTCCAAATACTTTTAAATAACTATTTTGATTCAAGAGCTTTTCTTATCTTTGATTTTGCTCTCGTGTAAGCGTTGTCTGTTGATTTAAAATCCCGGTTAAGAATTCCTGCTGCCTCAGAGCTTGTCATTCCTGTCATGCAGAGGCGCATTACTTCCCGCTCAAGTGAACTTAATTCCGTCTCGATTATCTTATCAATCTCTCCGAGCAATTCACTGTCCATAAAAAGTTTCTCGGGACTTTCGTCTGTAACAGAGCCCAGTACTTCCGCCAGGGGCATGCCCTCTTCCTCATCGCTGGTTCTGCCTGTGGCATAAATCGATATATACTCATTAAGGGGCATGTGCTTTTTCCTGTTTGCTGCAGATACTGCACTGTAGAGCTGTCTCTGAACGCATACCTGGGCAAATGTCATGAAGCCGGCTTCACTGTTTTCATCGTAATCACGTATCGCTTTATAGAGTCCTATCATGCCTTCCTGCAGGAGATCATCACTGTCTCCACCGAGGATATGCATGGATCTTGAAAGCTTTCTCACGAGATTTTTATATTTACCGATGAGATAGTCAGATATTTCTTTCTCTCCCGAACGTATACGCCCTATCAGTTCTTCATCTGTATATTTACTGTAATCTTCCATGAGTGAATACTTATCAGCTCCTGTTTTGTCTCACAATCTCGTATGCCAGTATGCCTGCTGCCACAGATGCATTCAGTGAATCTATCTGGCCTTTCATGGGTATTGATGCTCTGAAATCACACTTCTCCCTTACGAGTCTGCTGACGCCCTCGCCCTCGTTGCCGATGACGAGTCCAATCGCTCCCTTTAAATCTATATCGTACATAACCTGTCCGTCCATATCGGCACAGACAAACCAAATGTTTTTCTTTTTAAGTTCCTCGATCGTCTGTGAAAGGTTTGTTACCTTTGCAACAGGTATATAGTTAAGTGCTCCGGCACTTGTACGGGCTACAGTTGAGGTAAGTCCTACTGCCCTGTTTTTAGGTATGATGACACCGTGGGCTCCTGCCTGATGAGCAGTCCTTATGATTGCTCCGAGGTTATGGGGATCCTCTATGCCGTCCAGGAGGAATATAAAGGGCTTCTCTCCCTTTTCCTCTGCGTTTTTAAGTATATCGTCCACATCAGCATATTCATAAGCAGCTGTCACAGCGATGACTCCCTGATGTCTTCCCGTAGGCGATATCTCATCAAGTCTTTCCTTTGATACATACTTAATGAGGGCATCGCTTTTCTTTGCTTCTCTCTTAATAGTAAGTATCGGACCGTCCTGACATCCGTCCAGGATAAATATCTTATCGATTGTCTTTCCCGATTTAATTGCCTCTATTACGGCATTTCTGCCTTCAATATGACTCTCTGAATATCCCATATCAGTTTTCTCCGTCCTTAATCATTTCAAATCCTTTTTTAAGCAGCATCAGCATCCTGTCTTCATTATCGGTCAGATACAGGTATCCCATTACCGCCTCAAAGCCCGTAGCTTTATGGTAATCGCCAAGGCTTCCGTTTTTCGGTGTCGTATGCTGCTTTGAATTTCTTGCCCTTTTGTATACGGATTTCTCATCTTCAGTGAGCTCATCCATTATTGCTGTAATGATTGCCGCCTGGGTTGCAGCCTTTACATAAGCCGTTGTCTTCTTATGAAGCTTCTGAACCTGCTCATTTACCTCACAGACAAATATACTTCTGACAACAAGCTCGTATATGCAGTCGCCTATGTATGCAAGCACTAAAGGGGAGTAGGTATTTATCTCCTGCTCCCCTGTCGCAAATAAATCCTTAATCTTGTCCAAAAGGCTGGTATTATTTACGCCTTCTTCCACTTTACACCCTCCCTGGTATCCTCGATTACGATACCTTTTTCGAGAAGCTCTGCTCTGATTGCATCAGCCTTTGCAAAGTCTTTCTCCTTCTTTGCAGCCTTACGCTCCTCTATCTTGGCAAGTACAAATGCCTCAAGCTCTGCATCCACTCCATCGTTTGCGTTTTCTGCAAGTGCCCTGGCACCCTCAATAAGTCCGAGTGACAGCACTGTATCAAATGACTCAACGAGGGCTTTCTTTGTTGCATCGTTTGTATCTGCCTTGAGAGCATCATAGAGAACAGTAATTGCCATTGATGTATTTATATCATCGCAGAGAGCATCCTCAAATTTAGCCTTGTAAGTATCAAATACATTTTTGTCCACATCGCCATCAGCCTTAAGCTCTGATATACGCTTAACAAGCTTGTCATAAGCCTTTGTAATGTTATCGAGGTTATCATACGAAAACTCAAGGGGCTTACGGTAATGTGATGACAGGCAGAACATTCTGTATGCAAGGGGATTGTATCCCTTTGATTCAAGGAGCGATACTGTGAGGAAATCGCCCTTTGACTTGCTCATCTTGCCGCCGTTATCTATAAGGTGATGCACATGGAACCAGTAGTTGCACCACTTATGTCCGAGGTATGACTCACTCTGTGCTATCTCATTAGTGTGATGAGGGAAGATATTGTCAACGCCACCACAGTGAATATCCATGTACTCACCGAGATGCTTCATTGAGATGCATGAGCACTCAATATGCCATCCGGGATATCCTACTCCCCAGGGGCTGTCCCACTTAAGAGCCTGATCGTCAAACTTTGACTTTGTAAACCAAAGCACGAAGTCACTCTTGTTCTTTTTATTCTCATCCTCAGATACATCATCACGGACACCTACGAGCATATCTTTCTCTGTCTGTGTTGAGAATACATAGTAATCCTTAAGCTTTGATGTATCGAAATAAACATTTTCTCCTGCGATATATGCATAACCTTTCTCAAGGAGCACTTCTATCATGTGAATAAACTCTGCAATACAGTTTGTTGCAGGCTCAACCACATCAGGTGTCTTAATGTTGAGTTTTCCTGCATCTGAAAAGAATGCGTCTGTATAAAACTTTGCAATCTCCATTACCGACTTGTGCTCACGCTTTGCGCCCTTAAGCATCTTGTCTTCACCTGTATCAGCATCTGATGAGAGATGACCTACGTCAGTAATATTCATGACACGCTTTACATCATAACCGATGTAACGGAGTGTCTTCTCAAGAACATCTTCCATGATGTAGCTTCTAAGGTTTCCTATATGAGCGAAATGATAAACAGTAGGTCCGCATGTATACATTGATACCTTGCCGGGCTCGTTTGTCTTAAACATTTCTATATTTCTTGTAAGTGTGTTATATATTCTGAGTTCGTGTATTGCCATTTTCTTAATCTCCTTAAATCACATTAATATAATAATCAGTTATTCTTCATACAGCCCTGACAGGACAAACATCGTTCATTCTGCGCCGTCACATCGGTCGCATGAAGACCCATGGGGCTGTTCAGCATACATATAGCCTGGGAGGATATACCCTCTCCGTTGCCTGTAAAGCCGAGGCCCTCTTCTGTTGTGGCTTTTATATTAACCTGATTTATTTCTATTCCAAGCGCTCCCGCTATGTTCTCCCGCATTTTGTCAATGTGAGGACGCATCTTGGGTTTCTGAGCTATTATGGTCGCATCAATATTCTCTATGAGGAACATATGCTCATCGAGCATCTCGCCTACTCTTTTAAGGAGCATCATGCTTGAAGCACCTTTATATTTTTCATCCGTATCGGGAAAGTGCAGTCCTATATCTCCAAGGGCTGCTGCCCCGAGGAGTGCATCCATTATGGCATGAATGAGGACATCTGCATCAGAGTGGCCAAGGAGTCCTTTCTCATAGGGGATATTTACTCCACCTATTATGAGGTCTCTGCCCTCTGTCAGTTTATGCACATCATAACCCATTCCGATTCTCATATCTTCTGTCCTTACTTAAGGAACTGTTAATTAACACTTCCTAACTATTATGGTTAAAAACCTTGTATATTCTATCATAAATTTAAGTAATATTAAAATTTATGCCTTATACGACTTATCGCCCCTGAGTATCAGGGATTCATCTGATTTTGATGGTCTTACCGCCTTGCCAAATTTATTGTATGTAGTCAGCAGGTCTGTACTCCTTGCTGCATTCTCCGGGTGGAGATCTCTCACTGCTGCCTTTAAGTCAAATACAGGCGTCTCTTTCTTTTCCTTCTTAACGGGCTTTGGTTCAGGTACCGGTTCATCGTCCGTATCCGGCATTATGAAATCCGTTCTTATTTCTTCACTGTTTTCAGCTTTCTCTGTGTCATTTTCTTTTTTGTCCTCACCGTACCAGATGAAATCAAACAGTCCCTTAAATACATGCTTAATACTCGTGAAGAGATTCTTAAAAGCTCCGGCAAAAGCATCTATGCTCCAGGGTTCCATGAAAGCAGGCTTTTTCTTTATCTCTTTTTCAGATGTTTTTTCTAAAACCGTACTCTCGTATGTATCTTTTCTATTGTTTAAATCATTCTTTTTATTTTTAAGAGCCTTATCATCACTCTTTTTCTCTTCAGGCTCTTCCTTGCTCTGTCTGTCCCATACGACACCGTCTTCTTCAAGGTCCAGCAAAAACGACGGTGCATCATTCGTAACCTTTGTGGTCCGTTTGCCCGTGTTTAAATATGCGTCTGTATATTTGTTATTTCTAACGCCTTCTATCATGTAAAAAACTGCTCCGAAAAAGACAAAAGGGGATGTCTGTAAACATCCCCAATTAAACCATTAATAATTTTTATTACTGTCTCGGTCTGTCTCCGTAGATTCCAAGCTCATCTGCAGGCTTGTTTCTGTCTGCAAGGAAAGGATTCACGGGGTGATCGATATTTGATAACTGTGCCTGTTCTTCCTGCTGCTTGCCGATAAGATTTTCAGGTATCTGTGTCATGAAGTTCTTTCCAACCATGCTCTGTCTCTTGAATGATGCATAGTTTACTGATTCCTGTCTCTTCTTCTCAAGGGCATCAAGTGAAGCATCACTGGCTACATTTGTAGGTACAAACTCACCGTCTGCAATCTGCTTTGCTCTCTTATTAAGCATAGGTGAATCAAAGATACCTTCGATCACTTCCTCTTCCTGCTTCTCAATCATTGAAGTACGCTGGATATTGGCTGCTCCGGTACCTACACCGAATCCACCACCCTGAAGAAGGGGATTTGCTGCAACAGGATTAGATGCTGAGGCACTCTGCTTAAACTTGGGGATATCCTCAAGCGTCATGTTGTTTGCAGCCTTTCTGTTGAAAGGATTATAACTTTCCTGTTCCTCACGCTTTTTCTCTTCAGCACGTCTTGCATCCTCAAGAGTTGCACTTGTCGCACTTGATGCTACGAACTCGCCGTTAGCATGGGCCTGGTTAAGTATATCTGATTCGAAGAGTCCTGCTGAAGGAGCAGGAGCCTTTCCAAAACTGCTTCCACCGGCACTCTTAGCACTGGGCATGGGAGTAGGCTTTGGTGTATTCGTTATGATAGGTGTCTCAGGCTCGTCCTCATATTTAGGTCTCTCAAGCATTGTAGGCTGAGTAGGTGCAACCGGCTTTCTCTCAGGTGCTGCATGAGAGGGAGCAAGTGCTATACCGTCTGAAGGTGCCTGGCTGCCGGGTACTGCAAATGATGTCTGGGGTGCACCAAAAGGTGACGCAGGTGCTGCAGGTGTAGGAGCTGCATTTCCGATAGGAAGTGTAGCTGCTCCTGTTGGTGCAGAAGATACGGATGATCCTCCCGACATGGGAAGAACTGCTGCCTGGCTCTGAGGAGCCTGAGTTGCAGTAGGCAGTACTGCTGCTTCCTGCTTGGGAGCTGCTGCCTGGGCAGCTGCCGCTTTCTCTATAGCTGATGGCTGGTTCATGTGTGCATTAGCAGCCATAAAAGGATTATTATTCTGCTCTAAATTAACCGTCGGTGCAGGAGTTGCTGCAGGCGCAGGTGTTGTAACGGGCGCAGCTGCAGGTGCTGGAGAAACAGGTGTCACAGGTGTTGACGCCGCTGCTGCAGGTGCTGCATAAGCCGGTGCTGACGAAGGTGCAGGCGATGACACAGGAGCTGAAACAGGTGCTCCGGGCATAACTGTACTTGCAGGTGCTGCGGGCGCAGGTGTGCTCTGAAGTACAGGCTGCTGCATAAATGAAGGTGTCTCCTCGGGCTTTAAATCCACTACGGGAGCAGCTGCTGCAGGAGCGCTCTGGACAGGCTTCTGTGCAGGTGCTGTAGCTGCCGGTTTCTTTAAGAAATCGAGCTGAGCCTCAAGATGTGATACATCTTCCTTCTTTTCATATACAGCCCCAAGTTTAAGAGCAGTATCACCGATTGGTTTTCCTGATTTTTTTGCGTCCTTTGCAAGCTGCTTAAAGTATTTCTTTACTTCATAACCGCAGTTCGCACAACGCTTTGTTGACTCGTCTACAATATGTTTACATCCCGGGCATTCAAGCATTGCCATGGTGTAATCCTCCTTTGATACTTTTGTATATGTTGTATATTTTTAAACAGTAATTGCTTCTGTCTTTGTTTGAATTTCAACCATTCCATTATAATTTAACTAAACGGGAAAAATCAACAATTTATATTATTTATAGATATTTAAAGATATATTATTGTTTTGATTTTATCATTTCGGCAAGATTTTCCTCAGCAGACTTTCTTTTTGCGTCTTCTGCCATGGTATTTCTGATTATTTCAGCGACTCTTAGCCATCTGATTTCATCAAGGATCCACTTTTCTTTTTCTTCCTGTCTGATCTTTTTTCCTTTTTCCAGGAGTTCTTTATATCTTTGCTCTTTATTTTCCTTTGCCTTCTCGTCGGCTTTCTTACGTGCTCTTCTTTTTTCCTGAGTCGTACCATCCCCAGGCATCGGTGAACTGCCCATTACCTTCGGAGCTTTTACTGCAGGCGCCGGCTGTTTTACCTTTGGCTTTATATTTTTCAGTTTGAGGGCTGTTTCATATTCTTTTTCAAGATATTCGTACGCCTCTTTAACCAGCATATAGTTTTCTATATTAATCTCCCTGTCCGGATCATTCTCCGGCAGTACATCCGGGTGATACATCTGGCATTTTGTTCTGTATGCACTTTTCCATGTCTCACGGCCGGAATTATTTTCTATTCCAAGCGTCTGACATGCTTCATTATGGTTATTTATATTTGCCATATTATAAATCCGAAAGCAGTTCCTTTATTACCCTGTACATCTTTTCCACGGAAGCAATTCCCATACGCTCCCTTGTTGTATGTATATCTCTTAAATCAGGTCCGAATGATACACAGTCAAGACCATCAAGATTCTTAGCGAAGAATCCGCACTCGACGCCTGCATGGACGGTACATATTGTAGGTCTCACACCTGTCACTCTCTCACATGCATTTAAGTACTTCTCCTGAAGCGGTGAACCACTCTTAAATTCCCAACCGGGATAATCTCCGCTTACTGACATATTAAAGCCACACATATCGGCGATACATTTAATCTTCGATACAAGGTCTTTCTTTTCACTCTCTACTGATGAGCGCACAAGGAATGTGAATTTTATTTCTTTATCCGAAGTCACGCTGACACCGAGATTAAGCGATGTCTGGACAAGACCGGGAAGTTCATTGCTCATCTTCTGTATTCCGGCAGGTACTGTATAGAGCATGTTTATGACATCTTTTGCGGTATTTCTGTCAAACACTGCTTGTGTCACAATATTTTCTGACACTGAAGTTTTTATATTAAGTTCAGGGTCCGTCACTTTATACTCATTGCATATTGATGAAGCAAGTTCTTTCACAATATTAATTATCTGATCTGCTTTGCCATTATCTGATACAAGAATTTTTCCTGAGCATTCCCTTGTGATTGCATTATCCTTTGTACCACCGTCAATGCTGATTAGTCTTATGTCAAACTCGGGAACAAGGTTATGCAGTATTCGTCCCATAAGGACATTTGCATTGCCTCTCTGTCTGTCTATCTCACATCCTGAGTGGCCACCCGTCAGACCGGATATATTAATCTCAACTAAAGTGCCGTCTGTTTTTTCTCTTTTAACATCTTTGCTTACTGTAACCGTAGCTCCGCCTGCACAACCACAGAGGAGCTCTTTCTCATTCTCACTGTCAGCATTAAGCATAAGGCGTCCCTTTAATAGTGAGCAGTCAAATGCCTGAGCACCCACCATACCGATTTCTTCATCTACAGTTATAACTACTTCAAGGGGAGGATGCTTTAATGCATCATCTGCAAGAATTGCCAGTCCGCATGCCACGGCAATTCCGTCATCACCACCAAGAGTAGTTCCTTTCGCTTTTACAAAACCGTCCTCAACAAAAATATCGAGACCGTCTTTCTCCATGTCCTTTGATATGTTACTTTCCTTTTCACATACCATGTCCATATGTCCCTGAAAGATTACAGTGGGATGATCTTCATATCCTTTTGAGCCGTCTTTATAAATAACTATGTTGCCAAGGTCATCTCTTACATATTTAAGGTTTCTTTCCTTTGCAAAATTCTCAATATAATCAGCTATCAGCTTTGTATTTCCTGAGCCATGGGGTATTTCGCATATATCCTCAAAATATTTAAAAACATCCTTTGGCTCAAAGTTTTCAAGTACTCTTCCCATTTTTATTCTCCTGATTTATTTAATAATCCCGCATATGGTGCCACCGCCTACCACATTGTTGCCGTCATACAGGACAAGGGCCTGGCCCTTTGTGGCTGCACGCTGGGGCTCATCGAATATTACCTTCAGTTTTCCGTCTTCCATGGTTACGACTGCCGGCTGTTCTCTGTGACGGTATCTTATCTTGGCGCCGACTCTCATCTCACCGTTTATTTCAGGCACCGATATGAGATTCACATTATCGGCTATCACACCTCTTGCAAAGAGTCCTTCACCGTGGGACAGTGTCACTTTATTATTTGTCACATCAATGTCCGTTACATAATACGGCTCCGGCGCCGCTATCCCAAGGCCTTTTCTCTGACCTATCGTATATCTGATGATACCCTTATGCTTTCCTATTACGTTTCCTTCCAGGTCGACGAAATCACCTGCCGGATACTTTCTTCCGGTATACTTTTCTATGAATTTCGCATAGTCGCCGTCAGGCACAAAGCATATATCCTGGCTCTCTGCTTTTGCCGCATTTATAAATCCGTTTTCGGCAGCTATCTTTCTTACCTCGGATTTCTTCATATCCGAAATGGGAAATATTGTGTGAGCCAGCTGGTCCTGAGTCATGCTGTACAGGACATATGTCTGGTCCTTCTCATCATCACCTGATTTTTTCAGATTGTAACGGCCCGTTTCTTCGTTATAAACGATATGGGCATAATGGCCGGTCACTATATAATCACATGACAGCTCCTTTGCTCTCTGATAAAGCTTAAAGAATTTCATGTGCCTGTTACATTCTATACATGGATTAGGCGTCACTCCGTTTTCATAGCTTGTGACAAAATGGTCTATGACACACTCTCTGAATCCGTCAGCAAAATTAAATACATAATGGGGCATATCAAGCTTACGGGCAACATCCTTTGCATCCTGGACATCATCAAGTGAACAGCAGCTGTGCTCACCCTTTACCTGTACGTCATCTGATTGAAAAAGCTTCATGGTCACGCCTACACAGTCATATCCCTGCTTCTTCATAAGATATGCCGCAACACCTGAATCCACGCCTCCGCTCATTGCTATAAGCGCTTTCATATATATATCCTTTCGGGATTTTTAATAATATTTCAGTCTCGTATTCTACATTTTACCATATTGATATAAAGTTGAGTGATTTGATATGCTTTTAGTATCAAAATTTAAAGGATGAAAGGAGATTTTTGATTATGAAATACGTTTGTTCAGTATGTGGATACATCCATGAGGGTGATGAGGCTCCGGACGAGTGTCCCGTATGCCACGCAGGTTCCGATAAATTCAAGCCCGTTGAGGGAGAGCTCACTCTCGCTGCAGAGCATGAATTCGGTGTATATGACAAGACTGTAAAGAACAACCCTGATATTACTGATGAGGACAAGAAGTATATCTTCGAGCAGCTCAAGGCTAACTTCACAGGTGAGTGCTCAGAGGTTGGTATGTACCTTTGCATGGCTCGTATCGCTCACAGAGAGGGATATCCTGAGATTGGTCTCTACTGGGAGAAAGCTGCTTACGAAGAGGCTGAGCATGCTGCTAAATTTGCAGAGCTCCTCGGTACAGATCTTGAGAAGAACATGACTGCTTCCACAAAGGCAAACCTTAAATGGCGAGTTGACTGTGAGTTCGGTGCAACCCAGGGTAAATTTGACCTGGCAGCATGTGCCAAGAAGAACGGTCTCGACGCAATCCATGACACAGTTCATGAGATGGCCCGCGACGAAGCCCGCCACGGCAAAGCACTCGAAGGACTTCTTAAGAGATACTTTGGTTAATATTTAATTCACAAAAAATCATCCCCTCCCATGCATTGCGGTTAGCTCAGCATGGGAGGGGATATTTTTTGTGTCACAGATTATATTCTCCCAAAATGAAGAAAAAAGAAGCCCGCACCGGGAAGTGCGGACCTCTTAGTATAAAGTATAAAAAAAAGGGGGGGGGAATTAGTCAAACATAAGCTGTAACTTTATGTTGTAAAAACAACTTATCTTTCACTCGTTGATGCTACTATACACCCCGCCTCTTAACAAATACATAACATGTTAACAATCAAGGCTTTCAAGGGCATTTTTCATTTCTGCGATGGTCTTTTTTGTTATCGGATGATACTTTCCGGGAGCAATTTCAGCAAGAGGCTCAAGTACAAACATCCGATTTCCCATATCAGAATGTGGTATAGTCAGATTTTCATCATTTATGACAATGTCGTCATACAGCAGAATGTCAAGATCCAGTGTTCTCGGCCCCCAGTGAATCTTTCTCTCCCTGCCGGCCTCAGCTTCTATCTTATGGAGCAGATCAAGAAGGGCATAAGGCTTTAAATATGTCTCTATCTCGATGGCTCCGTTGTAGAAATCATCCTGCTCCACATTTCCGTAAGGTGCAGTCTTTATGGTCGTCGATCTCTTCAAAACTTTGCAGTTTTCATCTTCATCAATCTTTCTGATACCTTCTTCTATGAGAGCCATACTGTCCCCCATATTTGAACCGTATGCGATATACGCTTTATGACGGCATCTGAAGATTTTAACAGCCAGATTTTCAACCTTTTCCTTAACAGGTGCGTAAGGCTTGCTTATCTCTATATCTATTCCTGCAATTTTTTCATATCCGTTAAGCAGATATACAGCAAGCTTCTCAGCTGCCGTCTCTATTAAATCAAATGCGTTCTTCTCATTAAATTCATGGATTTTTTCACAAATATCGGCATAACTGACAGTATCGTCAAGATTGTCATTCAGTCCTGCTTTCTGGGTGTCTGTATAAATGACAGCACTGATATAAAAGGTCTGTCCTTTCTGCTTTTCAAAGCCAAACACACCATGATATGCGAATACTTCGAGATTTTTAATTATAATTTTGTCGTATAAATTCTTATCCATTTCTTACTTTGCGTTCTCAACTGCTGCCAGCATCTTTACCATTCTGACATGCTCTTTAACATCATGAACTCTGAGGATATCTGCTCCGTTTAAAACTCCGTATGCATTGAGCGCCATTGTTCCCTCAAGTCTCTCATCAACGGTGAGGTCAAGACATTTACCCACTACCGATTTTCTCGATACACCGAGGAGCACGTCGTATCCCATATCCTTTAAATCCCGGAGGCGTTTTGTCACGATTAAATTCTGTTCATAATCCTTTGCAAAACCTACTCCCGGGTCAAGAATTATCTTTTCTTTTTGAACTCCGGCCTTAAGCAGTTTATCAAGAGCCTTTTTTAGATCTGCCAGATAATCATTATAAAAATCATTATATTCTTCATACCTGTTATGCATGAGGACATATCCACAGCCCGTTTCAGCTATCAGCTCAGCCATGCCCTCTTCCTTAAGACAGCTTATATCATTTATTATGTCAGCCCCTGCCTCAAGTGCTTTCCTGGCAACTACAGGCTTTACCGTATCGACTGAAATGATAATGTCAGACTTTATCCTGATACCTTCGATGACAGGAATGACTCTGCGCATTTCCTCTTCCTCATCTACAGGTATGTATCCCGGTCTTGTCGATTCGCCGCCTATATCAATTATTACAGCGCCCTCTTCTTCCATGGCGAGAGCCCTGTTTACAGCATCATCGCTTGTGGCATAACTGCCACCGTCCGAAAATGAATCGGGAGTCGCGTTTATGATTCCCATAACTGCAACTCCGTTTTTCTTATAATTATAATCTCTGATTTTCATGATTGTTACCTTGATAACATATTAAAGAATGTATCCTGAAGCCTGTCATCATCTACAAAGGCTCCTCTCTTGGATACTGTTACCGTCTTTGTTCCCGGCTTTTTGATTCCCCGCATTGTCATGCACATATGCTCTGCCTCAAGCATCACCATGACACCCTTTGGCTTTAATTCATTAAAGAGTGCATCTGCTATCTGGTCACATAGTCTCTCCTGAAGCTGAAGTCTCCTTGCATATACCTCAACTGTTCTGGCAAGCTTGCTGATGCCTACAACTTTACCGTCAGGTATGTATGCTATATGGGCCTTGCCGTAAAACGGCATCATGTGGTGCTCACACATTGAATAAAAAGTAATATCCTTCTCAAGCACCATATCAGAGCCCGTCGCTGTGAATGTTCTTGCAAGATGTGTACCTTCATTCTCATCCATTCCGGCAAATATCTCTGTATACATACGGGCTATACGGTCCGGTGTATCCTTAAGGCCTTCCCGGTCCTTATCCTCGCCTATTCCGTCGAGAAGCATCTCGACTGCTTTTTTAATCTTTTCCTGATCAACCATTTCTCTCACTCCGGATAAATCCTAAAGCTTTTCCATAACACTCACGAATTATAGCATAAATCCATTATAATTTATACCCTCACGCACACACCGCCGGTCACATACCTTTTAAGTCTTCCAAGGTATGACAGTGATCCGTACGCAACTATGGCACACTTATTCTGTTTCTGACCGGCCAGCAGGAGCGCCATCTCAGCCGCCTCCTCGACAGAGTCTGCCGTCGTCACGTTCTTATTATATTTAAGGATTGTATCTGCCAGGACCTGCTTATCAAGAGCCCGCTTATTTTCAGGTGGCGTAACCGTAATGATAAATGACGCCCTCTTTGTCGTCAGTTCCATCACCCGGTCATATGCTTTGTCAGCCAGAACACCGCATATAAATATTAGTGGCTTGTCACTTAAGTATTTATCCATCGACTCAGCAAGGGCCCTTGCCGCATCCTCGTTATGAGCTCCGTCTATGATAAATAAAGGACTTTTGCCAATTACCTCAAACCGTCCCGGGTTGATTGCATTAGCTATTCCTTTCCTGACTGCGCTGTCGCCTATCTTAAATCCTCTTTCTCTTAAGATAAGTGCTGCCTTTACGGCCACTGATGCGTTCAGGGGCTGATATGTTCCGAGCATGTTTGTCTCAAGCTTATCAAAGCCCGGAAGATTAAATACTGTCTTTGTAAATGCTGTCCTTATTTTCTCCGGCTCATCTGCCGTATAGATTTCACATCCGTTTTCATCAGCCGTTTTCTTAAGCTGATTATATGCTTTCTCATCCTGTGGAATCGTGATTACACTGCAGCCCTTTTTAATGATACCGCTCTTTGCATCTGCAATTTTCTCTATGGTATCGCCAAGGAGTTTCATATGGTCCATGGAAATCTTTGCAAATACTGCCAGTTCCTTTTCATCAATCGCATTTGTTGCATCATCTCTTCCACCGCAACCGCATTCGATAACTGCAAAATCACATTCCTTATCCGCAAAATACTTATAAGCAATAGCAGTCTCTATCTCAAAGAGTGTCGGTGACGAAAATCCATCTGACACAATCTCTTCGCATATACCTTTAATATATTCCACATATTCACAGAGAGATTTGACGGATATATTCTTGCCGTTTACGGATATCTTCTCTCTGTAATCAAATACTGCAGGTGATGAATAGACACCTGTCCTGTATCCTGCGCCCTTAAGTATCGATGCAATGTAGACAGCCGTACTACCCTTTCCGTTTGTACCTGCAATATGAATGATATGTAATTTTTTCTCAGGATGTCCTTCTTTATCAAGGAGACGATGCATGTTATCAAGGCCGTATACACTGCCTTTATCTCCCATCTCCTCTATGTAATCCCACAGTTCTCTCTCTGTCATATCTTAATCAAAAACAAAAAGCCGGGCTCATCACCCGGCCTTAATTTCTATTACTGTAAATCGTCAGGTATTCCGTCTCCATCAAGATCTCCGGCTATGCCTGCATGACCGATACCCATTGTATTGAGTACTCTGTGTCTCTGTCTCTCTGTCTCTGACTGGGCAAGTATGAAATCCTTGATTGCCTTGGAATTCTTTATATGCATAAGTCTGAGTTCGGGATGTGTATTGTCACCTGTGATGCAGACTACTGTACCAAGCTTTACAATTCTCTCAAAGAAGCTTCTCTCAAGACGTACATCGGTTACCTTGTACATGTAGCAGTCATCCTCTTTTTTGTTAAGGAATCCTGATTCAACTGTGATGAGCTCATCACCTATTCTGTATTTTGTAAATGTAAACGGGAGTCCTAAAAACACCCATCTTTTTCTCTCCACAAATTCAGCCATTATGTCGCCCTCCGTTTTATAGTTTTGGACCAGATCCGATTGTAATTATATCACATTTAGAAGATTTAATATACTACCCTGTTTCTGCCGTTTTCCTTGCCGACATAGAGTTTTCTGTCCGCTTCCTTGATGGTTGTCTCCGTGTTGCCTTCAAAATCGTATTCCGCCAGTCCGAAAGTCATTGTGACAGGTATCTCTTTGTCCCATATCTTTACGGGATGTTCCATCACATACGTCCTTATATTCTCAATTATCTCAAATGTCTCGTCTCCGTTTTTCCCTGCAAATACCAGGAGGAATTCCTCCCCTCCCCATCTCGATACAAAAGCATCCTTACCGCAAATCCTAAGCATTGTATTTGCAACAGCCTTTAGTACCTCATCACCTGCGTCATGGCCATATGAATCATTTACTTTCTTAAAGAAATCGATATCTCCCATTACTATGGACACAGCACCCAGGAATGTTGACTTTCTGATATCATCAAGGAGGTCCAGAGTCCTGCGCCTGTTATAAAGGCCTGTAAGCTGATCAGTATTTGCTTCTTTTACCAGCCTGTCGTTGTACTTCATCAGTTTGCTTTCAGCTTCTATTTTTTCATGGCTGTGTATGTATGAGATCAGTATTATTGCGCCAAATACTGCCGTAATATTTGCTGTCTGGATCGTCTTGTTTGCAATATCCGAGATAACTATCCCCGCTCTCATACCACTGTAGCAGTATATTGCCATTATTCTCGCTGCCAGAACTATTCCCGCCAGGGTAAACTTGAAAACATTACTGCCGTGAGTGGCAAAAAAGCAGAGCATCAGGATGATAATAAAATAATTCTGCATACCTGCGCTCCACCCGAAACACGGTATGGACCATAGTATCCAGAAGAATGTAAAAAATGTATAGCATATCATCGCT
>JAEEGL014829373.1_pt1 | contig 22095 bp, 18 predicted proteins | sample 9134231 | NCBI WGS metagenome assembly JAEEGL01 (sample SAMN16246548, study PRJNA631951) | gut metagenome | biome: gut microbiome; feature: rumen; material: fiber-attached | host: Bos | place: Iran: Karaj | collected 2018-10 | reverse complement strand
ATCGGGGCCGCCAGGAAGGCAACGATAACGGAAATGATGTGACCACGGGCGAGCAGGGCTCCCAAGGCACTGCAGGTGCCATTGAACAGGATCCATGTCTTTATCTGCTGTAGCCCGATTTCCTTATCTTTGCTGAAGGAAAGAAGTATTACCATCAGAATGGTGACTGGCAGGATCCAGGAAGCAATCTTGCTGACAGTGTTTTTCGGAGGGATGACATCAAAATCCTTTATGTCATAATCCTCATTTATGTGCTTCTGTACACCAATTGTGTGGGCAGCTCCCATGACTGCTACGATGTTAGTGCCTGGGGCTGTTTTTATTTTATATGCAAGATATTTGTCTCTTTCAGTGATAAGTACTTCTGCAACTGATGGGAAGGCTTTGCTGACTTCCCGCAAGGCAGCTGTTAAGGCTTCAGACTGCTGCAGGTTTTTCAGTTCTTCTTCGCTGATCTCCTCTTTTTCGAAAAGGGAAGAAACAATGACATTAAGAAGTTTCATTTTGTCTTTAAATGTCAGCTTGCGCCAGGTTCTTTTGAATGTCGTCTGAATGCTGCGGTCTGCCAGTACCAGCTCAGCACCGATCTCTTCGGCTTTGTTTATGGCTGTTATCATTTCTCCGCCGCTTCTTGTACCAAGCTGTCCAGCCAGCCTTTTCTGGTAATTTGCCAGTATGATATTTGCCAGCATATAGCCGACTCTTTTTTCCTTTATGATTTTTGTGATATCAGTGTTTTTAAATTTATCGGGATTCTTAAGTGAATCCAGTCTGTCCTTATCAAGTTCAACACAGATGGTATCAGGATGTATTTCATCTATCGTCCGGGCTACCAGTTCAGCGCTGTTTTTGGAAACATGTGCTGTTGGAATAATGGTAATGTTTTTCCCCTGATATTCTAATTTTATTAATTCTATATCCATATTTATCACCTTATAATAAACATTATAAACCAAAGCAGTGATAAGACAATTTCTAACTGCAATCACATAATTCTGGTTAACTACTCTATTATATTATGTTATAATACTAAAATGAAAAGAGGGAAACCACATGAATTTTCAGTTTACATATGAATCGATAATCAGATATCTGCAGATCGCGGTAGATATTGCAGTAGTCTGGCTACTGATAAATTATATTATAAAAGTAGCAAAAAGCTCACAGAAAACAGTACAGTTATTCCAGGGAATCATCCTGATTCTGGCAATACAGGCCATTGCCAAGTTTTTAGGTCTGACCACAGTTGCCATCATTACGGATAACATTGTTTCATGGGGCTTCCTGGCTATAATCGTGGTTTTCCAGCCGGAAGTACGTTCAGTACTTGAAAAACTGGGAAAGAGCAACGCCCTGGCCAGAATATCCGTATTAAGCCGTAACGAAAAGGAAAAGCTGGTTGATGAGCTTGTTGCTGCCACGGCCAATCTTTCAAGTTCTCAGACAGGTGCACTTATTACTTTGGAACAGAGTCAGTTCCTTAATGAATATGTTAATACAGGTGTAAAACTGAATTCAGTGGTATCCGCTGAACTTCTTTGTTCTATCTTCCAGACAACAACTCCATTACATGATGGAGCTGTTATTATTCAGGGTGACAGAATTGCCTGTGCTTCAGCTTATTTCCCTCCGACAACAATGGATCTGCCTTCCAGATACGGCGCCAGACACAGAGCTGCCATCGGTATTTCCGAAGTAACGGATGCCATTACCATTGTTGTTTCAGAGGAAACGGGCAGAGTTGCCTTGACCAGAGACGGCAAGATCCTGCAGATGAATGAGCATAAACTGCGTAATTATCTTGAAAAGATCATTCTTGATAAGGAAGTTGTCAAAGGTACCAGCAATGCTGCAACCAGTGCCAGCTCAGTAAGCGTAGAAAATCTGGTTTCTGATGCATCTGAGAATTCAGATGATGAAATTGAATTCAAGGTTGACGATTCCCATGAGAACGAAAAACTCATGAAGACATTCCAGTCTACCGATTTCAAAGCTGACATCGAGAAGGAAGACAGAACGCTGTTCCGCAGAAAGCAGGAGAGCAATCCTGTTGTTAAGCAGCTTGTTAATGATATTGCGAATGAAAGAAAGCAGGAAGCAGCCGGACTTAACAGCAACCGGCCGGTTCCGGAAATAAAGATCAAAAAGATCTCTGTTCCAAGAGATACCATCACAGAATCTCATGAGATAGAGAATTTTGACGTGGAAGAAGTTTTCGAAACGATCAAGACACAGAGGATCGTTGAAGGAAATGAGGAATCCGATGTGAAAGGAGGCAAGGAAAATGGCTAAGAAAGACAAGAAGCAGGAAAAAGATTCCAAGCAGAAACTTGAACTGGCACAGAGAATTGCTGAGAATTCACAGAAAGTGGCAAATACATATGCCAACTTCGAAAACTCATTTCTGTACATGTTCCGCATTATTTTCGGCGGACTGAATAAGATAATATTTGACTCCAAGTTCAGCAAGATTGCTTCGCTGATCATTGCCATTATCATTTACGTAGCCGTTAATACTAATGGTGACAGCAATGTCAACGTAACCCAGGCTTCTCAGATCAGCGGCATTCCTGTACAGGTCATCTACAACAGTGAAATCTATGAGATTTCCGGTGTGCCTGAGACGGCAGATGTTATCGTCATGGGTGACATGAGTGATATTACATTGCAGAAGAGCCAGGTTAACTCCAAGCTTACTGCCGATCTTTCCGGTCTGACAGAAGGGACATATACTGTCAAGCTGACACCTACAAACTTCATTTCAAGGCTGTCAGTAAACGTTATTGACGCTCCTAGCATAACGGTAACAATTAAAAAGAAGATAAGTACAAGATACAATCTTTCATATGAATTTATAAATACGAATGCCATGGACAATATATATTCACTTGGCGTTCCTACCTTTGATACAACTGAAGTACTGATACGTGCTTCCAAGGATACCATAGACAGCATAGCATACGTTAAGGCGCTGATTGACGTTTCCAACGTTACAGACACCTTTACCAGAGATGCCAAGATAGTTGCCTATAACCAGAGCGGTCAGATGGTTGAATGTGACTGCTTCCCTGAATATGTATCTTCAACGGTCATCGTAACCAATCCTAATAAGGATGTTCCAATTGTCGTAAGACCTGTAGGCAATCTGCCTGAAGGTCTGGCAATCGATAAGATCACATTAGACTATTCTACCGTAACGGTTTACGGCCCTGAAGCAGTTCTTGATGAGATTAACGAAATTTACATTGACCTGGATATTTCATCCATTACCAAGAATACGATATTCTCTACAGCTCTTACTGTTCCAAGCGGAATCAACAAGATGAGCGTTACAAGAGTTAACATGGAAATCGTCGTCGGACCGGCCGTTTCCAAGGTTATCAGCAGAGTAGAGACTAAGTTTATTAACAATACATCTAATTATGTCTTTGCACCAGTTAATAACGCTGATGTATATATGAACATCCTGGTAACAGGAACTCAGGCTAACATTGATGCAGTCAATGCAACAAATGTATATCCTGAACTGGATCTGTCCAACATTACGGTTGGAACACAGTCTGTTCCAATCAGAGTATGGGGAAACAACAAATATGTTACATATCAGTTAGAGGACGGACGTACAGAAATAGAAATTCAAGTAAAGGAGCAGTAAAGTATGGTTAAAATTCATTTCGGAACAGACGGTATAAGAGGAAGAGCAAACGAAAATCTTACAATAAACATGGCTTATCGCATCGGCGAGTATCTGGGATACAGCTACAGCAAGGAACGCAAAGCCAGAATCATAATCGGCAGAGATACAAGACTGTCAGGAACAATGTTTGAAGCAGCACTTTCCGGCGGTATTACAGCCTTAGGCGGCAATGTATATGCCTTAGGAGTATGTTCAACACCTGAACTGGTGTATCTGGTAAGAAAGGGTGATTTCGACTGCGGCCTGATGATCAGTGCCTCACACAATCCTTTCACGGATAACGGTATCAAGATCATTGCCGGTGGTGGCACAAAGATGAATGCCGACTTTGAAGGAGAGGTCGAAGATTACATGTACAGCGACAGACAGCTGGAACCTGTAAACGGCGACAAGATCGGTGAAGTGTTTGATTACAGATCAGGAAGCGAATTATATTTTGATTTCCTGAGCGAAAAATTCCCATTAGATCTGACAGGATACAAGGTATTACTTGACTGTGCAAACGGTTCTGCAACAGTTACAGCTGAAAAAATGATGAAAAAGCTTGGCGCAGAAGTAACAGTCATCAACAATACACCTGACGGAATGAATATTAACAGAGGATGCGGTTCAACTCATCCTGAGATGATATCTGAAAAGATCAAAACCGGTAAATTTGACGCTGGTTTTGCCTACGATGGAGATGCTGACAGAGTAATTGCCATTGCACCTGACGGACAGATAGTTGATGGTGATAAGATCATCTACAGCTGTGGCAAATATCTTAAGAAGCACGGCAAACTGAACGGCAACAAGGTCGTATGTACGGTAATGGCTAACCTTGGCTTATTCAAGAAACTTGATGAATTCGGAATCGGTTATGAAAAGACCAAAGTCGGTGATAAATACGTTTATGAAAACATGTGTGAAAATGACTATAAGCTTGGCGGTGAACAGTCAGGTCATATCATTTTCAAGGATTATGCCACAACAGGTGACGGTCTGTTAACAAGCCTGTTCATGCTGCAGGTAATGCATGATGAAGGCAAGTCAATGAATGAACTTACAGATGATCTGTTCATTTATCCGCAGTTACTTGTCAATGTTGAAGTTAAGGATAAGCAGAATGTGCTTAATGACCCTGAAATCAAGGCAGCCTGTGACAAGGTTGATGAAGAACTGAAGGGTGACGGACGTGTTCTGGTAAGACCTAGCGGTACGGAACCGCTCATCAGAGTAATGGTTGAAGCCAGCACCGATGAACTGTGTGCCTATCATGTAAACAGAATTGTCGATCTTATCAAATCCAAGGGACTATAGTATGGTTAAATATACTATTGGTAAGATTGCTGAAATAGTACAGGGAACTCTTATAGGCGATCCTGAAACGGAAGTTGAAGGTGTTGCCATTGACTCAAGGCTCATTAAGGATAATGAGCTTTTTGTGCCTATAAAGGGAGAGAGAGTAGACGGTCATACTTTTGTTAAGGGACTGTTTGAAAAAGGGATAAAGGTCAGTTTCTGGCAGGCTGGAACAGAAGAGATGCCTGAAAACGGCAACATTATTCTGGTAGATGATAACCTTAAGGCTTTACAGAAACTGGCGGCTCAGTACCGCAAGGATCTGGGAGTGAGAATTGTCGGTGTTACAGGAAGCAGCGGCAAGACGAGCACAAAGGACCTCATTGCTTCTGTGCTGTCACAGAAATACAGAGTTCTGAAAACTGACGGCAACAAGAATAATGACATAGGTGTGCCATTGACATTGCTGTCAATTAACAGTGACATAGAAGTAGCCGTAATAGAAATGGGTATCCTGGATTTCGGAATCATGGATAACCTTGTTGAAATGGTCAGACCTGATCATACGGTTATTACCAGTATCGCCCCGGCACACATTATGCGGTTCAAGACAATGGATAACATTGTTCAGCAGAAATGCCTGATCAATAAGTATCTGGATGAAGGAATTTGTTTCTACAACCATGACACTTATGGCCTGGCAGATTATCTGCCGACTATGAATCTCAGAAATTCTCCGGTCGGATATGGTTTCAATGCGAACAGTGATGTTGTTATCACACCGGGTAATTTTGATGCCAGTGGCATGACCTTCAGCATCAGTGAATACCCTGAAGAAGAGTATTCTGTACCATTGCTGGGTATGCATCAGCTGCTTAATTCAACTGCAGCTGTTCTGGTCGGAAAAAAGCTTGGCCTTACATATGAGGAAATCAGAACAGGCTTGCAGAGTGTTCAGCTTACACCGCATCGCCGGCAGATGATAAAAATCAATGACAGCATAGTCATTGATGATACTTACAACAGTAACCCCGGCAGTTTATGTGCGTCTTTAGAGATGCTCTCAGGCTTAAAAACAGACTATAAAAAGTGTGTCTGCCTTGGCGATATGCTGGAATTGGGCGATAATGAAGCGGAGTTCCATGCTTCTATCGCCGACAGAGTAGACTTTAGTGTTTTCAGTGAAATCATGTTATATGGCAGTCTGATGAAAAACCTGTATGACAGGCTGAAAACTAAGAATATAGAATCAGAATACTATGAAGATAAAAAACTCATGCTGGAAGACCTTAAGACTTTGCTAAAGGAAAGAGTGATCATTCTTTTCAAAGCCAGTAACGGTCTGAGATTCATGGATCTGATTAAAGACTTGGAGGATTTTTATGAATGTTAGAATAGCAGTTTTATTTGGCGGACAGAGCCATGAGCATCCTGTCAGCTGTATGTCAGTAACGTCTGTTCTTAATAATCTCGACAGTAAATACGACGTGTATATGGTAGGAATTACCCTGGATGGCAACTGGTATCACTATTGCGATGATGTTGCTCTGATTGAAAATGACAAGTGGCTTGACAGTGACAATAAGGAAGAAATCATTCTGTCGCCTAATCCTAATCATCATGGATTCTATAATCTGACTACCGGCAGAATAGACAGAGTAGATCTGGTTTTCCCGATGTTACATGGCCGTAACGGGGAAGATGGAACGGTTCAGGGCTTATGTCAGCTGGCTAACATTCCTTGCGTTTCCTGTGATCTTACCAGCAGTGCCATTGCCATGGATAAGGAATTTACTCATATTATTGCTGAATCATATGGCGTTCCGATGGCCAGATACAAGGTCTTCAGAAAGAACAATCATCCTGATTATACCGAAATGTATGAAATGGTAACTTCTGAACTGGGACTGCCTTGCTATGTAAAACCAAGTAAGGAAGGTTCATCTTTTGGAGCACACAAAATCAATAACTTCAATGATTTTACCAAATACACTGATGATGCTTTCAGCTATGATGAAAAGATCCTTTTTGAGGAATTCATCAGCGGTACGGAAGTAGGCTGCGGCGTAATGGCTGACGGTGAATGCGGACTCGTATACGAAGTAGTAGTTGAAACGGAAATGTACGGTTATGCTGAAAAGTATGACGGTTACAAGACAAATATCTATGTACCGGCTATCAATCTGACTGATGAACAGATGGCTGAAGTAGTCAGATACAGTAAGATCGTTTATAAGGCTTTAGGCTGCAACGTTCTGGGCAGAGCTGATTTCTTTGCTTCAGATCGTATCATTTTCAATGAGATCAATCTGATTCCGGGATTTACTTCCCATAGTCTTTTTCCGGCTACATTCAAGGCTAAGGGAATCGACTACACAACGATGCTTAACAAACTAATAGAACTTAAACTCGAAGAGGAATAGAATATGGAACATAACAGATGCTGGATAGAGGTTTCCCGAAAAGCCTGCATGCATAACATAGAGGCTATGAGAAACTATCTTCCCGCTGAAACAAAAATGCTGGCAATAGTTAAGGCTAACAGCTATGGTCATGATGCCTCACTGCTTCCAAAAGTGATGGAAGAAGCAGGAATCAGTGATTTTGGCGTTGCCTGCGTTGACGAGGCAGTTGTTTTACGTGAATCAGGTATAAAGGGAACAATTCTGATTCTGGAATATGTAGATAAGAAAGACTGGCAGCGTGCCATAGATTATGACTGCATCATGTCTGTATCTTCGGTACAGCATGGAAAAGATCTTAATGAATGGGCAGCCGGCAAAGGCATAAAGATAAGATGTGAAGTCAAGGTCGATACCGGTATGAGAAGAATCGGTCTCAATGCAGAGTGTGATGACAGCGACATCATAAGTGTCTATGGCAGCAGCAATATCATCATAAACGGCACATATTCACATTTCTGCTGTGCTGACTCATTTGCAGAAAATGATATAGAATTTACCGGTGTGCAGAACAGCCGTTTTGCTTCATTCCTGCAGCGTGTAAGAGATCTGGGATTTGATACCGGCAGAACACATCTGGCTGCATCGGCAGGGTTTATTAATTATCCTGAATACAGATATGATTTTGTCAGACCGGGTTTTACCCTTTATGGATATAATGTTGGTGATGTCAAGGACAAAATCAGCATCCAGCAGGTTCTCAGCATGAAAGCTAAGGTTGAATATGTCAAAGATGTCGAATCCGGTGAAGGAATATCCTATGGCAGATTATATTACACTGAAGGCAGAAGAAGGATTGCCACGGTGGCAGCCGGATATGCTGACGGGTACCGTCGTTCGCTGACCGGAAAGGCATATGTGCTCATACACGGTCAAAAAGCCAGGGTAGTAGGCAGAATATGCATGGATCAGATGATGATTGATGTTACCGACATTCCTGAAGTAAAGACGGAAGATGTCGTTACATTAATTGGAACGGACGGAAATGAAACAATAAGTATTGAACAGATATCAGACTGGGCGGATACCATTGGCAGTGATTATGTCACTACCATACCGACTTCCAGAGTAAAAAGATATCTTGTAGATTAGGCGGTAAATGAATATGAAACAGAATCTTGGTGAATTAAGAGAAACCGGAAATAATGTATATACTGACAGACACGGGCGTACGCTTGTCATCAACAGAAAGGAAAAGTGTGCTTATGTAATAGATAAGGCACATGACAGACTTTTTTTCATCCTGTCTAACCGTCTTTCCATCGCAGCAATCATTGCCATTTTGATTGGAACAAGGCAGCCATTGCTGGGACTGATTGCCGGAATAGCTGTTTATGGAATAATATATGCGTATTATCATATGTACTTCCTGAAAAAACTGGAAGTCATAGAAGACATTGATTTGCCGGAAAAGTCCACGATCATGGACAGAGCAATGCGGCTGAGCAAGAACAGAAATCTTGCGATTGGGTCACTCAGCCGGCTGATATCCGTTCTTTCAATAGTTAATATGTTCCAGACGGTCAAGGACTGGGATGCCGTTCTGTCATTTAAGGACATGAACCAGGTTTCAATTGCCTTGCTGTCAGTTGGAATGTCTGTTTTCTTCGTGTTTGTTGGAAGCATTGCCTTTACGGCTTATTTTAAGAAGGGAAAGGAATAGGAATATGTTGGAATTCAAATTTGACACACAGCTTCTGATCGCCGGACATGATCTGGATGAAGACGAGATCCATGATTATTTTGTTGAAAACTTCAAGGGTGACTGCCTGCTGGCAGTAGGAGATGAAGATCTGATAAAGATACATTTCCATACAAACGAACCTTGGCTTGTACTGGAATACTGTGCTACAAAAGGTGAAATATACGATGTAGTAATAGAAAACATGCAGAGACAGGCTGACGGTTTACAGGGATAATTCAATCGGTGTTCAGCTGATATTCACAAAAGAATTGTATTAATAGTGCCAGGAGGTGTTTTTCATGGCGAAATTGTTAATTGTTGACGATGAGCAGAGAATCAGAGAAATGATCAAGAAATATGCTGTTTTTGAAGGTCATCAGGTCTATGAAGCTGCAGATGGTTTCACGGCTGTTCAGATGGCTGAGGAAAATAACTATGACATTATCATCATGGATGTCATGATGCCTGATCTTGACGGTTTCAGTGCTGTCAAAGCCATCAGAAAAATCAAACAGACTCCTGTCATTATGCTTTCAGCCCGCGGTGAGGAATATGATAAGATCCACGGTTTTGAGGTAGGAGTAGACGATTACGTTGTTAAGCCATTTTCTGTCAAAGAACTTATGATGAGAATTCAGGCCATCCTGTCTCGCGGCAAGGAACAGACTGAAACAAGCAATGTCGTTTCTTTTGAAGGACTGACAATTGACTACACAGCCAGAATCGTTACTGTCAATGGCCAAAGAGTGGAAATGTCACCTAAGGAATATGAACTTCTGTTTTTCATGGCAAAAAACAAGAACATTGCACTTTCAAGAGACAGACTGCTTTCCGAGGTTTGGGGATATGACTATTATGGAGATGACAGAACCTTGGATACACATATAAAACTGCTCAGAAAATCACTGGGTGAGTACCAGAAGTTTATTGTTACTGGCAGAGGGGTAGGGTACCGTTTTGAAGCCTAATTTTAAATTGTCAAAATCCCTTTTCGGCAGAATAATGCTTTATCTTTTAGGATTGGTGGCAGTTCTTATCATTACACTCTGGGTATTCCAGATCGGCATGCTGGAAACGACTTATAAAAACATCAGAACCAGACAGATCAAAAAGGTCACCGGTAACATAGCGCGGCAGTTAGACGGAAAAGACACTATTACCGCTCTTACACCTGAGCATTATGAAAATGACATGGCCATACTGGTTGTCAGTCTGGAAGACAGAGTATATACCGTCAGCAATGAGAATACACTTGGCTTCATTCTGGGTCGAAATCCCGAAAAAATGATCCTGGAGATCATTGATTTATATAAGACAAGCAAGTCTGACGTATTTTATATAGGTAACCAGGCAAACCGTCATATCTTTGACGAGAATTCAGCCGAGTTTACAAACAAGAACAGCGATAATGTCAGCGGAATTGCTTATCTTACTGAGATCAAGGATAATACTGGAAAAAGCCTTCTCGTAATGGGTTTATGTGAAATCGTTCCGGTATATTCTACTATCAATACCTTAAGAACACAGCTGACAACTATTACAATAGTTCTGACGATTATTGCAGTGATAGTCGCATACATTATTGCCAGAAGAGTCTCAAGACCGATAGAGAATCTGACCTCAAATGCCAGAGTCATGTCAACAGGAGACTTTGATGTCGAATTCCATGGAACTGGCTTTACCGAAATCGAAGAACTCAGTGATACACTGAATTTTACGGCGCAGGAACTTAAGAAGTCAGACCAGCTGACCAAGGATCTGATTGCCAATGTCTCGCATGATTTAAGAACACCGCTGACGATGATTTCCGGATATGGTGAACTCATCAGAGATGTTCCGGGTGAATCAACACCTGAAAACATACAGGTAATCATTGATGAAGCTAACAGACTTACAACGCTTGTCAATTACATGCTGGATGTTTCCAAACTGCAGTCAGGTACTACAGAAATAGTAATGGGAACTGTTAACGCCAACGACTTGCTGAGCCGAGTGGGCAATACCTACAGTACCATGATGGAAAAGAATGGATATCATTTCGTTGTAGACTGTGATGAGGAAATTAATTATGTCCAGGCAGATGCCGGCAGAATTGAACAGGTACTGCATAATCTGATCAATAACGCCATAAATCATATCGGTGACGATAAGACTGTAGTTCTGAAGTGCCATGAGCATAACGACAAGATGAAATTTGAAGTCATTGACCATGGCAGCGGAATCAAGGAAGAAGACATTCCTCTTATCTGGCAGCGTTACTATAAAGCAAATAATATTTCAGAGACCGGCAGCGGATTGGGACTGTCAATCGTAAAGACAATCTTGGAATTACATGATGCTGAATATGGTGTTGAAAGCAAAATAAATGAAGGCTCGAATTTCTGGTTTGAGCTACCTATTATTAAGGATGGTGTATAAAATGACAGCTAAAGAAAACTTCAAGGCCAACTTCCTGGCTCGGCCTAATCCCCACAGCAAGATTAAGAAGCTCTTTGCGATAGTATCAGGAAAAGGCGGTGTCGGCAAGTCACTGGTCACTTCACTGACAGCCATTGAACTAAGGAGAAAGGGATATAAAGTAGGTATCATGGATGCTGATATCACAGGTCCAAGCATCCCTCAGATCTTTAACCTGCATGGCCCGCTTTACAGTGGTGATGAAGGAATAATTCCGGCTGAAACCAGAACAGGTATTGAAGTGGTATCTGCCAATCTGATCGTTGAAGATCCAACAGCTCCAATCATCTGGAGAAGTCCGATCATTACAGGTCTGATAAAGCAGTTTTACAGTGATGTATACTGGGGTGACCTGGATTATCTGCTGATTGACCTTCCTCCGGGAACAGGTGATGTGCCTCTGACTGTATTCCAGTCCATACCTCTGGATGGAATCGTAATCGTTACAACACCGCAGGATCTTGTGTCTCTGATCGTAGAAAAAGCCAGAAACATGGCTGAACAGATGGAGATCCCTGTTGTCGGTATTGTTGAAAACATGAGTTATGTTGTCTGTTCACACTGCGGTGAAAAGACTTATCTGTTCAGCAGAAAAAACAGCTACATCAAAGATTACAAACCGATTGCCCAATTGCCATTGAATGGTGACATTGCTGAAATGTGTGATGAAGGACGATTGGAAGAAGGGGTCTTTGATTATCTGGACGAATTAATTACAGAATTAGAAAAATAGAGCTCTGGCTCTATTTTTTCATTTACAGAGATGTTTGAGATGTTATAATTAATAATGAACAGGAGTTCATTATTTATGCCGCAGACTTTGAAAGATGATGTAAAAGAAAGAATCGTGGATGCCGCCAAGCAGGAATTCATGAAGAACAGCTATGACAAGGCGTCAATGAGGGTTATTGCCGGAAAGAGCAAAATCACGGTTGGCAATCTTTACCGTTACTTTAAAAGCAAGGAAGATCTCAACCGTTTTATTGTGGCCCCGGCTCTGGAAAAAATACAGAATCTGGTTCTGGATATCACAAATAACCAGATCGACATCATGAATCCGGACAGCTTTGACATTACGACCGATCAGATGCGAACCATGCTGGATTCACTGGCAGACGGCGTCGTTGACATCTACATGCAGCATCGCATTGAGGTCAATATCCTGATGATGCGTACCAATATCAATAAGTACCTTACTGACTGGTTTTCAAATGCCATAGCCCAGATCATTGGCCGAAATTACAACATTGATCCAAAATCTGCGAATGTCAGACTGATGGCTGATGGTTATGCCGTTTCCATTTTTACCGGTTTTACAACCATATTAAGAAACAGCACAGTTAATACAGAGACGCTGAAAAGACTGGTAAAAATCTATATGGAGTCATATGTTGACATGCTGGATGTAGATCTCGTTAATCGCTGAGGGGTGAGCTGAAATGAGTTTTATCGAATTTAAAAATGTCAGTAAGATATACAAAATGGGTGAAGTTGAAATCAAAGCTCTTGATAATATCTCCTTTGAGATAGAAAAGGGCGAATTTGTCGTGGTTCTGGGAGCTTCCGGAGCAGGCAAAACAACGATATTGAACATTCTTGGCGGTATGGATACCGCCAGCAGCGGCGAAATAATCGTTGACGGCAATAATATCTCCAAGGCGAATGAAAAACAGCTGACTGATTACAGACGTTATGACATCGGTTTTGTTTTCCAGTTTTATAACCTGGTTCAGAATCTGACTGCCCGCGAAAATGTTGAATTGGCGGTGCAGATCTGCAAGGAACCACTGGATTCACGTTTTGTGCTGAAAATGGTAGGACTGGAAGACAGGACAAATAACTTCCCGTCTCAGCTTTCAGGCGGTGAACAGCAGCGTGTCGCAATAGCCAGAGCTGTAGCCAAGAATCCCAAACTTCTGCTGTGCGATGAACCTACCGGTGCACTTGACTATAAAACAGGCAAGCAGGTTCTTAAAGTCCTGCAGGAAATGTCATATAAACATAACATGACAGTTGTAATGATCACTCATAACAGCGCTCTGGCTGATATGGGTCAGAAAATAATAAGGGTCAAGAGCGGACAGATAGAATCTGTAACGCTGAATGAAAATCCTAAGAGTGTTGAGGATATTGAATACTGATGTTTCATAAGGATACTTTCAGGCTCATAAAGAGTACTTTTAACCGTTTCTTTTCTCTGTTCATGATCGTTGTAATAGGGGTTGCTTTCATGATGGGGTTGCTCAGCTCCAGGCCGATAATGGAAGAAAGCGTTGAACAGTACTACAGTGAGATGAATCTGCAGGATTTTCAGATTTATTCATCTTACGGTTTTAATGATGATGACATAAAAGCCATTGAAAAACAGGAATATGTCAGGGAATGCTTTGGTTCAAGAATGACTGATGTATTCTGCCGTAATGAAAATGGGGACGTTTTCGTCATCAGACTTGAAGAGCTCGACCGTAAAATGAATAAATTTGAACTGCTGGCAGGCAGACTGCCGCAGAAAGATAATGAACTTGTGCTGGTTTCAAGTTCTCTTAATCATGATTCCGACCGTCTCATAGGCTCTGAAATCGAGGTCTATCTTGACGATTCAGACATTACCGATACGCTGGTTAATACGACTTATAGAATTGTTGGAATAGTCAAGACACCGTCGTATATGGCGAAAACAATGGGAACCAGCAATCTGAAGAATCTTGAACTTAACGAAGTTGCTTATATTCCTAACAGTAACTTCTTAAGTGACTATTATACTACGGTATATGTTACGGTAAATGACGCCGATGGCCTTAACAGCTTTAAGGAAGAGTATAAAGAGTTTATCGGTGAATATGAAGAAGATCTCAGGATATTCGCAAACAGGCAGCAGGAGGTCTTAAAATCAACCCTGCTGGATGAATACAGAGATAAGATAGCTGAAGGTGAACGGGAACTTAATACCAGAAAAGCTGAAGGACAGAAACAGCTTGATGAAGCCAAGCAGAAACTGGATGATGCCAAGATCCAGATCATAGCCGGTGAAACACAGCTGGAGACCATGAAGTCTGCCTTAGCAACAGCAGAAGGAAGAATCAAATCCCTGCAGAGACAGTATGACAGCGACAATTCGCGCATAAGCAGCAGGATCAGTGAAATTGAAAGCAAGGATGCCAGAGGCAGATCTTTTGAACAGATCATGGCTGAAGCATCAATGGATTATGCGACCTATAACGCCCTTAAGAGAATGAAATCGGCTGCCGGCAGCAATCAGTATCAGGATAATATTGACCGTATCAGACAGGAAAACGCTGACAGAAGAAACCGACTGGACAATGTCCTTTATCCGGAAAGAGACAGTCTCAACAGCATCATTAACAGCGAAACTGCCAGCCCTGAAGAAAAAGATGCTGCCATCAGCAGACTGTCTGAGGTTAATTCCGAAATATCGCAGCTGGAAAATGAAATCGTCATTAACGATGCCCTCATCAGCAATCTTGAAGAACTTGGTAACCAGAATACTCCATCAGACATCGATGTACAATTAGAGGAGATCGACAGAAAATATAACGGCTCAATAGACTCTGCGTATATTTCCTATCTGTCTCTGGCTCAGGAACAGCTGAGAGTTGCCACTACAGCTGAGGAAATCAGAATTGCTCAGGAAGCCATGAACAGAGTTACTGTCGAAATAACATCAGGCAGTGCAGAAATAGAAAAAGGAAAAGCTGAATATGCATCAGGAGAAAAGCAGTATCTGGATGCAGTAATTACGTTTAATGAAGAGATAGAAAAAGCTGAAGCTGAAATCAGAAAGGCTTATCAGGATCTTGATGAACTTCCTGATGCCAAGTGGATCATCCTTAACAGGAATTCGCATTACTCTTCTTACATGTACGCCAATAACTGCAAGCAGATGGGAGCCATCGGCTTCTATATGCCGATACTGTTCTATCTTGTAGCTGCCTTGGTATGCATGACAACCATGACCAGACTTGTTGACGAGCAAAGAGGACAGATAGGCATTTTCCGTGCTCTCGGTTTCAGTAAGAACGAAGTCATTTCCAAGTACATTATCTATGCCTTGCTGGCATCTGTTACCGGCAGCGTTGTCGGCATTGTCAGCGGAATGCTGATCTTCCCGGTTGTCATATATGAAACCTGGCGACTGATGTATGATCTGCCGACAAGAATAACCATGTTCCCGATAACGAACATAATAGTATGCATTCTGGCGTTTACGGTTCTGATGAGTGTTGTTACTTACTTTGTGGTCAGAAAGACCCTTAATGAAACACCTAGTCAGCTGTTAAGGCCGAAAGCGCCTAAAAACGCCAAGAAAGTATTCCTTGAAAACATTCCGTTTATATGGAACAGGCTGTCATTTACTTCCAAGATCACTGCCAGAAATCTGATCAGATACAAGACCAGATTCTTCATGACCGTTATCGGTGTAGCAGGCTGTACTAGTCTTCTGGTTCTGGGCTGGGGCATCAAGGATTCAATATCAGATGTCATCGGCATCCAGTTCGGTCAGATCTACAATTATAACTACATAGTCAATCTGGAAAACGACCACAATTTAGCACAGATACAGAATATTCTGGAAAATGATCTTTCCAATGAATATGTTGCTCCTATCATGTCATACTCTGCCAAGATGTATAAGGATACGGGTGAAAAGGTACTGACCGTTGAAGTAGTAGATGCCAGAAAAGGCAATGATATTTTCAACTTAAGGGAAAAAGATCACAAGACACCTGTCAGGATCGGAAACAACGGCGTAATAATCACGGAAAAGTTTGCAGATTTAAATAAGATCAAAGCCGGTGATTACATAACCATAGAATCCAGAAACGGCATAAAGCGGCAGGTAAAGGTTGCAGAGGTCTGCGAAATGTATTTCCAGCACTATGCATATATTTCAGAAGAATACTATGACGCTGTGTTCAATGAACCGATACATCCTAATAGCATAGCGGTAAAGACTGATAACAGCGATAATCTGTATAGTACCATTGAGGATGTTGAGGGAGTGGAAAGCATCGTTGACTTCAGCAGTGTCGTATCACAGTTCAACATCATGATCGAAGCACTTGACTATATCATACTGGTTATCATAATCACTGCCGGCTCGCTGGCATTCGTCGTTCTGATCAACCTCACACAGGTTAACATCTCCGAAAGAATCAGAGAGATAGCTACCCTGAAGGTATTGGGTTTCAGAAATATGGAAATAAATTCATACATTTTCAAGGAGATAATGACATTAGCCATAATAGGAGGGGTGTTCGGACTTCCTTTGGGAATCGTTGAGCATCGCTTCATCATGGGAGTCATAGACATGGAGATGATAAGATTCGGCACTAACATAAAGACACTCAGCTTTATTTATGCTTATGCCATCACAATAGTATTTACGATCATTGTCCTGTACTTTACCAGAAAGCCGCTGCAGAAGATACAGATGATCGAATCACTGAAATCTGTCGAATAAAAAAAGAATCACCGATGTTCAGATCGGTGATTTCATTTTGCGTTATGTTTATGGTTCTCTGGCTCCTATGTAAATATAGTAGCCGCCAACTATGATGAATCCGATGGAAACGAGGGCTAGGGCAGCCAGCAGCAGTTTTGTTGAAGTGGCAAAATCAAACAGGTTATCGGTATTGGTCTTGTTATGACTGTCTTCTTTACTTCCCGGTGTGAAGTTTGAGGTCCTTACAACCGTAAATACATATGAATTTACCTCATCATTTTCAGAGGTGACGGTAACAATGATCTGATTGTTGATTTCATCAGAGACGTCAACGGTACTTGCCGGGTTTTCAGCAGTAAAACTGTAATCCAGTTTCTTGACCTTTGAATCAACCTCTACCTTATATGAAGTGGTAAGCTTGTTGAAAGCAGGGGTAACAGTGGCATCCTTGAAGTCTGCTGACTTAAGATAGGCACTGGTCAGCTTTCTTTCAGATACGGCGATGGTCTGTGAATCGTTGCCGTAGTTCTGGTCTTTATTGACAAGTCTGGTTTCATATTGCGGCTGAGGAATAATGACTTCATTTATACAGCCGCCGTTAGCTTCGCAGGCTTTTTCCTGTTCACGTGCCGCATCAATATCCCGCTGATTGATGATGACACTGTCATTGACAGTGACATTGGAAATTATGTCAGAAGTCGTGATATTTACGGAACTGTCAGTACTGTGAACGACAAAAGTCATGGAAAACAGTGAACTGACAGAAGAAACGGGCCCGTTTGCCTGAGCGTTAAAATAGATCCTGCCGTTCTGGCTGGTATCGAAGGCGATGTTCCAGTCAGATTGAGAACTGTTTTTCTCAACGGAAAACAGACTGACCTGGTCAGTCGGATAATTGATGTTTCCTCTGATGTTATCAACGTTTTCACCATTGAATGAGAAGTCGATGATAGCCAGTTCGTTATTGTAAGTGTTTGCCGTGCCGGATAGCCCAACGATAAAATCATTCGCCAGTACAGGCGAAAAAATCATTAGAACCGTTATAGGCAGCAACCGCAGGGCAATGATCTTTTTCATAATGACAGTTTATCACTAATAAAAGTATTACTCAAGTTATGCTCAAAAAGTATATAATGTAGATAGAACGTTCATTGGAGGTTATAATGTCATCTTATATTTTGTCTATTGACCAGGGTACGACTTCTTCCCGTGCTATTATTTTTGACGATCAGCTTAAGATAGTCGCCATTTCACAGCAGCAGATCGATAACTTCTTCCCAAAACCGGGATGGGTTGAGATGGATGCTAACGATATTTATAATTCAGTCTTATATGTAGTCAGGGATGTTCTGGCCAAAGCCAAGATCATGCCTGTAGAGATCAAGGCTATCGGTATTACCAACCAGCGTGAAACCACGATAGTATGGGATAAAAAGACCGGCCTGCCGGTGTACAATGCTCTGGTATGGCAGTCCAGACAGTCAAACGACCTGTGTGAAAAGGTCATCAGAAGCGGTTACGAACAGTACATTAAGCAGAAAACAGGTCTGACAGTTGACCCTTATTTCTCTGCCAGCAAGATAAGATGGATACTTGATCATATAGATGACGGTCAGGTCAGAGCCAATAACGGAGAACTTATGTTCGGTACGGTTGACAGCTGGCTGGTCTATAAGCTGTCAAATCATAGAACGCATATTACGGATGTTTCAAATGCCAGCCGTACAATGCTGATGGATATTGATAACCTCTGCTGGGATAAGAAGCTGTTAAGCATCTGGAACATACCTGAATGCATGCTTCCGGAAATCAAAGCCAGCAGTGAAATCTATGACTATACAGATGCTCTGGGTGTTGAGATTCCAATTGCTTCCGTTATCGGTGACCAGCAAAGCGCCTTATTTGGACAGATGTGTTTTGAACCGGGACAGTGTAAGAACACTTATGGTACAGGATGCTTCCTGCTGTTTAATACCGGAGAAAAGCGTGTCAACAGCCAGAACGGTCTGGTAACAACCATAGGATGGAAGATAAAGGATAAGGTATGCTATGCTCTGGAAGGCAGTATTTTCGTTGCCGGAGCAGCCATACAGTGGCTTAGAGATGGTCTCAAGTTAATAGAAACGGCCGCTGAAAGCGAAGATATGGCACTGAAAGTACCGGATTCAGGAGGTGTATATGTTGTTCCGGCCTTTACCGGCTTAGGCGCACCTTATTGGGATCAGGATGCCAGAGGAGCAATCTTCGGCCTGACAAGAGGTACTACCAGAGCCCATCTGATCAGAGCAACTCTGGAATCACTGGCTTATCAGACATTTGATGTTCTGGAAGCCCTGGAGAATGATACCGGATTAATGATCAGGGGATTACAGGTAGACGGCGGAGCTTGCCGCAATAACTATCTGATGCAGTTCCAGGCTGACGTTCTGCATACTGAAATAATCAGGCCAGTTAACTTTGAAACAACTGCCTTAGGTGCCTGCATGCTGGCAGGACTGGCTTGCGGGGCATTTGAGTCGATGGATGAACTGAAAAAGATGTATAATGTTGATCGTAGATTTGAACCTATGATCAGCATATTACACCAGTCCAGACTGATTCAGGGCTGGAAGAAAGCTGTCAAGGCCACCATGGAATTTTAGGAGGTTGTTATGAAATTTGAATATAACCCACAGGGTGTATGCAGCAGACATTATACATTCGACATTGAAGACAATGTTATCAAGAGCGTTGAGATCATTGGCGGATGCAAGGGAAATCTCTCAGGTATTTCCAAGCTCATCAAGGGAATGAACATTAATGATGTTATTGAGAAGCTAGAAGGAACTACCTGCGGAAGCAATCCAACATCTTGCCCTGATCAGATTGCCAATGCACTGAAGGCTTACAAACAGGCACAGATTTAACAGAAACAAGGTCATAAGACAATGAACTTTACCGTTCATCGTTAAGATGACCTTTTTTGTTTACATGCAAATCAGTGCATCAAATAGTGTGGGAGAACAGGAAAATATACTGTAAAATGATATTAAGCAATGAAGGGTGATAATATGAATTCTGATCATGGTCTTAACATAAAATCCATGGATGATCCATTAGGCTTTGAATATGGAGAAGGCGTTTTTGGCCCGGAAGTAGAACTGCGTAAGCTTGACAGCATCAGAGGCTCTTTAATGGATCCTCAATGTACGGGGCCGGAGAATGTCTATGCGATAGCCATGGATGTGGGCTGTCTGGAAGACAGGAAAAGCATGATCAGCCGTAATCTGCTGTTTGGCGCAGTGACATATGCCAGGGGATCATTGGGAAAGGAACCGGTCAGGTCACAGGGACACGTTCATGCCGTAAGTCCGTCATGTAACAGTTCAACCTGTGAAGTATACGAGATCTGGTCCGGAACAGCTATTATTTACATGCAGGAAAGGGCAGAGGATGATCCGGGAAGATGTTTCGCAATCATCGCAGAAACAGGAGATGTTGTCATTGTTCCGCCTGACTGGGCCCACTGCACAATTGTAGGTGACATTAAGAGGAACATGACCTTTGGTGCCTGGTGCGTCAGAGATTACGGTTTTGACTATGCTGGCGTAAGGAAGCACAGAGGCTTGGCATTCTTTCCTGTTCTGAATGAAGATGAACAGATCGAATTTATCAGAAATCCTGAATACAATGAATGCAGATTAACAATCAGGAAAGCCAGAGAATACCCTGAATTTGGAATTGAAAAGGGAGTACCAGTTTATACACAGTTCCAACAGGATCCTGACAGATTCCTCTTTGTTTCCAATCCTCATCTGGCAGATAAACTGTGGGAAAACTATGAACCATAGAAAGGCAGCAACATGAACTACATAAATTTTGCAAGCAAGTATGATAAATATCCGGAAACCGTGATACCTGGATTTGATGATCAGGCCTTTAACGGCTGGAAAGATATCGTAAAGGTCCTAGGCGAAGAACTTGAACACAGAAATGTTCTTACAGTTGACTGCTATCCGGGAGTGCATGATCAGGAACTGCTGAGTAATTTTGAAAAGTGCCGGAATTTTGATCTGATAATCAGAATGGATGACATCTTTTTCGAGAGTGAAAAGATTACTGAAATGATGAAGCCATTTCTCACTGACGACAGAGTAAGAGGGAAATACTATTACGGAATCATTACTGATTTCATGGACAGCAGCAAGCTGGAAACAGCCAGAAAAAAAGTCAGAGAGACTGTTAGTGAAAATAAGAAAGTGCTCGTATATGGATTCGGTGCTTATCTGGTAACTGAAAAAGGGCTTCTTGTGTATGCAGATATGACCAGATGGGAAATTCAACTGCGATATCGCAAGGGTGAGAGTAACTATAAAGCCAACAATCCTGATGAGGATTCCCTGAAAAAGATTAAAAGAGGATACTTCATCGAATGGAGGATCGCCGACAGACATAAGGAAAAACTACTGGACAGAATTGATTACTATCTGGACAGCGAAGCTGAAGATGATCCTAACATGGTATGTGGCGAAGGGTTAAGAACCGCTTTGAAATCTCTGGTGAACAGACCGTTCAGAATGGTACCGTATTTTGATCCCGGCGTGTGGGGCGGGCAATGGATGAAGGAAGTCTGCCATCTTGATCCGTCGCGGAAAAACTATGGCTGGTCATTTGACGGTGTTCCGGAAGAAAACAGCCTGTTCTTCAGATTTGGCAGGGTACGTGTTGCTTCACCTGCCATGAACCTTACCAAATACAGACCGGTTGAATTCCTTGGGAAAAAGACTTTCAGCCGTTTCGGAGCGGAATTCCCGATCCGCTTTGACTTCCTGGATACCATGAACGGTCAGAATCTCAGTCTGCAGGTTCATCCTACAACTGAATATATTCATGAAAAATTCGGCATGGCATATACACAGGATGAGAGCTATTACATTCTAGACTGTCAGGGAGACGGCGGTGTATTTCTTGGATTGAAAGAAGGAATAGATCCTAAAGAGATGATCGCTGAACTTAAGGAAGCCCAGACTGGAAAAATCAGATTTGATGACAGCAAATACATTAACTTCTT
>JAEEGL010976689.1_pt1 | contig 22095 bp, 25 predicted proteins | sample 9134231 | NCBI WGS metagenome assembly JAEEGL01 (sample SAMN16246548, study PRJNA631951) | gut metagenome | biome: gut microbiome; feature: rumen; material: fiber-attached | host: Bos | place: Iran: Karaj | collected 2018-10 | reverse complement strand
CATGGTGCAAGAAAGGTTTCGACACTGATGAGCTAGGAACAGTGGTGGGGGATATAATATATTTAACTGAAACCGCAAGAACGAGACTTTTTCCAATCAAAGATTAATGTTGGCACTCGGGGGTTGTAAGTGCTAGTTTTTGTGCTATAATGGGCTTAGAAAAGGAGAAAAAATATGGCACTCAAACCATTAAAAGACCGTGTGGTGGCTATAATTGAAAAACCATTGGAAAAAACAAAATCTGGAATTTTGCTTGGAGAAGCAAAAGAAAAACCGGCGTATGCCGTGGTCGAATCGGTGGGTCCGGAAGTAAAGTCAGTAAAAAAAGGTGACAAAATTGTTTATAAAGAATATTCAACGACAGAAATAAAGTTAGAAGAGAAAGATTACATTATTTTAAAAGAAGAAGATATTTTAGCAACTTTATAAAGAGTTGGTGAAAACTTTAAAATAAGGAGAAGAAATGGCAAAGAAAATATTTTATGAGGCGGAGGCTCGGGAAAAAGTTTTGGCGGGGGCAAAACAGTTATATGATGCGGTAAAAGTAACGTTTGGGCCAAAAGGTAAAAACGTTATTATCGAAAAAGAATATGGAGCGCCAGTAATTACACATGATGGAGTAACGGTAGCGGAAGCAGTGGAACTGCCGAACAAAGAAGAATCGTTGGGCGAAGCAGTGGGTGCGAAGTTAATCAAAACGGCAGCTCAAAAGTTGAATAAAGTTGCGGGGGATGGGACGACGACAGTTACGGTTCTAACATATAATATTTTGAATGAGGCGAATAAGTTGATTGCGGCTGGAATGAATCCGATGGAACTGAGACGTGGAATTGAAAAAGCGGGGGCGGAGATTGTGGCCGATATCGATAAAGTGACGGAAAAGATTGAAGGTGATTCGAAAAAAGTTGCGGAAGTAGCAACAATTTCGGCGGGGGATGAAAAAATTGGTGAATTGATTGCGGAAGTAATTTCTAAGATTGGAAAAGATGGCGTAGTGACGGTAGAGGCGGGACAAGGTTTGGAAATGGAAGAAGAAATTGTAGAAGGCTTTTCGTATGATAAAGGTTACTCTTCGCCATTTTTTGTGACCGACGTAAATCGTCAAGAAGCGGTATTTGAAAAACCAATGATTTTAGTGACAGATCGGAAAATTTCGGCGGCTTCGGATATTTTGCCACTTCTAGAAAAGATTGCTCAGACTGGAAAGAAAGACTTGGTGATTATTGCGGAAGAAGTGGAAGGAGAAGCATTGTCGCTTTTGGTCTTGAATAAATTGAAGGGCGTGTTTAACTCGCTAGTGTTGAAGGCGCCGGCGTTTGGTGATAGACGAAAAGAAATTATGGAAGACATTGCGATTTTGACGGATGCGACAATGGTATCTTCTGATAAGGGATTAAAATTGGAGGAAGTTGGCTTAGAAGTGCTTGGAACGTCTTCAAAAGTGATTGCTACAAAAGACGAAACGACGATTATTAAAGGTGCAGGAAATATGAAGGCAGTCAAAGAACGGATTGGGTTAATCGGTAAACAAGCCGAAATGGCAAAGTCGGATTATGAGAGGGAGGAATTTGAAAAAAGAGCAGCGGCGTTATCCGGGAAGGTAGCAGTGATTAAAGTTGGTGGTGCGACTGAAACGGAAATTGACGAGAAAAAGTTTCGTGTAGATGATGCAGTAGCGGCGACGAAGGCGGCACTGGCAGAAGGAATCGTAGCTGGGGGAGGAGTAACTTTGGTAAACTTAGCAAAGAAGTTAGATGAGACGGAAGCGGGAGTTAGGATTGTTAAAAATGCTTTAAAGACTCCATTTATACATATTATGGAAAATGCTGGGTTGAATGCGCAGGCGTTGTTAGCGGAAGTTGAGGCGGCAAAAGTTGGTATGGGCGTAAATGTGATGACTCCGGAGAAAGGTTTAGTAGATTTGAAAAAGGTTGGCGTGATTGATCCGGCTAAAGTAACAAAAGAAGCAGTGAAAAATGCGACGTCGATTGCGGCAACAGCGATTACGATGGGGGCATTGATTTCGGAAATTCCGGAAGAGAAACCGGCCAGTCCAGACATGGGCGGAATGTATTAAAAAATAAGCCCTTCGGGGCTTATTTTTTAAGTAAAATTTACATTTTGTCGATAGCTTCAACTAGGTAGAGAAGAGCTTCTGCACGTTCAGTCTCGTCAGTGATTTCTTTAGCAGCAAGATAAGCTGGCTCTAAGACGGTGTAGTCGCGTAATTCTTCAAAGACATTGCGATAAATGTTGAATTTTTGAGATGGGGTCATGTTGAGGTGATCTAGAAGTGGAATTAAATCGCGAAGAGCGGCTTCCTTGACCTGGTGCATATTGAGATTAGGAGCAACTTCCGGAATTTCTGGTTCTGGAGCTGGAGCTAAGGGTTCAGTTGGTGGGGTTTCAGGTTGAGCTGGAGGCATAGGAGGCATACTGAGCTGATCGGACGCTGGATCAGCAATATTAATTTCAGGTATATTGAGGGCTTCAAGTGGGGCCATTGGCTCTGGAGCTGGAGCGACCATTTCGACTTTTGGTTCTGGGAAAGGTCCAACTGGTTCACCTAGTTCGCCATTGTCACCTTCGGGTACTGAAGATGGAGCAGCGACCGGATCAGAAAAAACCGGGTCAACATTAGTTGTATTAGTAATATCATCGATTGCTTTTTGTAGATCGTTATCTACGGTTTGATTTTGGTCCATTATTTTGCCCACCTTTACATTAAACTTATGTTTATAATAGCACGAATAATTTAAATACGCAAGAAGTTTACAATTTTATCGAGAAAATCGAGTTTAACTTCTTCCATTGGCAACCTGGCTCCGAGGTGATCTACGATGGCTTCTCCACTACCTTCAGGAAAATAGACTTTAACGTTGAGAGCGAAACGTTTTTTCGGAATTAAAACAGCGGAGTAGTGATTATCTTCTTTTAAAATACCAAAGGCACGAAAATCTTCGTATTTATGAAGAGTTGTACCTTCGATCAAGCCTTCTTTATTAAGGGAGTACTTAATTTTACGAGGGGGACGAAAAGTTGAAATAAGAATAGCAACGATACTTAAAATGATTAAAATTAAAAAGGTCCACCAATTTAAGAAAACGGAGAGGGCACATAGGGCGACGCCAACTACGAAGAGCCCAACATACCACCAAGTATTACGTTCTCTAACGAGATATTCTTCTGCTTCCCAAGAAATATCGTTTGTAGATTTTGCCATAAGTTGATTATAACATAATTTAAAAAATAGTGGAAAAGTGTGCTAAAATTAGAAGAACGGAGGGTTACCCAAGTGGCTGAAGGGGTCTCATTGCTAACGAGATAGTCCGGAGTAATCTGGAGCGAGGGTTCAAATCCCTCACCCTCCGCCAGGTGTTTTGCTTTTAAAAGAAAGGTGTGATATAATATCACTATGAAGAACGTAGTAAAACTTATTTTATCAGTTTTAATAGTCGGAGTTTTGGCTTTGACAGGTTTTTCGTCGGCAGTGTCGGCGTTGACTTTGCAGGAAGGGGCAGAAGCAGCAAGATGTGACGGTTGCCCGGAAGATTTGTTTGGGGATACTGGTGTCTTTAAACAAGTAACAAATACGATTCTTTATATTGTAGGGATTATTGCGGTAATTATGTTAATTATCGGTGGTATTAAATATGTGATTTCTGGTGGTGATTCAAAGAAAGTGACGGATGCAAAAAATACGGTGCTTTATGCAATTATTGGTTTAGTAATTGCTTTTCTAGCGTTTGCGATTGTAAACTTCGTAATTTCGGCATTGCCGTCATCCAGTACTGATAAGGATCAAGAGACAAGTCTGATATTAGAGTCGATTGACGGCTAAAACAGCAACGATGATTTTAGAAGCTCCGGAAAGCCGGAGCTTTTTTAGAGCTGATTTCATAGAAGCTCCGGTAGTCCAAACGTCATCTAAAAGTAGATAAGTTGTTTCGGGATTGATTTTTAGTTTTTGGTTAACGGAATAGGCTTGTTCGGCTTGGGCTTGGCGAGTTTTGGCGCTACTGCCGACTTGGATAGTGGTGTTGGCGCGGAGAAGTAATTTTTCAGTATGCCAACCACGAAGTTTTGAAAGGTATTTTGCGATGAGGAAAGTATGATCAAAGCCGCGTTCTCGGACGTGTCGGTGGATGGTTGGGAGGGGAACGACGCAAACCGGACCGTCGATAAAGGGTAGGATTTGATTTAGTATTTCGGCAAAGGACTTTGCGAGGGCGCGAGCGGAATGATATTTGTAATCATGAATTAACTCGCCAATAAGTTCAGAACGTTTGTCGGCAACAAAAACGGGAGGTAAATCTCGGCATTTTTTACATTTTCCGGTCGGGTTTAAGCTTTTGCAGTTTGGACAATAGTTTTCGTGATTAATGATTATGTTATTTTTACAACAGTCACAAAGAGCGTTTCCGATACGCCCACAACCCCTACAGGAGTGAGGTGCGAGCAGGTCTAAAGGATTTATTATTGTTGTATTTTTTACAATAAAATTCATATTTCTCTTGATTTTACTATAAAGATGGTCTATAATAAAGCATAACAATATAAGTGGAGGAAATATGGCTCGTACAAACAGTGACGATTTGCTGATGGAGGATGATCTTGCCGCTGCTTTCCTTGGGGGAGACGATGAACTTGTCGCTCCGGTTGAGACCGAGGAACCAGTAGAGGAAACCCCTCAAGAATCAAGCGAACCAGTCGAAGATGAGTGGGAAAATACCGACGACTTTCCAGGACAACTCGCTGTAGATGTCTACGAAACCGCCGATAAATTAGTAGTAAAAGCTCGGACCGCTGGCATTTCGAAATCTGATCTCGATGTTAGTATTTCCGACAACATTTTGACCATTTCGGGAGTTTTGTCCGGAGGTGAAGATGAACAGACTACAAGATGGCATATTCAGGAATGTTACTGGGGTGAGTTTTCTAGGACAATTGCACTTCCAGTTCAGGTGAAGGAAGACGAGAATAGCGTGAAGGCAGAACTAAAGGACGGAGTCTTGACGATTACGTTTGAGAAGGAAAAGACCGAAGCGCCAAAGAAGATTGCGATTCAATAGATTAAAAACAAACAATAAAAAAATACTCCCTTTCGGGAGTATTTTTTTACTAAGCACCTTGTCCGATGACATTGACAATAACAAAGTTGACGAGAGCAAAGGCAAGAACACAGACAACAAGCCCGATAAGACCATAAAGGATAGTGTCTTTGGCTTTTTTAACTTTCGTAGCGTCGCCGGAGGAAGTCATGTAATTAACACCGCCGATAATCATCACGACGACACAGACTAGACCGAGAATGCCAATAACGGCGTTTAAGATGCCAGTGATACTCGTAACTAGAGTATCGCCACTTTCGTCATTGCCTACTGGTTGTACCGTTGGTAACTGTGACTCGGCGAATTTTGTAAGAAGTTCTTTCATTGTATATCCTTTATGATTAATTTAACTTTATTGTATAATTATTTTTTCAAAAATGCAATAGTTTTTCTTCTAGGATGGAGATAGTTTCCAGGGTGGTTTAACCACCAATGGCTTTAATGGCCCAGTTGACAATGACGTAGGCAAGCACACAGACTACAATACCGATAAGGGCGTAGAGAATGGTGTCTCTGGCTTTTTTGGTTTTTTCGGAATTGCCGGCTGAAGTCATGTAGTTTATTCCTCCAATAATAACAAAGACGACGGCAACGAAACCTACGATGCCGATGACAGCATTCAGGATATTAGTAATAAGGTTGGGCAGTTTGTCTTCGCTACCTGCATTGCAGCCGTTGGCTTCAAGGACAGAAGCGGGGAGATTTGGATCACAGTCAGCTGCAAAAGCTGGAATGACAGCAAGGGAGCTAAACCCGATTAAGCTAGCAATGAACAAAGTAATGATTTTAATTGATTTTATTTTCATAAACCTCCTTTGAAATAATGGTTTCATTAATTAAGCTGGTTTGATTGGCTTCTCTAATCATGTGAGAGACAAAAGCGGTAATGGCAACGGATAGACCAACGATAGCAAGGCCAATGAGGGAATAAAGGATAGTGTCTTTGGCTTTTTTGAGCTTTTGAGCGTCGCCAGAGGAGGTAATGTATAAAATCCCGCCGTAGACGAGAAAGATAGCGGCAACGAAGCCGGCAATACCGATAAACCAACCAATGACGCTTTCGACCATGGTAGTAGGGTCAATGCACTCTCCTGAAGCGCAGTTGGAAAATGCGCCGCTACTGCCGATTAGAGCAATACGAATAGTACTCATGATGATATTGACGGACATAACAATAGCAAGACCGATGAAGGCTTGGATAAGGGTTTTTTTGCCAGCAGTAACTTTTCCGGGCTCGCCACCGGAGAAAATATAGAGATAACCGCCGTAGATGACATAGCCAAGGACCAAGTAGGCAGCAATAACGGCGATGTCGTTGGCGATATTGGCAACAATTTGCCAAATACCAGACTTAAGGGTGTCTTCATTATGGATACTAACGTTGCAATCCCAAGGAGTAAGACCAAGAATACTTTCGCAGTTGGTCCTTCCAGTAAAGCCATCAGCAGAAACATTAAGGGGGAACATCACAGATACGAAGCTAATAATAATCAGTATAACAGAGAGTTTTTTAAGTAAGTTTTTCATTGCGATGTCCATTTATTTCTTTAATAGTAGCATGAAATGGAAAAAAGTCCAAGAATTTCGAAATTTGACATAGAGAAAAAAAGGTTAATTACCCTTGACAAAAATGCTTATGCGTGATATAATTAATGCACGCCTTAAAAGGGAGGCGAGCTTAACTATGATTAGGAAAAAAGGACTAATAAATAGCTTCAAAAAAGCCATTCTTGGTTGTTTTTTCGTGATTATAAGTTTATTCGGTTTATCTTTACCGATGACCTCTACGGTTTATGCGGTACCGGAGAATAATACTACTACGGTGGTGGATGCAAATACGGGGACAGAACAGGTAGAAACGACGGAGACGGTCGAGACAACGGAGGCCACTGCGGATGCGAGTACTACTAGTGGAAATAGTTGTAAGGATAGTTTAGGGGCACTTGGATGGCTGGTTTGTCCGACGACAGGAAAAATATCAGAGGCAGTAGACTGGCTATACGAAAAAATTGAAGATATTTTAGTGATAAATCCGATATCGGCTGAAGATGGATCGCCAATTTATGAGATTTGGAAGTATTGTCGGGGGCTAACAAATATCGTATTTATCATTTTCCTAATGGTGGTAATTTATTCACAAATTACGGGGGTAGGAATTTCAAATTATGGGCTGAAAAAGTCGCTGCCGAAATTGATAATCGCGGCGATTTTGGTGAATATAAGCTTTCTCATCTGTTCTCTTGCAGTAGACGCGTCAAACGTTTTTGGTAATGGGATAAGAGGATTATTTGCATCAATTGGAGAGTCGGCTTTAGGAAGTGATGGTGGAGCGTCGATATCTATTGCAGATATGTTTACGGCATTGACAAGCGGGACAGCGTTAGCGGTAGCGGGGGGCGTGATAGCATTTGAGTTGGGGGCGATTTGGATGTTGATCCCGACGGCGTTAGGGGCGTTAGTAGCAGTGATATCAGGGTTAATTACGATTGCGTTACGTCAGGCAGTGGTAGCGCTTCTAGTAATGATTTCACCGCTTGCGATGGTAGCATACATTTTGCCAAATACGGATAATTTGTTCAGAAAGTGGAAAGGATTATTGACGAAGATGTTGGTATTTTATCCGATGTTTTCGCTTTTGTTCGGAGCATCTAATTTAGCAGGGTTTGCCATCATTACAAGTGCAAAGACTGGATTTGGGGTTTTGCTTGGGGTGGCAGTGCAGATTTTCCCGTTGTTCTTCGCTTGGAGTTTGATGAAGATGTCGGGGACATTCCTTGGCGATATCAATACAAGATTGCGTGGATTGGCAGCGAGACCTTTGGCTTCGACCAGAAGTTGGGCGGATTCAAGACGCCAACAAACCAGGGCCTACAATACGCAATATAGCATGATGCCATATAGTAGATTGCAGAGATTCCTAGACAACAGGAGAGCGTTGAGAGAAAATACGACTGCTTCACTGAGAGAGCTCAGAAAGAACGATGCCAATATTTATGTACAGCGTAAAATTAGTGCTGGCTATGATGGCTCAAAAGTTCAAAGCACGGAAGCTTATTTGAAACCAAATAAGTATACACGAATTGCAAAGGATTTGTCGAACTCTGGTTTGGCAAGCGAAACTGCCGCTATGGACACTAAACATACGATTAGTAATTATAATGATTATTATGTAGATAAAAGAACCAGAAGAGCAGTGAAGGTTGCGACAGATTCTGGTAATACGGCTGCGCTTGATGCTATCCGAGCATCGGATGCTGACTATCGTCGTGGCGCAACGGGTGCTCATAATTTCTTAGAGTTTAGTAGGGCCCAAATGACGGCAGAGAACGACAGTGAGGCTGATTTTAACTTTATGGTTAGTGAATTTCTGGGCTCGTTGAAGAACTATGATCCAAATAATACCAGCGACGAATTTAGTAAATATAGGCACTATATTTTATCGTCAGCTGGTGGTCTTGGCGAAGTTGGCCAGACGCGTGTGCTTGGTAAAATTATTGCTAGGGCTGCAGCGGTGGAAAATAGCCAGAGACGTGATATTAATATTATTGCTGCAAAGTTCCCACATGCTAAGAGAGACTTTAGAAATATGTTTGTGGGTTACTATGTGGACGACGATGGGTTTGCAACTGATAAAGAAGGTAATCGTTTGGCAGATGAAATATACCGTGGCTATTTGTTGCAGAATGAACCGGAGAAATTGGTGCTTTGGGATCATGTTGATGACCAGGGTAGAAAGTACTATGACTGGTACGATAATGGTCAGTTTGTGACTAGGATTTATGAAACTGATAGCTCGGCGTTTAAAGAGTTACTGTCGAACTATGATGCTCCAATTAACGATCCAATCAACAACCTTTATGGTATTTTAGCGGGTATGAAACCTGGTCCTAGTGGTACACCACTTGAACATATTGGTTTGAATAGGTTTAGAACGACGATTGGTAGAGCATTACTTAGTGCGCCATTTAAGGAAAAGAACGCAGCATTTAGTCCGATGGTGGCCGAGATGATTAAAAATGGCTATATCCAGAACTATGCGCAGGAAAACTTGGCATATCTTGATAGCTTGAACAAGGCAACGAAACCAGGTGCATTTAATGTGCAAGATGGTGATGCGATTGATATGTTTATTGCGATGATGGATCCAGATAAGTGGGAGGAAATATTCCCAACTGACCTGATTCGCGGTTATCGCAATGTAAACGGTGAGCCAATTTATGGTATTCGCTATGATGAAGATGAGCATAAGGTTAAGGTCCCAGCGAATGAGGCAACGCGTGAAGAATTAATGAATCGTATTGTTGAGAAATATATTATTCCGGCTGGTAAGAAGATTACGGTGATGATGTCTAGACAGACTCAAAATACGATGGATAATCAGAAGGCTGGAACGGCCGAGAAGTGGAAGAAGCTTAAAGAGGTGTTTGACACTAAATGGGGCGAAGGCAGAGCGATTGAGGCGGATCCATACAGACAAGATGGTGATATGCGTGAGATTACTAGAGATATTAGGGATACTTTGTATACGGTAGATGCCGATGGCAATAGAAGAACCTTTAACAGTGGTAATAATCGTAGAAGGAACAACGACCACGATACACACGCTGCTCCGGTACACGTAAACCATGCAGCGCAGATATTTGAGATATATAATAGCTCGCTTGATGCAGATGAATTTGCAACTTCGGTAAGCGAATATTGTTCTGGGTTTGTGGAGCTTGCCTGGATTGCTGAACAAGTACAAGACTTTATCGTGGGCGAAGGTTATGGCGTAACTAAGGAACAAATCTACGAGTATGTAGAATCGTTATTGCCGTACGTTGATGAAGACTAAAACTAGTTTTTCTTATGGTTAGTTTTTAGGGCATATGCTATAATATATAGTATATGGCGCAGTATAAGGTGCCTCAGGATGTTGAGGCGGACGATAAACTTCTCGGGCCGTTTAGTTTTCGGCAGTTTATTTATCTTTTGATTGCAGGTGGATTGATTGCGTTAGCGGTGGGGTTATTTCAACTCTTTCCTTTACTAGCGATTATTCCTTTACCTCCAGTTTTGTTTTTTGCAGCTTTGGCTTTGCCTTTAAAGAAAGACCAGCCAATGGAAACTTATTTGGCGGCTTTAGTTTCGTATTATTTAAAGCCACATCAACGGTTTTGGATGCCGGGGCAGAGGGAATCTACGATTCAGATTACAGCGCCGAAGATTGCTGAGGAAAGTAGGACGAGAGATATCACTGGTGAGGAAGCAACACATAGATTGTCGTTTTTGGCGAATATTGTTGATACGGAAGGGTATGCAATTAAGGGGGCAAGTTCAAGCCCAATGCGAGAAGATTTAGTGGCGGAAGCGAATGCTACGGCGGATATGTTTGAAACCAGTCATTTTGATAATTTGGAAAATACAATTACGAGGGACGAGAATGAGAGGCATGAAGAAGTAGTAAATGAAATGAAAAAAGCGATTGCAAAAGATGAAAATATGAGAGCGTCTGATAAATCGCCGGCGATTAGTATTAGTGAGGCGACTGTGACTCAGAATCCGAGTTTAGGACAACCAGATTTTGAGTCTAAAGTAGTAGTTTTGCCTGGATCAGAGGATAAAGGTGTAGAAAAGGAAGCAGAAAAAGAAGAAGAAAAAAATGTTCAAACTTCATCAAAACCTAGTATAATTGAATTAGCAAATAATCCTGATTTTTCGGTTGCGACGATCGCGAAAGAAGCGAATAGAATAAAGGAAAGGGATGAGGGCGAGGTTTTTATATCTCTACACTAGAATATGGATCCACAACAAAATTATCAAAATGGTCAGAACATGATGGCGCAACAGCCAGTTCAACAGGCCGCACCACAAATGATTATGCCTGGTCAGGCGATGCCGCAAAATCCGAATGCGGCTAGTATTGGTTCGGCGGCGATGATGGCGAACCAAGCTGCGCCGGTTTCTCCAAATCAGGAATCACCGACTTCAACGCAATCTACGTTACTGATTTCTGAGCTAAGAGACAATATGGTAATCATGAAAGATGGTTCGTTCAGGGCGGTGGTGGCGTGTAAATCAATCAACTTCGATTTAATGTCTGATGTGGAAAGGGAGGGGGTAGAGTATTCTTATCAAAATTTCTTGAATTCTTTGAAGTTTACAACGCAAATTTTGATTAGATCGCAGAGGGTTGATATTGGACCATATATTGAAAGGCTTTCGGAAATTCGGCGAAATAATGATAATATGTTGCTCGGAGTTTTGATGGATGATTACATTAACTTTATTGATATTTTGTCGCAAGAAGCAAACATTATGGATAAATCATTCTTCATTATTGTGCCGTATTATACATCGCCAGATGCAGAAAAAGTTTTGCAACAGACGAAGAATTTCTTTAAGTCGTTTTCCAAGGCAAAGGCTCCAGAAGTTACACGGATTGATCGGGCGACTTATGATAAGGCAATGTCGGAATTGAATAACCGGGTAGATACTGTAATGTCTGGGTTGTTCCAAATTGGAATCCACTCGGTAAGATTAAACACGAAGGAATTAGCAGAACTTTATTACAACTTTAATAATCCGGATACGGCGGTGCGAGAACCGTTAGTAGATTTTTCTAAAATTGCGACAATGTATGTGAAAAAAGGTGATAATGCGAATAAGGGAGGGCAAAATGGCTAAAAAGAAATTGACAGCAGCAGAAATTGCGGCGCAAGCCGAAGCGATGGAAGCAGCGGAAATTCAGAGGGCGTTTGAACGGGGTACGAATACTTTAAGGGATTTGATTTCGCCGTCGGCAATTGAAATTCATTCAGATTATTTTAGGTTAGGAAACAAATACGGACGGACTTTATATGTCTATGGTTATCCGAGAAGTCTTTATACGGGTTGGCTGTCACCGATTATTAATATTGACGAAGTAATTGATGTGTCGATGTATATTTATCCGGTTGAGTCAGCAGTAGTGATGAAGAACTTAAGAACAAAAGTAACTCAGCTTGAGGCGTCGATGAATCTCAACGCGGAGAAGGGACGGGTACGTGATCCAGAACTTGAAGCGGCAATTAACGATGCGGAGGAACTACGGGATCAGTTACAGGTTGGGGCGGAAAGATTTTTCCGATTTGGGCTTTATGTAACGATTTGGGCGGACTCTTTGGATGAAATGAAATTCGTACAACAGAAGATTGAAACGATTTTTGGGCAGCAGATGGTGTTTTCAAAGGTAGCAAATTCGCAACAAGAGCAGGGTATGAATTCAATTATGCCACAATGTACGGATCAGCTGCAGATTAGACGGAATATGAATACGGGTGCGATTTCGACATCATTTCCATTTACATCGGCAGACTTAACTCAGGATAAGGGTATATTATATGGTATCAATATGCACAATAACGGGTTGGTGATTTTCGATAGATTCTCGTTAGAGAATGCGAACATGGTAGTATTTGCAAAATCTGGTGCAGGTAAGTCATTCACGGTTAAGTTGGAAGCGTTGAGATCAATGATGGTGGGGTCGGAGATTTTGATTATTGATCCAGAAAATGAGTACCAAAAACTTTGTGATGCGGTGGGCGGTTCGTATATAAGATTGTCATTAAATTCGGATGTGAGAATTAATCCGTTTGATTTGCCGAAAGTAATTGATTCGGAAGATGCGAATGATGCTTTGAGGGCTAATTTAGTAGTTCTGCATGGGTTGTTTAGAACGATGCTTGGTGGTAGTCAGGCTACCGCTACTGGTCAGGTAGTACCGGCTTTAACTGCAAGTGAAGAAGCTGATCTTGACCAGGCGTTGATAGACACATATGCGAGAGCAGGCATTACATCAGATCCTTTGACGCATCAGTCGGCGCCACCGACAATTATGAATTTGTATGATACGCTTCTACATATGGGAGGGACGGGCCCACAATTAGCGCAGAGATTACGTAAATATACTACAGGGACCTTTGCGGGGATTTTCTCGCAACAATCGAATATTGATATTAATAATCAGATGGTAGTATTTAATATTCGGGATCTTGAGGAAGAATTAAGACCGGTGGCAATGTATATTGTGCTTTCGCACATTTGGAATATTGTAAGGGCGGAACAGAAAAAGCGATTATTAATCGTAGATGAGGCATGGCAGTTAATGCAATTTGAAGATTCAGCGAATTTCTTGTTCTCATTAGCAAAACGAGCAAGGAAGTATTATTTAGGTTTAACGACGATTACGCAGGACGTAGAAGATTTCATGGGTAACAAGATGGGGCGGGCGATTGTCAATAACTCGTCAATGCAGCTTCTATTAAAGCAGAATGCTTCGGCGGTGGATGTTTTGTCGGATGTCTTTAAATTAACAGAGGAAGAGAAGAGAAGGTTGGCAAACTTCCCGGTTGGGCAGGGTTTGTTCTTTGCTGGTTCTAATCACGTGCATATTCAAGTTATTGCATCAGAGACGGAGGAAGGGTTGATTACGACTAATCCGGGTGGGAAGTGATGTGTTATAATAGAGATATGATTGGGAAGTTTTTCCAGAAGATTTTAGTTAGCGTATTAGTGTTGACGATGGCTTTGGTGCCGTCGTGTTCGGTGATGGCTTTAACTACTCAACAATTAAATGATTTTGCGCAGAATAACATTTTGTTTTACGACCCGAATGGAGGGTCAGGATTAGGCTGTTATTCTGGGAACTTGAGCGGCGACACAATTATGGCGAAAGTCGTAAGTTATTTGAAGGGTAATAATCCGACAGGATTTGTGTTGTCTAATAATGGAATAGCAGGGATTTTGGCGAATTTTCAGGGTGAATCTGGATTTAATCCGTTTCGGTTTCAAAGTGATAGTTTAAGTGGTCCTGCTTATGGAATTGCTCAGTTTGATCCGATGTCAAAAATTACAGACAAACTTAAGGCAGATTCGCGTACTGCGAATTATTTTAATGAATATTTTGATTTAAAATATACTTATTATAATGAGGATACTGGTTTACCTACTGAGTCGGTGCCAATGGCGGTGGTAGATGCTTGGTTGTCGGTTCAATTAGACTTTTTCTTTGGCTCTGGTAGTGAATTTGAGAATACTAGAGTAGGGGATTATCGTAATTATGGTGGGACGATGGGTCTTGATTATATTGACGGTAACATGACTGCTCATGAAGCGTTGGACGCAGCCAGAACGCCGGAGGATGCAACGAGAATTTTCGTTTGGATTATGGAGCGTCCAGGAGATAAGGAAGGGGCAGCGAATGGTCGTAGTCAAAATGCACAGAAATGGTTACAGTACACAGAGAGTATGTCGTCCGGTGGTAGTAGTGGAGGTGGAAGTACTAGCAGCAAATCTGATGGTAACAATGTGACAATAATTGGGGATTCGATTACGGCGGAGAGCGAAGCAGAAATTAAGGCGCTTTTGCCAAATGCTGATATACGAGCGCAGAGAGGTAAACAATTTTATACTGGGACTACGGATAATCCTGGTGGACTAACTATATTAGAAGAATTAGCGAGTAGTAATAGTTTGCGTGATGTTGTGGTTTATGCACTCGGAACTGATGGTGGTGGGGTGACGGAAGCACAAATAAAGGAAGTAGTGGAGAAGGTAGGAAGTTCTAAGAAGATAATTTTTGTGACTAACTACACCACGGCGGATGATTTCATCGGTAATAATAATAATTTCAGTAAAGCAAAGAATGAATATTCGAATGTATTTATTGCAGATTGGAAAGGAGCAATTGAATCACAACCGACGGATTATCTAGCAAGTAATGGAATTTATCCAAATGCTGAGGGTCAAAAATTATTCGCAAGTATTATTGCAAGTACGGTGAATGGAGCCGATAATGCTAATTCGGTTTGTATTGTTGGTTCTGTTGATGGCGGGTTAACCGATGAACAGGCACAAAGGTTAGCAGATTATTATAATAGTGATGAAATAAATCCGTATGATTGGGGTTTTTATGAGGGGACAAAAAATAACTGTGTTGCGTTTTCTCAATTCTTTGTCCAAAGATTTACCAGTAAAGGAAAAGGTTGGGGGACTTGGGGAAATGGAAAAGATGTGGCTAGCGACGTTGCTGCGTTGGCAAGTTTGCCTGAGGGTACAGATGCTAGGCCTTTCGCGCTGTTTTCCGTTACACAGGGTCGAGCTATGTGCGGTGAATATAAATGTGGACATACTGGGATTGTGGTGTCAGTAAATGGCGATGAGATAACTACTGTAGAAGCTGCTTGGGGGGTGGATGGTGGTGCATATGTGGCGCACTATGATATTAGCTATTTTATTAATACTCAGCATGGTAATACTTTTACTTATCTTGATAGTATTTTAAATCAATCTGATTTAGCGCAGATTGTTGGCAATTAAGGAGTATAAAATGTATCCGCAGATGGAAAACGAAAGAAAGATTAAGATGAATCCAATTATAATTGGAGGGATTATTTTTGGTTTGATAGCAATAGTATTGTTGGTTGTTGTTTTGTTGAATGTTTCTAAAACTAATTCTTATGGTGATGAGATAAGAATAGATAATTTATCAGAGGAATATTCTAATTTACCACAAGATCGGCAAGATTTAATATTTCACCAATTATATTTGGTTGTTTTGATGAATTTGAGCGAAAATGAAGAAATTCCTGTTTCTGGAGCAATTGTGCGCGAAGATTCGGCAGAATATGATTATGACGAAATCACAAAAATTTATTATGGGAATTTTATTGTGGATATTCCTGAAATAGAACAATCTTACGAAGTTCAATTTGAATGGTCTGAGTTAAGCAATAATAGATATTTAGGGGGTTATCCTGTAGTAATAACTTGTCTTCCGAAATCATTACAAATTTATAAAAATGATGTCTGTGTTGGTAGTGTAAAAGAAGTGGTGAATTGGGAAAATGCATATCAGTTAGACTATACGTTTGGAGTTAGGACATCATCAGTAGTTCGAAATACAATAGGTAATTATTTGATGTCAGAAAGAAAGAATGAAGGTGATTATGCAATTGTAGTTGACGAAACAACATTAAGGAAAGATAAGTCACAACCAGATTTAGTTTTTTCTTTTGAAGCAACATTGAACGAAAATTATGCTTTTGATGTTGTTGTAAGGATGGATACGACGTATGGGGATGAGTATGTAGCTATATACGTTAAAGGTGATAATTTAGCAAAAGGTTTTGTTTTGACTGATGACAAATCGTTGGTGGGGGATTTATCAACTTGGTTGAAGAATATTTCTAATAATCAGCAGCTAACAATAGAGACGGGGCCTTTAGAAAATTAAGGAGAATTTAGCACTCTTGTAATTTGAGTGCCAGTGGGGTATAATATTTTTTATGGCAAAACGTGATTATTATGAAATTTTAGGCGTTTCTAAAGACGCATCTGATGACGAAATTAAGAAAGCTTATAGGAAGCTTGCAATTAAATATCATCCGGATAAAAATCCGGGAGATAAGGAAGCGGAGGCGAAGTTTAAGGAAGTCAACGAAGCGCACGATGTTTTATCGGATAAACAGAAACGCGCGCGGTATGATCAATTTGGACATGCAGGCGTAGGCGGGGCTTCCGGGAATCCGTTTGCGGGCGGGAATCCGTTCGGGCAAGGTGGAAACTTTAACTTTAATGGCCAGACTTTTAATTTCGATTTTGGTGGAGCTGGCGGGTTTGAAGATATTTTAGGTAGTTTATTCGGGTTCGGCGGAGCGAGAAGACCGCGACGCGGAGCTGACTTCCAGACTTCAGTGACTTTGACATTTGAAGAAGCGATTTTTGGAACGACGAAAGAAGTTTCGGCGAATGGTGAGAATATAAAAGTGAAAATTCCGGCGGGAATTGATGATGGAATGTCTATACGTTTGCGAGGAAAAGGTGGTGAAGCGCCAGAAGGCGGAACGGAAAAAGGTGATCTTTATGTAAAGATTCGGGTAAAACCGCATAAGAACTTGACGCGGGAAGGTGCGATTATTCTTTCGGAAGAAACGATTAGTATGGTGGATGCGGCGCTAGGTTGCGAAATTGAAGTGGAGACGGTTGATGGACCGATTACAATGAAAGTTCCGGCGGGAACGCAATCGGGAACGCCGTTTAAGTTGTCTGGGCATGGAGTGCCGTTTAGGTCAGATGGAGATAGAGGTCCGCATATTGTTACGATTATTGTTGAGACGCCGAAAAATCTTTCAAAGAAGCAAAAAGAATTATTAGAAGAATTTAAAAATAGCAAAAAACGTAGTTTTTGGGGGTAGAATTTAAAAAAATTTCTCATGCTTGATTTTTGATTTGATTTGACCTACACTGAAGTTGAGAGAAATATTAAGTTATTAGTGGAGGTAAAATTCCAATGGGATATTTGGAAGAGATGTTGGTAAGGAATGGAGTCATTTATCGTGCACCGGATGGCTCCAGTTCTTATATTGAGGGGAGTTTAGTGTCAAATTCTTTGGTGGTGAGAAATTCGTCGGGATGGGTAACACATCGGATAGAACGAGCGGCGAATGGAGTAGATTTAGTAGTAAGAAATACTTCGACTGGTTTGGTTGAAATGAGAGTTTCGGCTTCAATTTTTTAGGTTTTTGTGGTATAATAGAGAGTGGAAATTTATTAATTTGAATTTATTTGTTAAATCGTTGGTATCAGGAAAATATCGACAAAACAATTAGAAAGGGCAATATGGAAATAGTTATCCCGATTATTGCCGCCGTAGTGGGTGTTTGCGCTGGGGCTGGTGGGATTTTTGCGTATAATAAAAAGAAAGAGAATGGCGGTAAAGATAAGGCAGACGACTTAGTGAGGAAGGCGAAACGTGAGGCTTCGGATATCGTTTTGAATGCGAAAAAAGAAGCGGCGGAAATCGCTGAAAAGAATCAGGCGGAGGAAAACGAAAGAAGGAAAGAGTGGAAAAAGACGGAGAATCGTTTAGCGGAGCGAGAAACGACGTTAGACGCGAAGTTGGATCAGCTCGAAAAGAAGTCGGAAAAAATAAACCGTGAAGAAAAAGAAATTGAAGAATTAAAAAATGAAATTCGAGATATTCGAGCACGTCAACACGAGAAGCTCGAAAAAATTGCGGGACTTTCAAAAGCGGATGCGCGTGATAAATTAATGAAGATGACTGAGAATGACATTAAGCAAGATTTAGTTGGACTAATCACAAAAGAACAAAAGGAAATTAAACACGAAATTGATGAAACCGCGCAGGCAATGTTACTCACGGCAATGGAAAGAATGTCGTCAGAAGTAACGGCGGATAGAACAATTACGGCGCTCAAACTTCCGGATGATGATATGAAGGGGCGGATTATCGGTAAGGAGGGTCGGAACATTCAGGCTTTGCAACGCGCAACGGGCGTTGATATTATGGTGGACGATACACCGGGAATGGTAGTTTTATCGTCGTTTGATCCGATTCGTCGACAAGTAGCGAGATATGCGTTAGAGCGATTGATGAAAGACGGGCGGATTAATCCGGCGTCGATTGAGGAATCGGTCGCGAAGGCGGAGAAGGAAATTGAAAAAGAAGTAGTACGAGCGGGTGAAGATGCAGCGCGGGAAGTCGGCGTGGTCGGAATTCCGCGAGAGATTTTACATCTGCTTGGTGAACTAAAGTTTAGGACTTCGTATGGTCAGAATGTATTATTACATTCGATTGAAATGGCGCACGTTGCAGGAATGATTGCGGAAGAAATTGGCGCGGACAAAAGAGTTGCGAAGACGGCGGCGTTATTACACGATATGGGCAAGGCGGTGACGCATAAAATTGAAGGAAAGCACGCAGATATTGGCGCGGAATTAGCGAAAAAATATGGTATGCCAGATAATATTGTACATGCGATTGCGGCACATCATGACGATATTGAGCCAACGACGCCAGAAGCAATTATTGTGAAGATTTGTGACGCGATGAGTGCGGCAAGGCCGGGCGCAAGAAATATTTCGGCAGAGAACTTTGCGGAAAGAATGAAGGATCTTGAAAATATTGCAACTTCATTCCCGGGCATCGACAAGGCTTATGCGATTTCGGCGGGACGTGAAATTCGAGTGATTGTTGAACCGAAACAAATTGATGATTTGTCGGCTTTGAAACTCGCGCGAGATATTGCGGATAAAATTGAAGCGACGATGAGTTATCCGGGTGTCATTAAAGTGAACGTGATTCGTGAAACGCGTGCAGTTGAATATGCGAAGTAAATATCAGGAATTAGAACCGAAAAAGTGTTGGGTTGGAGAGACGCAGAAGATTTGTTATGCGACGCGCGAAGAAGCAGAGATGGCAGCGAAAGTGGCGGAGTATGATCATAAGATTTCGGGACTCTCGGTTTATAAATGTGAATATGGAAATCATTGGCATTTAACTAAAGAAAAAAAATAAAAATAGGGAAGAAAAAACGCCGAGCTTTTACTCGACGTTTTTCGTTTTAAGACGGGTTTTTCGCGCGCTGACTTCTAATTTCAGCGAGTTTTCTTTGGAACTCGTCTTTTAAGTTGACGTGATTCTCTTGAGCAGTATCGAACTCCGATTTATGGCAATCGCGCTCGATTTTAAGCCGTTCGAATTCGATTTGCGCAAGTTCGCGTTTAGCTCTGGCGCTTTTGAAGGCCTCTCGGGCCTGATAAAAAGCAGAACTGTCAGGCCTTGGTGCACGCGACTCAGCGTCAGATTTCGCATTGCGGATTTCCTGGATGAGGGCGATAATTTCAGTGTTTAACTGATCGCGGCGAGCTTTATGCTCGCGGCCCTCAGCGGAATAAGCCGAGGCTTCTTCTCTTTCGCCTCTTCTGCGAGCGGCTTTAGCGCGTTCGAAAGCGGTTTTCATTGCGGCGTGCTCGTCGTCTGCTTTGTTGCGGAGTGATTCGATGCGAGGGTTGTTGCAGTCGCGGACGCGTTCGTAACCACTCCAAATTTCGCGATAGTGTTCGTGAGACCGTTGAAGAGTTTCGTATTCATGATTCATCTCTTCGCGAGCGTTTTTGTAGTCAAACCAGGCGTCCTGTAATACGTCGTAGGCATCACTGGCGCGATTACGTGCGTCTTTGTACTTTGTGAAGGCTGCTTGTTTATATTCAAAGGCAGCTTGTTCTTTCAACTTCAGGGCATCCAACTCGGAACTTTTCAGCATAACGTAGTCACCAACCTTTCAACAAAATAAATGTACGGACTTTTTGCGGGCTGCAAAAGAGTCACTTACGTATATTATAACATAAATTATAAAAATTGTAAATAGGATTAGTAATTTTCGTCGTCGGTGCCGTGGAGATCGTAGTATTCGGCGCTTGCGTGATATAATTTTAAAAAAGGAGAGGGTTATGAAGATTGAGTATTTAGGACATGCGTGTTTTAGGTTGGATGATTGTTTAGTGATTGATCCATATAAAGATGGGTCGGTGCCGGGGCTAAAGCCGCTTCGGGTTTCGGCGGCTAAAGTGATTTGTTCGCATGGGCATGCGGACCATAGTGGAGTGGAATGCGTAGAGATTGATAGTTCGCGTGAATGCGAGTTCGAAATTTTAGAAGTACCGAGTTTTCATGATGACGCTAATGGGACTTTGCGTGGGCCGAATACGATTTTTGTAATTACGTCTCGGGATTCTGGCGAAAAATTGGTACATTTAGGGGATTTAGGACATTTTCCGAATGAAGAGCAACTTAAGGCGATTTCGGATGCGGATTATTTATTAATTCCAGTTGGGGGGTATTATACGATTGATGCTAAAATGGCAGTGGAAATTTGTTTAGCTTGTCGGCCGAAGGTGATTATTCCGATGCATTATCGGACGGCGGAGTCTGGGTATTCGGAAATTGCTGAAGTGTCTGAGTTTTTGAAGTTGGCGGAAGAAGCGGGGATTAGCGACAAAGTGAGAGTGATGGGGAAAGCCTAGGCGGTTTAAGTAAAACTCTTATGTAAGTTTTTTGGTAGTTAGGGGTTGAAATTGTTTTTGGGGTATGCATAAAATGTGTGCGGGTTGGCTCCGGAGTTTAGTGGGCCGGGTGCAGGAGTCGTAAGGCTCGTGCTGTGTGAGGTGATCATTAAACGGTGACCGGGCACTAGGTTGCCAGAAAGGAGCGGTGAAATGACCATAACAATAAATTTGCTATGCATCGTGATCCCAAAGTGTAAATCCGCACCGAAGAAAAAACTAGCTAGTAGAAACTAGCTAGCCAACCCTTTGAAAAGCTTCCCCCGGAGGGGCTTTTCTCATGTCTTGATTATATCTCCGTAGCGCTTAAAACACAAGTCAAAAATGTTAGTCTTTTTCTTTGTCGGTGACGTTGATGCCGCCGAAGCCGCCGGCTGCGTCGATGTAAATGGTGTATTTGCCTTTTTCAGAAATGTTTTTGCGCTCGTCGGAGAAGCCGCCAAAAATGAAGCCGGATTTTAGTTTGACTTTGACATCGCCGGGAACGATGATGTCGATACCGCCGAAGAGGGTAAAGGCTTTTATGACGGTGTCTTTTTCGAATTTGGCTTTTTTGAGGTTTAGACTGACGCCGCCGAAGACTGCGACTAAGTTAGAGCCGGTGAAAATTTCGTCTTGGTAAATGCGGTCGCTGCCGGAAAAGATGGCCATTTGGGAATCCATGGTTTTGCCGTCGCCTAAGTCTTTTACTTTTTTGGCGACTTCTTGGTCGTTTTTGTTATGGAATGTAGATTTTATGATGATAGAGAGGCCGATGATAATAAGGAAGACGGCGAGGATAGCTTTCCAGGCGACGTCGTAGGAGAAAACATTTTGGGCAGCGAGGAGGAGAATGATACCGGCGGCGAGAGTGCCGAGGCTCATAAGTTTATCTTTTTCAGTAAAGAAGCTGATGACGCTCGGGACGATGATGAAGAGGGTCCACCAGCCGTCAAAAAAGACGTCAAAGTTGAAAAGTCCGAGAGCTTTGCCGCCGAAGAAAACGCCAAGTGCGATAATGGCGATGCCCCAGATGATTGGTTTTAATTGTTTCATTTTAATAAACTCCTTTAAAATGAATTATAGCACAAGAGTGTGGGTTTGTCGGGGTGATACCGGT
>JAEEGL016319335.1_pt1 | contig 22096 bp, 17 predicted proteins | sample 9134231 | NCBI WGS metagenome assembly JAEEGL01 (sample SAMN16246548, study PRJNA631951) | gut metagenome | biome: gut microbiome; feature: rumen; material: fiber-attached | host: Bos | place: Iran: Karaj | collected 2018-10 | reverse complement strand
CGTTTCAGAGTGGGAAGCGGGCGACAAAACAGAGGATTCCTTCTTCGCACTCGGAGAAAAATATTCCGAAAGCTCGCACAATCACCTTGAAAAGAATTACAACAGCACGAGCCCTGCAGAGCTTTACGATTGGCTCTATGACGCAGAGAGAAAAGCAGGAGACGTCGGCGTAGTCCATACGGGCTCCGATTCTTCCGCATACACGTATATCGTCTACTTCGCAGGCGACGGCGATGAAGGCTGGAAGGCTTCCGTGTTCAGCGATAAGAACAGCGAGGACGTCGAGGCCGAATACGACGCATACGTTGCAGAGCATAAAGTGAACGACGACGAGGAGAACCCGACGATCGTCACGTACGTGGACGAAGTCTTCAAGAGGATCAAACCCATTTCGGTCAACGTTTGATCGGGCGGTAAGATCTGTCAGATAAAAAAACAAATCCCCGAAAGAGCGATCTTTCGGGGATTTTTGTATCGTTCGTTTATCTGGGCTCCTCGAGACCGTCGTCTTCGAGGGTGATGAATTTCGTGAACTGACCGAGCCAGTTCATTTTTACCGTGCCCTGGGATCCGTGGCGGTTCTTCGCGATGATGATCTCCGCCTGCGTCTGTTTCTCCGGATCCTCCTTGTCGTACTCTCCCGGCCGGTAGATGAACATTACCACGTCCGCGTCCTGTTCGATGGCGCCCGAGTCGCGCAGATCCGAGAGGTTCGGCTTCTTGCTGTCTGCGCCGGTCCTCTTTTCCGTCGAGCGGTTGAGCTGTGCGCAGGTGATGACCGGAACGCCGAACTCCTTCGCCATCCTCTTGAGGTTGTTCGTGATCTTTTCGATCTCCTGCGCCTTGTTGTCGATGCGCTCCTCGCTCTGCATGAGCCCGAGGTAGTCGATAACGACAAGTCCGAGATTCTTGATACGGCGAAGCTGAGATTTCATCCCCGAGGCTGTGATGCCGGGGGTGTCGTTGATATATATGTTGCATCCCGCGAGACGCGCGGACGAATGTCCGAGCTTGTCCCAGTCCTCGTCGTCGAGGTTTCCGGAGCGCAGTTTCATGGAATCGACCATCGCCTCGCTCGAGAGCAGCCTCGTCGCGAGCTGTTCCGTCGTCATTTCGAGCGAGAAAATGCAGACCGCTTTGCTCGATCTGAGCGCGGTGTTCACCGCGATGTTCATTACAAGTGAGGTCTTGCCCATGCCCGGTCTTGCGCCGACTATGATGAGGTCGCCCTTGCCCATTCCGACAAGAACTCTGTCGATCCCGGAAAAGCCCGTCTGCATGCCGAGGGCTTCCGCCCTGTTAGTTTCAAGCTCTTTCAGTCTGTTGAAAGAGAGCATGAGCGCGTCTCTGATGTGGACGAAGTCGCGGCTTACCGATTCGTCGGCGATCGAGTAGATCCTCTGTTCCGCTACCTCGAGCAGCTGCTTCGCATCCCGCTCTTCGGCATAAGCTTCCTCCGCCGTCGTCTCGCACGCGTCGATCAGGGTCCTGAGGATGCTCTTGTCCCTGACGATCTTCGCGTAGTCCGTAACGTTCGCGGCTGTCGGGACCGTTTCGGAAATGAGCGCTATGTATTCTTTTCCTCCCGCCTCGTCGTAAACTCCGTCTTTGACGAGCTCGTCGAGGAGGGTGATAACGTCGATATTGCGGCTCTTCAGATACATCTGCTGCATGGCGGAAAAGATCTGCTGATGCTCGGTCAGATAAAAATCGCCCGAGCTTATCATGCCGACCAGCTTGTCCATGCATTCCGGTTTTATAAGGATCGCGCCGAGAACGGACTGCTCCGCTTCGATGGAGACCGGTACGCGCCTTGAGAGATTATCGTTCATTTTATTCCTCTGTCAGAGTATTTTTGTCAGTCGGATACTACTACGTTGATAGCGCCGACGATCTCGGTGTAGAGCTTTACGTTGAAGGAATACGTGCCGAAAGCCTTGACGGGCTGATCGATGACTATCTTCTTTTTATCGACTTCGATACCGTGCTGGCGGAGAAGCTCCTCCGCGATGTCGGCGGTCGTTACGGAGCCGAAAAGCTTGCCGTCCGCTCCCGCTTTTCCGCGGATCTTCACGACCACTCCTTCGAGTTTGTTCTTTATTTCATTCGCCGCGGCGATCTCCGTCTCGATCTTGTGGCGCTTTGCCGCCTCGCGGTTTTTTATGTCGTTGAGCGCTTTTGCGTCCGCTTCAACGGCGAGCCCGCGGGGGATGAGATAGTTTCTGGCGTAACCGTCGGAGACCGTTATAAGATCGTCTTTTTTGCCCTGGCTCTTTACGTCCTTGAGAAGTACAACTTTCATTTTCTCAATATCTCCTTTAAATATTATTTCTGATCTGCGGCGCTCTCGTCCAGATATCTGTCTATCGCGCCTTTGAGAAGTTCGACGGCTTCCTCCGTCGTCGCCCCTTTGATTTGCGCTCCGGCGGAGTCGAAGTGACCGCCGCCCTGAAGCTGTTCGAGGATGAGCTGAACGTTGATCGTCCCCGCGCTTCTCGCGGAAATGTGTATCGCGTCCCCTATCCGGATAAGCACGAACGAGGCTTTGATGCCGTCGAGTTCGAGAAGCTTGTCCGCCGCGCGGGACGCGGGGATCGTGTCGTCGCTGTCGCCGACCCCGTCGCCGACGGAGATCGCGGCGATGTCTCTGTATATAGTAACGTTCGAGCGGAATTTGTTTTCTCTCTCGTAATCGTCGAGAGAAGTTTTGAAAAATTCCTGGACCGCCGAAATGTCGGCGCCGCGGTCGCGCAGATAAAGTGCGGCGCTGAACGTTCTCGTTCCGGTGTTCTTTCTGAACTGGTTCGTGTCGAGAAGGATACCCGCGAACATGATGTCCGCTTCCGTCTTGAGGAGAAGATCCTCGGGAAGAACGAGCTCGAGCATCTCGCATACGAGCTCGCACGTCGCGGACGCTGACGGCTCGATGTACGATATGATAGGCTCCTTCGGGAATTCCGCGGTCTTTCTGTGATGGTCTATTATTATTATCCTGTTACAGCTCTGTGCGAGATGAGGCTCTTCGAACACGCTGTAATTGTTTACGTCCGCTATGATGAGGAGCGTGTCGGGAGTAACGAGATCCATCGCCTCCTCGCCGTTGACGAGGACTCCCTTGTAGTCGGGCTCCTCATTGATCCTTTTAATGCATTTTTCGATACCGCCGAAGGAGAAATCCGTGACGATATTCACCGGAACGCCGCAGAATTTTGCGATCCTCGCAAGTCCGAGGCATGCGCCTATCGCGTCAAAATCCGGGCGCTTGTGCGCCATTACGATCACGTTGGAAGATTCCGAGATATGGACGAGCAGCTCGTTCGCGATTATCCTTGCGCGGACTTTTGCTTTCTTCTGGATAGTCTTCGTCCTGCCGCCGTAAATGCTCTGCGAGCCGTCGCGGTTCTTGACCACGACCTGGTCGCCTCCGCGCTGAAGCGCCATCTCGAGCGCCGCCTGCGCGGTCTTTTCTTTTTCGGCAAACGATCCGTCGACGTTGGCGACGCCTATCGATACGGTTATCGGTATGCTTCCGGTGCCCACGCGGATCTCTCTTATTTTATCGAGGATCTCGAAGCGCCTGTCGACGAATACGTGGAATTTCTCGGCTTCGAAGAGGAAAATATATCTGTCGGCCTGGTATTCTTTTAAGATGCCGTCAGCTTCTGCCGCCCATGCGCGAAGTATCGCTTCTGCGCCGGATGCGGCGATCCTGTATTCCTCCTGCTCGTGGCGGAGGAGCTCGTCGAGGTTGTCGACCATGATATAAGCGACGATGAGATCGCGCGATGCGAGCGTATCCTTCGACTTTTCGAGCTCCGTCGTGTCGATAAGGGAGTAGAGGACGTATTCCTTGTCTCCCGCGTCGATCTGCGAGCGCTTTACGCTGTAGCGGGTATCTTTGCAGCGCGCCGCAAGATACTCGCCGTCGCCCTCGTCTTCAAAGGACAGAACGTCTTCGACCGCGGCGCCTTTCAGCTTCACGGACGAAGGGATGGATGACGACGCCGCTTTGTTGTACCAGATGATCCTGCCGTCGGAAGTGTCCGTGATAAAGGCGGGTGTCTGGATCTTGGCCGTAGAAGAGAGCATTATCTCTCCGAGCAGGGGGTGAAGTTCCGATTCTTTTATCTCGAGGTCGATCTTCGGCTTGGAGATGAACGTGTATATAACTATTGCCGCGATATAGAGGACTGTGATGCCGACGCCGCATTTCAGTCTGGAAAGAGACGTGAAGGAGGCGAGTACCGTATACAGTACCAGCGCCGCGAGCGCCGTCAGCGCCGAAAACAGAAGCGGCGAGAAGTTAAATGATTTTATCTTTTGATTTTCTTTTTCGTTCACTCTGATACCACCTTTCAAAGGCAGGATATGAGGATCTGTCTATTCTTTTCGGGACCGGATGATCTCTTTTACCGTTCCGGCGACCGAATATGCTATGAAAATAAAGACCGGGAAGACCGGGTAAAGCATCGCGGACGCTCCGACGGCGAAAAGCGTGAGGAACGGTCTGCGCTTGACCACTCTTCCGTCCGGGAGAGCGACCTCCGGCGGGTGCTTCATTTTGTATACGAATCTTTTGACACCGTCGAAGAGCGTGGGTACCGAAAGCGCGATACAGAGGTTGAGCGCCGCAAGCTGGGCGACCCTCATGCTCTCGAACGGGGAGAATATGAGAAACAGGATAAAGGAAAAGGCGAAGAAAATTACGACGCTCTCCGGGATCCTGTATTCGTTCGGGCTCTTTTCGACCTTCTTCCGGAAGATTTTGTAAAACAGCTTCGCGGCGTAATACACGCCCGCTCCTATCAGCTGAAAGAGGACGGCGACAACGCCGGGAAGAAGCGTCGCCGCGAAAGAGAGAAGCTCTTTCACGTCGTTTTCCGCGACGGTGAACTCTCCGCCGCTCATATTTGCAAAGTACGAAGACATCTGCGCACTGAACGATTCGTAAAACGCTCTTCCGATCTGTTCCGCCCCGCCCGCGACGCTTCCGTATTGAGCCTTGAGCTGAAGCGCGAGGAAAATTCCGGTCGCGGCGGCGGCTCCCGCTCCGAGCAGAGCGGAGGACTTGAAGAGGCCGGGACGAAATCTGAAACAGATGATTATAATTACCGCTGTAACAGTTACCGCGGAGGCGATCTGCGCCGCGCCGAGCAGATCCTTCGATATCAGATAGACCGCTCCGAATGACAGCGCGACGGCAAGCGGCGCGAAGAGCGGCTTTTTCAGAACGCCGCAGAGGTATGACAGCGCCGCGGAGGATACGATGAACGAGAAGTACAAAAACGGCAGAGCCGATATTACCGAGAAGAGAACCGTGATCCCGACCATGGCGAAAGACGCCGGTATGACCGACTGTTTTCTTTCTCCGGCGGGAGAGCCGTTTACGTTACCGTTCATAATACCACCTCATGAGGATATACATAAATATTATACCAAATAAATTTAATCTTGTAAATATCTATTTTAAATATTGCGCGGGAGGGGGCGTAAGACAAAATAATTTTTTCTGTTGCATAAATCACGATATTTCGATATAATAATAGGGAAAGAATCATTGTGCGGCTCATGCCGCGGAGGAAACGTAATGAGCATTGAAAGTCTTCTGAGGGACAGATTTGAAGGAAAGAGAGCCGTGCTTCTCGGCGCAGGAGTGTCGAACGCGCCTCTTGCGGGATTCCTCTCGTCCTTCGGCGCTTCGGTCGAGATCAGAGACAAAAAGAACAAGGACGAAATGAAGCCGGAGACCGTCGCGGAGTTTGAGTCCGTCGGAGCCTCCTTCGTCACGGGAGAAGGATACCTTGACGGCATAAAAGCGGACTTCCTCTTCCGCTCTCCCGGATTCAGACCGGATATGAAGGAGATAGCGAAGGCGGCAGGGGACGGAGCGATCCTCACGTCCGAGATGGATCTTTTCACCGAACTGTGCCCAGCTCACCTCATCGGCGTTACCGGAAGCGACGGCAAGAGCACCACGACGACGGTCATATATGAGATACTTAAAAGAGCGCTCGGAGATGAGAGGACGTTCCTCGGAGGAAACATCGGCTTTCCCCTCCTTGACAGGATATGCTCGATGGACTCCGCTTCATACGTGTCGTGCGAGATGTCGAGCTTTCAGCTGATGACCGTTTCCTCTCCGGTCGAAGTCGCGGTGATAACGAATATCACTCCGAACCACCTGAACTGGCATACGGACATGCAGGAGTATATCGACGCCAAGGCAAGGATCCTGTCCGGCGCGCGCCGCGCCGTGCTCAACTTCGGGTGTGAGATCACCCGCGAGCTGGGCAGAAAATGCTCCTGCCCCGTAACTTATTTTTCAAAGGATCCTATACCGCCCGAAGAGATAGAGGAGAAGGACTCACTTATCACACTCGACGGAGACGATATAGTGTTCTTCGAGAAGAAGACGGGACGCCGCCGCGTCATCATGAAGAAGAGCGACATCCTCATTCCCGGGCTCCACAACTGCGAGAATTACATGGCCGCCGCAGGCGCCGTTCAGGGAATAGCCTCAGATGAGGACGTACTGTCCGTCGCCCGCACTTTCGGTGGCGTAAAGCACCGTTTTGAGCTTGTGAGAGTGCTTGACGGCGTATATTACTATAACAGCTCCATTGACTCGTCCCCCACCAGGACGATCGCCGCTTTGTCGAATCTTACGGACAAACCTATCAACGTTATCCTCGGCGGATCGGACAAGAATCTCTCCTACGATCCCCTCGCCGAGGCGATAGCCTCACACGGAAACGTCAGAAGCGCGACGGTCACCGGACAGTCCGCTCCGAAGATACTCGCCTCCCTTGAAAAGTACAAAGTAGAAGAGCTCGGCGTCAAAGTATCGCACGTCGATCCGTTCCGGGACGCGGTGCTCGCCGCCGCAGCGAACGCCCTGTCGGGCGACGCGGTCCTGCTCTCTCCCGCCTCCGCCTCGTTCGACTCTTTCCCCAACTTCGAGATCAGAGGAGAATACTTCAAAGAAATAGTAAACGGTTTGGAATAAAACAGGCAAAAACAACACGGCACGGCTTTCCTCTCGGATCGCCGTGCCGGTTTTTTTGTTGGATATGAAATGAAACTCAAAATAAACAGAAAAGCGCCGCCCACATCGGGGCGGCGCGGGGATTTCTGAAAATCTATATATCAACTGTTGTCTTGCTCATCGTTTTCATTATTTACATGAACAGTCGGTACTGATTGCGAGTATGATTTCTGAGATTTTTTAACTTGCCGAATTACTATAAAAATAACTAATGAAAAGAATAGAATAATACAGCAAAACAAAGTCACTGTTATAAACGTTTGGCGAGAATTGACGTCATAAATGATTCTTTCCGATCCTGTGCCGTCAACTACAGCAATTTGTGAGTATGACAAAGCGATCAGGTTGAATATCCCCATGTCGTTTTTGATAATATACGTTGAATCGCCGACGGTACGCTCAGTTGAATACATCAAATAACTCGTATATGAATCGTTCTCAACAGTGTTTAGCGTATATTTTATTTCAAGTATTTTTCCGTCACGATCAAGAGACACTATGACATCACTGCGAACAAAATAGAGGTTTATATATTCACCGTCCCATTCGACAGCACAGCTTTCGGAATCATCAAAAGAATATCCGCGTATAAATGCACCGTCTGAGGAGTAAATGCATACTGCTTTTTCACCTTTGTCACCGTCCTGACAGGTCGCTATCAGTCCTTCTTCGTTTACGTCAAAACTCAGAATACCTTTTCTGGAGCGTTCCGTTGTAAATGTCGTAATACTGATATTTGACAATACTGTTTTCCGCTCTTCTTCGCTCATTTCTGCGGTCGCAAATCCGGTGTTCATGGCGCGTGTGTTTTTTGCCGCGAAAATCGGCAGAAGTGATAATATAAATAATAATACGAAAATTTTTGTAATTATTCTTTTCAATTTACCACTCCATAATTCTATTATCATAGTATGTGTCCGCATTGATAAACCTACCTACGTAGGGGTCATAGTATCTGGAATTCAGATAGTAGAAACCGATATCGGAGTCGAAGTAATATCCCTTGTACCTGAACGGATTTATATTGGCGATATGAGACGAGTTGTTCGCGACGTTTACTCCCGAGCCGTCGGTGATCGTCAGAGGATTTCCCCACGCGTCGTACGTATATTTTACCACATAGGAACCCGCAGTGTCAACTATCCCTGTGATCTCTCCGAGAACGTTGTCTTAGTGTGATCCGTAGAGTGCTGCGGCCCCCGGGATGCCAAACGGACCGTCGAGTACTGTGAACCCCAAAAATCTGACGATTTTTGAGGACCCCAATGACGTCGGTTCCTACAAATATACGGTAATGTTTTGAAGTTGTTATATCGTTTGCGGAAATGATGTTGTGTATCATATCAAGAAACGATGATTAACGTGTCTCGCAAACCTTGTAGGGACCGACGTCCTCGACGGTCCGTTCCCCCTTTTGTCATCCTGACCAAGTCGGCGTCTGCCGACGTGCGGAAGGATCCCCTCACCTCTGTTTGCCGCACGCGCGGTCCTTGCGTCTTACGGAATCGAAGAATCCCATAAAAACAACACGGCACGGCGATCAGAGAGGAAAGCCGTGCCGGTTTTGTTTATTCAGGATCGTTATTCGCCGAAGAGCTGCAAGATATAGTAGCTGAGCGATTGTATGTTTTCAATGTAAGATGCGGCTTCGTATTCATCGTCCGCGGTGATACAATAATTTATATTGTCTCCTACAAAAAACATGGGCGATTTGCAGACGACGAGGGTTTGCAGATAATGTCCGCCAAACTGAGGCGAGATCCCGATTTTGAATTCGCGGTCTCCGATCTGTTTTACTGCGGTAGTACAGTCAAGATCGGGGTCGTTTACACTGAGACTCCATCCGTCGACGCAGAGGATATTCTTGACGAGTTTTCTAATATTGATCTTATCATCAAAAGAGAGGAGCCGCTCCATGTCTTTGTGCAGGCGGTAGGGAAAATCCGATATTATTGACGGCATTTCCGCAATAAATCTTTCAAACCGCTCGTCCATCGATTTTTGGATCTTGTCGCATTCTTCACGCTCTGCGTCGTCTGACGGACCGTAGTACTCCTTTTCGCCTTTCTTTTTGCCGAGAGAGGCAATAAGATCATTGACGGTATCGAGATCTCTGTATTTGCTCTCGCACGAGATGTAAACGATAATGTTGGGCTTGCCGTATGATACCTTTGAGAGCATTACACTGTTGGAAAGGTAATTCTTACCGCCGTCATACGCCCCTTTTGCCTTTTTATATCCGTAAGAACCGCGGCCTACCGCTTCTCCTCCCCACTCAATCTCATCTATCCCGAGCAGCCACGTGGAAAACTGAGTGGATTTCAATTTTCGGAAAAGATCGACCATACAGACAAATTTATCTTCGCTTATGTCGTCGTGAAGATCTGGATTTCCGTAATCCCAGCAATCGTCAAGATTTGATATTACGTGATTCGTATGTTTCTCGGGATCAAAGTAATCCGCTCTGAGGACATGGGGCAATACGTATGAAAAAGCATATTTATCTATATCCAGTGATTGCAACTGCTTTTTCATCGATGCGGAAAAGCTCGGACTGTCGGATCTCAAGTCTTTGATCTCAAACAAATGACGGTGATATTTGAATTTGTTTGTAACCTTTTCATATATGTCCGTCGGAGAGGCGCCCTTTTCGCACTCGATCTCAATAACGTTGTATTTTTTCATATTACTCCTCGATTTGATAAGTTTAAGAAAAACATTGACTTGGTCGTAAACTTGGCATATTGATAAATGAACTACCTATTAATGCACAACCTCTGACTAAGACATCTATTGCTAACCCGGCTTTTCCAAAGTCTTGATAATTCGATACACTCCAGCTATTAAACCGGTGACGGTAGAAACGGCGCCATCCGCATTGATAAACCTGCCGACATAGGGGTCATAGTATCTGGAATTCAGATAGTAGAAACCGATATCGGAGTCGTAGTAGTAGCCTTTGTACCTGAACGGGTTTATGTTTGCGATGTGAGATGGGTTGTTCGCAACGCTGTTACCCGAGCCGTCGGTGATAGAGAGAGGATTACCCCACGCGTCGTACGTATATTTTACCACATACGCACCGGTTGTGTCAACTATCCCTATAATTTCTCCGAGAATATTTCTGACGTAATAGTATCTCGTACTGCCGTTCTCGAACGCAAACAAGTTACCGCTTTCGTCGTAGAAGAAATGCAGAGTGATCCCGTCAGATCTCTTCTCGCATATGATCTTCGAGCCGTCGAGATAGTACTTGTGCGTCACACCGTTTACCGTCTTTGACATCCTGATACCGGATGAATCGTACGTGTTTGTTTGCTGCCAGACCCCGACGCCGACAGACGCGGGTGAACGGACGCTGGGAGCACAAAGTATACGAAGAGGGAACCGCCTTGCGACGAGCAGGGTTTTCTATATCCGGTGTTACACGGCACGGCGGATATTTACGGATCACCGCATTTCGTAAAACTTTGCGGAAATACTGCGCGGCGACAGATCATGCGATTTGCCGCCGCGCGGTTTTTATGTGCTTGACATTGTATAATATATACGCTATAATATTAATATTCTGAACAAAGGGCGCTGTTTATGAAAAAGAGTTTTATTATAAAATTAATATGTTTTTTGACCTTGTCTGCAATCTTTCTGACCGCATTTGCTTCGTGCGGCGGCGACGGTGAAGACGAAACCTCCGCTGCCGGTACTGACGCTCCCGTGACCGTTGACAGCGATTCTTCGGACGCACTGGAGGTAAAGGAAATAACAGACGAGAACGGAAACGTTGTCGGAAAGGAATACTGCAATTCCGACGGCGTGCTGATCGCAAAGGAACTCCTTGACGACGCGGGCAGGACGACGGAGTATACGAACTACACCGCCTCCGGTGAGATCTATACCTCAGACAGGTATACTTATCTTTATAACAATGAGATAGGGCGTCATGAATTTGAAATACGCGAGTACGAAGGCGGCGCGCTCAAAAAGATCGTAAACCGCGTGTATACGGGCGGCGAGCTTCTTCTCTCCGTCGAAGAGAGGGACGCGGACGGAAATCTTATCGAAGCTTACAATTACAAATACGATGAAGAGGGCAGGATGATCAGCGAGACTCACCTCGATTCGAAGTACGTTATAACTCTTATCACGGAATACGAGTACGACGGATCAGAGAACGTTTCAAAGACAACATATAAAAACGGCAAAGGCGACATCAGTTCGTGGACCGTATTCGTCAGGGATGATGACGGAAAAGTACAAAAAGAAGAAAACTACGACAAAAACGGAGAGATGACCTCATATCTGGAGTACGTTTATGACGAAAACGGAGATGCCGTCGAGACCCATGAGTATATGCCGGATGAAAACGGCGATTTTGAAAGAATAGATTGAAATTACGGTGAATAAAGTGAACAACGATCCAAAATCGGCAAAGCCGAATGCAAGTTATATAAACGGAAGAGCGTATGACGGTAAAACTCCGTTAAAGCAGAAACCGGCTTCAAGGCCTGCCTCCGCTCTCCGGGACGGAACGGGAAGAGCTCATGAGCAAAAGAGCGCTTCGCACGCCGATCCCGCGCGCCGGACCCCCGCGTCGTCGGAGCGCGCGCACAGCGAAACGCACCGAACGGGAACACATTCCGGGCACAGTTCCTCCGGCGGCTCTTCGCACAGATCTTCGTCTCATCACAGATCCCGCAGCAAGAAAAAGAAAGTCGTCAAAAACGTTCTTAAGAATTACGGGCTGACGGCAGCCGCAATTGTCGGGGTCATAGTGATAATAGCGGTGATAGTTATCTTTTCGTCCGGGGGCGGCAAGTATCAGGAGGGAGAAGTGCACGAAACACAAACCTCCAATTATGACAACCTCGTTATTGATTCCGATCTTGTCGAACTGACCGATGAAGAAGCAAAGTCTGCAGTTGTCCTTCCGGCGTCAAGCAGGTATTTTGAAGACGGCAGACCGGATATCGTCATAGAAAGAGACGCCGCCGGCGCGCTTATCGGCGCGAAGTATTACGGATATCTGGAAGACGGCAAGCAGATCAGCGAAAAAGCGTACGGCCCGAGCGGAAAACTTGAGGGAAAAACGGTATACACTTCGACGGAAAACGGATGTGTTAAATCCGTGTTTACGATAAACGCGGATAAAAACGGAGCGTACGAGGGATATACTCTCGACGACGTGGACGCGGAAGGGGTTATAAAGAAATCCACGGTTTACACTTATACCGGCGTAGTCGATCACTATACGTATTTTGAATATAATGAAAAAGGTCTTGTAAACAGAGAAACCGTTTATTCCGCGTATAATATCATAACCGCGTTCAACGAGTATCTCTACGACGACGCCGGAAGAAAGACCGATATGTTCATGTACGACGCAAACAACGTTCCCACAGCGAGAACGTCATGGGAGTATGACGAGCTGGACAGGGTCGTTAAGGAATCGTATTTTCTTAAAGACGTATGCCGCACGTACAGCGAGTTCGAGTACAGAGAAGACGGGTCGTACATCATGACCAATTATACCCTCGTAGACGAGAATACCATGACTTACGACAAAAAAATAATGAACGATTGATAGATCGACAAATGATTACGCCGCCCGGTGCCGGGCGGCGCTGTTTTTTTATTTCTTTTTCTTTCTCTGAGACGTTCTGTAATCGAATATGGCGGGGACTTCGCACTCGTTCCTGTCGAACTCTCTTCCGTCGCGTTTTGCCTTGGCTTCCTCAAGATCGAGATAGATGTTTGTGATTATGTTCTCTCCTTCGCGGATATCTGCGACTACGAGTCCTCCGTTTTCCCACAGCACGCGTTCCGCGTATTCGAGATCGCCGAGCTTTATGTTTGAGATAATGAGATACAGCCTGATACGCCCTACGCGAAGCAGCTCCGGCGAGAGCTTTTCCGAGAGCTCGAGGACTTCTTTATACATTTCGGATCCGCAGAGCATCGCCATCGCTTCCTTCGCGAGCGATTCGTCGGACGGAGCCATCACGGAAGCGGCCATCATTTTTTCGGCGGCGGGTTTGTTGTTGCCGCAGATCTTCGCTATGATGCCGAGGCAGTACATAGCCCACGGGTTCGCATTGAGCGAGAACGATTTTTCAAAGCAGTCGTACGCCTTCTGAAGAGTTCCGTAGCTTTTTGCGCAGTAAGCGGCTCCGAGCATCAGGTGTGTGTACCAGTTTTCGGCGTCTTTGCCGCCCGTCGCGTCTTCCATCAGTTTTACGAATTCGTCCTGAAGCATCCATGAAACGGGCGCGTCTTTCGGATCGTGTTCGCCCATGGTGCCCTCGTTCATAAGAGACAGCCACGGCTCCTGCTCGGGACCGACAGTACCGAAATCGAGATGAGGCGCTATTGTTTCGTCGCCGCTCGCCTCTCTTCGCATGTTTTCGAGCGCGCACCAGCCGGAACCGCGGAAAAGCACCGTTTCGGCTTTGGACTTTGCCATAGGTCTTGTCTCGTCGAGCATTTCTTCGAGACGTTCCTCGGTGATGAGCTCGTCAAGGCGCAGCGCGACGTCGCGCTTCGCAGCCTGCCAGTCGTCTCCGTGAACGGTATCGGCGTCGGCGCTCATCGCGCCGTATGCCTCGAGCCATTCCCAGGTCGTGGCAGGGGGCATCGGGATACACTCGTACTGCGTGGAAGCGAGCCCCGCCTGGATCTCCGTATATCTTTCTTCCGAACCGTCGACAGACAGATATTCCTGCCACCTGTCGCCTCCGGGCCCCTGTCCCCACGCGAACAGCTTTCTGCCTTTGAGAAGATGAGTCGACGTCTGGACCAGACCGTAGCCGTCATCTCCGAGCTGCGCTTCGAATTTGCGCGCAAGATCCGGAACTTTGTAGAAGTGATCCATGGCGTTCGGGATCGTGCGCGGGCGCGTGCCGTCAAAACCGTCGTGTTCGGGGATATTTACGAGAGATATATTGTTTTCCTGGACGTATGACGCGTCGGCGTTAACGATGACGCGGCACCCTTCCGTCTCGGGAACGGCGATGTTGCTCCACCAGTACATCGGAACAACTTCATAGAGCGGATTGATTATCCTCATCCTTGCGTACATGAGACGGGAGCCCTCGGGGATAAAGAAGTCCATCTGTTTGACGACGCGGCGAATGCGCTCGAATTCGTACATTCTGAGCACGGGGGTGCCGTCGTCGAGCTTAGTTGCCGCCGCGAAGATCCTCTCGCACGTGTGGACGTTGTGTCCGAAAATACCGCAGTTCCACTCAATGCCGCCGGAAGTCCACGCGTTCCTGATGGCGAGGTTGCACGGGCGGATGACCGGGTTTACGTAAAGGAGCTCGCGCCCTGAGTCCTTGTCGAAAAGGCTCATGAGCTTTCCGCCCCAGTCCGGGAGGAACGTCGCCCTCAGGTGCTCGTTTTCGAGAACGATCGCGTTGATCTTTCGGTCGTACAGCTCCCGGGTATACATGTCCTGCATCCTGTACGGGAACGGGCTCGGAACGTGGCCGTATCCGATGAAAAGCCCGTCCTCCTCGGGAAGATTCGTTTTTGCGCTTCTGTGCCAGAAGCACAGCGGTCCGAGCGCGGGCAGAGAGGATTCCCCTCTCATGTCTGCACACGGCATATTTATAACCGTCTGTTTCAGCGTTGTGTTCATTGTGTTCTCCGGTCTTACCCCCGGCGACGCCGGGTTTTTCATGCTTGTTTTCAGTTTATCATAAAGACGAATTCATGTCAACCGGAAAAAGCCTTATAACAAAAGTATTGCAATTTGCCGTCAAATGTGGTATAGTATATCAATAATAGCGCAGTATGCTCTTTTTTTGGATCGGCACTATCATATATCATCCCGAAAGGAAAAGAAATGATCAAAAGGATCTGGATCAATTTCAAAAAATACAAGTATCTTTTGAGCCAGCTGATCTCAAGAGATTTCAAAGTTAAATACAAACGGTCCGTGCTCGGCGTCCTCTGGAGCCTGCTTTATCCGGTGCTCATGATGGCGGTCATGGCGATCGTGTTCTCGCAGTTTTTCAGGATGGGAGTCAAAGATAACGTCAGTTATCTGGTCTATCTGCTCTCCGGCCTTGTCATGTTCAACTACTTCAGCGAGGCGACGAACCTTTCGATGAGCTCGGTCGTCGCGAACTTTTCTCTGCTGAACAAGGTCTATATTCCCAAATATATCTTCCCGCTTTCAAAGTGCCTGTTCGTGGGGATCAACTTCCTGCTTACGCTGATACCGCTCTACGTAGTCATCTTCATTCAGAGCTTCAAATATCCTGAACTGCTTTCAAATCTGAAATATCATTTCATGCTGCCGTACACGTATATCTGCCTGTTTATGTTCACCCTCGGCGTCGGACTTCTTCTGGCGACGATCTCGGTCTTCCTGCGCGATATGTTCTACATTTACGGCATCGTCGTCCTGGTATGGACGTACGTGACTCCGCTCATGTACGATATCAGAAGTCTCAATCCGACTTTCCAGAGGATTTTGAAATTCAATCCTCTGTATCATTACATTAATTTCGCCCGTACCATCATTCTGTACGGAAGGGTACCCACGCTGTTTCAATTCGCCGCGTGCGGCGTTTCCGCGCTTATCGTTCTTGTCCTCGGGGTAGTCGTTTTCAAGTGGAAGCAGGACAAGTTCATTTACTACGTCTGATCTGAAAGGATACCGGCATGGTTAAAGTAGATCACGTGTCCATGAGGTTCAATCTCGGAATAGATAAAAACTTTTCCATCAAGCAGTTTCTCGTGGATGTGTTAAGCCCTTCGAAAAGGAAGGAAAAGGCAAAAAGAAAGATCAACAACAAATTCTGGGCGCTGAAGGACGTTTCCTTCGAGGTGAAGCGCGGCGAGGTCATGGGGTTCGTCGGAACGAACGGAGCCGGAAAATCGACGCTGCTGAAGATTGTTGCGGGAGTAATGAAGCCTACGGAGGGAAAGGTCGAGGTCGGCGGGAACATCTGCCCGATGATAGAGCTCGGCGCAGGATTTGACGTTGAGCTGACCGCAAAGGAGAATATTTTCCTCAACGGCGCGGTCATGGGATACGACAAGGAGTTCATCACGTCAAAATACGACGAGATAGTCGAGTTCTCCGAGCTCCAGGATTTTATTGACGTCCCGGTCAAGAATTTCTCCTCCGGTATGGTCGCGCGCCTTGCGTTCTCCATAGCAACGGTAGTCGAACCCGAGATCCTTATCGTCGACGAGATACTTGCGGTCGGAGACGCCGCTTTCCAGCAGAAGAGCGAAAACAAAATGAGGAGCATGATAAACGGCGGTACGACGGTCCTTTACGTATCTCACTCCGCCGATTCGATCAAAAACCTGTGCGACAGAGTCGTCTGGATCGATCACGGACACGTCAGGATGGTCGGTCCCGCGGTCGAAGTATGTGATATGTACCTCGAATCGCTGAATCTTTTGACAGAATAAAACAAAGCAGCGGAAACCGTTCGGTTTCCGCCGCTTTTTCTTTTTTATTGTTCGTTTTGCTTTAACATCCCGATGATTATATCCGCTTTCTTTCCCCAGTCGTTTTCTCTCGCCTCGCGGTCGAGCAAAGACAGATATTCTTCATCCGTGCGCAGCTTCGCCGCCGTCTCAAGGAGAGATATGAACTCATCATGGTCGTTTGCAACGAGTACGGATTCGTAGTTCTTGCACTCGTCCATAGCGGTCGTTACGATGGGCTTGTGAAGCGCCATGTACTCGAAAAGCTTTAAAGGAGACGTGGCGAGGGTGATCGAATTGATCACGAACGGGATAGTCAGAATGTCCATCATTACCGCATAATATTTCAGGACATTATACTCGACCGGCCCGAAGTAATGGACGTTCGAAAGTCTGTTGATGCCGCTCGTATAGAACGTTTTGTCGTATGCGATACCGAAGAGGATGATATTGTACTTGTTCGTCGCGTTGATCTTCTTTATGAGCTCATAGTCGAACCAGCTTGCGAGAGCGCCGTAGTAGCAGACGTTGATCTTGCCGTTCGAGACGACTTTCTTTACCTTTTCTTTGATCTTCACCTTTTTTTCGAATTCCGTGAAGAACGAGTAGTCGACTCCGTTGCAGGAGAGAACGAGGTTTTCCTCCCCCCTCTTTTCTTTTACGTCGTCATAGAGACGGCGCGCCGTGGTAACGACCGGGATCTCGGGGTGTTCCATGACGTAGTTGTACTTGTCGAGAATGAACTTCGGAACTTCTTTCGTTCCTGCAAGCTCGGGGCTGATATCGTCGATATATTCGTAAAGGATCCTATGCCCGTCCGCTATGTACTGTTCCATTTCTTCCACGCTCATGCACCAGTTCGTGGAATAGAACTGGATGTAGCTCGGCTTGCCGCACTCTCTTGCGGTGCGCATCACTGCTTCGGCAACTTTTGCGTTCTCGAAATTAACAAGATACAGATTGTCTTCCTCTTTTTTGATCTCGCTGACGTTGTCCGTTTTAAGCGTGATCTCGTAGAATACGACGCATCCCTTTCTCGCGAGCTGACGCGCTATGTGCTGAGGGCGCTGGAAGAGAGGTACGTCCCACCCGAAGGGAGAGCGCCAAATGACTATTCGGTCGAAACTCTCGGAGGTCATTATCTTGCCGAGGTATTCGTCAAGCCTTGCGTGTTTTCGGTGATGTGCGTAATTTACAAGTTCCGCGGCTTTTATAGACCAGTCGTTTTCCTTTGCTTCCTCGACTTCTTTTTCGATATAATCCCTGTCCGTTTTAAGGCCGATCGCTTTTTCAACGTTGGCTATGAATTCTTCGTGAGTCGCGGAAGTCAGCACGGAGCTGTATTTTCTGCATTCCGGAAGGTCGGTCGTGACGATCGGCTTTTCCATAGCCATGTATTCGAATATCTTGACGGGGCTGGTCGCTTTTGTGATATTGTTGATCACGAACGGGATCGTCAGTATATCGACGTTGCATCCGTATGCGGGGAGTTCGGTGTAGTCTTTCCTTCCGAGATAGTAAACGTTCCTCTCGGCGAGCACGCCGCTCTTTTCAAGGGTGCTGTCGTAGTCAAGACCGATAAGAACTATTCCGTAATCGCTGTTCTTCGCGAGCTTCTTGATCAGTTCATAGTCGAACCAGCTCGCGAGAGCGCCGTAATAGCAGATGAGCGTCTTGTGGTCGTTTTTTATGGGAGCAAGGTCGACGGGTACCGGATAATCCGCCTTTTTGAAGTGAGAATAGTTCACTCCGTTCGTGATGAGGAGGCTGTCGCGTTCCAGCTTGTTTTTCAGCTCGTTTGCAGTGCAGATGACCGAAACGTTCTCGATCTCCATCAACTTCTGATGCCTCTCCGAGAGAAGCTTATACATATCGCTTCCCATCAGGTCGCGGTTTATGTCGTCGACGTACTCGTAAATGACCTCGTATCCCTCTTTCAGGTACAGCTTCACTCTCGGCATATCGATATAATCGGTCGAGTAGATCATCAGATACTTGTCGGGGAAATCCTTGATGTTTTTCATGAGGGATTCGCGGTAATATCCGAGATCGACGAGCACCAGATTGTCCTTCAGCTTGCGGACTCTTTTTTTTGTGTCGAAATCGCCGTCAAAATGAGTGTGATAAAACATCAGCGTGTTGGCGGGGAGGTTCTCCGCGATCTGCTGAGGTCTTTGCTTCATTATTTTTGTCCAGCCGAAATTATTCTCGAATACGATGATGTTGTCAAAGTCTTCAACGTTTACTATCTTGTCGAGGATTATGCGCTTCTTTCTTGTCGACATTACGGAGTATTTGACGAAACGGAATCCGGTTTTTGCCGTCTCGACGAACCCCTTGTTTTTAAACGTTGACGCTGCCTTTCTGATCAAATTGCTCATTTGGTGCTCCTGAGGTAGTATTTCTTTAATTATCCTAACTCCTAAAGTATACCATATAGCAATAAAAAATGCAACATTTAATACAAATATGACTACTATATATTTTCTTCCGCCGCGCCAGTCACACAATTTGTAGGGGCAAAGTACCGGTATCCCTGATACGTTCCGCGGCGGAAAAGTTCCTTGTCTATGTCGTTTGCGACGGCTGTTTTTCTTCTGCACCAGGCGGGAGCCAGAAGGTCGCCTTCTCTCGCGTCCCCCGTAACTCTGCCGATGGCGCTCTCGGGCGGCAGGACTTCGAGCTGGTCGCAGACCGTCGCCACGTACTCCTCCTGTTCCATCGGGACGTAGGCGCCGTCCTCCCACATCTTTGCGAGCGCGGTGTCCTTCAGAACGTGAAGCAGGTGAATCTTTACGACGTCGGGGGAAAGAGCGGCGACCTTTCTCGCGCTGTCGACCATGTCGGAACGTTCCTCGCCCGGAAGCCCGTCGATGAGATGGATCGCCGTCCTGACTTCCGGTACGCGCCGTCTGAGCCGTTCGTATCCCGCGACAAATTCCTCAAACGTGTGTCCGCGGTTGATCGATCTTGCGGTGGCGTCGTTTGCAGTCTGCAAACCGAGCTCTACCATAAGCGGTATCTTTTTAGATACCTCGGAGAGAAGGGAGAGCACGTCGTCCGAAAGGCAGTCCGCTCTCGTCGCGATATCGAGCATGACCGCGCCGTCAAAAGACGCGGCTTCTTCGTAAACTTTCGCTAAAACGCCTATAGGCGCATACGTGTTGGTATGCGCCTGGAGATACGGTATGAATTTTTCGCACTTCCATTTCCGGACCATAACGTCCCGTCCGCGCAGGTACTGCTCCGCGAGGCTCTCTTTGCACTCCGCACCGGAAGAGCCGTCCCTGCAATAGATGCACCCTCCCCGCGAGAGCGTCCCGTCTATGTTCGGACAGGTGAATCCCGCGTCAAGAGAGATCTTTGCACATTTTGCGCCGAACGTATGCCGCAGATAGTAGTCGAACGTCTGATACCTTTTGTTCGAATCCGAAAACTTGTACGGGTTAGTTGTTCTCTGGTTTTCTTTCTTCATCTTTTCCCATGCCGTCTTCGCGCCGTGCGCGAGCGGTCCTTTTATGCAACAGGAATAGCGTTACCGCGCAGAGAGCGGCAAACAGCAGCGTGGTCGCCGAAACGGCAAGTATCACGGCGAGAGGATCTTTGCCCGAGATCGTCGATACGGCTTCATATACGCTGTATATGCCGAAGGCGGTAAAAATACAGAAAGCGATCATGCCGAAAGCTTTTTCGGGAAGCTTTTTCGAGAGGAAATAACCTGCGAGCATTCCCGCGATATCCGCCGCGAAAAGTCCGAAGGAGCACGCTGCAAATATCAGAAGCGCGTCCGTGAATTCTCCGCCCGCCGCGCGCGCGTCTGCCGCGAGGGTGAGCGTCATTATCTGGGTTTTGTCGCCGAGCTCCGCGGCAAGGAACGATAAGAACACCGCGACGACGGCGGCGCCCGATCCCTTTGCCTTTTCTTCTTCATCCTTTTTGGGGAACAGGGAAGTGTACGCGAAGGCGAGAAAAGCGACGCCTGCGACGATCTTGATCACCGTCGGGTCTATCACGTTGCCGATCAGAAATCCGAGCGCGACAGCCGCGGCGTTCAGCACCGCTATCGCGGCTGCGACTCCGATGATGATGTGCTTCAGCTTGAATTTTGAGGATAGACCGATCAGAAAAAGCTGGGTCTTATCCCCCATCTCCGCCAGGAAGACCATGGCGAAGGCGGTGAAAACGTTTACCATATACGTCCCGTGGCGGCGCAGGCGCCGCCGTGATCCTGTGATTTTTATTCAGTATAGCTCATGCGTTATGAAAAATCAATCGATATTTGAAAAAACGCTTTACGGCACTTCCACCGAGTCGCCGAGCGCCAGAGAATAGATCAGAACGCTGTCGATCTTTCTTTCGAAGATGCGCTCGCAGGCGGCTTTGTAATAGGAGAGCTGTGAGCGGTGCCGTACGCGGAGCGTGTCGCGCGCCGCCTCCGGATGAGAGAGCTCATAAGAGTTCAGCCGGTCCGTCTTGTAGTCTGCAAGCACGAGCCGTCCGTCCTCCGTTTCGAACACGATGTCGATAACTCCCTGAACGACGATGTCCGTCTTGCTTTCCCGTAACTTTTCGGAGAGAGCCTCGTCGGTCGTAAAGCGGTGCGCCGGGAGCAGTACGTTGAATCTGAATTCACGAAAGATCCTTGCGGCGCGGCGAATCTTTGAAAATAGATCTCCGGAGACAAAGCGCTCTATCTCCTCTTCATTTACTAAAGACGCCATGGTCTTCGTCAAGAACTTTGCCTCGGTCAGTCGGCGCAGTTCGCTCTCAAAGCCTTCGTTTGCCAGCTTGTCAAAATCGCAGAACTGCAGAAAAACGTGCGTCGCGGTGCCTCGCTCGGCGCCTGTTGCCCCGGCGTCCTTTGACGTTATCAGCTCGGGGATCTTTTTCTCGCGTTTCCCGAAGGTCTTGCCTCCGGCGGACGAGAGCTCTATCTGCGTTATGACTTCGTCCTCGTCGAGAAGCGAGGGAGTGAGCTTTGAGACGGTGACCTTTGCGGGTACGTTTTTCAGGTGGGAGTCTGGATATACGAACGAGAGACGGTCGCGAAGGATCTTTGTCAGACCGGAAAAGTCTTCCTTCTCGGAAACCGTTGATCCGCGCTCGCATACGGTGAATCCGACGTCAGATCCCGTCACCCTTGATTCGGTAAGGAATGCGCCGCCTCTTGCGGTCAGCACCGCCGGGATCAGGACGTCCGCGTAAGAGGACGTTCTGAGGACGGAGTACGCGTCGCGTTCCGGGACGTCTTCCGAGTCCGGCGCGGAGAGCGTTACGATGAGGCGTTCCATTGCCCTCGTCATTGCGACGTACAGTATCCTCATCTCCTCGCAGACGTTGTGGAATTTCATCTTTTGAGCGACCGCGGCGCGAAGCGGATTGTCGCACTTGACAAGTCCGGTGGCGTCGCGAAGCTTCATGGCGGGGCCGAGCTCCGGATCGAAGAGGATGCCGTCCGAAAGGTCTCTCATATTGAAGCGCTTTGAGCACCGGGCGACAAAACAGACGGGGAATTCAAGCCCCTTCGATTTGTGTATCGTCAGGATCGATACGGAATCCGCGTCCGGCTCCGTGCCGGAGCCGCTTGATCTCTCCATCATTTCG
>JAEEGL012489342.1_pt1 | contig 22096 bp, 17 predicted proteins | sample 9134231 | NCBI WGS metagenome assembly JAEEGL01 (sample SAMN16246548, study PRJNA631951) | gut metagenome | biome: gut microbiome; feature: rumen; material: fiber-attached | host: Bos | place: Iran: Karaj | collected 2018-10 | reverse complement strand
TCAAGCGCGCCACCGACGTGATGATTGCTGGTAAGGTCGTTGTCGTGTGCGGCTACGGTGAAGTGGGCAAGGGTTGCTCTCACTCTATGAAGAGCTACGGCGCCCGTGTGCTCGTCACCGAGATCGATCCCATCTGCGCCCTGCAAGCCGCCATGGAAGGCTTCGAGGTGACCACGATGGAAGAAGCTGTCAAGGAAGGCAACATCTTCGTCACCACTACGGGCAACTGCGACGTCATCACGCTTGAACACATCCTGAAGATGAAAGACCAGGCCATCGTGTGCAACATCGGCCACTTCGACAATGAAATCCAGGTGGATCGCCTCGAGAAGACCGAGCACCTGAAAGAGAAGATCAACATCAAGCCACAGGTAGACAAATATGTCTTCGACGACGGCCACTGCATCTTCTTGTTGGCTTCGGGCCGACTGGTCAACTTAGGTTGCGCCACAGGTCACGCTAGCTTCGTGATGAGTAACTCATTCACCAACCAGACGCTGGCACAGATGGACCTCTGGGAGAAGCGCGGACAATATAAAGTTGGAGTATACTGCCTGCCGAAGTACTTGGACGAGGAAGTGGCCCGTCTGCACCTCGAGAAGATCGGCGTGAAGCTGACAAAGCTCACGCAGAAGCAGGCCGACTACATCGGCGTGCCCGTCGAGGGTCCCTACAAATCAGATATCTACCGCTATTGACCGTTCGTGCCTTTCTTGACACGAATCTTCTTGGTTTTATTGGCAGCATTGCTTTCGGGCGTGCTGCCATTTTCGTTTTCGCGGGTGATGACAAATACGGCGTCGCCGAAAGTGTTGTTGATGCGTCGTCTCCTCGGGTTGCGGATGGAGGAGGGAAACTCTATGGTCAGGGCTTGGTTTCTCACGACCGCTGTAGTGGATTCCGATACGATTTCTTTTCCTGTCTCTGTGTCGAACCATCTGACAGTATAACGTGTTCCGTTGGCCTGTTTATCGATGGGTAGTGTGATGGTGTTGCTCTTAGAGCTAGGACGTGGCTTTTTGTCAGGGTTCAAAGTGTAGACGTATCCCTTTGAATCAATGATTGACCCATCTTTGAAATGGAGGTCGGTTCCGGTTTTATCGGTGAGGCGGCGTAACGATTGGTAGGCGAATGCAGTATCTTGACTCCATCCGTATAAGGTGTCTTGAGCGCCGTTGACAATATAATAGGTCTCGAGGTTGTTGGGGAAAACAAGGGTGTGCTTGTTTGTTTTGCTTATTTCGCCTGTCGTATGCGGCGTGAAAGTGGCCGAAAGGATGGGCAAGTCTTTACAGAAGATGAGCACTGGCTTGAACATGCCGTGGTTACCGCATTTGTCGAGAGCTGTCCATTGCCAGAATGAGGCGGCTCCCATCGATCCAGAGAACAAAGTCGACCAAAGGGAGTTGTGTAATTCAATGCCATATGGGTCTTTCTCAAGATAATCGGTGGAGTTGAGCTTGCCAAAGCCGAATTCGCCGATGAAGAATGGCTTTTGGGGATAGAAATCGTGAGCCTCAATGCTACGGAGATACATCTGATAGGAGGGCTGCTCCTTTGACTTGGCTTTTTGAACGTTGAAGTAATTATGGTGTTGCACAAAGTCGAGCGAATTGAAGCAATGGTGGAATAGGTATTTCTCAGGATCGGTGCTGCCCATCGACGAGGAGACGAGATGTCCGAAGGGGTCGTTGGCGTGTATGTAACTTGCCATCTCGTCGTGCCAATCGATGACGATGTTGCGGTATCGGTCGACGGCATCTTTGTCGAAGTCCATATTGGTAACCTCATTCCAAAGCTCCCATGTCATGATGTTGGTGGCATAGCCCCATCGGGCCACGATGTAACGGATGAGGTTTTTCGTAATGCGCTTCGCATCCTTGTCGGTGAAGAAGTCCTCGGTCGACTTCAGCCCCAAAATGGTGTGGAATGGGTTGTTACGCCAATCATCAGGATATTTATCCAATTCATTGTCGTGCTTGTGGTTTTGCATGAAGTCACCATAGGTGAAGAAACAAAGCATGAGCGAAATGTCGTTTTGTGCAGCATAATTGACGATGAAATCCAACTCGGCGGCGTCTTTCTGGTTAAGGGTCTTGTCAAAATAGATGGTGGGTTTGCCAGCTACCATTTGGGTGTATTCGGGACCGTAAAGCGATAAGTATTGCGGTCTGTTGAGCCACACGCGCATGTAGTTGGCGCGGCCTGCCAGCGAGTCGATGCGGCGCTTGTATTCATAGGTGCCATAAGGGGTGGCAAAGTTGTAATATGACTTACAAGTGTACCATGCCACGTTAGGCCCAACAGGGAAGAAGGAGCGGTTTTGTCGCTTTCCGTTGGCGACGGTTTCTCGTTTCAAGTATTGTGTGTTAGCCTTTGTAATGAAGCCAGTGGCACTTCGAACGTTGTTGCAGGTGAAACTGAATGGAGTGGAGTTATAGGAAGACAAATTGGTTGTTCCTTTCTTGTCGATGGCATGTAGCGAGAATTGCCAAATGCCTACTTGGTCGGGTGTGAAACGGACCTTCCAGCCGTTGTTTTTGGTTTCGGCATAGGCCTTTTCATAGGTGTGGTGCTCTTCCAAACGGTAACCTTCATAATAGAAACCGTTGACCCTTGAAACCCTTCCATCGGGAGAGGTGAACTCGGCGTAGACATCGATTACGGCAGGGTCATAGGGGTTGGCGTATGTCCCTAACTGGAATGAGATCTCATAGAGATCAAAAAGGTTGACTCTTTGGGGAAATGTCAAGCCATTGATGCGTGGCTGGGCAATGCCCATGGTGAAAAGGCCGAGCAGAAAGGCCAGAAAGACAGGCTTCTTCATGTTTGGAAATATTATTTCGGCAAAAGTAAAAATTTAATGTCAATTTTTGTATCTTTGCCCTTTAAAAAACAGGGCCCTCTCTGCCGTTTTAGAATCATGAAAATTGCTGTAAACACACGCTTGTTGCTGAAAGACAAACTAGAAGGCATCGGATGGGTGGCTTATGAAACCTTGCGCCGCATGGTGAAGGATCACCCCGAGGTGGAGTTCTATTTCCTCTTTGACCGCGAGCCTGACCCGATGTTTCTCTTCGGTGACAACGTGAAACCCGTAGTTCTGTTCCCTCAGGCGCGGCATCCCTTCCTCTTCATCTGGTTCTTTGAGTTTTCGGTGAAGAAGGCGTTGAAGAAGATACAACCCGACCTGTTTTTCTCGCCCGATGGCTACCTCAGCCTTCGTTCCGGTGTACCGCAAGTGGCTCAATTCCACGACCTTAACTTTGAGCATTTCCCCAAGGATATGCCGAAGATACATCTGTGGCACTACAAGAAATATTTCCCGAAGTTCGCCCACAAGGCCAAACGCATCGTGACGGTGTCGGAGTTCTCGAAGCAGGACATTGTTGACTGTTACGGTATCGAACCCGAGAAGATTGACGTGGCCTATAACGGTGTGAATGAGAAGTTTGCGCCTATCTCCGACGAGGAACAAGAGGTCGTCAGAGCCAAATACACTGACGGCAATCCTTACTTCATGTTCGTCGGCTCGCTGCATCCGCGCAAGAACCTGGCGAGGCTGTTCACAGCCTTCGACTTGTTCAAGAGCCAGACACCATCCAACGTCAAGTTGCTGATTGTAGGGGAGAAGCGTTGGTGGTCGGAACCCATCGAGAAGGCCTACAGCGCGATGCGTTTCAAGGACGAGGTCGTCTTTGCCGGTCGTTTGAGTGCAGAGGACCTGCATAAGGTGACGGCATCGGCTTTGGCGTCGGTGTATGTGTCGTATTTCGAGGGCTTTGGCATCCCGATTTTGGAAGCTTTCAGATGCGAGACGCCTGTCATTACCTCCAACGTGACCTCCATGCCTGAGGTGGCCGACGATGCGGCTTTGCTCGTCGACCCGTTCAGCGAGGCCTCCATCGCCGAAGGCATGACGGAGATGCTTGACGAGAATGTGCGTGAAGCACTGGTTGAAAAGGGCAGGGAACGCGCTAAGGATTTCTCGTGGGACAAGGCTTCAGATGACATCTGGAACTCATTAATGAAAGCAACAAAAGAATAGAATATGGAAAATATAATCATGTATCCTGCTGATAATGAGAAAGAAGCTGTGGATTGGAAAGCCATCCAAGGACAGCACGTCACCGCAGTAAAGCGCAATATTTTGGTGCTTGGCTCGGGTGGCCGCGAGCATGCCTTGGCATGGAAGCTGGCACGGAGCGAAGGCGCCCATGTCTTCATCGCGCCTGGCAATGCCGGTACCGCACAGGTGGGTGTGAATGTCAACATAAAACCCTCCGATTTCGAAGCGGTAAAGGATTTCTGCTTGAAGCAAGAGATTAATCTCGTTGTGGTGGGGCCCGAACAACCTTTGGTGGACGGCATCGTCGATTTCTTTAAGGCTGATGCTGAACTGAAAGGGGTGAGAATCATCGGTCCTGACCAGCGTGGCGCCCAGCTGGAAGGCAGCAAGGCCTTCGCCAAGGACTTCATGGCGAAGTACGGCGTGCCGACGGCCAAATGCTTCAAGGTCAACAAGGACAACATAGATGAGGGGTACAGATTCCTCGAGAGCGTGAAGGCTCCCTATGTGCTGAAAGCCGATGGTTTGGCTGCAGGAAAGGGAGTACTGATTCTCAACGACTTACAAGAAGCAAAAGACGAACTCGGCAATATGCTTGACGGCAAGTTTGGTGCGGCATCGGCTATGGTGGTCATCGAAGAGTTCCTGAAAGGTATCGAGGTATCCGTCTTCGTGCTGACAGACGGCGAGCATTATATACTGCTGCCAGAGGCCAAGGATTACAAACGTATCGGAGATGGTGACACGGGTCTCAACACCGGTGGTATGGGTGCCGTCTCGCCGGTACCATTCTGCACGCCTGAGTTCCTGAACAGGGTAGAGGAGCGCATCGTGAAGCCTACCTTGAAGGGCCTGAAAACCGAAGGTATCGACTATAAAGGCTTCATTTTCTTGGGTTTGATGAACGATGGAGGCAACCCTTATGTCATCGAATACAATGTTCGTATGGGCGATCCCGAGACCGAGGCGGTGATGACACGTATCGAAGGCGATTTCGCAGACTTACTCTTCGCCTGCGCCGATGGACGATTGGATGAAGTGCATTATGCCAAGAGCGACAAGACCGCCGTTACGGTGATGATGGTATCGGGTGGCTACCCCGAAGCCTACAAGAAAGGCATGATAATGAGCGGGTTTGACACCTTGAAGGATGTCGTCGCATTCCACGCTGGCACAGCCTTTGATGCTAATGACAATGTGGTCACTTCGGGTGGTCGCGTCATCGCGGTGACAGCTCACGGTGACAGTATCAATGAGGCGAGGGATCTTGCCTACCGTGAAGTGGCGAAGATTCATTTTGAGGGCGTCAACTATCGCCATGATATCGGACTCGACTTAATGAAAATGCAATGATTAAGTTCTTCAGACAGAGTTATGCCATTCAGTATGTGGTGATTGCGTTGCTTGCTGGCGCCCTCTGGGTGCCTGCTTTCCTCTCGGGCAATGCGGCCACGGGCTTGGATTCGCCGGTTACGCCACTCTTCAATATCATTGACCGTCTGCTCAGCTTTTCGCCTTATTCCTTATGCGCTTTTGCATTCCTGCTAATAGTGTTTGAGGCCTTGATTTTCAACGCGATACTCATCAATAACCAGATTACGGGCAAGGTCGGCACGATGGGGGCGTTCGTCTTCATCCTGCTGATGAGCTTTACCTGCACCCAGACGCAGTTTTACCCCTTTGCCCTGGCTACGTTGTTCATCATCTTGATGCTTCGTTCGTTTTTCGAGGTGTATCTTTCGCCCAACCCTGAAATCAGTCTGCTTAACGCAGGTTTGTTGATGGCCCTGGCTTCGATGTGCTACTTCCCGGCCATCATTTTGGTGTTGTGGTCGATAGTGGCGCTGATAGTGGCCAAAAAAGGCACATTTCGTATGCAACTGATCCCCTTGTTGGGCTTCTTTGGCGTGTATTTCCTGTATTTTGTTGGATTGTATCTTTTTGGCGACTTCCGTACGATAGGGCAGGGCTATCTTGATTTCTTTGCCTCGTTCCGGTTGTCGGTGGCTGGATTCAACTATAAGATAATCATCGTATTGGTGCTGTTGGTGGCCGCTGCTGTCGTCTTGCTATTGGGTGGTAACAATGCCAACTTGGAGAAGTCGGTGGCCGTGCGTACCAAAATCTCTATGATGGTCGTCATGCTCTTTTTCGCCGTCTTCCTTCTGTTTGTGGGCTCTAACCCGTTGATGAGCGGCCTGCTCTTTCTAGTGCTGTCCGTCATCTTCGCTTATGCCTTTTCATACATAGGCAATACAGGATGGGCCAACCTGTTGCTTGCGCTATTCCTTGCTTTGGTCCTTGCGAATCATTATTACTTTAAAATCATGTAAGTCATGGCATTACTCGCACGTTATTCTGACATGGTTGAGGCGGGTTGCGATGAAGCGGGTCGTGGTTGCTTGGCAGGACCTGTGGTTGCCGCAGCGGTCATCCTAAAGGAAGGTGCGGATTATCCTGAACTCAACGACTCGAAGCAGCTTACCGAGAAGAAACGCATGCAGCTTCGTGAGATGGTGATGAAGGAAGCCCTGACCTATGGCATAGGGATTGTCACGGCACAGGAAATCGACGAAATCAATATCCTAAATGCTTCGTTCTTAGCGATGCACAGGGCGTTGGATGAACTAACACTTCAACCTGAATTGCTGCTCATCGACGGCAATAGATTCAACCCTTACAAGAAACTGAAACATGTGTGTATCGTAGGCGGCGATGCCAAATACCAGTCGATCGCGGCGGCTTCCATTTTGGCCAAGACCACCCGAGACCTGATGATGCAACAATACGGGGAGCAATATCCCGTTTACAATTGGAAAAAGAACAAGGGCTATCCGACGCCGGAGCATAAGAAAGCCATCGCTGATTATGGTACCTCCCCCTTGCATCGTATGACATTTAACATGGCGATTCAGTTAAAGCTTGACTTTTAATAAAGACTTGTAAACAATAGATAATGAAAAAGATAATCTACATCATTCCATTCGTTATTATGTTGCTCTTGACTATTCCTGTCAGTGCACAAGACGAGGCCATGTCGGCCTATTGGGACGAGGTGGATTTTACCGACACGACATTGGTGGGTTCCAAGATGTTGGAGGACAAGATGGTCGGTTTCTTTTTCTCATTCACTGACGGTGATATACAGCGTTTCGACAGTCTTTCTGTTGAAGGCTTAGGAGTGCTCCTTGGCAAGGCTAAAGTCAATATGCGGGTGTATGAATACGTACTCGAGTTTGCCTTGAACGGCTATACCGCCATGGGGCGTGACGCAGTGACTGATTATCTGTTGAACTATCCACGACTTGCTGAAGGTGAGATCACGAGGGAACAAGGGCTGCGTCTTGACTCTATCGCGGCGCCTTACCAAAAGGTGAGAGTTGGCACAAAAGCCCCTGATTATACAGGTGTCACGATAGATGAAAAGCCCTATCAACTCTATGCCTCCCAAGCCCCCAAGACGATTGTCGTCTTTTGGTCTACAGATTGCGAGTATTGTCACGACTTCTTGGTGCAAATGCGTCGGCATCTTGACTTGAAGACGGATTTTGAGCTGGTTACCTTCGCGCTGGCGGAAAGTCAAGAGGAGTTGGCGCGAGCGGTGAGAAAAATGCGCCTTCCAGGATACCATTTTTATGATGAATTGCGTTGGGAGGGTAAGGCTTTCTTGGATTACCATATCACCTCGACGCCAACGGTATTTGTGTTGGACGAAAACAAGACGATTTTATGCAAGCCATACGATTGGCAAGAATTAAAGGATTGGTTGAAATGAAAAGGATTATTTAATTAAAAAATAGTATATTATGAATATGAAAAAAAGAGTTATTTTTGGATTATTGGCCACGGTTCTTTCGATGGGTCAGCTCTGTGCACAAGATGCGGAGTCGCATTGGGTGGACTCGGTGTACAACAGCCTTACTTTGGAGCAAAGGGTGGCGCAGCTCATCTGCATGCGTGCCAACAACCCCGACAAGCCTTTTGATGCCAACGTTGCTAAATACATCAAAAAGTACAACATCGGAGGTGTATGTTTCTTCCGTGCCGATGCCGAGGCGCAGGTGAAACAGACGAATGAATGGCAGGCCATGGCCCAGACGCCGCTGATGGTCTCCATTGATGCGGAATGGGGATTGGGTATGCGTGTCAACAAGACATTGTCGTATCCTTACCAGATGACTTTGGGCGCCATCACCGACGACGAGCTGATTTATCGGATGGGACAGCAGGTGGCCGAACAGTGCCAGCGCATGGGCGTCCATGTCAACTTCGCGCCCGTGGCCGATGTCAACTCCAATGCAGCCAACCCCATCATTGGAATGCGCAGCTTTGGCGAGAGTCCGCAAAAAGTAGGAGAGAAGGCCACCGCCTATGCCCTTGGCATGCAGAGTAAGAACTTGATTACCACGATGAAGCACTTCCCAGGGCATGGCAACACGTCGACCGACTCGCATTTGACCCTCCCCACAGTGACCCGAACGATGGACGAGGTGCGCGACATCGAATTAGCGCCATTCCGATATATGATTGAAAACGGGGTGAACGGAGCCATGGTTGGTCATCTCTATTTCCCGGCTATCGAGAAGGTGAAGAACACCTCTTCGTCATTATCGCATGGCGTCGTCACTGACCTTCTGAAGGAAGAGATGGGCTTCAACGGCCTGATCTTCACCGACGGCCTCGATATGAAAGGCGTCTCGGAGAAGGTGCGGCAAGATAGCGTACCCTATGTAGCGTTCATGGCTGGCAACGACGTGCTGATCCTGCCAACCGATGTGCCTTTTGCCATCAAGACCATCAAAGCGGCAGCGCAACGCGATGAGGCGGTGGCCGCTCGGGTGGAGGAAAGCTGTAAGAAGATTTTACGTTACAAATACCGCGCTGGATTGAACCACTATAAGGCCGTGTCGACGGATAACCTGATGGACGACCTGAAGAAGAAGGCGTATACCGAGCTGCGGCAACAATTGTATGATGAGGCCATCACGTTGTTGCGCAATGAAAATGAGGTGATTCCCTTGGCTAATAACAAGAAAATCGCCGTGGTGACTATCGGCAACAAGAAAAACGACGTGAATAACGGCCTGATTGAGCGTGGCTACAACACCACTTCATTTGTGGTGGAGAAGGACAAGATTGCCTCAAAGTCGGCCCAATGGCTCAAGGACCTGGAAGCGTACGACATCGTGGTGGTCAGCATCGAGAAAACGACGATGTTTGCCAACAAGAACTACGGCATCAACGACGAAACGGTGAATTTCTTTAACCGTTTAGTGGCACAAAACGACGTGATTCTTAACTTGTTCGCATGCCCCTATGCCTTGGATATGTTCCGTATCAATAACAGTGTGAAGGGTTTGGTTGTAGGCTATCAGGACGAAGTGCCTGCCGTCAACGCCGTTGTCAAGGTGCTGTCAGGCGATTTGGAGCCTCATGGCACCCTCCCGGTCACAGTCAGTAAGTTCAAATGCGGTGACGGCATCGTGGTGGGTGGACCGGTGAAGAAAGTACGTATCATTCCCACGGATGAAGTGCCTTCAAAGGCGCTTCCTCAGGATGAACAAGTCATCAAAAACGATTCTGTAACCCCATCGTCATCGGTCGTTTTGGAGGAGAAATACGAACTTCGTCTGGACTCGGTTGCCAAGGCGGGCATCCGCAATGGCGCTTATCCGGGCTGCCAGATCGTGGCGATGAAAGATGGTCAGGTGGTCTACGACAAGTGTTTCGGTTACTTCACCTATGGTGGCGGACACAAGGTGCAGCCCGACGACTTATACGACATCGCGTCATGTACCAAAATTTTCGCTTCCACGTTGGCCATCATGAAACTGTATGACGACGGTCTCATCGATTTGAACAAGACCTTGGCCGATTTTTTTCCCTATCTGAAGGGCAAGCCCCACGGCAAACTGAAGCTCATCGACATCATGACGCACCAAGCCGGACTGAAGGCATGGGTGCCTTTCTATAAGGCTACGGTAGACGAGAACGGGCCGATGGAGGAGTTCTATAGCACAGAGATGGACGAAAGCCACAGCGTCAGGGTGGCCGAGAACCTGTATCTTGTCAACGACTATGCTGACCGTATCTTCGACTCTGTCGCCAAGACGCCACTGGGGAAGAAGAAATACCTCTACAGCGATATGGGCTTCTATTATATGCCTAAGATCGTGAAACAGCTGACCAACCAAAACATAGAAGACTACCTGAACGAAAAGTTTTACATCCCGATGAACCTGTCGCACATCTGCTATCAGCCATTGAATCACTTCACCCGCGACCAGATTGCCCCGACGGAGAACGATACCATCTTCCGAATGCAACTCGTTTGGGGCGACGTGCATGACCAAGCTGCCGCCATGATGGGAGGTATAGCAGGTCATGCAGGATTGTTCGCCAACGCCCGCGACCTGGCGGTGCTCATGCAGATGTTTCTTGACGAGGGTTCTTACCAAGGCGTGCAATACCTCAAGCCCGAGACGGTGCGTTATTTCACCAAGGCGCCGTTTGCGGCCAGCAACGACAACCGTCGCGGCATCGGCTTCGACAAACTGCCCATCAACAAGAAAGGTTCCAGCACGGCCTCCAAGTCGGGCTCAATGAAAGGCTATGGACACACGGGGTTCACGGGCACCTTCGTTTGGGCAGATCCCGAGAACAAGACCCTCATCGTCTTCCTGTCGAACCGCGCCTATCCCTACACCGACCCCAACAAGCTGGTGCGTCAGGGCATCCGTACTGCCTTGCATGACATCCTTTACGAAGCTTATCCAATACAAGAATAACTCAAAATACTTACAACTATGAAAAACGCATTAAAAATGGCGGCATTGATGCTGTGTGCCGCGGCTATGATGACAGCATGCAATTCTAACACTTCCGGCAAATCTGATGAGAACAAAATGGCCCAGTTCGTGCAAAAAGCCACTGAATTCAAGGCAACTTTGGACCCAAGCAACAAAGTCATCGCTGAAAGATTAGACACTGTTGTGCAGAAGGTGTTCTACCTTGATCCTAATCAGGATGCCTATGGCGTCAATCCCATCAACAACATTATGATGCATGATTATGCCACGGGCAATACCCAACCCACCCTGCCCGAAGAGGAGAAGCTAAGTGATTTTCTTTCATGGGGTGAGCTTTCTGAAGATGAGGAATTCCAAAGCTTTAACCATTGCTTTAATATGGACTACAGAAGCTCTGAGCTTATCGGTGACCGTTTGTTTATGATGATTCATACCGAATGCTCGTTCGAAATGGAAACATCGATGTTGTTCTACGTTAATGTCCTCGACAACACATTGCATTATGTTACGGATTGTGATGATGTCAAATATGACAAAGCAAAAGGAACGATTGACGTTCATAAGGAGTTGATGAAGGCAGCAGGTGAAGATTTGGCGCACGACTTCATCATCTCAGCATTGTCGACCGATCAGGAATATGCGGCTATGCGCACTGAGAATGAGGGGATTGAGAATCAGATGTACGAGAAGTGGAGAGAAGAAAACTTAGATGAATGACCTTCACCGTTTCATCTGCCCGACTCTGAGAGTCTTTCCATGAGTGAGTGATATAGCTCAGGTAGGCGCTTGGAGATAGCCACTGGGCGACCATTCTCAATAAAACAATGTGAACTATGTCCAATGCAGACCAACTTGCCGTTGGTCTGCATTGTGTATTCAAACTCAAACTTCATCTCGCTCATCCTGCTGATTTTCACCTCGATGTCGATGACATCCTTGAAGGTGGTGGGGCTTTTGTAGTCGCATTGGATGGAGACGACGGGCGAGAACACGTTGTCGGCCTCGATCTTCTCGAAGCCATAGCCCAGTTGGTCGAGCCAATCGACGCGGGCCTCTTCCATGAAACGGACATAATTGGAGTGATGCGTCACGCCCATGCGGTCGCATTCGTAATATTTCACTTCGTGCTGATACGTATGCATGTTCTGGAGATTTTGCGGCAAAGGTACGTTTTTTATCTTTCCCTTCGTTCAATAACTTCGTTCAGCTTATACCGGTCGCCCGTCGATTTGCCAATGGCATAGAAAGCTAGCGTCAAAGTGAGAACAAGTTTTTTCATTGCCCAAAAAGGTTGTTTTATAGGCCCGAATATACGCGCAAGACTACATTTTTTTATCTTTGCAGCCTAAATAATCCATTATGAAAAAAGTGAAGACAACAGCGTTGTTGCTCATCCTCGCCGCCATTATCCTTGCGGGCTGCAATTGCAACAACGAACCAACCAATGACAAGACAGACAACACGATAAAAAACGCTAAGGAGGTCATCATGACGCGTACCAGCATCCGCTCGTTCACGAACAGAGCCGTTTCCGCCGATACCGTCGAGATGCTGCTTCGTGCAGGCATGGCTGCACCCACAGCCGTAAACAAACAGCCTTGGCATTTCGTCGTCGTCGACGACCGCGCCACCTTGGACTCATTGGGGGGCAATGGGCGTCAAAGCCAGATGTGGAAGGAGTCGACTTTGGCTATCGCCGTTTGCGGCGACATGGACAAGGCTCTCGAATGTCCCGCTCAGGCTTTTTGGGTGCAGGACTGCTCTGCCGCCACCGAGAATATCCTTTTGGCTGCCCATGCCCTCGGCCTCGGCGCCGTGTGGACAGGCTGTTATCCTATGGAGGAACGCATGGCCAATGTAAGTCAGGTACTCAACCTGCCCGAGACCGTCATCCCGCTTTGCGTTATTGTGATGGGCTATCCCAACGAACAACCTGAGCCAAAAGACAAATGGAAACCCGAGAACATCTCCTACAACTTGTTCGGTAATGGGTGGCAACCGACAAACACGATTCGTAACTAACAATTCATCTGTATTTCAATGAAGAGATTTCCTTTTATTAAAGCGTTGTTTATCGCTGTTTTAACACTCTCAACTATTCTATGCGTTGCTCAACCTCCTGGAGGAAGACCGCCAGGTGGACGTCCACCAGGTGGCAGACCTCCTGGCGGCGGTGACCGACAATGGGAACAGAATGAGGGCAACGCGCCTACCGTCAGGCAGAAGAAGAGGGTGCGCGAAGGCGATACCTTTACCGTGGTTGGTGTGTTGCGCGACGCTAAGACGGGTGAATACATGCCTTACGTCAACCTGGCGGTGCTCGATTCTGTCAATAACGAGTTTGTGAAGGGTGGCATCAGCAATATGGACGGTGTATTCGAGATCAACGGAGTGCCTCAAGGCGCCTTTGTGCTGCGTGTGTCGGCCATTGGCTATGAGAGCCTCGCGATGCCGTTCAATGTGACCAACAACACCAATCTCGGCACCATACGCGTCAATCCCGGCGTGACTTCCATCGGCGAGGTCACCGTGGCTGCTGAGCGACCTCTGTATGCTATGGAGGGCGAGAAGTTGATCTACAACGTCAGTGAGGACCCGTCAATCCAGACGGGTACCACCGAGGACGCCTTGCAGAATGCACCCGGCGTGGAGGTCGACGTGGAAGGTAACATCACATTGCGTGGCGTATCGAGCGTCGAAATCTGGATCAACGACAAACCCTCGAAACTCACCGAGGAGAACTTGAAGACATACCTTCAAACCTTGCCCGCCAACGCCATCGCTCGCATCGAGACCATTACCAACCCATCTGCCAAATACGCTACTGACGCTGAGGCGGTCATCAACATTGTCACCTCGGCGCATATCAAGAGCAACCAGTTCATCAGCTTTGGCGTTAACGGCTCCAACCAGCCTTTTGTCTCGCCCTGGGTGAGCTATATGTGGAAGAAGGAGAAGCTGAGCGTCAACTTGTTCGCCTCAGGCCGTTATAGCGACCGTGATAACAGTACCGATAGCTGGTCGCAACAGCGGCGCGATGCTGCCGTCCCAAGCGAGTATGAGGTGACGTGGGCCGACACAGTCGCCCAGACCGACGACAACCGTTCTTATAGCGGTAACGTGTTTATGAACATCGACTACGAGATCGACTCAACGAGTGACATATCTTTCGACGCTGGCGGTTTCTATAACGCCAACAAAAACGACATGCACCGCATCGAGCGTCAGACCTATTACTATCTCGACTCCGTGCCCGCCTTCTCAACGCTTTTTGTCGACAACACCCGCGACAATAGCGACATGAGGTCGATCTTCGGCCATGTGGGTGCTGACTACACCAAGAAGTTCGACAATGAAGGTCATAACCTTCGCCTGGGCTTGAACACAAGACTCAATAATAACAGCTCGGATGAATGGTACAACAGAATGTATGACACCTATACGGATCTCGACGAGCACCGCTATATGCTCATGCACGCGAAAAGCTTCGGCGGCAGCCTTGACGCCCGTTACAACAGGCCCTACAGCAAGGACGGCGAGATGAGCTACGGTCTCCGCGTCGACCATCAGCGGAGCGACAACACCTATGATCGCTACAATGACACCATCGGTGTTTTGGTCGATACTTTACGCACCTACCGCTTCAAGGAGAATGAGACGACTGTCAATGCCGACGTCAACTGGACGCACCGTTGGGGCGGCTTCACCCTTACTACGGGCCTTGGCGTGGAGGCTGAAAACACCGACTATGCCTTCCTCAGCGACATGCCGTTTGCCGACGACAGCACCTACCTGCATTTCCATTTCCGTCCGTCTATCCACCTGACCTACCGCACAGAATCGATGCACAACTGGAAGCTCAACTACTCAATGCGCATGTCGCACCCGAGCGGTCAGCAGGTCAGCTCGTTCCGCCGTTATGGTGAGAACAGCTACTCTGTGGGTAATCCCAACGGCTTGAGGGACGGCCTCACTCATAACATGGAGGCGGGCTGGCAGAAGTTTTTCGAGCGTTTTGGCAATATAGGTATGGAGGCTTACGGACGATGGAGCACCAACGAGATCAGCTCGCTCACCGATGCCGAATACGACGACTATCTCGACCGTATCGTCAGCTATTCGATGCCTTACAACATGGGCACCTCATGGCGTTACGGTACTTCACTCAACATGACGTATCGTCCCAGCGGTTTCCTCAACGTGCGCCTTTATGCCAACCTCTACAACTATGGCTACCGCATGGAGTACGACCGCATCGACGCCATGGGCAACATCGAGCACAAACTGACCCAAAACGACAAATGGTCGTGGAGCGTTCGCGTCAACGCTTGGGCCAAGCTCTTTGATCGCTTGCAGGTGACGGCATCGGCCAACTACAACTCACCGACTATCGGTCTGATGAGTGAGCGTAAGGCGCGTTATTACCTTAACATGGGACTACGCAGCGACTTCTTCAACCGTCGCTTGTCGGTGTTCGTCAACGTTCAGGACATCTTCAATTGGGGTGCCAAGATCGGATCGGGTTCCACCAACACCAACCCGTATTTCATCAGCGACAGCACCCGAAAGATGCTCAACAGCCGTTACATCTCGGCAGGATTCACCCTCCGCTTCGGTAAACTCGAACTTGAGCGGCAAGCCAAGGAGGGAGAGAACGAGGCGGGCGACAGCCTGGAATGATCAGTTGTCCTCGAAATTCTTTGGGAAGCGGCTCCACATCTCGTAGTCGCTTCCCATTTTGTTTACGAAGGTCTGCCACATCTTCTCAGGCGGTGTATTGAGGTATTGCTCTGTGGTGATGTCGCCGACGAGCCATGAGTTGCGAACCAATTCGTCAACCAACTGACCGTCTTCCCAACCCGCGTAGCCAAGGTAGAAACGCACATTGTGCTCGTTGGCGATGCCGGTATGGATCAAGGTGGCCAAAGTCTCATGGTCGCCACCCCAATACAGTCCGTCGATGATAGGGAAGGCCTCGGGGATGAGGTCGCCTAAAGTGTGGATGAAGAAAAGCTGGTTGTCGGCAACGGGACCACCCAGGAAAACCGGAGCTTCAAAGTCGGGAAACTCGTCGACAGCCTGGCTGACTAAAACGTCCAACTTCTTGTTGATTATGATGCCGAAGCTCCCTTCAGTCACTTGATGGTCAATAAGCAAAACAACGGATCTCCCAAAGTGGAAATCGTTCATTAAAGGCTCGGAAATCAAGATTTTACCCTGATTCGGCTCATACGAATTGCTCCTTATGACAAACTTTTCTCCTAAATCCATAGTGCAAAAGTAGCTTTTTTGGATGATATTCAATGCGGTTTTCGTATTTTTGTGCCATAAAAACACATTGTCTTGAAACGAAACGACCATCAATCCAAGTTTGACGCCTTGCGCCGCGAGTTCTCCACCTTTACCTTTGAAAAGCAAACGGTGAAGCGTGAGAACGGAGCTTTGCACCTGTTTTTTGACTTCAATCTCGACGACCGTTATTATTTTCGCCCGACATTGGAAATTCCTGCGAGACCCTTCTTCGACTGGGACGGCATTACTGAGGAACAGCTGCAGGTTCTGGCATTTCAAATCGGCATGACTGAACTGGTGAGTTATTGGAAGATTGCTTGCCCGAAACGGGTCGTGGTGAAGCCTTTTGCACTTACGGAAAGCCAGAAGAGGTTTTGGAAGAAGTTGTATTACAATGGGTTGGGTGAGTTTTTGTATTTGAATGGCATTACGGTCTCGGAAGAAGAGTTGATGGAGATTGAATCCTCGCCGCTGCCCATGTCATTCCCGTGGAGAACGTGCGGGGGCATGGAATCTATGGGCAGCGTCAAATTTGAAGAACGCGTCCTCGTCCCCGTCGGCGGCGGCAAAGACTCAGTGGTCACGCTGGAATGTCTGCGTCATGAGATGCCCGTCATCCCGATGATTGTCAACCCACGCGGGGCGACGCTGAATTGTGTGAAGACAGCGGGTTACAAAGAAGATGAATTTATTGTCATCAACCGCACCCTTGACCCGACGATGCTGCGGCTCAATGCAGAAGGTTATTTGAATGGGCATACGCCATTCTCCGCTTTGCTCGCCTTCATTAGCATCCTAGTGGCTTTCGGAAGCCGATCGAAGTATATTGCCTTGTCGAACGAAAACAGCGCCAACGAATCGACGGTGCCTGGAACGAACATCAACCACCAATACAGCAAATCCATTGAGTTTGAGAGCGACTTCAAAAACTATGTGGCTGAGAATCTGAACGACGAGGTGCAGTATTTCAGCTTCTTGCGTCCGTTGAGCGAATTACAGATTGCCAAGCTGTTCTCGCAATGCGAGGCCTATCATCCCGTGTTTCGAAGCTGCAACGTCGGCAGCAAGACCGACTCGTGGTGCGGTCATTGCCCGAAATGTCTCTTCACATGGATCATCCTTTCGCCCTTCCTCTCAAGAGAGAAACTGACGGCCATCTTTGGCAAGGACCTCATGGCGGATGAAAGCCTGCGTCCCATTCTTGAGGAGTTGGACGGCACAGCACCCGTCAAGCCTTTCGAGTGTATTGGCACCGTGGAAGAAGTGAGAGCATGCATGGAAGCTGTTGATGGTAGACGGGACAAAGTGAAAGAGATCCTTGAGCGTTTCAATACACAGCATTTTCTGCCACTACAATTTGAACAAATACTGAAAAACCGACTCCATGTTTGACCTCATCTTGAATCGATTACGCGGCAAGCGCATCCTTGTCCTTGGCTTTGGGCGCGAGGGCAAGTCAACCCTTCAGTTTTTGCAGAAATACCTGCCCGATGCCACCGTCGCCGTGGCCGACAAAAACGAGATGGAGGGCGTGAGTTACTTCGGTGACAAGTATCTTGAGGCCATGTATCATTATGACATCGTCGTCAAGACGCCTGGCATATCCTTGAAGGACTTCGATACAAGAGACGTGGAGATTACCTCTCAGACCGACTTGTTCCTCAGCCAGTTTCATGCTCAGACCATCGGGATAACCGGTACAAAAGGCAAGAGCACGACCACGAGCTTGATCTATCATTTGCTCAAGTCGTCAGGTCGCGATGCCATTCTTACGGGCAATATCGGCATTCCGTGTTTCGATGTGATGGAGGACATCAAGCCGGAGAGTATCGTGGTGTATGAGCTCTCGGCGCATCAGCTAGAATACGTCCATAACAGCCCTCGCGTGGGCGTGTTGCTCAACGTGTTTGAGGAGCATCTCGACCATTTCGGCGCGATGGAGCGTTATGCGGAGGCCAAGTTCAACATCATGCGCTATATGGGCGAAGACGACACCGCTGTTATCCATGAGACTTTGATTGAGGATGCATGGCGGCTGTTTGTGAACAACATCGTTTTTTCCTTGTTTGACACCAGTGAACTATTCGATCGTACCGCCTTGCCTTTGATAGGCGAGCATAATCTGCTCAATGTCAAGGCTGCCTTGCTGGCATGTTATGCCTATGGTGTGGATATCCGTGAGCTGATACCTTATCTGTATACCTTCAAGCCTTTGGAACACCGGCTGGAACCTGTGGGCACTTTTGACGGCGTCACCTTTGTCAACGACAGCATCTCTACCATACCGCAGGCCACCGTCTCGGCTTGTGAAGCCTTGGGACATGTTGATTTTTTGCTGCTCGGCGGCTTTGACCGTGGCATCGACTATCAGCCATTGGCCGACTATTTGAAAGATCATCCTGTGTCCTATCTGCTTTTCACAGGCAAGGCAGGGGAGAGGATGATGCAATTAATAACCGAGGTCCCTGAGCCTGCGGCCCCTGAGGCCGATCGAAGGGTCGAAGGGCCGACATTGTTCTATTATTCTTCCATGGAAGAAGCCTTCGCATGCATTTCAGCCCATGCCAAGCCAGATGACGTGTGCCTGTTGTCGCCCGCTGCTTCCAGCTATGACCAATACAAGAACTTTGAGGAGCGTGGCCGAAAATTCAAGACCTTGGCCCAGACCTTCAAACGGAAATAAAAAAAGCCGAGTCTGAAACTCGGCTTTTTCATTCATTGTAAAGGGTTAACCCTTCTTCACTTTCTTTCCTTTGCCAGAGTTCCCAGAATTGCTGTTGCCCGAATCGTTAGTGTCACCATTCTGCGAAGGCTTGACGGTCTTGGGCTTCGTGGTGGTTCCCGAAGGCTTGGTGCCGCTGCTATTGCCGTTGGGGTTGGTCATCTTGTATCCAGCAGCTTCTGCCATATCCTTGATGCGTGCTGCACGTTTCTCCGTATAGGGGTGGGTCGAAAGCAGCTCTGCGATTCTGCTTTTTTGACTACTGTCGCCATTTAGTTGAATCAACACATTCAAGGCATGATACATGGCATATGGATCCACGCCGTTGGCAATGCAGAACTGGAAGGCTTTCTCGTCGGCTTCATATTCTTGCTTGCGTGAGTAAGCGTTGCTGGCCAGCTCCTGTCCGATGTCGCCAAGTATACCCGTGGAAAGCGCTCCGGCCGTGGTGTTGACCGCGGCGATGCCGTAACGAGCGGCCACGATGAGATAGGCAGTGCGGTAAGCGTCACGGACATCTTTATTAATAAGATGGCCTAATTCATGGCCCACGACGGCAAACACCTCGTCATCGGTCATGACGTCCATCAAACCGCTGTAGATACGGATGCTACCATCACCGCTAGCAAAGGCATTCACGGTGTTGGATTGGTAGACCTTGTAGTTAAGGTTCAACTCGCTGATGTTGTGAAATTTGGACATGATGCGCTCCAAACGCTGCGTGTAGCTGTTGTCGGCAGGCAAGATGGTGTTCTGCCCGTCGGTCTCTACCATGTACTGGCTGCACAACTCTTTGATTTGTGCGTCGCTGATGGTCAAGGCTTGCACTGCGGCAGACCCAGCGTTGAGAGCGGCATTAGAGTCCACTACTTTTAATGAAGAGCAACTTGCCAGCATCATCACTGCCAATGCTCCGATTAGTGCTAATTTCTTCATATTGAATAAGTTTTGTGTTTGACATCGGTTTAACACTGCAAAAATAATGCATAATGGCGAAAAATATTTCAAAAAAAAGCAATTTTTTCTTGCATGTTCCAAAATTAATGTATTTTTGCAACATCAAAATAATATCAAAATAATATCACAAATGGAAAAGAAAGAATTTGAATTTAAGGGATTTGCGATGAATGGATTCGTCGCGTTGTTTATCGAATTGGTCATTATTGCTTTGAGCATTTGGGGCATTGTGGCATTTGCTATGGGCGTTTTTGTAACGCCTTTCCTCTCTGTCTTTGGTTTCTTGTTGGCTTGCATTTGGCCCATCGGTTTCCGAAAGTTGGAACCTAACGAAGCGATGGTGATGATCTTCTTCGGTAAGTACAAGGGTACTTTCACCAAGACGGGCTTCCACTGGGTCAATCCCTTCATGACATCCAAGAAGGTGTCGTTGCGCGCCCGCAACCTCAACCCCGACAACATCAAGGTGAACGATAAGACAGGTAACCCCATCATGATTGGCCAAATCCTGGTTTGGAAACTGAAGGATACTTACAAGGCCATGTTTGAGATTGACTCGCAGACCATGGCGGGCGGCTCGGCTGGCAATACAGCTACTGTGTCGGTAGGCAACCGCATGAGGGCTTTCGAGAGCTTTATCAAGGTGCAGAGTGATGCCGCCTTGCGTGAGGTGGCAGGCATGTACGCCTACGACGAGAACGAAGCCGAAGCCGACGAGCTGACACTTCGCGCCGGTGGCAGCGAGATTAACGAGGTGTTGCTGACCAAGCTGAACGAGCGTCTGGCCATGTCGGGTCTCGAAGTGCTTGAGGCCCGCATCAACTATCTGGCTTATTCGCCTGAGATCGCTGCAGTCATGTTGCGTCGTCAGCAGGCGGCCGCCATCATCTCGGCTCGTGAGAAGATTGTGGAAGGTGCCGTGTCGATGGTCAAGATGGCCTTGGATAAGCTGAAAGACGAAGACGTGGTAGAACTCGACGAGGAACGCAAAGCCGCCATGGTGAGCAACCTGATGGTGGTGCTCTGCGCTGACGAGTCGGCACAGCCTGTCGTTAATACTGGTAGCCTATACTAAACTGAAAATGACTAAACCTGACCATAAACCGTCATGGCGGACAAGGATCCGCCATCTCCTGAGCACGGAGATGATACCTTATTGCGAAGGAGATTCCGGATTAAGTCCGGAATGACAGGAAGGGGGATGATAAATACAATACAATGGAAATCATCGATTATATTAATTTGGGATTAGGCTTGCTGCTTATCGTGGTAGGCTTGCTGTGCTACCGTTATCCGAATCTGATTAATCCATACGGGGGCATGTCGCGTGAGCGAAAAGCCTTGGTCGACATCGAAGGTCTGAAAAGGGTGGTGGCCATCGCCTTTTGCGCAACGGGTTTCCTATTGATCGTCACAGCCGCGCTCTCCATGACCAAGGTCATTGGTGAGATGACGAGCGTGTATGTGATGATTGCCCTGGTGACGGCCATGATGGTGCCCCTGTTTATCGCCATGTGGAAATACAACGGCTTTGGTCGCGATAAAGAAAACCGCCTTTCCTATGATGCCAAACAGAGGGAAAAGAAGAAAAACAAGATCACGATCTGGGCTGTGGTTATCATTACCTTGTTATCTTTGGCATTGATACCGATTCTCTTCCTTTGGGGCAACAAAGGTCCCAAGTATGAGATCTCAAGCGAAAGCATCAAAGTAAAGGGTGGGGGATATCACGCGACGATTCCCGTTGCCGACATCACCTCTGACAGCGTTTGGGAACACTGGCCGGGCATCGCCTTGCGCACCAACGGCATGTCAACCAATAAAGCCAACATGGGGCATTTCCGCTTGAAGAACGGCGAGAACTGCATGATGTTCATTCATGAAGACGGTGGTCCCTTGCTGGAACTGCGCACCGCTGATGGCGGATTGTATTATCTGAATTGTGCTAAGGAGGAAGAAACGCTTGAGATGATAGAACAAGCGAAAAAAGTAATCAAACCATGAAAAAAGCAATAAAATACGCCATAGCCGTCTGCCTCTTCAGTTGGGCGATGTTTGCCGTGGCCCATTGGGGCTTCGGCATAGGCGCTGACACCCCAACGGGGCTTATGGTCTTCTCCGCGGTGTATATGTTTTTCCCGCTCATCACGGCTTTGGTGTTGCAAGCCATCGGCAAGGAGAAATTCAACCACACGGGCTTGGTCAACTTCAAGGTATCGTGGGTCTGGGTGGTGGCCTGGCTGCTGC
>JAEEGL016997873.1_pt1 | contig 22097 bp, 16 predicted proteins | sample 9134231 | NCBI WGS metagenome assembly JAEEGL01 (sample SAMN16246548, study PRJNA631951) | gut metagenome | biome: gut microbiome; feature: rumen; material: fiber-attached | host: Bos | place: Iran: Karaj | collected 2018-10 | reverse complement strand
TCAGTTCGTTATCACAAGAAGGAACAGCGGAGGCCCCGCCGGAAGGATCAAGGTGTTTCTGGTGGGCGAAGAGCTCGGATACTGAGGGGAGATCTCAGGTAACGGATACAGTCATTTCATCGGGCAGGGAGCATCGTTCCCTGCCCGGTCCGGGAATGATCATCATATATTGGAGGAATAAAAAATGATTGCAAAGATCGTGCTTCTGATCCTGTTTTTCGCGGTTATGATCACTATAGGGGTCATGACCAGAAAGAAGACAAAGGATGTGGAGGGCTTCGTCCTGGGAGGCAGGACGGCGGGCCCCTGGCTCACAGCCTTTGGCTACGGAACTTCCTATTTTTCGGCGGTGGTGTTCGTGGGCTACGCCGGACAGTTTGGCTATAAATACGGAATGTCGGCCACCTGGGTGGGCATAGGAAACGCCGTTCTGGGTTCCCTTCTGGCCTGGATGGTCCTGGGGCGCAGGACCAGGGTCATGACAAAGCACATGGATTCCAGGACCATGCCGGATTTCTTCGGCAAGAGGTTTGATTCCAACGCTCTGAAGGTGACCGCCGCCCTTATTTCCTTCCTTTTCCTGATACCCTACACCTCATCGGTGTATAACGGGCTTTCCAGGCTATTCGGCATGGCATTCGATGTGCCCTACAAGGTCTGCGTGGTGGTGATGGCCGCCCTTACCTGCGTGTATGTGATACTCGGCGGATATATGGCCACGGTGGTGAACGATTTCGTACAGGGCATCATCATGCTGTTCGGTATAAGCACTGTGGTGCTGGCGGTCCTCAACAGCAACGGAGGATTTTTGAATGCGCTTACCACTCTTTCCCAATACGAGAGCGATCTTCCCGTGACTCAGGGAATGCAGGGGGCTTTCATTTCCTTCTTCGGACCCGATCCCCTTAATCTCCTGGGGGTCGTGGTGCTGACTTCCCTCGGCACCTGGGGGCTTCCGCAGATGGTTGGGAAGTTTTACGCCATCAAGGACGAGCGTTCCATAAAGGCGGGCACGGTGATATCCACGTTTTTCGCCGTGGTGGTGGCAGGAGGATGCTATTTCCTCGGCGGCTTTGCCAGGCTCTACAGTTCAAATCCCGCTATCTACAAAGAGGACGGCAGCGTGATCTACGACGCCATAGTGCCTGAGATGCTGGCTACCCTCCCTGACGTTCTGATCGGTATCGTGATAGTCCTTGTGCTGTCTGCCTCCATGTCCACTCTTTCATCGCTGGTGCTCACCTCCAGCTCCTCCGTGACGCTGGATCTGATCTCTCATGTAAAGAAGGATCTGGAGGAGAAGAGCCAGCTTCTCATAATGAGAGTGCTGCTGGTGGTGTTCATCATCCTTTCGGTGGTGATCGCCCTCAATCCCCCCACCTTCATCGCCCAGCTCATGGGTTATTCCTGGGGAGCACTCGCAGGTTCCTTCCTCGCCCCCTTCCTTTACGGACTGTACTGGAAGAAGACCACTCCCGCCGCGGTATGGGCCTGCTTCATTTCCGGGGTGGGCATAACGGTATCCAATATGCTGCTCCACTACATCAAATCCCCCATAAACGCCGGGGCTTTCACCATGCTGGCGGGACTGGTGCTGATCCCCGTGGTGAGCCTTATCACCCCCAAAATGGATGATGCAAAGGTGGATCAGTGCTTTGCCGGCTACAGCGACAAGGTAGTTGTGGAGAGACGTTACAGCCTCGAGGAAAATGAGGACGAGGCGGAAGAGTCCAGATAAACCTTATCCGGGAGATATAAATGTTCAGGCTTTTTGATAAAGTCGAAAATGATGAAGTCTACGTCATAGCGGAAATGAGCGCAAACCACGGCGGGTCTTTGGACAATGCGCTGAAGCTGGTGAGAGAGGCCGCTCTTGCCGGAGCTGACTGCGTAAAGACCCAGACCTACACCGCCGATACCCTGACCCTTGACTGTGACGGCGATCATTTCAGGCTCAAAGGCGGATTGTGGGACGGGAAGAGACTTTACGATCTCTATTCCGCAGCCCTCACTCCCTGGGAGTGGCAGAGCGAGATACGATCGGAGTGTGAGAGGCAGGGGATCGATTTCTTTTCTTCCCCTTTCGACCGGACTGCGGTGGACTTTCTCGAGGGTATCGGCTGCGAGGCTTATAAGATAGCGAGCTTTGAACTGGTGGATATCCCTCTGATACGCTGCGCCGCCTCCACCGGGAAACCGGTGATAATGAGCACGGGCATGGCTACGGAGGAAGAGATCGGGAAAGCGGTGCAGACCTGTATCGACGCGGGGAATCACAGGATCGCCATTTTGAAGTGCCTGAGCGAATACCCGGCGGATCCTTCAGCCATGAATCTCAGGACTATTCCCCACATGATGGACACATTTCATATCCCTGTGGGGCTCAGCGACCACAGCCCGGGTTCCGTTTCGGACGTGGCTGCGGTGGCTCTCGGAGCGAGAGTCATAGAAAAGCATCTCATGCTCCCGGGAGTTGAAAGCGCGGATTCCGCTTTTTCCATGAGCCCTGAGGAGTTTTCACGCATGGTATCTGACGTGAGGACGGCGGTAAAGGCTCTGGGCAGGGTCAGTTACGGCTGCTCCGGAAAGGAGACCACCGAGCTCAGGAGGAGCCTCTTCGCTTCACGGGATATCAAAAAGGGAGAGCTTTTCACGGAAGAGAACGTGAAGAGCGTCCGCCCTTCCTGCGGACTTCCCCCCGAATGCATGGATCAGCTAATAAATAAGGCGGCGCGCCGGGATATTCCTTTTGGCGCGCCGCTGGAGAAAGGGGATCTTGAAGGCTTGTAAGTTTGTTCTTATTTGATGCCGGCGTTCGTGGCCTTGGAGGTGTCTGTCTCGTCCCTGTTTCCGAGTTCTCTTTCCTGGGATTTAAGTCTGTCTATATCGTGCATGAGGGTCTGATAGGTCCTGTATGCCGATTCGAAGTGCGTCATGGCGGCTTCCCTGTCGTTTGACTGATTGGCGTTGAAGCAGTCGCAGGCATATCTGTGAAGCTCCTCATGGGTCTTCTTGACGTTTTTGAAAGCCTCGGAAGAGGTGATTGCCGGATCGGTCTGTGCGGCAAGCCATTTCCCGAGCTTGCAGCCGTTGGGGTTGTTCAGCTGGTCTATCCTCAGGGTTTCAAAACCCACGATCATATTGTACAGACGCCAGGTGAAGATCAGGTGGTCCACCTTGAATATGTTCAGCCAGTCCTGAACCGGGAGCTTTGACCTGAGCCTGGCCATATCGCCCCTTGTGCCGTCCACATTCCTGGATATCTTGTAGAGGAATTTTCCGGTTTCCAGACACTCGTCGTAAAGGTTATTGTAGGACTGCGCCATGGTGGTGCCTATCCCGATGAAATCCTTCGTGAGTTCCGACTGGTGATTGATCTCCTGATAGATGTTCCCTATGTCCGTCCCTATGCCTTCGATCTGCTCATCCATTGCCATGAGACTGTCCACGGATTTTTTCAGGCTCTCATTTCCGGTGTTCATCTGGGCGGCTGTGGATTCCACGGCCTGAGTCAGGGCGGTGATCCCGTTGTTCAGGTTGGCCACATAGCCCACCACGTCGTCCGCGAAGGAGGTGGTCTGGTTTGAAAGCTGGCCCATCTGCTGGGCGACTACGGCAAAGCCTCTGCCGGATTCCCCCGCCCTTGCGGCCTCGATCGAGGCGTTCAGAGCCAGAAGGCTTGAGTTGTCGGCGAGATCCTTGATGGAATCTATGATGGAATTAATCTGGTCCAACTGTGTCCTGAAGCTCTCAACCTGCTGCCCGACCTCGGTCATCCGGTCTGACAGCATGTTCATTATATCGATGGATTTGTTCATATCGCTGGTGCAGGTTCTGGCGGTCCCGTTCATCTCCTGGGCTTCCTTCTGGATGTCCTGCACGGAGGACTGGACTGCGGAAATGGAATCCTTGAGCTCGTTTCCGGAATCTTCAATGGTCTGGACCGTCTTGTTCTGCTCTATCACTTCCTCCAGCATGGTCCTGACCTTCGAACTGTCTCCGATAGTGGCCATGGACTCGTTCAGGCGCATGGCAATGAGGTTATTCGCCAGCAGCCCGGAGTCAAGGACCCTGTTGAGCGCCCGGGCCGTTTCGGGATGTGAAAATTCCTTTTCGTCTGCGGACTGAAGCTCACCTTTGGAAATGCGTTCCATGACCGAAACAAGTTTTGACAGATCCTCCTGATAGGAAAGATCCTGCTTGAATCCAAACATATGATACCCCCCAATGATCAAAAGACAATATAACCTTTAGCATTCTAACACAATACCCTGCTTTCTGTAAATATTAAATTTTGTACTTGACCCCGGCGTGATATCTTTCGTATAAAGGGATATGAACAGCAAATATCACGATCATCATTTATCTTAAGGAGGAATGGAAAATGGCTGACAGGGAGATAAAGGACATTGTTGAAAACGGAAAGCAGCTTCTGGATGACGAGATCCTCGAGAACGTCTCCGGCGGGATCAATGTCAGACTCGATGGATCTGACAACGCTCATGTGGGAAATACCCTCGGAAAAAAGGTCATCAGAAGGGGCAGCAATATCAACGTCAAGGATTGATCCGGACAGGATTATTTATTTTACAAGAACCCTGTTTTAGTTTATAATCTCTTTTGGCTTTTGCCCTGCATGAGGAAATGCCTGTATGCGGGGCTGTATCGGAACCGGTATTCGTTAGGAGGGAAAGATGCCCAAGAGAGAGGATATACACAAGGTTCTTATCATAGGCTCCGGCCCCATTGTGATCGGGCAGGCCTGTGAGTTTGATTATTCCGGCACTCAGGCCTGCAAAGCGCTGAAAAGCCTCGGGTACGAGATCGTGCTGGTGAATTCAAATCCGGCCACCATCATGACTGATCCGGAAACTGCCGATCACACTTATATCGAGCCTCTCAACAAAGAAAGGCTTGAACAGATCATCGAAAAAGAACGCCCCGACGCGTTGCTGCCGAATCTCGGCGGCCAGTCGGGGCTTAATCTGTGCGCCGAATTATACAAGGCCGGGATCCTGGACAAATACAAGGTGGAAGTCATCGGAGTCAGGGCCGACGCCATTGAGCGGGGCGAGGACCGGGTGGAGTTCAAGGAGACCATGAATTCTCTCGGCATAGAGATGGCCAGGAGCGCCGTGGCTTACACGGTGGAGGAAGCCCTTGCCATAGCCGATGATCTGGGCTATCCGGTGGTCCTCCGTCCTGCCTATACCATGGGCGGCACCGGAGGCGGATTCGTATACAACCGCGAAGAACTGAAGGTCATCTGCGAGAGAGGGCTGAAGGCTTCCCTGATACATCAGGTGCTGGTGGAAGAGTCCATCCTGGGCTGGGAGGAGCTCGAGCTTGAGGTGGTGAGGGATTCCCTGAACAACATGATCACGGTGTGCTTCATAGAAAATGTGGACCCCGTGGGAGTGCACACGGGAGATTCCTTCTGCACGGCCCCCATGCTCACCATTTCCGAAGATCTTCAGAAAAAGATGCAGGAGCAGGCCTACAGGATAGTGGAGCACATAGGCGTCATAGGAGGCACCAATGTACAGTTCGCCCATGACCCCGTGAGCGACAGGCTCGTGGTGATAGAGATCAATCCCCGGACATCCAGATCTTCCGCCCTTGCGTCGAAGGCCACCGGTTTCCCCATCGCCCTTGTATCCGCAAAGCTGGCGGCGGGACTCACCCTGCCGGAGCTTCCCTGCGGGAAATACGGAACCCTGGATAAATACAAGCCCGACGGGGACTATGTGGTGGTGAAGTTCGCCAGATGGGCCTTTGAAAAGTTCCATGGCGTTAAGGATGTGCTGGGGACCCAGATGAGAGCCGTGGGCGAGGTCATGAGCATCGGAAAGACCTATAAGGAGGCTTTCCAGAAGGCTGTCCGCTCTCTCGAAAAGGGCCGCTACGGCCTGGGGCATGTCAGGAATTACGATTCGCTCACGAAACAGGAGCTTCTGAGGCTGTTGGTCAGTTCCAGCTCGGAACGCCACTTCATCATGTACACCGCGTTCATGAAGGGCGCCACCATAGACGAGATTTTCGAGATCACAAAGGTCAAGAGGTATTTCCTTGAGCAGATGCTGGAGATCGTGTCCGAAGAAAAGGCGCTCACGGATAAATACAAGGGTCGCGTCCCGGACAGAGATGACCTGAAAAAGGCCAAGGAAGACGGATTTTCGGACCGGTATCTCTCCATGATCCTTGGGGTGCCCGAAGATGATATCCGGCACGCCAGGGAAGGATATTCCATAAACGAAAACTGGGATGCGGTCCATGTGAGCGGAACGGAGGACAGTTCTTATTACTATTCTTCCTATCAGACCGAGGACAACGACAGGGTGTCCGAAGACAGGCCGAAGATCATGATCCTGGGCGGCGGCCCGAACCGCATAGGCCAGGGCATCGAGTTCGACTACTGCTGCGTCCATGCCGCCAAATCCCTGAAACAGCTGGGCTTCGAGACCATAATCGTAAACTGCAATCCGGAGACGGTGTCCACGGATTACGACACCTCTGACAAACTCTATTTTGAACCCCTGACTCTCGAGGATGTGCTGAGCATCTACAGGAAGGAAAAGCCTGCGGGAGTCATTGCCCAGTTCGGGGGGCAGACTCCCCTGAATCTGGCGTCGGCCCTGGAAAAGGAAGGAGTGAACATCCTGGGCACTACCCCGGAGGTCATCGATCTGGCGGAGGACAGGGACCGGTTCAGACAGATGATGGACAAGCTGGGCATACCCATGCCTGAATCTTCCATGGCCACTACGGTTGAGGAAGCGAAGAAGGCGGCCGCTGAGATCGGTTATCCCGTGATGGTGAGGCCCTCTTACGTTCTCGGGGGCAGAGGCATGGAAGTGGTGTATGACGACGAGCAGATGGACGAGTACATGAGAGCCGCCGAGGGCGTCACTCCCGACCGTCCTATCCTGATAGACAGATTCCTGCATAAGGCGCTGGAATGCGAGGCGGACGCCATTGCCGACGGCACCCACGCCTATGTTCCCGCGGTCATGGAACACATAGAGCTTGCGGGAGTGCATTCGGGAGATTCCGCCTGCATGATCCCCTCCAAGCACATATCTCCGGATAACCTCCGGACCATAAAGGAATATACCAGAAAGATCGCGGAAGAAATGCATGTGGTAGGTCTTATGAACATGCAGTACGCCATAGAGGACGGGAAGGTGTTTGTGCTGGAGGCCAATCCCAGAGCTTCCCGGACGGTGCCCCTGGTATCCAAGGTATGCGGCTTCAGGATGGTGCCGGTCGCCACGGAGGTCATCACTTCTTCCCTCACCGGGAAGGCTTCCCCGGTTCCGGATCTGAAGGAGAGGAATATACCCTACGTCGGAGTCAAGGAAGCGGTGTTCCCCTTCAACATGTTCCCGGAGGTGGATCCTCTTCTGGGACCCGAGATGAGGTCCACGGGTGAGGTCCTGGGGATGGCCGAAAGCCTCGGCGAAGCCTTTTTTAAGGCCGAGGAAGGGGCCAATTCAAGGCTCCCCCTTGGAGGCGCGGTCCTTATTTCCGTAAACGACAAGGACAAGCCCGATATCTGCGCCATAGCAAAGAGCTTCCATGACGACGGTTTCAATCTCATGGCCACGGGCGGCACCTATGAACTCATAAAGAAAAACGGGATTCCCGTGAGACGGGTGCTCAAGTCCTACGAGGGACGTCCCGATATCACGGATTTCATGACCAACGGTGAGATCCAGCTCATAATCAACACCCCCGCCGGAAAGGAAGCCATCCATGATGACAGTTATCTGAGAAAGGCTGCCATCAGATCCGGCATACCTTATGTGACCACCATAACCGCTGCCCGGGCGGCCTGTGAAGGAATACATGAGATACTGTCCAGCGGTGCCGGACAGATCCGTTCCCTTCAGGAATGGCACGGGCTGATAAACTGAGAGACAGAGGCTGCGTAAAAGATGCGTGCGTTGATCATCGGAGCGGCGGGTTTTGTGGGCCCTTATCTCGCAAAGGAGATACAGGACACGCTTAAGTGCAGCGTCCTGGCCACGGTCCTGCCCGGAGAAAAACCGGAGATAGAGGGTGCGGAGATAAGGCCCCTGGATATTCTGGATGAACAGGCGCTGTACAGGCTGCTGTATGAGGAGCGTCCGGAATACATTTTCCATCTGGCGGCCCAGAGCTCCGTCGCTCTTTCGTGGAAAAAGCCCGGCCTTACAATGGACATCAATGTCAAGGGCGCCCTGAACCTGATGGACGCCGTCAGATCCCTGGGGCTTAAGACCACGCTCCTCATGGTCGGTTCCGGAGAGGAATACGGACGGATCGATCCGGAACACGTTCCCATAAAAGAGACCGAGCTGTTAAAGCCCGGAAATATCTATGCCGCGTCAAAGATGTGCCAGGGCATGATGGGCGCTGTTTACGCCGGGAGCTACGGCATGAGGGTGATCATGACCAGGTCCTTCAATCATTTCGGCCCCGGGCAGTCCGACACCTTCGTGCTATCCGACTTCTGCAAGCAGGCGGTCATGATGGAAAAGGGCCAGTCCCCCTGCGTTTTCAGGACCGGAAACCTGGGCTCAAAAAGGGACTTTACGGATGTGAGGGACGTGGTGCGGGCTTACCTTCGCCTCGCCATGTTCGGAAGGGCGGGGGAAACCTACAATGTAGGAAGCCAGAACGCCAGAAAGATAAGCGATCTCCTTAACATGATCATTGAGATAAGCGGCGTGGACGCCGTGGTGGAGACCGATCCCGCCAGAGTCCGCCCCATAGACGTGCCGGTGATCGAAGCCGATATAACGAAGATCAGGACCGAGACCGGGTGGCAGCCCGTGATACCTACGGAACAGACCATAAGCGACACTCTGGACTGGTGGAGGGAAAAACTGTGAAAAACGCTTTGATCATAGGCTTCACCGGCCTCTTTGGAAGATATATGGCTCCATGTCTGAGGGACAGGGGCTTCAGCCTCACCGTGACCACCACGGATCCCTCCCACTCGGGAGACAACGCCTCGCTGTATCAGGACGCCCGGGCTGCGGGAAACGAGATCCTCAGGCTGGATGTCACCGACAGGGAAAATGTGGAGAATGTCATCTCGAAGGTAAAGCCCGGCGTCATCTTCGACTTTGCGGTCCAGAACTCCGTGTCCAGGGCCTGGAGGGAGCCGGGGGTGACCGTGGATACCAACGTGACGGGGGCCATTAACGTGCTTGACGCCGCCCGGAAAATGGATGAGATGCCTGTGGTGGTCTTTGCCGGATCGGGTGAGGAGTACGGTCCTCATTCCTTTGACGCCTATCCCCTCAGGGAGGATGTCCAGCCGCGGCCCGATAACGTATTTGCCGCATCCATGGCCTGCGCCTCCCAGATGTGCAGGATCTACGCCGATGCTTACCGGATGAAGGTCATGGTGGCCAGAACCTTTAACGAGGCGGGCCCCGGCCAGTCGGGGAGGTTTGTCATCTCCGATTTCTGCAGGCAGTTCGCCAAAGCGGAAAAGGCAGGACTTAAGGAATTCCCCATTTACGTCGGAAATATAAATGTTGAGCGCGACTTTACCGATGTCAGGGACATAGTGAAGGCTCTTTGTCTCATTTCCGAAAAGGGAAGGGCGGGCGAGATCTATAACGTGGGGCGTGGCCATGCGGTTCCCATAAGGAGGATCATAGAGATCCTCACCGGCATTACCGGCATCACCCCGGAGATCCACGCAGACGCCCTCAGGTTCAGGCCTCAGGATGCGCCCAAATACGAGGCTGACACGGACAAGCTGTTCTCGGATACGGGGTGGAAACCCGGGATCCCTCTTGAGACCACGGTATCCGACATCTATGAATACTGGAAATGCGCTGACCGGTGAGAGCCCCGGTCACTGAAGAAAAAGGGTTCCTGTCCTGCTCTCCGTGAGAAAGGATATCAGGAGATCTCGTCCAGATAGTCCATATAAGCTCCGCAGACTTTATAGGAGTCCCCGTACTCCCTCACGCGGCCGTGGTCCAGCCAGAGCGCTTCCGCGCACATCTCCTCCACGGTCTGGGGATCCTGCCCCACGTAGAGCAGGGTGGTTCCTCCCGACAGGAGCTCTTCCATACGTTTCCTGCATTTCTGCTGAAAGGCCATGTCTCCCACCGACAGGATCTCGTCGCAGATGAGCACATCCGCCTTGATCTCTGTTGCGATGGCGAATCCGAGCCTTGCGTACATACCGCTGGAATAATTCTTCACCGGAACGTCCACAAACTCCCAAAGCTCGGCGAAATCGATGATCTCGTCGAAGCGTTCGTTCATGAAAGCCCTGTCATGTCCGAGGACTGCGCCGTTCAGGTACACGTTCTCCTTTGCGGTGAGCTCCGGATCAAAGCCCGCTCCAAGTTCGATCAGGGGTGCTATGCTGCCCGTCACCGTCACCGTCCCCTTTGTGGGGAACATCACTCCGGCTATGCACTTCAGCAGGGTTGACTTTCCGGAACCGTTCCTGCCGATGATCCCCAGGGATCCGCCCTTTTTCAGAGAGAAGCTCACGTCCCTCAGGGCGTAGAACTCGGTGTAGTGGAGCTGCCGTTTTATCTTCTTGATCACATACTCCTTCAAAGCCTCCGTCCGTTCCTGGGCGAGGTTGAACTTCATGCTTATGTGATCCGCGATTATGGCTGTGTTTTCCGTCGTGTCCATCTGTCCCGATCCTTAAATGTGCAGGAGGAAATTCTTCTGCAGCTTCCTGAATACCATCAGGCCTATGATCATCGTCACCGTGGCGCTGGCTATGCAGGCAAACCAGGTGTTGGGCCCCGGTACTCCGCCTATCATGATCAGACATCTGAAGAGATTGATGTAGTGGTAAATGGGATTGAGCCTGATCATGAACTGAACCTCGGGGGTCATGGCGTCTATGGAGTAAAATATGGGCGTGGCGTACATGAGAGCCAGGGTCACGACTCCGTACAGATGCTGCATGTCACGGAAATAGACCGTGAGCCCCGAAAGGATCATCCCCACTCCGCAGTTGAACAGGAACATGGACAGCAGAGGGAACCAGACCAGAAGGATGGTCCAGTGCACGGGAGCGCGGGTGATGATCATGACTATGACTATGGCCGCAAACGAAAACAGGGTGGTCACCAGCGACGAGACCACGGAGGATATTGGCAGAATGAATTTCGGTATGTATACCTTCTTTATCAGGCCGGCATTTGAAATGATGGAGTTCATGGAAATCGTGGTGGATTCGGAAAAGAAGGTGTAGAGAGTATTCCCTATGATCAGATATAGGGGATAATTCTCTATATTGCTCTTGAAAATAACCGTAAAAACCCAGGCCTGAAGGCACATCATGAGAAGCGGGTTCAGCACGCTCCATACGTAACCCAGAAAGCTCCTCCGGTATTTGACCTTGAGATCTCTTGTCACAAGCTCGTGTATCAGAGGCCTGTATGTGAGGAAATGGCCCAGGGCCGTCTTTCCTTCTATCCTGAATGAAGATTTTGCCATAACCTATAAATTATAGCACATGAAACATCATCTGAACAGGGCCTCGTATTTTTTTATGACCGAAGGCCAGCTGTAGTCATCCTTTATGCGCTCTTTGGCCAGCTCCCGCAGGCGCGCCAGCTCCTCCCGGGGCATGCTGCAGGCTTTCTTCAGGGCGTTTCCCATCGATCCCGGCTCTTTTGTCCAGTATATGGCCGAATCGCCGGTCACCTCCCTGTTAAAAGGCACATCCAGCACCATGCAGAGGGGGGAGGCCGCAAGGCTCTCCAAAAGGGACGGGTTCGTGCCCCCTACCTCATGCCCGTGGATGTAGGCGAAGGAACCGGCCCTGATCCTCGTAAGGAGCTTCTCGTCATAAAGAGGGGTGCAGATCTGGATCCTGTCATCCCCGGAAAAACCCGTCGCTTCATCTATGGCGGCCTTGAGCTCGTCATTTGCGGTGGTTATCAGGATGAGCTTCATATCGCTCTTTACGGACATGAACTCGCGGATGATCACGTCGTAATTGTTCTCGGGAACGAACCTGCCCACGCAGAGACAGTATTTTCTCTCGGAGACTGAATGGGAGGAAAGCCAGGAATCGTACCTGTCCTCCACCGGATCCCGGCCGGGTCTGCGGCTGCCTTCTCCCGAAGAGAGATCCTCCGGGGCGCTGCCTGCTTCAGTACCGGCAAGTTCGCTCTCCTCCGGCATATCCGCTCCGTAGGGGATGAACATCACATCCCTGTGACGGTATTTTCTGTCGATATAATCCTTTATCGCCCTGCTGTCACAGATCACCTTGTCCGCCTTCCTTACGGACATGTTCTCCGATATCTTCCAGTAGATCCGTACAGGACGGCTCCACTTTCTCCTCATCCACTCGTGTCCGTCGGGATTCAGGAAGAGCTGTCCCCCGAGCCTGTGGATGCGTCTTGCAAAATGCCCCATCCAGGGGCCTATCCTGTAGGCCAGCAGATAGAACACGGGGTTTTGTATCTCCCGGTGCTTCTCACAGTATTCAATGGCGTAGGTCATGGCGTCCACGTCATAAAAGATGGCTTTCGCCTTCCCCAGTTTTGAGTGGACCCTTATGAAGAAGACGGTCCCTATTTCCTCGCCTTCGGGGTGGGTGGTGAAAGTCTGGTCCATCTGGGACCAGGCCGTGGCTGCGGAAGTGATATCCGCGCCCTCTCCCGAAAGCTGGCACGCAACATGCCAGACGATTCCGGGATCCCTGCTCCCTCTCACCAGATGATCCGCAAAGGTCTCAAAGCCGCCGTACCTTGCCGGGATCCCTTTGCAGCCTATTATGAAGACATGCCGTCTTTCATCCTTCTTTATCGAAGCGCACATAAAATGGATTATATGACATTTGTTTTCAAAGGTCAAAACAAAAAAGCGGTCTCATACTGCGGCACCGGCGGTATGAGGCCGGAGATGACCGCTGACTTGACTGAAAGGCGTGAACAATTATAATGAACGGGTTGAAACTTTGTATTAATTTTGAAACGATGCTGAAGCGTGACACAGGTCCCCGGGACAGAGCGGTCTTATTTCTGCCCCGAAATTGTGAGCCTGAACGGAGACAGGAAGATCATGAGTAATAAAACAAGAAAAAAGAACCGTAAGAACAGGGCGGAGATGGATCTTAAGACCCTGGTGAACCCCAACGGGCACAGGCTGCCGATGCTCTGCCTGATCTTCATGGTTTCTCTCTACATATTCCTGCTTATGGTGGTCTACCCTTTCTATATGCAGAATTATTTCTACGACATCGGCGATGCAAAGTGGAGGTTCTTTTCAAACATCTCCTTCTTCGCCGACTACAAGAGCAGGGCCTTTTATTTCCCGGGATGCTTTATCTTCATCGCGGCCATACTGATATGGTATGTCATCGATGCTAAGGTGAAGAAGGAAAAGCTTTACGGCTTCCACGCTCTCAGCATCCAGGACGATATAGTGGCCACATTCCTTCTGCTGGTGTCCGTTTCCTCCATACTCACTCCCTACAAGGACACGGTGGTGGACGGCTACCAGTACTGGAACATGGGACTCATAACCCAGATAGCCCTGGTCATCATTTACCTTCTGGCCTCCAGATTCTGGAGCGCAAAGAAATGGGAGTGGTATCTCTGGATGGCCGCTTCATGGCTGGTGGCCTGCATAGGGGTGCTCAACAGACTGGGCCAGGATCCCATCGGGACCCTTGCCGACAAGAGCAACCCGCAGCTGATACAGTTCCTGTCCACCATCGGGCAGCAGACATATTTCTCGAATTACGTAACGGTGTTCATCCCCATAGGGATATTCGTGTACTGGAAGGCCCGGGCCATCGATGTGAAGATCATTTCCGGTATATACATCTTCATCATGAGCATGTCCCTCACCGCTTCCGGAAATGATTCCGGCTTCCTCGCCCTCTTCGCCGCCATGAGCATCCTGCTCTGGTTTTCCTTCAAGGATAATGAGAGCATCAACGCGGTGTTTGAGATCACTCTGCTGATACTCCTGGGCTTCAAGTTCCTGGGGCTTTTACAGATCTCAAATCCGGACGCCACCGCCCTCGGGGGACTGTCCCAGAGGCTGACGCAGGGTAAGGAGACCCTTATAGGCATCGTGGCGGTCGCCGGCGTATACGGCCTCGTCAGATATCTCGAGAAGAAAAAAGAGCTGAAGATCGACAGATATGAGTTTATCAGGAAGATATACCTGGGACTGGTCATCGGGATGTTCGCGTTCTATTTCATATTCGTGGGACTGAACACCGCGGGGATGCTGCCTGACAGCATTGCTGTCACCGGGGAAGACGTATCCGCCACATACTTTTCTTTCGGCGATGACTGGGGGAACCACAGAGGCGCCATCTGGCACATCGCCCTCATGACACTGGGGGACTGGGCGACACAGGATCCCCTGAAGCTCATCTTCGGCGCCGGGCCCGACTGTATCATTTATGAGCTGAGCGCCTACCACCAGAACGAGATCCTGAACAATGTGGGAACGGAACTGGGCATAGCCTGCGTGCACAACGAATGGCTCAACTGCCTGCTGGGCTACGGACTTCTGGGAGGCGCAGCTTACATGGCCATATTTGTATCGGCCGTAAGGAGATCCCTCAAAAACCTGGAGGCCAACCTTCCCTGGATGATGTGCGTGGTCTCTTATGTGATCCACAATTTCTTCTGTTACCAGAACATAATCGTAACCCCTATGGTCTTCGTCATGATCGGACTCATCGAGGTCGGAGCCCGGAAGGCGGCGCCGAAAGAGGCGGAGACAGCAGGGAAATAGAGAAGTATCAACGCCCGGACTGCCGGGTGCCGGACAGCTTAGCGGAGGAGCATTATGCAGATAATCTTACTTTCGGGCGGCAGCGGGAAGAGGCTCTGGCCCCTTTCCAACGACGTCAGGTCAAAACAGTTCATAAAGATATTGAAAAACAGGGACGGTGAGTACGAGTCCATGGTGCAGAGGGTTTATTCCCAGATCACGAGGAACTGCCCCGGCGCGGGAGTCACCATCGCTACCTCCAGGACCCAGGTCAGCGCCATTCACAACCAGATCGGGGAAGAGGCGGACGTATGCGTGGAACCCTGCAGAAGGGATACCTTCCCCGCCATCGCCCTCGCGGCGGCTTTCCTTCGCGACGTCAGGGGAGTGGACGCCTCCTCCGCCGTGGTCGTGTGCCCGGTGGATCCCTATGTGGAGGACAGTTATTTTGAGACCGTAAAGAAAATGAGCGGGATCACCGAACAGGGACAGGCCGCCATCACGGTCATGGGAATGGAGCCGTCCTATCCATCCGACAAATACGGCTATGTCATCCCTGAAGACAGGGAGCAGGTGAGCCGGGTGCTCTCCTTCAAGGAAAAGCCGGATATCAGGACCGCAGGCGAATACATCGCCCAGGGAGCCCTCTGGAACGCGGGGGTGTTCTCCCTCAGGATAGATTACATCCTCCGGAAGGCCCGGGAACTCACGGGATATGATTCCTATGAGGATCTCAGGGTCCATTACCCGGAGCTTGAAAAGATCAGCTTCGATTACGCCGTGGCCGAAAAAGAGAAGGACATCATGGTGATAAGGTACGCCGGGGAATGGAAGGACGTGGGCACCTGGAACACCATGAGCGAGGTCATGAGCGGCGATTCCATGGGCAATGTCACCATGGATTCCACTTGTGAGAACACCAAGGCCATAAACGAACTGGACATACCCCTTCTCTGCATGGGGGCAAAGAATATGATCATAGCCGCCTCTTCCGACGGTATTCTCGTATCCGGGCGTGAGGCCAGCGGGTACATGAAGCCCTTCGTGGAAAAGATCACGGAGGGAAGCGATGTGAGATACGCCGATAAAAGCTGGGGATCCTACACGGTCATCGACGCGGAGCCCGGAAGCCTGACGGTGAAGGTGGTACTGAAATCCGGGAATTCCATGAAATATCACTCCCATGAGCACAGGGACGAGACCTGGAATATCCTCTCCGGCAAAGGAAAGGCTGTCATCGACGGTGAGACGAAGGAAGTATCCGCCGGAAGCTGCGTGAGCATACCAAGGGGAGCGGTCCACAGGCTCTCCGCCGACACGGACCTCACCGCCATCGAGGTGCAGACGGGAGACATCATGAAGTCGGACAAGATCGTCCGTGACATGTGACGGCGGTCCCGGCCCGGAAAAGACGGGGCGTGAGCCGCGGGACCCCGGGGAAGCGGGGCCGGGGACAGGAGGAAATATGAACGACAATATCGAGCAGGAATTCGGCAGAAACGTCTTCACCCTCTCGAAAATGAGGGAAAGGCTTCCGAAGGACGTATACAGGGAACTCCTGAGGGTGATGGATGAAGGGGGGGATCTGAAGATCGCCACCGCAAACGTGGTAGCCACGGCCATGAAGGGCTGGGCCATGGAAAACGGCGCCACTCATTACTCCCACTGGTTCCAGCCCCTTACGGGCATGACCGCGGAGAAACACGACTCCTTTGTGTCCAACCCCGACGAAAACGGCAGGATGATCACGGAGTTTTCCGGGAAGGAGCTCATTAAGGGAGAGCCTGACGCGAGCTCATTCCCCAGCGGAGGGCTGAGAGCCACATTTGAAGCGAGGGGCTATACCGCCTGGGATATGACCAGCCCCCCCTTCCTTAAGGAGTCCAGCTGCGGCGCCACCCTGTGCATACCTACGGCGTTCTGCTCTTACACCGGAGAGGCTCTCGACAAGAAGACCCCTCTCCTCCGGTCCATGGAGGCCCTTTCCGATCAGGCCATCCGCATAGTCCACCTCTTCGGAAATAAGGATGCAAAGAAGGTCACCCCGATGGTGGGCCCCGAACAGGAATATTTCCTGGTGGACGAAGGACTTTTCAAAAAGCGCCAGGATCTCATGTTTGCCGGACGCACTCTCTTCGGTGCTCCCGCTCCCAAGGGGCAGGAGATGGAGGATCATTATTTCGGCGTGATCAAGGAGAGGGTCGGCGCCTTCATGAAGGAACTGAACGAAGAACTGTGGAAGATGGGGGTCACGGCCAAGACCCAGCATAACGAGGCTGCGCCTGCCCAGCACGAGCTTGCCTGCATCTATGAGACCGCAAACATGGCTGCGGATCACAACCAGCTTGTGATGGAGACCATGAAAAGGGTGGCCGTGCACCACAATATGAGATGTCTCCTGAATGAAAAGCCCTACGCCGGCGTGAACGGTTCCGGCAAGCACAACAACTGGTCCATCATCACGGACAACGGCGTGAACCTGCTTGAGCCGGGTGAAACTCCCAACGACAATATCCAGTTTTTATTTGTGCTGTCCTGCATAATCAAGGCCGTGGACATCCACGCCGATCTCCTGAGACAGAGCGCGTCTGTCCCCGGAAACGACTACAGGCTAGGATCCAGCGAGGCGCCTCCCGCCATCATCTCCGTGTTCCTCGGGGAACAGCTGGAGGATGTGGTGGCTCAGCTTGTGGAGACCGGTGAGGCCAGGAGGTCAAAGACCGGAGGAAGGCTCTCCACGGGAGTCAGGACCCTTCCGGATCTGGCCAGGGACGCAACCGACAGGAACAGGACTTCCCCCTTTGCCTTTACCGGCAATAAATTCGAGTTCAGGATGGTGGGATCTTCGGATTCCCTCTCCAGCCCCAACACGGTCCTGAACGCCATCGTGGCCGAGGCGTTCTGCGACGCCGCGGATATCCTGGAAAAAGCCGCCGCCGAAGGGAATTTCGACATGGCGGTCCACGATATGATAAAGGAGAACCTGACTGAGCACCAGAGGATCATATTTAACGGGGACGGGTACTCCGGAGACTGGCAGCAGGAGGCTGAGAGCAGGGGGCTCCCCAATCTCAGGACCATGATCGACGCGGCCGGCGCCCTCACCACCGAAAAGGCGGTGAAGCTCTTCGGCAGGTTCGGGATATTTACCGAAAAGGAACTCATAAGCCGCAGGGAGATAATATACGAGACCTATTCAAAGACTCTGAACATCGAGGCCCTCACCATGATCGACATGGCCGGGAAACAGATCATTCCCGCTGCGGTCAGGTACGCCGGGGTTTTGTCGGACTGCGTGAACTCTCTTTCGGCGGCGGGAGCGGACAGCTCCGCCGAAAAGGAGATGCTTTCGGAAGTCACCGGAGAGATCGCCGCCATGATGAAGGCGCTGAAGGAACTGAAGGATGCGGAGACTTCGGCCCAGGAGATCGCCGATGAGGAGAAAAAGGCCTTTTTCTACAGGGACAGGGTCCGTTCCGCCATGGATTCCCTCAGGGAGCCTGCGGACCGTCTCGAGATGTTGGTGGATTCATCCCTCTGGCCTCTGCCTGCCTACGGAGAGCTTATGTTTGAGGTGTAAACTTAACGTGTTAAGTCCGTACAATTCGTACCTGACAAGGGACAGGGCAGTTTGCCCTGTCCCTTCTTTCCTGCTTATCCGAACGGGGTTTCCCTTTCTCCGAAGTGTCGGAAAATGCCTCTTGACTTTTTCGACGCACCTGTTGTATATTTATTTACGAAAACGATTAAGTTGTCCGTATTAAAGGGTTTCGGGCGATTTAGTCAGAGCAAAAAAGGAGGATACATAATGAGAAAGAAACTTGTAAGCATCATGATCGCCGGTACCATGACAGCAGCCATGCTTGCCGGTTGCGGCGGAGCAGCTGAGGCACCCGCTCCCGCACCTGCGGAGTCGGCGGCCCCTGCAGCAGAGGCACCCGCAGCAGAGACACCCGCGGCAGAGACACCCGCAGCTGAAGCGGCGGCACCTGCAGGCGATGAGGGAAAAGTGCTCAATGTGGAAGTTTGGAATGATGAATTCATAAACAGGGTCAAGGATCACTATCCGGGATACGAGGCCACAAGTGAGACCGCCGGAAAGATCGGCGATGTGACCGTGAACTGGATCATAACCCCCACCAAGGATAACGCGTATCAGAACAATCTTGATTCGGTCCTTCCCGGGAACCTGGATGCATCCGCTGACAACAAGGTCGATATCTTCCTGGTGGAAGCAGACTACGCTCTCAAGTATGTTGACGCCGATGTGAACGTGGCAATGCCTCTTTCGGATCTCGGTATCACCGACGCAGATCTTTCAAAGCAGTATAAATATACAAAGGATGTTGTGACCGATGCCACCGGAGCTCTCAGAGGCTCATCATGGCAGGCCTGCTCCGCAGGACTTATCTACAACCGCGCGGCGGCAAAGGAGGTCCTCGGATCCGACGATCCCGCGGAAGTGCAGAAGGCTGTTGCCGATTGGGCAGCTTTCAACGAGACCGCAAAGAAGATGGCCGACAAGGGTTACAAGATGACCTCTACTGTTAATGACACCTATCGTGTCTATTCCAACAACGTTTCCGCACCCTGGGTACAGGACGACACCATTGTGATCGACGACAATATCAAGAAGTGGGTCGATGATTCAAAGGCCATGGTCGACGCAAAGGAGACCACCACAGCCGATCTGTGGAGCGACGACTGGTCAAAGGGCTTCTGGGAAGACGGAAAGGTGTTCTGCTACTTCGGACCCGCATGGCTCATCAACTTCTCCATGCATGCCGATGATGCTTCCTCTATCGCCGGCAAGGGCGGCTGGGGACTGGTGACCGGACCTCAGGGCTTCTACTGGGGCGGAACCTGGATCTGCGCCGCTCAGGGCACTGACAACCCGACTCTGGTAAAGGATATAATCCTCACCATGACCACCGACGACGCCGTTATGGAAGAGATCGCTGTCAAGGATTCCGACTGCGTGAACAACAAAGAAGTCCTCAAGAAGCTGGCTTCGGATACAAGCTTCGGAAACGCTATCCTCGGCGGACAGAACCCTTATCAGATGCTTGCCGACGGAGCAGAGCTTGTGGATATGAGCAACATCTCCATCTATGATCAGGGCTGCAATGAGGAATTCCAGGGCGCAATGAAGAACTATTTTGCAGGCAACGCCACTTATGAAGAGGCGCTCGATCAGTTCAACAAGGCTGTTGTAGAGAAGTATCCCGAACTCAAGACAAAATGATAAAAAACAGGTAAAACATTGATCTTCTGGCGCCTGCCCGGCTGGTCGGGCAGGCGCTGCTTTTTTCAGAACGAGGGGTTGCTATGGAAAAAACAAAAAAAGGCAATATGGCCCGGCTGAACCGCTGGGGGTTGATCTTTCTGATTCCTTTTACGATAGCATTTGTCGTTTTCCAGCTTGTACCGCTGGTAAATACCGTATATAACAGTTTCTTTGAAAATTACAGATCGGGTCTGAAGCAGGTGGGACCGAATTTCATCGGCCTTGAGAACTACGTTTCACTGCTGACCGGAGGCGATCTGATCCTATATTTTCTCAATACCATGATACTCTGGGTGATGTGCTTTATCCCCCAGATCGCGCTTTCACTGCTCCTGTCCGCCTGGTTTACGAATCCGTCCCTCAGGCTCAGGGGTCAGAGATTTTTCAAGACGGTCATTTATCTTCCCAACCTGATAATGGCGTCCGCATTCGCAATGCTGTTCTTTACGCTTTTTGCGGATTCGGGACCGATAAACAACATGCTGATGCAGATGGGGCTGATCTCCGAGCCGTACTCTTTCCTTACCCATATATGGTCCGTGAGAGGACTGGTGGCATTCATGAACTGTCTCATGTGGTTCGGGAACACCACCATACTCCTTATGGCCGGCATGATGGGGATCCCCGCCGACATGTATGAAGCGGCTTCGGTGGACGGGGCTTCTCCCACCCAGATCTTTTTCAGGATCACGATGCCCCTCTTAAAGCCCATATTTATTTACGTTATGATCACATCCCTCATCGGAGGCCTGCAGCTGTTCGACGTGCCCCAGATACTGACAAACGGCACCGGAGATCCCGTGCGTTCTTCCATGACGCTGATCATGTATCTGAATAAGCATCTGTACAGCAAGAACTTCGGTATGGCCGGAGCGCTTTCGGTCATGCTGCTGATCCTGACGGGCATCCTGTCCCTCATCGTCTTCAGGGTGAGCGCGAGTGATGCTGTGAAGAAGGTGAGGTGAGAAAAATGGCTGACAATTTCAAAAAAAATAAACCCGGCGTCGCTGACGAAGCTGTTCCCACCACATCGATCCATATCAGAAGGGCCATTGCCTACGTGGTGCTTGTGCTTGTGACCCTCATGTGTCTCTTCTGGTTCCTGATCCTGTTCATCAACGCCACAAGATCCAACGGCGAGCTGGGCCGCGGGTTCACCCTGATACCGGGAGGCCACCTGACAGAGAACCTTAACAACCTGTTCCACGGCACCATTCCGGTGGTGAGGGGCATGATCAACTCTCTGGTGATAGCAACCCTTTCCGCAGCCCTTTGCACCTACTTTTCCACCATGACGGCCTACGCCATACAGATATATGATTTCGTGGGAAAGAAAATGGTCTTTACCTTTATCCTTGCCATAATGATGATACCTACCCAGGTTACGGCCCTCGGTTTTGTCAATCTGGTGAGCGGCATGAAGATGGAGGATAATTTTTTCCCGCTTATCGCGCTGTCCATCGCTTCCCCTGCCGTCTTCTTCTACATGAAGCAGTACATGGAATCGAATCTTCCCGGCTCCCTGATCGAGGCTGCCAGGATAGACGGGGCGGGTGAGTTCCGCATCTTCAATACCATAGCCCTTCCTCTTATGAGGCCCGCCATCGCCGTTCAGGCCATATTTACTTTCGTGGCCAGCTGGAACAATTATTTCGTGCCTTCACTGATCCTTCACAACGACAATATGAAGACGCTTCCCATCCAGATCGCCCAGCTCAGGGCGGCCGACTGGCTGAAGTTCGATATGGGACAGGTCTACGCCATGATCGCATTCTCGATCTTCCCGGTGATCATCGTTTATCTGATCCTCTCAAGGAATATAGTCGGAGGACTTACCGCCGGTGGCGTGAAGGAGTGACCGGAGTACGTCCCTTGAAGGAAGACGGAAGAACAGTCCGGGATAATGAAAGCAGTGCTTTCACACTGACTGTCCGGGATGAAAAGGGCAGGGTACAGGCTTTGGTACCCTGCCCTGATACTGTTTCAAAGGCTGTGTCCGGAGCGGGCATCGGACTTGAAATGCCCTGCGGGGGAAGGGGAGGCTGCGGAAAGTGCAGGGTCCTGTTCACCTCGGGGGCCCCTG
>JAEEGL015153825.1_pt1 | contig 22097 bp, 15 predicted proteins | sample 9134231 | NCBI WGS metagenome assembly JAEEGL01 (sample SAMN16246548, study PRJNA631951) | gut metagenome | biome: gut microbiome; feature: rumen; material: fiber-attached | host: Bos | place: Iran: Karaj | collected 2018-10 | reverse complement strand
CTTTGGTAGTACCGTTGTTTTCATGATGAATGGACTTTCCTTCACCAGTAGCAAAAGAGACACCACCATTTGGACGCAGAGTGCCATCGGACTTGCCTGCGGGAGTACCGCTGTTGCCGGGACGGATGGTGCCACCAGAATTACCTGCGGGAGCACCGCCGCTGCCGGGACGGATGGTGCCACCGGAATTGCCTGTGGGAGCACCGCCGCTGCCAGGACGGATGGTGCCACCGGAGTTTCCTGTGGGAGCACCGCCGCTGCCAGGACGGATGGTGCCACCGGAATTGCCTGCGGGAGCACCGCCGCTGCCGGGACGGATGGTGCCACCGGAGTTATTATTATTATTACTAGAATTGTTATATCCGAAACCACTGGAATCTGGTCGGATGGTACCATTGTTGTTATTGCTGTCGCTCATAGTGTGAATTATTTGTTACAAAAGACTTCAATAGAAAGGAAAAAATTATTGATATTCATAGGTCTTAGTCGTAACCGTATAGGAGTTGTAAATCCAAGTTCCTCCAAGTTGTGGCTCTGCACATTCACTGGGTTGACGATGATGGCATCCACAGAAATTACATACCCATTCGGCTGGTTCACGAACCACTTCTGTATGGAATACGGGCAGCTTCCGAGCCGAATAATAGTTACGCTGGATCTGAGGTGTCGTGCCCGGGTCGGGAATAAGCTGACTCATCAAATCTGACATCTCCTGCAAACCTTGTCGATATTCCTCCTGCAATGCCGAGAGGTCTGGTGCTTCAAGTTTGGCACGCGTCTTGGGAACTGCCGGTTTGGGTGCTTCAGCCTTCGGTGCCTCTGGTTTGGGAGGCTCTATCACTGCCATTCCCATTTGTTCCATCATCTGCTTGTACTGCTCAACTAGGGCTTTCTCCTCTTCTGTCAGCTCAGCCATCTGGGTAAAATCTGCAACGCGCTCTTCTTCCTCTTCTTCTACCTCACTTTCAGGTTGGTATGTACCCTTCGCAACGGCTTCCATCTGTTCTTCCAGTTCCGCCATTCGCTTAGCCAGTGTCAACATCCGACCGAAGATGGGATCGTTCTTGGCCTTCTCCATTTCCTGTTGCGCTAACTCATCGAGCGGGGCGTTGCAGTTACGACAAAACGAACGGAAGTTCAGGGTTCCACACTCTGGACAGGTGATGCCCTTTCGTGATCCGCCGCACTCTCCACAAAACATATCATCGGCATCCATGGGAGCACCACAATAAGTGCAGGTTCCAGTGTGAAGAGGGAATCCGCAGTGGGGGCATATCTCATAGGTCGCCCTCACTTCTTCACCACAGTTGGGGCAACTCATAGTGCCTCCGAATAGCGGACGATACTGCACTTGGACATGTTCTCGCTGTTCACTCTCTTGCTCACGCATCTGCTCGCGCATATTATAAAAAGAGGTGTTACCGGGTTTGTGGCCGAAAGAATCTTCTTGCATAGTGCTTTTGTAAGTATGAATAACAGGTAAAATGTTTGTTAACGGCGGCAAATATACAAAAAACTATGGAAAGAAATGCAAAAAATGTCTTTTTTTTCTCTCTCAATGCTACTTAATTTTGCAGAAATGGACAAACTACCAAGAATTATGCGTATCTTCGCGGCCAGAAAACGAAATTTACGATATGAACAGGCATCTTTTTTATAGTTTCCTGTGTGCTACAATGATATTGTTTCCCACGTTGGCCGGAATTCCCGCTGCTGCACAGCAGACGGGAAAGAGTCAAGTGCGGATAGGAGTCATATTACCGTTAAAGGAAAAATCTTCACGAGGAAGCAAAATGGTGGAATTCTATCAGGGACTGCTACTTGCTGTAGACAGCATGCGTCACGAAGGACTCTCCATAGAAATTACCGCTGTGCATTCCGGAAGTACGGCCAACGATATGGACCAACTCCTCTTGAAACGTCCGATTGAGAACTGCGACGTGGTGTTCGGCCCTTTGGATATGGCACAACTGACTGCTTTGGCCGACTATTGCGACCTGCGCGGGATGCGGCTCGTTGTACCCTTCGCCACTGAAGACACACAACTCACCGGTCATCCGTTATACTATATGGCAGCAGCACCACGCTCCGTTGTACAACGTGAAGCCGCTTGGTATATCAAGACCCAATTCCCGAATGCAAACCTCATCGCAGTCGGCACTGAAGAGCCCAACGAAGAGGGACGCACCTTCATTCAAGCGGTAAAAGATGCTGTTGCCGAACAGGGAACGTATGTTCGCCAGCTTCCAGCCGCAGGCGATGATATGGCTTTCGAGGCAGCCATCAACCCGGAGCGGAAGAATATCCTTATCCTTGATGGCAGCAGTATGAAAGCACTGAACATCACCCTGCCACGGTTGCGTGACTATCACCGCCAACACCCAGAGGTACAGTTGTCCCTGTTCGGTTATCCTGCATGGCAGACCTACACCCAACAGCTTCTGCAAGACTTCTATACTTTCGACACCTACGTCTACACCACCTTTTATCGCAACCCGCTATCACCGCGCGCCCATGAATTCGATTCACATTTTGTCCGTTGGTTCCAACGTCCTCCACAAAACACCTTCCCGCGCTACGCTCTGGTGGGTTTTGACCTCGGCTACTACTTCCTTCGTGGTCTTGCTATCTTCGGCGACAACCTCGAAGAGCGTCATGAACGCGTGCCCGCCCTACCCTATCAGAATCCTTATTGGTTCCAACAGCAAGGCGAAAAGGATGGTTTTGTGAACACTTTCGTGGAACTTGTCCACTACACCACTTTCCAGACCATAGACCTTATCACACGCGACAGATGAGACGTCCGCTTCTGACATACCTCTTCGTCCTGTTGCCCCTGTTGGTTTCTGCGCAGGTGGGTGATCACCGTGGAGACCTCGCATTGGGCATCAACGGAGGCTATGCCCTCAACCGCGTCAGTTTCAACCCCACCATCAAGAAATCCTATAAAGGTGGCACCACCTTCGGTTTTACCTTGCGTTATACCTGCGAGAAATACCTTGCTGCAATCTGCGCTCTTCAAGCAGAAGTGAATTATATCAATCTCGGATGGAAAGAGGACATCGACCCTGAATACAGTACAGATACGTACTACCGCGACATCCACTATTTGCAGATTCCCGTATTAGCCCGATTAGGTTGGGGACGCGAAGTAAAGGGCGCACAGTTCTTCTTCCTCGTAGGACCACAAGTAGGATTCTATTTAGGAGAAAAAGAACATTACAGTGACCCCTGGGCTGGCACACCCCGTCCAAACAATGTTACGCAGCAGTATGGTAAGAAAGTAGAGAACACCTTCGAATATGGCATCACAGCAGGAGCGGGACTGGAAATCTCCGCAAAAAGAGCCGGACATTTTCTCATCGAAGGACGCTACTACTATGGACTATCAGACATCTTCCACAATTCCAAGCGCGACCCCTTTGGACGCTCGGCCAACGGAGCCATCGTCATCAAGGCCACTTACCTCTTCGACCTTATCCGTACAAAGGGGGTAGAGAGAAAATGAGCATTTTTCATTCTTTTTTGATGTCTTGAGTGTACTTTAAAAAGTCCTAAAAGGACTGTTAGCTTATGTCCTCCGTCGCCGTATGAGTTACAGCTCCCCTCATTAGGCACGAATGGTCCAAGGGCAATCCTCTAAAGGTCCTCTTCGCCAAGGGCATCGTCCTGGGTCATAATTAGCAAGTTACACTTATCCCTATTAGGGCAAAAGGATAAAAAAGACTTTTTACAGTGGACGCATGTCTTTAAATATTTCACGAAGGAATTGAGGTGTATAGCCTTCATTTGATTTGGCTACTTGTTCGGGAGTACCTGTCGAGAGGATGCGGCCTCCACCTCTGCCACCTTCAGGACCCAGATCCACCAGATAATCTGCAGACTTTATGACATCCAAATTATGTTCGATAACGAGAACCGTGTTTCCCTTATCGACCAAACGCTGCAACACCCCAAGCAGTACGCGGATATCCTCGAAATGCAACCCCGTGGTGGGTTCATCAAGGATATAAAAGGTGTGGCCAGTGTCGCGTTTGGCCAGTTCTGTTGCCAGCTTCACACGTTGACTCTCACCTCCTGACAGGGTCGTCGAACTCTGTCCCAATTTGATGTAGCCTAAGCCCACATCCTGCAAGGTGCGTATCTTCTGAAGAATCATTGGTTGGTTTTCGAAGAATTCCACCGCCTGATTGATGGTCATATCCAGAACGTCAGCGATGCTCTTTCCCTTGAAACGCACTTCAAGTGTCTCGCGGTTGTATCGTTTGCCGCGACATTCCTCGCACGGCACCATGACATCTGGCAAGAAGTTCATTTCTATAGTCTTATAGCCATTTCCCCCACAAGTTTCACAGCGGCCACCCTTCACATTAAAAGAAAAACGACCAGGTTTATAGCCTCGGATCTTTGCCTCGGGCAATGAAACAAAAAGATCACGGATATCAGAAAATACGCCAGTGTAAGTTGCAGGATTGGAGCGGGGCGTGCGGCCTATAGGACTCTGGTCCACACTCACCACTTTATCCAAATGTTCCAGCCCACTGACAGAGTCATAAGCCAGCGGATCGCGTAGGGAACGATAAAAATGCTGCGACAGGATGGGTTGTAGGGTATCGTTTATCAGGGTGCTCTTACCAGAGCCTGAGACGCCGGTAACACAGATGAAAGTACCAAGCGGCAGCCTCACCTCCACATCCTTCAGGTTATTTCCCCGTGCGCCCTTGATTTCAAGAAACGTTCCATTACCAGTCCTACGTTCTACAGGCACTTCAATCTTCATCTCCCCCCGCAAATACTTAGCAGTCAGACTCCCCTCCCTTTTGGAAGGAGTCGGGGGTGGGTCTTCCACCAACTCCTCATAACTCCCTTGAAACATCACTTCCCCACCCTTTCGTCCTGCGAGGGGACCCATATCAATAATATAATCCGACTCGCGCATCATCTCTTCGTCGTGTTCTACGACAATCACCGTATTACCTGTATCTCGCAACTCTTTCAGAGAGTGGATGAGCCTGCGGTTGTCGCGCTGGTGCAAGCCGATAGACGGTTCGTCGAGGATATAAAGGACGTTCACTAACTTGGAACCGATCTGCGTAGCCAACCGAATACGCTGACTCTCGCCTCCAGACAGGCTTTGACTGGAACGCGAGAGCGAGAGATAATCCAACCCGACATCCACCAGAAACTGTAAACGCGCACGAATCTCTTTCAAGATTTCCGGAGCTATCTGGCGCTGACGTGCCGAGAGGCGGGGCATAGGAGAATCTGATTTATCAGATGACTCGGAGATTGCTATGATAAAATCCAGCAAATCCTTTACATCCATATTCGCCAGCTCTGCAATGTTCTTACCACCTATACGGAAATGTAAAGCTTCGCGGTTCAGTCGCTGACCATGACATTCAGGGCAAATGGCGGTACGCGAGAACTGTTCAGCCCACTTCTGTGCCGTAGCACTCGACTCGGAATCCTGCAACAACTGGATATATTTCGTCAGTCCATCATAATCGATGTAATAGTCATTGGTCGTATGGGTAATAGAGGCTGGAATACGCAGGCGTTCAGGGCAACCATTCAAGATTTCGTCAATGGCATCCTCCGGCACTTGAGACAACGGCGTATCAAGGGTGCTGTCGTAACGCTCCAACAATGCCTGCATCTGCCAGAATATCATCTGATTCTTGTACTTTCCTAACGGGGCGATGCCTCCATCACGAACAGAAAGCGATCGGTCGGGAATTACTTTCTGTACATCAATAAGGTTTACGTAACCGAGTCCTTTGCAACGTGGACACCAGCCCTGCGGAGAGTTGAATGAGAAATTATGCGGAGCGGGGTCGGCATAACTCATCCCCGTGGTCGGACACATCAGACGACGAGAATAATGACGAGGTTCGCCCCCATCGGCATCCAGCACCATCATCAGTCCCTCTCCCATCTTCAGACAAAGCTCCACACTCTTTCTGAGTCGGTTGTTGCTATCCTGCATCCCGGAGGTGTCCCCCTCCCTCACGGGTGGAGTTGGGGGTGGGTCTGTCAGCACCACCCTATCCACCACCACTTCTATGGAGTGGTTCACATAGCGGTCCAGCTTCATTCCTGGCTGTACCTCCATCATCTCTCCATCCACCCGCACTCTCAGGAATCCTTTGCGGCGCACGCTATCAAAGAGTTCACGGTAGTGCCCCTTACGGTTACGCACCAGCGGTGCTAAAAGTAACACGCGGCGTCCAGCATAATCATTATATAAGAGATCCACAATTTGTTCCTCGGTATATTTCACCATCTCCTCCCCTGTGCGCCAGGAGAAAGCATCGCCTGCGCGGGCATACAACAGACGCAGGAAGTCATACACTTCCGTTGCCGTGCCCACTGTTGAACGGGGATTCTTGTTCGTCGTTTTCTGGTCTATGCTGATGACAGGTGAGAGTCCCGAAATTTTATCTACATCAGGCCGCTCCATTCCTCCAAGAAAGTTGCGGGCGTATGCAGAGAAGGTCTCGATGTAACGTCGCTGCCCTTCTGCATACAAAGTATCGAAGGCCAGTGAACTCTTACCCGAGCCCGAAAGTCCAGTGATAACCGTAAGGCTACCCCGCGGTATCGTCACATCCACATTCTTCAGATTATGGACGCGAGCACCCAACACCTCAATCTTACCCTTCAGGCTCATTCCTCTCCCTCTGTCGTTGTGCCTTCGCTGCTATCCTGTACGAGGCGAGTCATCACATTGACATCCTTACGTATCCTGTACTCATGGCCATCGGCACCGCGGGCTACGACGTTCACATAGTAAACGCCATCTTTAACTACTCGGCCGTTCACTCTACCATCCCACTCCCCGTTGACATCATTCCAGCTATACAGCTTCTGCCCCCAGCGGTTGAAAATCGTGGCCCGGAAACAGACAATACTCTGATGAGTGTCCTTAGCCCGATAGGTATCATTCGTACCGTCTCCATTGGGTGAAAAACCATTAGGCATCTCCAACTTAGATTCCAGAATGGTGACCGTGAACCTCACGCCCTGCTCCCCTTCTTCGGGATATATGATGGTATCAGTGCCTTGTACGAAGGTCGCAGACACCTCTATTACGAACGAGCCGCTGCTCTCAAATGTGTATTCGAGGTCTTCATCAAAACGGTGAACAATCGGTGTCTCCGGCTCTTCCTGGTTGAAGATCTGCCATTCATAACGAGCCGAATACCCTCCTAAATCTGACGGATTCGCCTTGAACTCCGCTTTGACAGGTGCTGAACCCGTATAACTTTCTGCCTCCTCGGGCTCTGGATTGGCAGCACCCAGATACGTAAAGGTGGCTGTCGGATTCAAGGTCAGAGGGGGTGTTTGAGCTCTGGAAGGAAGCATGAGTACCAGTCCAAGAAGCAACAAAAGTGCCCAACGGAAGAAGAATGATAATTTTCGCATGTCAAGTATTGTCATTTTCATTTTCGGGTGCAAAGGTACAAAATATACCTTATTTTATATACGCGCGTGAGATAAAATTTCGGTACGCGGGCACAATTACCGATATTTTCTTTCAAATACTACCGAAATACGTAAGCGATACCGAATTTTCGCCGTACCTTTGCCGCGGTTTTTAAAGGAAACAACCAAATGCAACTTTAAAAAGGAATCAAATCAAAACAACAAAACATATTTAATAACCTCAAAAAACGAATGACAAGAATGAAAAAGAACACAATTTTCATGTGCCTTTCACTCGGCTTAGCAGGAATCTTCTCTTCCTGCACCTCCTTCGACAATCCCTATGAGCCGAAGGACAATGCCGACGGAAAGGGTCTTCTCACGCTAAACTTAGCGTCGGGAGTGGAGTTCGCAACCAGTACACGTGCTGTGAATGAAAGCACGTATGCTGCGACTGACAACTACACGGTAAACATCACGAACAGCTCCAATGTGAGCGTCTTCTCCGGAACATTTGCCGAACTGAAGACGCAGTTGCCGAAGGAACTCGACAACGGTTCCTACAACATTTCTGCTTCCTATGGCGCAGAACTACCAGCTTCACGCGACAACTTCCTCGCCAAAGGAGAAGATGTTTTTACCATCCGAGGCGACCAGACGACTCCTGTCAATCTCGTCTGCACCCCCACTGCTGGTAAGATTCAAGTTGTTTTCGATGCTGCCATGGAAACCTATTGCGCTTCGTATAAAGTGACATTCGGTGGCACTACAGCCCTTGGTACCAACACCGTTACATGGAACAAGGATGAGAGTGCTCCCTATTACTTGGCTATCAGCGAAAACGGTGAAACCGTGAGCTACACCATCAACGTCACGGCAAAGACCGACTATGCTCCTGTTGTGAACGGCGAGAAAGTCACGGTTGCCACCTACACCGGCTCGTTCCCCCTCCAGCGCAACCACACCAAGAAACTGACCGTCAGGCCGAACTACACTCCCACCACCGACGGTGGTCTGAATCTTGACATCACCATTGATGATTCTGTCAATGATAAACCCATCGAGATTGAAGTTCCACTTTCTTGGATTTAATTAACCCTTTCACGAACCCCAAAAGTAACATACAATGAAACTACATAAGATTTTTCTTGGATGTGCAGCCGCAATGGCTTTGGTAAGCTGCGTGAGCGAGGACATCTCCAAGTCCGCAGGAAAGGACTCCGGCACCCTGCAGGTCGGCGTCGAAACCTTAGAACCATTGAAGACGCGTGCTGACGCATACACCGTCACCAACTTCCCCGTGACGATTTATAAAGCTGACGGCATCACCGAAGTGGAAAGCTATGAAACCGTAGCTCAGATGCCTACTTCCATCTTGCTCCCCACTGGTGACTACGTGCTCGAATCACACACACCCGGTCCCATGGAGACCATCATGACTACTCCTTATTATAAAGGGCGCGAAAGCACCACGATCATGAAGGATGTGACAACCCCCGCCACCATCACCTGTAAGATGGCAAACACCAGCGTCACAGTTCATTACGATGCTGATTTCCTCGCACTCTTCACTTCATGGACTATCACCTTTAATGATGGTAACGACAATGCTCTCAGCATTGATAATACGAAAGGAACAGAACCTGCAACCCTCTATTGGAATCTTGGTGAAGGTGTTGAGAGCCTGACCATCAACTTCACCGGTAGGACTGCAGAAGGCACAGTTAGTGCCCCCATGACCATCACCAAATCCCAGGCCACTGAGACCTACGGTGGTGAGTCCAACAAGTTCGCAGGTGGTGATGCAATTGTCGTTAACTTCACTCCCGAACTTGCAAGCACTGGCTACGTCACCGTGGGCATTACTGCCAGCATCTTTGGTCTGGATGCAGAAGAAGTTCCTGCTGTTGTTGAAATCGTCGACGATGCAACCTTCACTCCTGATGATGGAAGCGGTGACGAGCCTGGTGGCGATGAACCCGGCGGTGATGAACCCGGCGGCGATGAGCCCGAAGGAGCACCCTACTTCGTTTGCGATGCCCTGACAACTGGCGACACATTTGTATGTGATGCTATTTACTATTCAGATGATGACTATTACGATTATTCTGCTGCAGGTACCTTGCCTCAGACAGAAGTTAAGATTTATACACCGAAAGGACTGAAGAGTCTTAAAGTCAACATCACCGGTGGCAACGAAGGCTTCGAAGGAGCGACGGGAGCATTCAAGAATCATGAAATTATAGGTTCACCCGACCTTACAACTGTTTTCAGTGGCGTTGATGGTGCAGAACTGCCCGTTGAAGGCCAGACAGAATACACATTCCCCGTCTATGCCTTCTATGGCATGATTGCGAAGTTTGGTCCCACTGACTCAGGCAAAGCTCATGAATTCAAGATAACTGCAGAAGACCTCGAGGGTAATATCAAGAATGCTACGCTCAAAGTTACTGTAACTTTAGGAAACGTAACCACCGAATGATAAAATAGACTACGACTATGAAAAAGATATTTTCCATTTTCTCCGTCCTGGCCCTCACCTTGGCTGCAGTTTCCTGCTCCAACGACACGGACGAGTTGGCCAACAACGAGGTAGGCTACCTCAAGATTGGCATTGAGACTAACAGCGCGACGATGACTCGTGCCGACGCACCTTCCGACTACGATGCACGAACGCTTGTTGTAGAAGTAAAGAATAAGACCACCAACGAAGTCGTAACCCCTACCATCAAAAAGAATGATGAAGGCAAGTATATTCTGGATGGTGAGGAGTACCTCGTCCTCGCTCCTGGTGATTATACCGTTATTGCCCATTCCGCAAACTGGGATGGCAACGGTTCTGGCTTCAATGCACCTTATTATTATGGAGAGACTACCATTAAGGTTAAGACTAAGACTCTCTCGACAGCCACCATCACCTGCACCCAGGCGAACGTAAAGGTCACGGTTACTTTCTCTGACAATTTCAAGCAGAGTTTCGCAGCAGCCACGTCAACCATTTCATCCGCTATCACTGGTGTCACCGATCGCGTATTCAACATGAATAAGGAACTACAGCCTGCCTATTTCCCGGTTGGTAATCTTACTGTTAATCTTGAGGTGACGAACAATAGCGGTGATAAATATACCAAAGTTGATCCCATTACCGATGTGCAGCCTCGTGACCACTACATCATCAACTACACCGTTGCAGACTATGGTCATCAAGGTGGTGTTACTGTTCAGGTGGATCCCACTACGCACACCTACACCTACACCTTCGAGGTTCCTCGCAAGGGAGGCACCAGCTTAGCTGCTTATTCAGCTAATGCCTGGAGTTCCTTCGCCACAGTAACAGGTGCCATCACTGGTAAGAAGGCCGACTTTGATCAGACCAAGTTGAAGGTTCAATACAAGACTGCAGCTGCCGCTGAATGGAACGACGCAACCGACGTCACCATCGACAGCGAAGACAAGGTCAGTTGTAAAATTACGGGGCTCACCCCGGAAACTGACTACGTCTATCGTCTGGCTTATGTTTCCGGTAGTGACGAAGCTATCAGTTCTGAAGTTTCCTTCACGACAGAAGCCCAGACAGCCCTTTACAACGGTGGCTTCGAATACTGGTGGTATGACTCCTCAGTTAATGACGCAGCCTATCCCACCGAATCATCAGATGTGAAATTCTGGTGTACTTCTAATCCTGCATCTGGTAGCATTTTAGCTGCCTTGTCCAAATTGACCGACAAGACTACAGAAAAGAAGCATGGTGGCAACTATTCAGCCAAGATGACTTCAGCAAAGACAGCAGGAGTGTTGGCAGCAGCCAGCCTCTACACGGGTTCCTTCAAGAGACTTAATACTACCTCACAGGTTGCTTATCTGAACTGGGGTGTTCCCTTCACATCTCGTCCTACAGCACTTAAGGGTTATATGATCTACGAGCCCGGTGCAGTAGATGTCGTTTCGACCGGAGGTAAAGATGGAACTCCACTGCCCAGCGATGCACCTGCAAGCGGACAACCCGACCATTGTCAGGTCTATTGCGCATTGCTTGATATTGAAACCACGCTAGCTATCAACAATGGCAACTTGAGCACCATTCCCAACTGGGATACAGACCCCCGAGTCATTGCCTATGGTGCCTTCACCCAGAAGACTACACAGACGGCATGGTCGGAGTTCACCATCAATCTGGAATACCACGACCTGACCAAGACTCCAAAATATCTGGTTATCGTTGCTTCTTCAAGTAAGTATGGTGATTACTTCCATGGTTCCAGCACCAGTGTCCTTTACCTTGATGACTTTGAGTTCATCTATGGTGATACCCCCACTGTTAAGCAGTAAACCTACACCTTATTATATATACTCTGCCCCCGTCAATACGGGCGGGGGCAGAGTTTCAAAAAAAGCCACTGGATTTGTACTTCCAGATTTAAGTTCATTAAAACGGACGAATGAGACATAGTTCCTATAGATATTTCCTGACAGCCCTCAGCCTCACTCTCGCCACGACTTTGGTGGCGCAGACGACACCCACCGATACCGCTTCGGTGGATTCGTTGCGTAATTCGGCCATGGATGTCGATATGCATATCGTAGTACGTGTGGACAGCGCTCAGCGTGGAAAACTCTCTGATGAAGAAATAGCCCGTGCGGTACAGGACGGCATACGCCGTGCCTTTGGTATACAAGACAGCACCACCTCCCCAAGGGCCATTCCTTCTGGTAAAACAGCAGGCATCTCACCCCTCTACGAACGTTATCTCGAACGTCAGGAGAAAAAAGGTCGACATATCGAGCGAGTTCCTCGCGAAGATTTGAATGCGACCTTCGTGCCTAAGGGACAGTGGATGTTCGGTGGTTCTATCGGATTCAATGAATGGGACAGCGACAACCTCAACTACCTTGTTCTGAAGAATATCGACATCAAAGGTCATACTTTCTCCATCAGTCCATACTTCGGGTATTTCGTAGCCAAGAACATCTGTCTTGGCGCACGTTTCAATTATTCCCGCTATTACTTTAACCTCGGTCAGTTTGACCTGAACCTCGGTGAAGACTTCAATATCAGTCTCTCTGATCTCTACTACCTCGAACATAACTACGATGCCAGCATCTTCATGCGCACCTATATGCCGCTGGGCAAGAGCAAAGTCTTCGGTTTCTTCAGTGAGATAGACCTGACCTACGGTCACTCCACGGGCAAGAATAGTACCGGTTCCGGTGCCAATTATGAAGGCACCATGGAACATGTCAATAGTATAGGCATCGGCTTCTGCCCAGGACTCACAGCCTTTGCCACAGACTTCATGGCTATAGAATGTTCTGTGAGCGTGATGGGTCTGCAATACAAATGGAAAGACCAGAAGACCAATCAAGTTGAAACTGGAAAGAGCCGCTCTGGTGGCGCGAACTTCAAAATAAACCTCTTCGCCATCAACCTCGGCATGACATTCTACTTATAATTAGGATAAAACCAAGATTTAGGAATACAGAATAGGAAGATTTAATATGATGAACTATAATTCACATACGATGATAAAGACTTTGTACTGCGCCACTTCGCAGCGCAAGTCCTTCGTATTATTCTATCTTTCACTATTCTCACTTTTACTTCTCACACTCTCCAGCTGTGCCATCGTGGACGACATCCCCTACCCCATCATTGAAACAGAGATAACCGCCTTTGAGGTCGAAGGCATGTGTGATGAGACTGGTGAGAACGAAGGCGCAGCAATTATAGAAAAGAACACTCGCACAATATCTGTTCATGTGAATGACCTCGTGGATATAAACCATCTAAAGATATCTCACTTAGAAGTCACCAACGATGCTCTGGTTATTGTAAATGACACCGTTTACAAGACCTCCAACATTTATCCAACAGGGGAATTAGTAATTCAAAATCAAAAGAACCGATTCATCGTTAACGCCAACTATCCTGTACCCATCACCCTGCGCACATGGCAGGACTACAAATGGCAACTCAAGATTGAGCAAGTCGTCACCCGCGAAGTGGAAGTCGAGGGACAAATTGGTGATGCTATCATAGATCCTGTCACCCGCATTTGCATCGTCTACGTCTCGGAATCACAAGACCTCTCGAAAATCAAGTTCAAGAAGTTTAGCTTAGGCGGTCAACATGGCAGCGTAAGCCCCGACCCGACCACACTGGAATCTGTAGATTTCACTACAGCCCAAATCTTCAACGTCAAATACGGTTGGTCAGATACCATTTACCCATGGGAAGTATATGTCTATACCACTCAAGAAATTATTGAGTCCACCGCATCAACAGCCATTTCAGACAAAGGTGCCACTGTTGTTTCGGGTTCACGTCCAAATGGAGTTACTCCCGTGGTAGAATACAAAGCTGTGAGCGATGCCGCATGGACTACCATACCTGCCGATGATATCAGCTACCCCACAGCCACTACATACGAAGTGGAAATTAATAATTTACACAGCGACGTTCAATATATCTGGCGCGTCACCATCGGATCGAAAATCATAGAAGGTGAGCCCTTCTACTTTATAGGCGAGCAGTTGGAAAACAGCAGCTTTGACAATTGGCACATTGAAGGAAAGGGCAAAAAAGCCCTATATTGTCCGTGGGGCGAGAACGATGAACCTTACTGGGATACCGGTAACCATGGTGCCACCACTGTGGGGGCGTCCAACAGCACATACGTGGATGAAGATGGACGTAGATATGCAAACCTTCAGTCGAAATACATTGTAGTCAAATTCGCTGCTGGTAACATCTTCACTGGTGAATACATAGAGACTGACGGCACCAATGGCGTGCTTTCTTTTGGTCGTCCCTTTACCTCACGTCCGGTGAAACTGCAGTTTGATTTCCAGTACAAGACGTCCACCATCACCAGAACTGGCGGTGATTGGAACGATGTATGGGGACAATATATCTCACGCCAGCTTTATGAAGGCCTGAAAGGTCAGCCCGACTCCTGCTCCGTCTATATCGCCTTGGGCGATTGGATACCAGAACAATACGTCAGTTCTTTTTCCTCTGTTCGTGCAGAATGTCCTTATCTTATCCGAACTCGACCAAAAGCCGGCGAGTTGCATCTGATGGATACGAACAGCCCTAACCTCATTGGTTTCGCCCAGATGACCTGTGGTGATGACGTCAGTAGCTGGACTACAGTGACTGTGGATATTGATTATCGCAACGAACGCACGCCCAAATACATCATTGTGGTGGCAGCATCCTCCAAATACGGAGACTACTTCACCGGAGGTGAAGAGTCACTGATGAAAATCGATAATCTCAGACTCATCTATTAATCCCCGAACTCTCATAAGCCTCATATAGTGAAAACGATACGTCACATATTCAGTCTGTTCATTCTCATCACAGCCACCTGTCTGCTGGGAGGTTGCTCTCGGTCTGACGAGTGGGAGGCACTTGAGGAGAGTGGTAGCCTGCAGCTGTCCTTGGTTGGAATCTCCACAGAAGTCTGCGAGACGCGTAGCACGCCAGCCGAGTTGGGCAAGCCTGCACCAACAGACTTCCACATGAACATCGTTCGCCAAAGTAACGATGTCGCCATCTACGATGGTTCGTTCACCAGCTCCAAGATTAAAGCAGCACCGGACACCTACTCCATCACAGTCTCTTATGGTTCGAATCCACTAATTGGGGTTGATGCACCTTATTATATTGGTACGACCACAGCCACCGTAGCCTCCACTACGGAGCCAACGTTCGTCAGCCTACCCGTGGCAATAGGAAACGCGCTCATTTCGGCCACCTTCAACGACGCGGAACGCTTCAACCGCTTCTTCGATGGCTACGCCATACAGGTAACCAACGGCAATTACAGCGCATACATTACGAACGAAAGGCCTGATCGAAGTGTCTATGTACGTGCTGGGAGCACAGTAGGGCTCTTCTTCACAGGATATCTAAAGGCACTCGACAAGCAAGTAACGATGCCCATTGTTCTGCCCGAAGACATTTCCTATACCCTTCAGGCCGCAGACCACCTGGTCTTTACGCTTGATCTGGAACCCAATGCCGAAAGTGCCATTGTCACTGTTACCAAGGCAGAACTGGAACACGTGGACGTGGAGGAAAAGGTTTCCTACAACTGGTTGCCCAAACCCATCGTTCACACGGAACACAAATATGTGAATGGCGAACTCGTAGGTACCGATCTCACCATTGATGCCTCCTTCCCAGGAACCACTTGGGAGGCTGAAATCCACCAAGGTTCTGCATCAGGAAAGGTAGTACGATTCCTCACAGGTCAGGGCGCACTCAGTTCCACCTACCAGGAAAATACCGAATGGCCCGACTGGCCCTACCTGCCCCCTGGTGACTATGTTGCCACCTTTAAATATTACAGCAAGCAGGGACTGGCCTTCAATTTCAGCAAGACTACGGAGTTCACCGTGCCCAATGCCAACCTGACATTGAGTGTTGATGCTTATACCGCCCATTCGAAGTATGAGGAGGGCGATGTCACAGCTGCCAACGCCTGCGAAAGGCTGACCGTCTATAAGCCTTCTGCCCAATGGAACGTGGCTGCAAGCCTTATGGCAAACGCCAATTACTCGAAATCATTCAGCTACAGCATCGGAGGCAAGTCCTTCAAAGTCGAAGCAAATCGGCAGAAGATGACCTTCGATAACATCCCGGGGATACCTGTCAGCAGAACTCTTTATACCTATATGGTTGAAGGGAATTTTGCAGGACAGAAAGTGTATGCCTCCAAACAATTGCGCATCACGGGACTACCCTACTCCTTGAACTTAAATGCCCATTCTGAATGGAGCGAAGACGGTAAGGTGACATGGAATACGGACAATGTAAAATTTGGAGGTGGCTCCGCTGGCGACCAAAGCATGACCACCAACACCTCCATCAATCTTCCGACTGGCACCAAATTCAGCGGAATCTATAATGTCAATGTCCACCCTGCCGCCGCGGGCACAACCCTGTCTGTCACCGTTGGTAGTCACACCCTTTTTTCTTTCGAAGAAGGAGCTAGTACGTGGGTAGTTGGATCAGACCACCTTTATTCCGGAACAACAGAGACTTTCACTGCGTCCAACAATATCACCTCCATCACCTGCAGAAATAGTTATGGGGCTGGTGCTACGAGCAGTTACATTTATGCATTAACCATCAGATACGGTCAATAACGAACTAATGAAACGTTTTCTCTACATACTCCTCATTCTTCCCTTCCTCCTCGCTTGTTCCGACGAGGAACAGGCCATCACGAACCAAGGCGAAGGGACATTGGTGTTGAGTGAACTCTGTCGCCAGCAGGTGATAAGGTCTGTAGTGAAGACACGTAGTGTTGTGGATACAGACTTGGCGATTGAAATCCTGACCTCCGATAGCGCTCTCTATCGTGATTATCGATACGCAGCTGGGGCTGACCTTCCTGAAAAGTTCTCCCTCATTCCTGCCAACTACATCCTTCATGCCTACACAGAAAACGCCACTTCCTGGTCAACTGACAACAACGGCCGGGGCAGTGCTGTTTATGAAGTGCGCAAGGAATTCAACGTGCAACCGGACTGGGTCACTTATCTCAATGTGGAAGTCCCGATGATTAACTACGGCGTCACCTACACCTTGCCCGAAGGTTTCTCCAAATGGTTCCCTACTTGCGAGTTCACCGTTTCCGGCGACGGACGCACTTGCCCCCTGACTTCTGAACAGACGGCGTTCTTCGACCCCGCCAAAATCCAAGGTTTCAGTTTTACACTACACCTGGTAAATTCTGACGGCGAGGTTTATGATATCGAAGAACAGACCTACGAGAATCCTAAAGCCGGACTGCTTTATAACGTCCAATACTCATACTCCAGTGATGACGATCCCACCAAACTCAAGATTGGTATCAGTTATGATGACCACTACGAGGAACTCGTCAGCGAAATAACACTCTATTGAGAACTGATATGTTGAAAAGGCATTGTATATATAATATTTTCGTATTCACCATGGTTCTGGCCTTGGTCCTTGCTGCTTGCCAGCAGGAAGATGGACTCGTCGCCACCGATAAGGGCTATATCCAGTTGCAGCTCTCTGCCGATGATGGTCTGAGCACACGTGCCATGCAAGATGTAGATAACGTTTCTACGTGGTTTGCCGTCATTACTAAGGATGGTGACACACTTTACAATCAGCCTATCGGTAATGTGTTAGGTGACCGTCCCTTCGATCCAGGAATCTATTCCATCAGCGTCCGCAGCCATAATAATGCAGATGCGGCCAATTTGAGTGATAACAGATGGGGCGAACCTTATCATACAGGCAAAGCTACGAATGTTGAGGTTTCTGCTGGTGGCACAGCGTACGTCCATATCTCCTGTGACAGGGCTCTGAATGCCAAGTTCCGCCTTGACTACAGCGAGTTCTCCGGCATCATCAACGCCTTCACTATCAGCGCTCCTAAGAGCCTCGTCTTCTCCTACGCCGCAGGTACACTGGCACGTGAAGCCTACTTTGCACCCAACACCACCATCACCTACACCATCAACTATACCCTCGGCACCGAAACCAAGACGACGGAAGCACAGACGCTGACCCTCGGCGATGCCGCTACAGTCTCCATCCTACGCATTAAATCCGACATCCATGGAACCGTCAGCCTGAGCCTCATCTGCGATGATGAGTTCGAAGACAACGCCACGTCGTTTATTGACATTGATGGAGCTACTGGAAGTGAGACATTGAAACATTGAGATATTGAGTTCTGAAATGAAGTATTGTTCATCATACATAATATATACATTAGCTTTCGTCTTAACGATGACTTTCGTTGGCTGCCAGCAAAACGATGAGGAAGTCACTCAGAGCGATGGCACAGGCACCCTCGTTCTCTCTTTGGGTGACGCTGGTCTTTATACTGAATTACAGACCACTCGTGACGGAACACCCGTGGCAGACCTCTCTAAATATGTCTTCACCCTCAACGGCACCACCATCAGCGGAGCTACGATTAAAAACCTTGAGCTTGACGTAAACAGTGATGATTGCACCGCACAGGTGAATGCCGGCACTTATACCATCACCGCCGACAATAGGATTGAGGCCAACCGTTTCTCCGGAAGTCCTTGGTATAGAGGAACGTCGGAATCATTCACGATTACCATCAACCAGACGACTCCTGTAAGTATCTCACTCGGCAAACCAAAAAACGCCCGCATCACAATGGCTATTGACGAAACGTTTTCTGCTTTGTACGATAACCCTATACTGGTGCTTTCCGACGGAGAACGCAGCCAGACACTGGCCTCTCTTGAGGATGTCTGCTACTTCATCATACCCGCCAGCGGGGCACTCGCCTACACCATCTCGGCCAATGCAAAAGAGACCAGCCATGCAACTGATATAAAGGAAGCCACAGGCTATGTGGGTATCCAAGCAGGCTATAATACCACCATAACACTCAAGGCTCATCCAGCCACGGGATTTATCATATCCGTGGCTGAAGGAGAGTACAACGGGACTTTCAATGTTAAAGGAGACAAAGAATGAAGCAGAAGTTTCTATATATAATTATGATGATTGCCGCACTCACTGGATGGAACAGTGAGGCGTGGGGGGCGACGACGAGCTATGTATTGAACGATACAAGTCCTCATACATTGGATGGAATTGATGATACAGGATTTACCCTAAATTTGAGTGGCCCAGGTCAAACACTTACATTTGTAGCCCGTCACAATTCTTTTATTGGCGAAGCATATGACTACATGCATATCGAAGCAACTAAAAGCGATGGTTCAAAGGTGGAAATATATTCTACTGGAGATCGTGCTTTTACAACAAAAGATAAAACATATACTGTTTCTAATCTTGATCATACAATAACTTCAATACGCTTTTATACTACTTTTGGCGCGACTCTGAAAAAGTATATCAGTAATATAAAAGTCACCCGTGCCACCCTATTGAAAAACTTCCCTTACTCCACTACTTCTCCTTTCGATATGAGTAGTTTGAAATATGGGAGGACGACAACCATTGATATTACCAATATCACCTATCATAATACGACCTATCCTCAGAATTTAACAGGAACGTGTACTTGGGATTCTGGAACTGAGGCTGGTACTTTCTCTATAGGAACAGTCCAGGCTTCTTTAGCAACGGGAACCATCAATATTCCTGTTACTTTTAGTCCACAATCTCCAGGTGCAAAATCTGCAACGGTAACCTTGAAACTTGGTTCAACCATTGTCGCAACCTTCAAGGTTACAGGTACTGGTGCCGATAAGGGTACGCCCGCCTTCAACTGGAATGTCACAAACGCTTATAAGAACCATTCGTATAGTGATTTCTTTAACTCAACCAATACAGATACAGAATACACCATTACCAGTAGTAATCCAGACTTAGGTAATGTCGTGGGTGGAAAGTTGGTGTTTTATGATGGAGAGGGAACTATACGGTTTACCGTATCACAAGCAGGTAATGATGATTGGCATGCCCATGAGGAAACGTTTGAAGTTGAGGTGACAGAAGCCCAAAATCATTTGCCACTGACAATCACCAGTAATAATTACTCGAAATTAGTACGAAGCATCTCAGGTTCCTTTACTTGGGTTTCAAATGGCATCCGTCTTGGTGATGGAGGTGGTGGCCTCAACTATAATGATAAATTGGCAGAGATTAACTTTGAAGGTATTCCAGATAAGATATCCTTTGATTATGAGAAGCAAGCCGCTGGCGCTACTGATATTGATTGGTATGTGATAGCTAGCGTCGATGGTAATAACTGGACAGAAATTTGGAGTGTTAATAATTCAGGAAGTGGGCATGTAGATATTACTATTGAAAATGCGAACGTACGCTATGTCCGATTGTGTTATAGTGGTAACTTCGGTGGCTATTTCAGGAATATCACGATCACCGAACGTCGATATCTGACGGCCAATGTCGATAGGCTGGAATTCGGCGAGAAGATGAAGGGCAACGGCGTGGATAAGACGTTTACACTATCGCATTGTAATGCTGGGTATGGGTTAACCATCAGCAGCAGCGACCCGAACTTCATCGCCACACCCAATCCCGTCACAACGACCGGTGGCGACATTATGGGAACAGAGACGATAACTGTTCGATACCTGAACAATACCCTTGGCTATCACGGCGGAACGCTAACCATCAGCGACCCCACTGGCAAGACTCAAGACGTCACCATAAGCGTCAGCGGTACCACCCTGACAACCTACTATGCCCGCGCAGAAGCAGAAAGCACGGAAGGCGGTACTGCGGCGGTATCATTCGAATCCTTTAATGCGGCAACACAGACGGCCGTCAATACGTCCTATGGCCCCACGAAAGATGCTGCTCCGAAGACCAATATCTATTTCAAGGCTGTTGCCTCAGAAGATTATGAATTCGTAGGATGGAAGCTTCAATTGAGTGATAATGAATACGTGTATGATGAAGCAAACTACACTATTCAAGACTTTACTTATAGTTCAGAAGATGCTAATGCTCCATCGACAAAGAAGCTTATTGCCGTTTTCCGTAAAATAGCATTAGACTTAGAGCCGACAAATCCTGAATACCTCCCGGAATTATATCAGACCATCACCCTGCACCGGACCTTATTGCAGGGCTACAATACCCTCGCCCTACCCTTCGCCACCACGGTGGCCGAACTAACAGGACGCACCAGCGAAAGTGACTGGGTGGCACAACTCAGTGCCGTTACCTACAACCAACACGACGGATTCACACTGTTCTTCGAGAAGGTGACAAACGGCAAGATCAAAGCCTTCGATCCATATATTCTGTACCTCGGAGCACAAGTCGTGGATCCCTCATGGAGCAACATCAACCTGCCTGCCGCCACCCCCAAAACCATTCATCCCTCCTCTGGCTACGGCGCTGCCGCCAGCCCCGATGGAAGCAGTACCTTTATTGACTGGTCGATGACCTCGAACTTCGAAGCAGGATTCTCTATGGAGGGACTTTATGGCATCGTGAACACTGTCGGTGGCTTAAAGCGAGGTAGCGGTTCTTCCGCCATCCTTAACGCTTTCACTGCCTACATAACCCCACCCTCAGGTTCTGCGGGCGTGAAGGTGCAGTCGGCATTCACGGATGAATGGGGTGTGACGACGTATATCAAGGGCTTGCCTGATGACGGTGCAGAGAGCGAAGCCTGTGGCGATGAGCTCTATGACCTCAGCGGACGACGCATCGACTCGCGCCAGCAGCCCACGCGCGGCATCTATGTGCGCGGCGGACGCCGGGTCGTGGTGAAATAAGAGGCACTGGTGAGACTAAGATCAGAAAGTAGCCTCAATAGCAAAGTTCTTGCAAAAAGTTGACGCAAAAACACTCCGAACACTCCGATACACTCCGAATTATCACCTCAAAATGTCATCCTCAAATGGCAAACTGATCATAAGATTCGGAGTGTATCGGAGTGTTCGGAGTGTTTTTGCGTCAACTTTTTGCAGATCACATGGACCAATAACACATCGCAGTAGTCGAATGCCTACGTTCCTGTAGGCGTATTCATGAGTTCCACCTATGGAATTCGCGAGTTCCAGCAGTGGAACTCGCGTGTTCCAGTAGTGGAACTCGCGTGTCTCACGGGTGAGATAATGTGAGACAACAGGCCGTAAGGACAGAGACAGATAGGCGTCGGTGACTACACGTATATACGTCGGCGGCT
>JAEEGL015557350.1_pt1 | contig 22098 bp, 3 predicted proteins | sample 9134231 | NCBI WGS metagenome assembly JAEEGL01 (sample SAMN16246548, study PRJNA631951) | gut metagenome | biome: gut microbiome; feature: rumen; material: fiber-attached | host: Bos | place: Iran: Karaj | collected 2018-10 | reverse complement strand
CCCCCGTAGCGCCGCCCCCCGCATTCGCCGTGCCCGCTGCAGCCGCCACCGACTCCCCGCCCGCCGCGGCCGCCTCTTCCGCGCGGATCGCCTCCGCACGCGCCTGGTCCGCCGCCTCTGTCTCCGGACGGATCATCAGCCGCGGCCAGATCATCAGCCCCCACAGCAGCAACACCTCCAACGCCACCAGTCCGACCGTCAGCAACGCTCCCAATGGCTGGAGCACGCCATGCGACACCTTCCCCTTGTTCTGCAGCCGCCGCCGCTCCTCCCGCACCCCCTGCTCCCCGCGCCCCTCGCTGAACCGGATGCTCGTCGCCCCCACCTCCAGGATGTCCCCCTCCCGCAGCAGACGATCCCCTTCCACGAGCTGGCCATTCACCTTCAGGCCATACCCCTCTTCCAAGGCGCACACGAAAACGCCTGCGCCATTCTCCTCGATGCGGAAGTGATGCGCCGCCAGCCTGGCCTCGTCCGGCAGCTTCAGATGGCAGTCCGGCGCACGACCGACGACCAGCACCGACTGCCGCACCGCCAGCGACCGGCCCGCATGACGCCCCGACTGGAAGATCAACCGATACATGACGCCTCTAACCCTACCATCCCCCCCCCCAGCCCTGCAAGTCTCCCCTTACGCCCTCCTTACGATTCCATCAGTCGCCCCACCGCAGGTTGGAGTTGCCACTCCTTGGCCCAAAGTCGGCGGGATTCCCCGTCCCTGCGTCCCCGCGTCCCAGTGTCCCTGTCCTCCCTCTCCCCTCCCCTCTTTTCACTTTTCACTCTTCACTTTTCACTGCGCTGTGCGCTCGCGCGCAGCGCCTTCCCCACTTCTTCCACGTCATCGAACGGGGTCAGCACGCCCTTCGCCAGCTGCCCCTTCTCATGCCCCTTGCCAGCGACCACCAACGTATCGCCCGGGGCCATCCCCTGCACCGCGAGGGCGATCGCCCGCCCCCGGTCCGCCTCCACGACCACGTCCGCGCGGCACTCCGTCCCGCCCATCCCTGCCACGATCTCCTCGATGATGCGCCCCGGCTCCTCCCCGCGCGGATTGTCCGATGTGACGACCGCCACATCCGCCAGCCGCGCCGCAACCGCCCCCATCCGCGGCCGCTTCCCCGCATCCCGGTCCCCGCCGCACCCGAACACCACCCACAGCCGCCCCGCCGTCGATTCCCGGACCGTCCGCAGCACGTTTTCCAGCGCGTCATCCGTGTGCGCGTAATCCACGAGACACTGCCGCGTCCCCAACGGATCCGGTACCCGCTGCATCCGCCCCGGCGCACCCTGCAAATCCGGGATCACACGCGCCATCGCCTGCAAATCCGCTCCGCCTAGAAGCCCCAGCCCCACCGCCAGCAGCAGATTCTCCACGTTATACCGCCCCGGCAGCCCCAGCCGCACCTCGTCCACCTCTCCGGCCGGCGTGCGGAGCACGAACGACGAGCCTTCCGCGTCCCCCCTCACCCCCCACGCGCTCACCTCCGCCTCCTCATCCTCGATGCCGAACCGCCACGCTGTCCGCCCCGCCCCCCGCAGCTCCGCCAGCAGCCGACGACCCCACGGACACCGCCCATTCACCACCGCCGGCGCGTCCGCGCCCACCTCCATGAACAGCCGCCGCTTCTCCATGAAATACCGCTCCATCGTCCCATGAAAATCCAGATGGTCGCCAGTCAGCTGCGTGAACCCCGTCGCCGCAAACCGCACCCCGGCCGCCCGTTCCGCCGCCAGCCCCTGCGACGACACTTCCATCGCCATGTCCTCCACCCCATTCCCCAGCGCCTCCGCCAGCAGCCGATGCGTATCCGCCGACTCCGGCATCGTCCGCCCCGCCTCCCGTTCCGTCCCATCCCCCACGTCATACGCCACCGTCCCCAGCAGCCCCGCGCGCCGACCGCCCCCCCGCAGAAGCCCCCGCAGCAGATACGTCGTCGTCGTCTTCCCATTCGTCCCCGTCACCCCATACACCCGGACCTTCCGGCTCGGACGCCCCTCCAGAACGTCCGCCAGCAGCCCCATCGCCCGGCGCGGATTCTCACACGTCAGCTCCGCCACCTCACGCCCCCCCGCCGCCTGCCGAAGCCGTTCCATCCGCGACTCCTCCCATGCCGCCCCTCCATGCGCAACGCCAGCCGCCCCTCGCTGCACCGCCTCTTCCGCGAACGCCGCCCCGTCCGACTTCGCCCCCGCCAGCGCAAAAAACAGCGTCCCCGGCCCCGCCCGCCGCGAGTCATACGCCACCTCCCGCACCCCCTCCCCCCCGCCCCGGCACACCCGCACCTCGCCCCTCCCCCCCTCCTCCGCCAGCTGTCGAACCTCCATCATGCCCATCGTCTCTTCTCTCCTGCCCCCCTCCCCCCCTAGATTTCTAGAATCCTAGCCACCTAGAATCCTAGAAACCTAGCCTCCCGCCCCCCACCACCTAACTACCAAACTACCAAACCACCAAACCACCAAACTACCTAACCATCTCACCATCCGCCCCACCGCGTCGGCGGCTCATAGAAGTTCGTCGGATGATAGGTCCAGGTCCAGGTCCACTTGCCGTCCTCTTCTTCGGTCGCATTCGCGTGGCTGCGGCTGTTGATCACAAGGACGTCATTCGGGAAGAACGGCTTGCCGTGGATCTCCGAATTATTCCCCAGGATGCTCCGCCACACAAGATGCGTATCCGCCGCATTCGTGCTCGCATGGCCCAGGAACATCCCAGATCCATGCCGCAGCGACTTCGTCACCGAGTCATACGCATACAGGACGTCGCAATCCGGCGACAGATGCGTCCCCGACGACGGCACGAATCCGCAATTCTCCAGTCCCAGCTCCGACGGATGGAACGCCACCGGCAGCGTGAACGAGCAGAAGTTCCATTCCACGCCCGTACGCGCACTCCCCGCACGAATCGGCACCGAGAAGTCCACCGCGGCGGTCTCGCTGCTCACCTTGTTCCCAGCATTGTCATAGATCTCGCTCTTGCAGTACGCCGTGTTGGTCGGCACCAGCAGCACCGGATGCCAATACCCGGCGTTTGTCGTACCCCAGCTGTTCGTCGTACCCGAGGCGTGGGGAATAGTGATCGAGACTCCATGCCGGAAGATGTCTTCATCCACATAATGCGTATAAATCTGATTCGCACTACCGACACGGCGCCAATCTGCTGACAAGATATTGGTAACAACCGCCCCATTATTCTCAATGATCTCTGTCTCGGTCGGCGACAGATAATAGGTGTGATCCACGCGCACGCCCTCATCCTTCGTGAAGCCATCCGTGAACACGTCCAGTTTCACCGATTCGGCCACCGTGGACCCGATCGGCCAGATATTCGGATCGGTTCCGAAGATCGCGCCCAGGGTGTTGGTCTCGCCGTTTCCGACGCCGAACCCGTGCAGCGTCACATAGTTCTGCCCCTGCACCAGCGGCACCGCCGTCATCGCATACACGTCCTCGCTCATGAGCGGCCGCTGCGAGACGACCTCCCGCCGGCCGGACATCCCCACCGTCAGCGTCGGCTGCCACCGGTCCTCATACGCCGCGCGGTAGAACCGGATCTGCGACGCCTCATGCGTCAGCGCCCCGGCGTCCACGAACCAGTTCGACTGCACCGTTCCCACGGCCGTCCACGTGTTGTTCGAGCTTTCGCTGAAGCTCCGCGCGTCCCGGTATATCAGGTCATACGTACGCTTCACCTCGCCCCCGCTCGACGACGCCGTCCAGTACAGCGCCGCTGCCCGATCCGCCCCGTTGAGCCCGCTCTTCCAAGCCTGCGGGATGTCCGCCTCGGCCCGCACCATCCCCTGAGTGATGGCGAACTTGATCGTGTTGTTCGTCGCCCAGCTGTTCGCATTCGCCGGCCCTTCGTTCCCGGCCTTGTCCACGCCCACGATCACCACCACGTAATCCTGGTCGAAGTCCAGGTCGTACAGACGGATGCCCGTCGTATCCTTTTTCCCCAGGTTGTTGTAGTCCGCCCCTGTCGCCGACGGGTCTTCCACCGTGCTGTCCTTCGTCACGAACGACCAGTTCGTGTACGCCTTCTTGTCGATGAACTCGCCATTGATGTAGGCCTCCAGCGAGCCATAGCTGGTCGTCCCCTCGCGCCGCCCAGACGTCCCCGCGCCTCCGCTCGTTCCCGATCCGCTGACCGCCTTCCACGCATCCGGATCATACGTCCCGAAGTAGATCTTGTAGCTCCCCCACGGCGACAGGCTGTCCGTACCCTGCTTCAACGCATCCGGCAGCGCCTTGTAGTTGTCATGCTCCGTGTCATCCGGTCCCACGTTATCCTTGCTCCACGACAGGTCGAACTGCGTCGTCGGATCATTCACGTGCTCCGTGCTGGCCCCCGTCTTCGGCATCCCCACCGCCGTCGGCGGCGTGATGTCATACGCCGTGTAGAACGTCGCCGCGAGGCCTTCCAGACGGTCGTCAGGCCTGTCGTTGTCTGCGTCGACGGCGAACACGGACTTCCCGGTGAGCCCCTGCGCCGCGGGACCGCTCGGGCGGTAGAGCATCGACCCGGCCGTTCCGTCGCCCACCTTGATCCCGATCCGCACGTCGTCGAAGAACGCTCCGGCGTTGTATGCGTACAAGGTAATCCTGATGCAGTTCACCGTGCCGTTGCCCAGCGCCCCTCCGTTGAACGACGTCACCCCCGACACTGGCTCCGCGGCGAAATCCAGCGTCAGCGTCTTCCACCCTGCCTCTCCCGCGGGCACCTCCTGGCCTCCCGTGCCTCCCACCGCGCGCAGGGTCAACAGCTTCGACGCCACTTTTGTCGTCATGGTCTCATCCGTGTACGCGTCGAATCTCACGCGCGGGGACGGCCCGGCGCTGGCACTGGATTCGGGCAGGTAGTATTTCAGCGTTCCGCCGATTCTCGGCGCGGCGCCCGATTGGTTGTCGAACAGGAACAACTGGCTCTGCGGATATTGGGGATCCACGTCCGAGCTTCCCGCGGTCCCGGCCGGCACGTACAGGCAATACTGGCCTTCCGCCGGTGCCGGTGCCGAAGGACTCCCGGTCCCGGCGGCCCTGATGTCCGCCGTCCCCGTCAAGGTCCACCCTCGCTTGGCTGTGGCGGTTTCTTCGAATCCGGCGTTGGCGAACGCCCCTTCCACCGTCGCCACGGAGAACGGCACGGCCCCCGCCCGCCCTTCCTCCGTGTCGGCCAGCGCCGCCCGGTATTCCCCGATTCCGCTCGCCACGGATTGGATGCCGGTATCCTTGACGGTGCCTCTCACGTTCGCGTTCGTCCACGCGCTGTCCGCCCAATTGGCCGCCGTGGGCGCCTGGTCCTCCGCCACGCCGAACGAGACCACGAATTCGGGCTTGTTCGTCCACGCGGCCGTGTCGCGGTTGAAAGCGACCCACTCCGCATCGGCGTTCTTCTTGATCTGCAAAACATTGTCCTGCGTCCGGAATTCGGCACCGTTGACCTTGACCCCTGTCGGCTGGGTCGGCCTCGTCACGTCGTTGTCCACGACCGTCAGCGCGAGGCCGACGTGCGACTGCAGGCTGTCCTCCGTCCGGTCGTCGTCCGCGTCCCACGCCGACACCCAGCCGCCGTACATCCCAAGCTTCCGGTCCGTGTACCCCATTCCCGGCACCACGCCCGTGAAGCGGCCTTCCTCCGCGCTCTTCTTCTGCCCGTTGGCCGTCAGCGCCGTCGCGAATGTCAGCGTCTGGTCCGCCGCCAGCGTCTTCCCGTCGGGCCCGGTCAGCGTGAACTTCGGCGTCTTCTCCGCCGATGCATCCAGCCCGCTGTACGTGTCATACACGCTCCCGTGCAGCCAGTCGCTTCCGCCCGCCGCCAACTCGGCGTCCGTCTTGATGGTCATCCCCTCCGTCTCGGCGTTGCCGCCGCCCAGCTGCAGGTCATACACGCCCCAGTACGCCCCCACGCCCCGGCGCTTGTCCCCGCCGAGCCCCTGGATGCGGAACTCGTACGTCTGCCCCTTCTCCAGCGTCCAGTCCATCGACAGGCTCTTGTGGATCCACGTGTTGAGCTTGTCCAGGTTGTCTTCCCACGTCGCCGTCGAACTCCCCAGGAAATACGTCGCCGCCGTCGGCCCGAACACCTCCGACCCGCCCTGCAAGACCGTCACCGTGAAATGCGTCGGCCCGTACTTGCTGTTGACGTGGTTGAACATCTGCAAGCTCGTGATCTGCGTGTCCTCCTCCGGCGTCACCGTGAAGTACCAGAACTTCGTCCCGTGCTGCCACCCGCTCTGCCGCACCCCGAGCGCCCCCGACGGCGCCCCGGCCGCCCCCGATGCGTCCAGCCAGCGCAGCGTCTTCTCCGACGAAGAGTCCGTCTTCGCCCCCAGCCGCGACACCGTCAGCGCGTCGTCCCATGCCGTCGGCATCAGCGACCCTTGCTGCACGAACTTCCACTGCACCATGTTCGTGCCGCCCACCGCGCGCATCCCCGTCATCTCCACGGCCGGCTTGTCCTCGTCGTCGTCGTACACCTGCAGGATGCCGAAGTGCCCCTCCGCCGTCTCCTGGTCCACGTTCGCGCCGCCCACCGTACGGTCGTTGTCCAGGTCCTTCGCCGTCAGGCCCACGTGCAGCAATCCCGCCAGCGACTGGGTGTACCACTCCGTCACCGCCGCCTTGTCCGACACCCGTTCGAACGTCGCCCGCGCCAGGCTGGTCTCCTCCACGCCATCACCCGTCGACCACGCGCTCGGCGTCTTCTTCGACTGGCCGATCGTCACTTCCATCCCCGCCCGGTCCACGCCGCTCTCGTCGTACACGTTCGCGTCGAACGCGAACCCGTTCTCGTGCAGCTCCTTGTCGCTCACCCGCAGCTCGGCCGGATACCCTGTCAGCTGCACGTTGTCCATCGACCACATCGAACCCCGCCCGCTGTAGCCGCTCAGGTTCACCCGCAGGTACAGCGTCGCCACGTCCGCCGGAATCCCGCTCGCCGCCTCCGACAGGTCGAAGCTCCGCAGCGTCCACGTGTTCACTTCCTCCTGCGGGTTCCACGACGCGATCGCCGTCCATTCGTCGTCTGCGTCGCGCCCTGTCGTCGACCACTCCAGCGTCGCGCTGCTGAACGAGTTCGTGCTCGCCGTGTGGTCCGCGAAGCTGAACATCCGGTCCTCCGCCTTCACCAGCCCGAAGCGGAACCGCACCCACGTGTGGTCCGTCCCCGCCGTCAGCCAGTCAGGATTCGGCTGCACCACCAGGCGGCCCGCGTTCGCCAGCGACGTCAGCCCCGCGAAATCCTTGTTCACGTCCGTCCCGCCGGACAACCGCAGGAACGACTTGTCCGTCTGGTTCGCCAGCCACGCCGCATACCGCGGCCCCACCGTGATCGCCGCGTTCGTCAGCATGCTCCGCCCCCATGCGTTCGTCGTCAGCTTCGACGAATCCCCGTCCTCGTAGAACGTCCACCCCGCCAGCACCGTCTCCGTCGTCCCCGCCTGCGCCTCCAGCTCCTCGCTCCCGAGATGGATCTTGCTCCCGCTCCCGATCGTCGGCGGCTCCGTGTCGTCGTCGTACACCGTGAACTCCATGCTCCCGCCCAAGCCAATGTTGCTGTCGTACACCCCCGCCGTCGTCAGCATGTTCTCGTAGGTTCCGCCGTTCACCTTGCGGTCGCTCGCCGGCCACGGCCGGAAGTCCCACTCCGAAGGTTCCATGACGAGCGGATACGGGCGCGGCAGCACTTCGGAGCTCTCCAGGCGGTACATGATGTACTCTTCATCCCCGCCCGTCGCCCCGAGGAACTCCTCCGGCGACAGCCCCGTCACGTCCAGCCACCCCTCCGGCAGCTCTGCCTGGCTCGCCCCCTTCAGCAGGAACTGCGGGTCGTCGCCGGACACCGCCATCACGGCCTGCTGCAGCCGGATCACAAAACACCCGTTGGCCAGCAACGCGTTCACCATCTCCGTGTTCTCCTGGTCCGACACGATGCACACCGTCTCGGGCGAATGGAGTGTCCAGTCCCCGGCCCGTTCCGGGTTGAGGATGGTCCCGCCGGAAATCGGACGGACGTCCTGTTTGCCCGTCTTCCCGCTAGGCGTCCAGTCCTTGTAGGCTTCCCAGTCGATCGGCTTTTCCGGATTCCCCACCTTCCCGATCCAGTAGTTGCGCAGGTCGATGTCCTGCCCCGTTCCGTTGTAGATTTCCAGGTAGTTGTCAAACCCCGCGTTCTCCCCGTATTCTCCGAAGAACAGGTCCGTCGCCTGCGTTCCCCCGTGCTCCGTCGCGCTCGTCACCATGTTCGTCTTCCCGCCCGTCGCCGTCATTTTCACCTGCACCGTGTAGTTCGACTCCAGGTTGATGTGGTTTCGGTTGACGCCGCTCGGCGTCCACGTCGTGACCCAGTGGGACCCGCTTCCGACGTGCAGGTTCTGCCACCCGGCCAGCGTCGTCTCCCCGCTCGCGAACGGATCCAGCACCCGCACGCCCGCCGACTGGATGCCCGACCGATGGTACAGGTTGAAGTTCATGTCCAGCGGATCGTTCCCCGCCAGCTGCCCGTCGCTGATCTTGTACAACGTGTGCCCCTGGTCGTCCACCCCGTTCGTCACCCCGTACGCGTACTGGTACACCTCCGGCTTGTTGAACAGCAGCGTCTCGTCCCACGTCGTCCCCATCCGCAGCTCGTCCACGTACGCCTGTCCCATCCACGACCCCGCCGGACTCCCCATCCCGATCTTCACGCCCGTCACCGTCTTCCCGGCAAGACCTGCGCAGTACAGCTCCACCCACTTGCTCCCGATCGCCGTGTCGTAGTCCTGCGGAATCGGCTGGTCCTTGGCAAACGCCCACAGACGCACCTTCTTCTCCGACAGGTCCAGCTCGCCCACGACCACGTAGTCCTGCCCGATCCCCAGCTCCTCGTTGCTGAAGAACTGGAATCGGGGATCCGAATCGCCCACCGTGCTCCGGTACCACTCGTCGCTCCCCGTCACGGACGGCGGAATCGTCAGCGACGCGTACCGCTTCCCGTCGCCCGTGTAGTCATGCCCCGTCATCCCGAAGCCCACGATCTCCTCGTCGTAGCCCTCCCCGCCCGTCAGCGTCACCAGGATGTATTTTCCAGCCCCTTCGTACTGGTAGTTCATCTGGAACGCCACGAACACCTTCCCGCCGCTCATCGGCGAGGCCAGCTTCCGCTTCATCCACATATCTTCCTTCGGCTTGGTGCTCGCCGCCGAATCCTCCCACTTGTCGTTCCAGAACAGCTTGTTCGCGGTTCCCGCCGGGAACTCCGTCGTCCCGCCGAGCAGCCCGCCGTCGTGTATCTTCCACGCGCGGCCGTTTTCATCCTCCGCCTGGCCCTCCCCGAACCACCAGCCCCCGTCCCAGCCCGCGCCCGTCGGCTCTCGGTCCAGGCTGAAATCGCTCGACCACTTCCACTGGTCCACCGTGATGCTGCCCGGCACGACCTTGTCGGGATACGAGAACGAGTCCACGATTTCCCCCTTCTCGTACTTCGGCGTCTTCACCGGGAAGTTCGTCGGCGCGATCCCCTTCCCGTAGTACCCGCTCGCCGTCCCGTACACCCGGTAGTAGTTCGTCGATCCCGGCGCCACCGTTAGCTCCGTCGCCTCCGAGCACACGTCATTCCCATCCACGTTCACCCACGTCCCGTTCCCGACGTACACCACCCGGAACTTCGCCTCGCCCGGCCCGTCCAGCACCTGCCCCGCTTCCAGATTCGTCCCCTGCGGCGGCGTCCAGTCCTCGGGAATCGCGCTCGCCCCCTCCATGATCACCACCCAGTTCCCAGTCCCCCCCGCGTTCCACCGCAGCACCACCATCTCCGCCCCGTCCGCGTCCGCCGTCACCGACGTCGGCTCCGTCAGCACCTGGTCCGTCACTGTGAAGTGGTACCGGGCCGTCGCCGACAGCTCGTCCCCTTCCCAGTCCGTGTCGTAGTCCGTGCTCTCCACCTCCAGCACGTAGTTCGTGAACGTCCCCGTGTCCGTGAAGTATGACCTCGCGATCGACGCCGACAGCCCCACGTTCGTCGCCGCCCCGTTCCCGTTCGGATTCGCCGTGAACGTCCCCGTCGCCAACTGCGTGTCGTTGCTGTACAGCACCCACCGGTTGTTCGCCCCGTATACCCCGCTCGCGTCCGACACCAGCCCCGTGACCGACAGCCCGCCCGCCGGAATCTGGGTGTACGTGAACGCCCCGCGCGCGTTGAAGTCGGAGAACACCGGCCCCTCGATGTCCTCGTCCGCCACGTCGAACTCCATCGGCACCCCCTGTCCCTCCTCGTGCGGCACGTACACGTCGTCGAACGCCCCGTACGTCGTCGCCCCGCCCGCCGAGCTCCCGTGGTTCCACGCCATCCCCACGTACCGCAGCGATTCCGCCAGCAGCGCCACGTCCGTCTCGCTGCTCAGCTCCACCGTCTCGAACGCCACGCTGTGCCCCGTCACGCTGTCCCCGGCGATCGCTTCCGCCCCGCGCCCGCCCCATTCCTTCACGTAGAGCATCAGCCGCGCCGGCACCGCCACCGTCCCGCCGCCCTCGCCCTCGTGCTCGCTCCCCGGCACGAACACCACCTTCACCCCGATCGCCTGCCGCCCGTCCGCCACCGGATACCCGCTCCCCAGCGGCGTCAGCGACGAATCCACGCTCAGCCCCGCGCTCATCCGCGCCAGCTGCACCTTCCCGCTGCGCATCACCACCGCGTAGCCCGCGCACGTCGTCCCCTCCCCGAACAGGTTCGCGCTTGTCGCCCCCAGCACGAACGCGCCCGCGTAGTTCCCGCCGTCGAACGTGCTCCACGCCGTCTGCCGGCCGCTCGCGAAGTTGAACGCCCACGTCAGCTGCGACTGGTCCACGTCCCACTCCGTCGCATACCCCCCGCCCTGCATGTCGCGCACCACCCCGCCACGGCCGTTCACGCCCGGCTGCCCGTTCGCGGACCCGTTGATGACCAGCCGCCCGTCCTTCAGCGCCACCACCGCGTCCGAGTCCGACGCCGTCTTGATCGTCCACCCGTGCCCCGCATGCCCCTCCTCGTCGCGCCGGTCGAACCGGTCCAGCTCGTAATACCCCTCCACCGGCATCGCCGTGTCCGCGTCCGTGATCGAGTGCCCGTTCACGCTCTTCGCCGTCACCATCACCCGGTACTCCCCGGGCGTCGCGTCACCGGTCCACCCCGACACCGTCGCCGTGCACTCCATCTCCTCCCGCTTGTTCCGCTGCACCTCGCGGATCGACGTGAAGCGCCCCGACGCCTTCAGCGTCGTCTCGTCCGCGTCGTAGATCTTGAACGACGGCGCGTCGCTCCCTTCCGTCACAATCCCGCTCGCATGGTACAGCCACACCTTCACCGTCACCTCGTGCCCCGCCGCCGGCGACTTCTTCAGGTGGTCGTCCCACACCGTGTTCTCCCGGTCCGCCGGGCCCCGCACCTCGTACCCCGTCAGCTGCGGCGGCTCCGACATCGGATCCCGGCACGTCCCCGACAGCGGCACCACCAGCGACGTCAGCCCCTCCGTGTCGTTCGCCAGCGTCAGCGTCCCCTCCAGCGTCCCGCCCGTCGTCGGCGTCCACGTCACCGTCAGCGTCCGGCCCGTCCCCGCCGCCAGCCCCATCGGCCAGCTCGCCGCCGCGCCGTTCTCCTGCAGCGCCATCGACCCCAGCAGCGTCCCGCCGAACGTCGCCCCCGTCACGTTCAGCGGCCCGTGCCCCGAGTTCGTCACCACCAGCGTCACCGTCACCGGCGTGTTCGGCGTCGTACGCCCGAACCCCAGCCGCATCGGCCGCGTCCCGATCATCGGCCCGCCCAGCGTCGTCACCGTCCCCGTCACCCAGTCCCCGTCGCACTCCGTGCCCACCGCGCGAACCCCGAAATTGTACGCCGTGTAATCCTCCAGCCCCGTCACCAGCCAGCTCCCCTGCCCCGCCGTCACGTCCGTCGGCGCCAGCACCGTCGTCTCCTCCGAACTGCTCGCCTCCACTTCCACCTTCACCGAATACAACAGCACCCGTTTTCCTCCTTTCGCCGACAGCCGGATGGCCGTTGCTGCATTGCAGTTCGTCAGCGTCACCGGGTAGTCCGCCGCGTCGGCCGACAGGCGCAGGTTCTCCGCCGGCTCCCATTGTCCGCTCCCCGCCAGCACCTCCACCTTCAGCGTCGAGGAGTCCGAATGGTAGTTCTTCGCGCGTACCGTTAGCTTCGCCTCCCCCCCGTTTCCCGTCAGGTTCAGCGGATCCGACGTAACCGCCCCGTCATTGCCGCTCGCCAGACGCGTCGCAGAATCTTCTTTCGTCGTGAAGCCGGACGGCGTCCACCCTTCCGGCACTCCGGACGTGAAGTCGTCATCCAGCACCGTCCGCGTCTCCGACGAAATCGTCGCCCCCTTTGTCACCGTCAGCTCGTACCGCGCCGCCCCGTCGTTCGCCTGCGGCGTCCAGTTCACCGTGAAGCTGCGCTGTCCGACATCCGTCGCCGTCACCCCCGTCGGCGGCAGCGGGTCCAGCGTCCGCCCCATCTCCGTGTGCAGCGTCGTGTCCCAGACGTACCCCGATGCGTACGCGAACACCTTGTAGAAATGGTAGTCGCATGCGTACAACCCCGTGTGCGTCCCCGTCACCTCCGTCGAACTCCCGCCCGTCCCCTTCTGCAAGATCGTTCCGCCCGCGAACGAGTCCCCCGCCGCGCCCGGCGCCACCCCGTCCGGCGGCGTCCCGAACTCCCCGTCCTCGTTCCACACCAGCACCCACCCCGCCCACGCCTCCTGCGGAGTCAGCGTCCACGGAATCGTCGTCCGCGTCGGCGTCCCGATCGACAGCACCGACGCCTCGCTCAGGGCCACCGGCCCGCCCACCCCGCTCGTCGCCGGATCGCAGCTCCCGCCCCGCGCCGTCACCCGGTAGTAGTATTCCCCGTCCTCCTCCGCCGCCCAGCGCCACACCAGCTTCCCGTTCTCCAACGTCGTCTCCGCCGGGTCCGCCGTCGTCCCAGCCGTCGAGCCCGTCGGAGTCCCCGTCACCGACAGCCCGCGGAATCGCAGCCCGACACCCTTCGATGCCGTGCTCGCCTCCCACTTCACCTTCACGTTCGCCTTCTCCAGCGCCCCCTGCGGCAACTCCATGCTCCCGCTAGCATACGTCGTGCCAGTCGCCGTCTTGCTGTCGTAATCGATCTCGACCCAAGCCCCCCACGTCGTCCCGCCGTCCGTCGAAATCGCATAGTAGCACGTCAGCTTGTTTTTTCCTGTCCCGCCGTACGTCGCCAGCGAATACTTCACGTCCATCCGCGAATACCCCTCCGTCGAAAATGCCGCGCTCTCCACCCCGGCCAACGCGTTGGTCATGATGTGGTAATCGCCTGCGCACCGCCCCTTGTTCACGTACGACCACCCCGTCTCCAGCGAATCGTCCGGCGTCGAAACCACCGTCGTCGTCGCTCCCGCCGCCCCCGCGAACGTCGAACTCGTCGACACCTCCACCTTGTAGTCATCCGCCCCCGTCACCGGATTCCACGACAGCTGCAAATTGTGCCCGCTGTGCCACGCCGTCACCTCCGGTGCGTCGATGCAACTCGTCTGGAACCACCCCTCCGCCGTCGCCGTCCCCCCCGCGCTCGTCACCGTCCACTTGTAGTAGTACCACGTCCCCGTCGTCAGCGCCAGCGTCGTCCCCAGTGTACCGCTCAGAGTCCCCGATGTCACATCCGCCGCCAGCGACGACGGCGTCACCGTCCCGCCCGGCAGCAGCGTTCCCGTCGGCATCTCGTTCTCCCCCGTCGTCTCTTTGTACTCCAGCGTGATCGCCGTCGACGCCGCCCCCTTCATGTTCACCCCCGTCGCCGACACCGACGCGCTCGTCGAACTCGGCTCCGCCGACACCGCCCCGATCACCGGCACCCCCGCCCCCACGTGCACCGTCAGCGCATACGTCCCGCTCCCCGTCGTGTTCACCGCCGTCAGCGTGAACACGTAATCCCCGACCGCCGTCGGCGTGAACGTGAACTCCCGCGTCGCCGCCGTGAACTCCCACCCGCTCAGCCCCGACGGCCCCGACATCGTGTACGTCATCGCCTTCGGGAATCCCGTCGCCGCCGGCAGCGTCACCGCCAGCTCCGTTCCCACCGTCGCATTCTCCGTCCCCGTCGCCGGCGAAAACGTCGGCGCCGTCGGCGTCCCGCTCGTCGATTCCTCCCCCGTCTGCGGCGTCCCCGTGCAGCTCTCGCTCGCCCCGTACGGCGTCACCGTCCACGAATACGTCTCCCCACTCTCCAGCCCCGTCAGCGTGTGATAATTCTCCGTCGTCGTCGCCGACACGCAATCCGCCCCGCCACCCGTCAGTTTGTAGATTTCCACGTACATGTATCCGCTCCCCCCTTCGTTGCCCAAACCGTAGTTCTTCCAAACAAACGTGGTTTTCGGCATCAAGGCACGCTGGGTGCTCTCCTCGGCCGATTTGGCGTTCGCGATCCGCCAATATTCCACCCCGCTCTTGGTCTCCCGCGACAGCACCCAATAGCTGAAGGACGTCATCTCGTTTTCGTCTTTGGCAGACACGTTGGCGTCCGAGGTAATCCCCGTCACATATTTTCCACTGTCCACATTCTTGAACGAAACCGTGTCGTCCACGTAAATCGTGCCCTGCCACACCGCCTCGATTGGCGGGTTCACCACCGTCCCCCCGCTCCCCAAGGTCCCGCTGATGTTCGCAGCCGCGAGTTGCGTCGATTGGAACGCGCTGCTGCTCACCGTCTTGTTCATCACATACCCGCTGTCCCCCGCCATCAGCACATAGAACCCGTCTTGGGTGAACTGGTCCACGCTCGTGATTCGCGTGAACGTCCCCTCCCCTTCATAAGAGTCTGGCTCCTCCCCCTCCTCCGACTCCAGGCACGCCTCCACCTTGTACCCCGCCGCACCGGCCACCGCGTCCCACGAGAACCCGAGCGACGTCGCCCCCGGCGTCACCGCCACCGTCCCCATCGCCCCCACCGTCGGCGACCCGCTCGCCACATCGCTCCAATCGCTCGTCTGCCCGTTCTCCGTCTGACGCACCTTGTAGTAATACGTCGTGCACCCAATCAGATTGGCGCTGTCCGAGAACGCCCCGCTCGTCACCGTCACCGTCGTCCCGCTCCCCGCCGTCCCGTCCGTGTCGTTCCCCGCATCCGTCGTGTTTCCGTACCGCCGCAGCAGCGCTGTCGCCCCGCTCCCCAGTCCGCTCACCGTCCCGCCCAGCTGCCCCGCCCCGGGCGTCAGAGCCCCAATCGACGGCGTCCTCGGCTTCACCGTCACCGTCAGCGTGTACGTCGCCGCCGTCCCCACACCGTTGCCCGCCGTCACCGTGAACTGGTACGTCCCCCCCGCCGTCGGCGTGAAGCTGAACGCCCCCGTGTCCCGGTCGATGCTGTACCCGCTACTCGCCTCCGCCGTCACGGCTCCGCCCACCGCCACCGTCGCCACCGAATACGTGAACGTCGTCGGGTACCCCAAGTCCGGCACCTTCGTCAGCGTGTACGCCGCTCCTCCCACCGTCGCCGTCCCCGTCACCGCCGTCTCCGTGAACTCCGGCGCGTGGTCCCTCGACGTCACCGCCACCATCCCTGTGGACTGGTTCCCGCAGCTCGCGGTCCCGGCCGCCAGCGACATCACGCTCCACTCGTACGTCTTGTCCACCTCCACCCCCGCCGCCGCCCCCAGCGTCACGCTCGTATCGTTCACCACCAGATCCACCGCCGGGCAACTCTTCACCCCCGTGAACGTGATGTCGTCCACGTACATGCAGTCGTCCCCGGTGGCGTACATGTCGCTGCTGTCCTTCTGGAATTTCCACGTAAAGACATGCTCGCCCGCCGCCACGTCGAAACCATACTCGTGCCACTCGCCCATTCTCTGGTGTGCATATTCGACCTGTGGCGTGCTGGCACCGTCGATGGTGAAGCTGCCTTTGTCGTAAGCCGACGAGCCGTTTCCTTCCCCGTCGATTCTCGCCCAGAAACTCACGCGCCCGGCGGTCAAGAACGTAACCGTGGCCGTAAAGATGGAACTGGAGCTCTGGGCCCCCGCGTTTCCGCTCTTCATGCTGTACGTCCCGCCGTGCTTGCTGGCGGTCGTAATGACCCAAGGGTTCGCACTGTTGTTCACGACCTCGAAATCGGCAAACTCCCGGCTCAAATCCCCCGTCTCGAAGTCGATCACCCGGCTCCCTCCGCTTCCTCCGCCACCTTCCCCTCCGCCTTCGCCCCCACCACCACTTCCGCCACCCAGCTTGTAAACCTGAGGCATGTAGTAGCCTGAAGCCGAAGTTTGTGTCCCCGAATAGTCCCGCCAAGTCGTATTTCCACTGTCGATTCGCATGAAAATGGCACGATTCTGAGGATTGTTTTTGATAAACCACCAATTGTGGGTGGAATCCCACTGCGGAGCCCAATTGCCATACTCGCTCAAACTGGCGCTTCCCACCAGCGTCAAGTCCGTTTTTCCATTCGCTCCTTGCGCATACGTCGTTGTGCTGACATTCTTCAACCTCAGCGTTCCAGACTCACCGCCCTCCTCGGCTTCCCACACGATTGTTGTGTCGGGATTTGTGATGTTGTCCGACGAGATGCTCACGGATGTCGCCTCGCGTGAATTGTTCATGGCACTCCCCGTTCCCCCAGAAATGTTCGCCACGATTACGTAATAACCACCCGCAGTAAAGTCCGCCGTCGACGTGATTTTCGTGAAAGTCCCGCTATAGACCGCCCGCGCCCCCCTCGTCCCTGCCGTCCCGTCTGTCCCTTCCGTCCCTTCCCCCGCTCCTTCCCGCGCCCCGTCCCGCGCCCGGGCGGAAACGCCCGGGTCCTCCCCGTCCTGATCTCCCGTGCGTGCACGGGAGCTTCCCCCCGCCCCTCCCCCTCCGCTCCCCGTCACCTCGCACACGTTCACCTTGTACCCCGCCGCCCCCGTCACCGGCGACCAGCTCAGCTCGATCGCCCCGGTCGTCCCGTCCGCCGTCACATCCGGTGCCGCCGGGCACGCCGTCCAGAACTCTCCCGTCCTCGGCGTCGCCGCGTTCCCGTTGTTCGCCGTCCACCGGTAGTAGTAGTGCGTCCCGCTGGCCAGCCCGTCCAGCGTCACGCTCACCGCCTGCTCCGTCTGCCCCGCGCTCACCTGGTTCGCATGCCCGCTCACATCCCCCCCCGTCACCGTCCCGGGCGTCCCATAAGTCGTGTCCGTCCCGTACTCAAAGCCCACCGTCGTCACCGCCCCCAGCGCGTTGATCGTCGCCCCCACCGTCGCCCCGACCACCCCCGGTGTCCCCGCCCCGCTGTCCGTGATCACTGGCGTCCCCGCGCTCACCGTCACCGTGATCGTGTACGTGGCCGACCCCACTGCGTTGCTCGCCGTCACCGTGAACGTGAACGTCCCCGTTGCCCTCGGCGTGAACGTGAACTGCCTCGTGCTCGCGTTGAAACTCGCTCCCGAAACATCGTTCGGCGAAATGCTGTACGTCGCTTCCGGATTCCCTCCCGCGTCGGGCACGGTGATCGCCGTGATCGGCGTCCCCACCGTCGTGCTCGTCGACTTGCTCGTTGTGGACCCGAACGACGGCGCGCACCGCGTCTGGATCGTCGATGACGGTTCCCCGCTGGAGAAATATCTATAATTCTCCGAATACAGCACGTATTTGTAGCTGTTGCAGTTGACCGCCCCCGTGTCTTTCTTGCTCGTGTCCCCGCCGATGTAGACCACCGTTCCCTGGTTTGCCCCCGACCCGATGGTATTCCCCTCCACGTAGTCGGACGACCGGTTGTCCGTCGGTGCCGCCGGTGCCGACGCGCTCGACAAGTATCGCACCACCATCACGTTGTATGTCGAGCCCGGATCATGCAGCGTCGTCGCCTTCTCCCAGTTCAACTGGATTCCCCCCTCCACCGCCGTCGCGCTCACCCACTCCGGATTCGGCACATCCTGCACCGTGAAATAAGTCGCGCCGATGTCCGCCGGCGGATACGCCGTCGAATACCCAAACCGCCCGCCCGTCGGCGTCCCCGACTGATTCACCCAGTCCACGCTCCCGATTTTTGCTTGGTAAATCACGTTGTATTGACCAGTCTCCGTGAACTGGAAATTCTCCACGTTTGCGTGGACCAGCTTCTCGGACCCGTCGTCTTGATACCAACCAAGCTCATACCATGCCGTCCAGCTGCCCTCTTGCCCGGCCTTGCCAATCCCCACCTTGGCGTCATGGCCCCATCCCCCGCGGTCGAACCGTGCATTCATCCACCACCCGTTTCCTCCCGCCGTCAGCTTCGCCCCTTTCGCATACGTCCCCAGATTCCCCACCGTCTCCGGCCTCACCCCGATGCTCCCCGCCGTCGCCGCCGCCACGTTCACCGTCATCGTCGCCGTCGGAGCCCCCACCCCGTTGTCCGCTGTGAACGTGAACACGAATTGCTTCCCCGCATCCGATGCGTCCGGGAGGAACAGGAATCCGTCCCCGGACATGTCGTAGTCGCCCACCGGCGTATTCGCTCCCGTCGACGTCACTGTAATCGTCGGAGTCGGAGTCCCAGGCGTGCTCAAGTAAGTCGTCATGTGCTCGATTGTAACCCCATCATCCACCGTTGTGTTCTGCGTCGGAATTGTCCCCCATACCGGTGTCGTCCCCGCGGGCAACACAATATCATCCACCGTCGCCTCACGGCACGTCCCCCCAATCGCCGTCACCCGGTAGTAATACGTCCCCGCCTCCTCCCCCGCCTCCTCCGCGTCCCACGTCCACTTCCAGCTGCTCCCGCTCACCGTCCACGTCCCGTCCCCCGTCGCAGTCCCCCCCGTCGTCCGCGTCCCCTCCGCCACCAGGCTACCTCCACTTGTCCTGGAAAGGCTCACGTCATCCAGCGCGACATTCGACCCCTTTGTCGTAAGTTTCCACCGCACATACTTGGTCGCATTCTGCAACGTTTTGGTGTAAGTGTTCTGTTTTTGCTCACTCATCGAATACGTTTGCGCATTTCCCCACGTACTCCCGTTCGCACTTTCCTCCACCGTCATCACGCTCGTCGACGTACCATTCAGATACATCATCCAAGTCAGCGTGCCCCCCCCCGATGCAAACTCCGCCGATATGATGTAATCATTCGCGGTATCAAACTTGACCGCAGGACTCGCAGCCCCGATATACGCATCTCCGGTGTACTGCCCCACCCCGCTGAAGGTCCATCCGGTCGCGGCAGGTGCGCTATTGACGCTGGTGAACCCCTCGCTCCACACCGTCGTCGCGCTTCCCCCGCCGCTCGTAAACTGATCCGTCGCCACCTCCACCTTGTAGCTCGTCGCCCCCGCCACCGCGTTCCACCGCAAATCCATTTCCATCCCGCTCGTATTCGAGTCGACTACCGTCGGCGCGTCAACGCAAGCTGTCGTGAAGTTTCCCACATCCGTTGCATCGTCCCCGTCGCCGCTGGCCGTCCACTGGTAATAATACTTCGTTCCCGGCGTCAACCCCGTCAAATTAACGGTTTTTGTCACATCCGTGGCGTTGGCCGCCACCGTGGCGTTCGGCACGCCCCCCTGCAACACCGTCCCGTTCTGGTTAAGGTTCCCCGATGTCGTCCCGTACTTGAACCCCACAGTGGTCGCCGCCGTCCCCGCGTCCACCGTCGCCGTCAACGTCGCCGATGACAAATCCAGTGTTCCCGATGACACCCCGTTGTCCGTAATCTCCGGCGGCGTTGTCGACGACCCCGGACTATAAGTAATGGACACATCGTCCACATACCTTACGGCCGTGGTGTTGTAACAATGGAAGCGAACATACAGCTCTGTGTTTCCGTCAAAAGTCTTTGTTGTTGTTTTATAAGTACCATTGTTGAAACTGCCCATGGTATAAGTCGCAACAGCTGACCAAGTGGATTCGTCTTCGGATGTTTCGATATAAACATTATAGTTGCTATTGTTGCTGGTTCGTTTGAATGCAAACGAAAACGATTTAACCTTCACTTTTTCTTTGAATTGCACGTATGAATTGTTGACATTGATTTTGCCGGCACGACTACCGCTATTGGCATTGCTGTTATCTGTTGTAACGTTTGTAATCGTCCATTTTGAGGCATCGTCCGAAGTTTCCCAACCATATGATACCGTCACATCTCCTCTCGCGCCCCTCCCTCTCGTCCCTACGGGTTCTTCCGTGGCGGCTCCGTCCGCCACCCCTTCAACCACCTCGACGGCCTCAACGGTTTTCTCCCCTCCACCGAACCACGAATCCCAGAACGCCCCCCACGCGCTGCTCAGCCCGCAACCCAGCCACATCCCCCCCGCGACCGCGGCAACGGCGGCGGCGCGCGCCCACGGCGCCGCGAACCGGCGACCGCGCAGAACCGTTTGACCGTTTGACCGTTTGACCGTCAGACCGTTGGCAGCATCCATGGGCATCCTCCCATACGTACTGGTATGGTGGTTGGACCGTTGGTTGGTTTGATGTTGGAAATTCATCTCCCTTTCCTCTCCGTGCCTCCGTGCCTCTGTGTGAGACACCCTGGTTTGGTGGTTTGGTAGTTGGGTGGTTTGGTGGTTGGACTCCCCGCCCCCTCTTTCCCCTTTTTGTCCTTTTGTGCCCAAAAACCAGAAAATCTTGCTCAGCATCATCTCGTCACCTCATTGCTCATGGTTCCGTTGGATTGTTGCATTGGTGGCTCGTAAAATCGTTGGACCGTTTGCCCGCCCATACGGGTTCCGCCCGTGGCCGCTCCGCCGGCCACCCCCCTCCCGCCTTTTTGCCCTTTTGTGCTTCCCCCCTCCGCGCCTCCGTCTCTCCGTGCCTCTGCGTGACCGTGCTGCGCCTCGAAGATCGCCTTCTGCGCCTCGATTTCCGCCCGCAGCTCCTCCTCGCTCGGCAACATCAGCTTGTACTTCGACGCGAACAACTGCTCGCTCCCCCGCAGCACCGAATACCGCGCCACGTCCGAATCCGTGTCCGCGCACAGCACGATGCCCAGCGTCGGATTGTCCCCCTCCCCGCGCCGCCGTTCGTCGAACATCCGCACGTACATGTCCATCTGCCCCACGTCCTGGTGCGAAATCTTCGACGTCTTCAAGTCGACCAGCACGAAGCACTTCAGCAGGTAGTTGTAGAACACCAGGTCGACGTAGTAGTCTTCCTTCTCCGTGTGGATCCGCTGCTGCCGCGCCACGAACGCGTACCCCTTCCCCAGCTCCATCAAAAACGTCCCGAGATTGTCGAGGATCCGCGTCTCCAGGTCGCTCTCCGTGAAGTCCGTCCGCGGCGCCAGCCCCAGGAACTCCAGCACCGCGGGGTTCTTGACGAACTCCAGCCGGTCCTGCAGCGGCGACGTCAGCCGCTTCATCTCCGCCTTCACCGCCCCCTTCGACTGCGACAGCAGCGTCCGCTCGTAATACTGCGACGAAATGTTCCGCTGCAGCGTCCGCACGCTCCACGTTTCCGCCCCCGCCTCCTCCTTGTACCAGTCCCGCGCCTCCGCGTTTTTCACCTGCAAAAGCTTCACGTAATGCGTCCAGCTCAACACGCCGCCGGATTTTAGAGTCAGTGAGTCTAAAATCGGGAACGCCCGGTAAAACTCGACGAATTTGTACAAACTGGGCGCATCGAAACCCTTTCCGTACTCCTCCGTCAACCGTGCCGCCAACACCCCGATGACCTGCTTCCCGTACTCCGCCCGCTCCTCCCCTTTCAGCTCCTCCTCCGCGATCCGCTTCCCCAGCAGCCAATTCCGCTGCACCAGCGCCACGTTGACGGCCCGGTATGCCCCCGCCCGCGCCGCCTCGATGATGGCCCGCGCATCCGCCAGCAAATCTTTTCCCTGGGAATACGCCAATTCCATCCCCGCGAACCCTGGCGCCATCCTCTTCTCCACCGGCTTCTTCATGCCGCCCCCCTCCCTCTCCCCTTTTTGCCCTTTTGTGCTTCCCCCCTCTCCGTGCCACGGTGCCTCTGCGTGAGCTCCCTCCCGAAACCGATGGGCATACAAATCGCCACACCCCACTCTGCGGGGCTCTCGTCGACCGACAGCCTAGCCCAAGCGATTTTCATCCAAAAATGCGGTTTTTAGGTGCTCTTTTGAACTCTCTTCTCGTTTCCCGGGGGGCCTTCCGGCACCCCGTCCAGCAGTTTCTT
>JAEEGL012923216.1_pt1 | contig 22098 bp, 19 predicted proteins | sample 9134231 | NCBI WGS metagenome assembly JAEEGL01 (sample SAMN16246548, study PRJNA631951) | gut metagenome | biome: gut microbiome; feature: rumen; material: fiber-attached | host: Bos | place: Iran: Karaj | collected 2018-10 | reverse complement strand
GGTTCGAAGCCCCTTCTTAAGGACAAGAAGGGGTTGGGGTTGTTGGTGAACCCGCAGGGTATAACCCTGCAAAACCTTTTGGTTCTTTTCTCTGCGCCAGAGAAAAAGAACAGACTGCAGGGTGCAACCCTGCAAAATTACCGCCCCTTACAAAGGGACACTAAGGGTTCGGTTTCTTTCTCGTAACTAAAAGAAAATGAAGGAATGCAAAAGAAAACAAACTTTTATTTTGCATTTCTCTCGTTTTTTCGTAACTTTGCACCCGAAAAAAGCCACCGATAATGTAACTATTACATGATGCGACGCAAGAAACAAAGACTACTATCTTATGTCATCATCCTGCTGTCAGTTGGGATGATCACAGCCTGCGCCGACAATCTGAAAGAGCTTTTCCGCACCTCAGAGAAGGCCCCAGTCATCAGTCCGCTGGCCACCAAACTGGGTTTCTCTAAGGAAAGACCTCTGGTCATGGGTATGAACACCAGCTATGCCCCCCTGCAATATGTCGACGACAAGGGCGTACCGAGCGGTTATGATGTCGAGTTCACCAAGATCCTGATGAATCGCATGGGCATCCCCTACACTTTCTCCCCTAATATCTGGGACAACATGTCGCCAGGCATCATCGAAGGCAAATACGACGTAGGCATGTTGGTCTATTCGGCCTATCGCAAGGAACTCACGAACTATTCGCATGCCGTGTTCCGCATGTACTATCAGATTGTCTATCGCAAGAAAGACTATACCGACTTCGACTTCCGCCACTTGAAGGGCAAGACCATCGCCTATATGAAGTCGCGCCCCATCGGTCTGATGCTTAAGAATGCCGAAGCCAACGATGTGTCTATCACCGACCTGAGCGAGGCCTTCCATGATCTGGCAAAAGGCAAGTACGATGGTCTGATCTGCTACCGTTTCCAGGCCCAGTACAACATCAGTACCCTGCATCTGGAGAAGCAGTTGCAGACCGAGGAACTGTCACTGGAGCCCCGCGAATACTGCTATGCCAGTCACGACCCGCGCCTCATCAGTGCCATCAACGCCGAGTTGCGACGCATGGACGAGGAAGGAATCATCGACGAGGTGTATGGCGATAATGTGCTCACCCAGTTCGGTTCCATCAAGGTACCCCTTTGGATCTGGGGAGTCCTGATGCTGCTTACTATCATCTATCTGGCCATCTACAGTATCAACCGCCACCGTTACAGCAAACGGCTGCAACAGGCCCACCAGCAACTGCAACAGGCCTACGACCAGATGGCCGAGAAGAACGAACAGCTACAGATCGCCAATGCTCGTGCAGAGGAGTCCACGCGCATGAAGAACAACTTCATCAAGCAGATCTCCCACGAGATCCGCACCCCGCTCAATATTCTCAGCGGCTTCACGCAAATCATCACCTCACCAGGCATCAAGCTCTCCGAGAAAGACCAGGCCGACGCCTCGCAGCAGATCATCAAGAGTACCGATCGTATTACAGGTCTGGTAAACAAGATGCTCGAGCTCTCCGATATCAGCAGTCAGATAGTATTGGCGCGTAACGACAAGACCACGCCCTTGAAGATCGCCCAACAGGCCATCAGTGCCTCAGGCATCAAGCAGGCCGCCCACCTGACGTTTATCCTGCAACAAGAGGTTGGTGCCGAATGCTCGTTCTATACCGACCAGCGCGCAGCCGTGCGCATCGTAGAGCTCCTGCTCGACAACGCCATCAAGTTCACCCGCCCGTCGGAGGCTTATCAGTCGAAGGACACGGAGGAGAAAGAGCAGGTCACCATGACCGTCAGCTCTGGTAGCAACACCGTCCGTTTCACGGTCGATGATACTGGCATCGGAGTTCCTCCCGAGGAGGCCGAGCGTATCTTCAACGAGTTCGTGCAGTTAGACGAGTACTACAACGGCACTGGTGTCGGCCTGACCGTCGCACGCAGTCTGGCCCGTCGTCTGGGCGGTGATGTCAAGCTCGACACGTCGTGCACCACCCACACCCGCTTTATCGTCACCCTTGCCAGGAAGCAGTAACAGCACACCTCCCTGCCTATGATGGACATCACACATTTCTATGTAGAGAAAGGTCAGGGTGATCCCCTCATTCTACTGCACGGCAACGGAGAGGACCATACCTATTTTGACCACCAGATCGATGTGTTTGCCCAGCACTACCATGTGTACGCTCTTGACACCCGTGGTCACGGACAGACCCCACGAGGCACCCGTCCCTTTACCATCCGCCAGTTTGCCGACGATCTGTTGGCCTTTATGGATGCCCGCCATATCGAGCGTGCCCATCTGTTAGGCTTCTCCGATGGCGGCAATATCGCCATCATCTTCGCCCTCCGCTATCCCGAGCGTGTCGACCGTCTGATCTTGAACGGTGCCAACCTTGACACTGCCGGTGTGAAGAGACGCATCCAGATCCCCATTGAGATCGGCTATCGCATCGCCCGGCTCTTCGCCAAGCGTAGTACCTCAGCCCAGCAACATGCCGACCTGTTGGGACTGATGGTCAACGATCCCAATATCCCCGTCGAGTCACTGGCCCGCATACAAGCTAAGACACTGGTCATCGCCGGCACCAACGATATGATTAAGGAAAGACACACGCGCCTGATTGCCGCCAACATCCCCGATGCCCAACTGGTCATCATCCAAGGCAATCATTTCATCGCTAACAAGCAGTCCGAGGCCTTCAACCGTGCCGTCCTCCACTTCCTCCGAGCGTAGTCGTGGCTCATAGAGAGCATCATAAGCCGTCATCCTCATCTTCGACGAGGTCGAGCTCGTCGGGATTGTCGAGGTCAAGGCATTCCTTGGTGCTTCGTACGGCATAGATGTTCAACTTGCTGATGTCGAGACCGTCCAACTTAGACGGGCGGCGCTTCCATTCCTCGTAGGGGATGCCCTTTGACATCAGCAACGACTGTAGCTCACGGATATAGATCTCCAGATGGGTGATCCGTTTACGCAGGTCGCGCATCTTGACCACTCGTTTGGGGAAGGTCACGGTGATCTTCGCCTTCAGCGCCTTGATCTCACTCATCAGTCTCTTGATGGTGGCATCCTTGTCGGGATTGTCCTGCGCCCCCGCCTCGGCCTTCTCAAGTCGCTTCTGCAAGAGGACATTCTCCTCCTCCAAGCCCTTCGCATAGCTGCTCAGCTCCTCCAGACGACGCAGATCTCTGCGGTAGGCAGCAATGAGATATTTCATCCGGACCTCATAGGGGATATCATCCTCAAAGACGCCGATTCGCTTATTATACTCTTCCATACCTTCTATTATTCAACATCCACCCCCAAAAAAAAGTTATCTGACGCGCTTCCCGAAGATCTCACAGATCAGGTTCCGACGACCGTCGTCGAAAATCTGCACATTCTCCCAATGGAAACTATCAGCCGTGATATCCGAGAAGATCCAGTAGGTACACGCCTCGGCCAGGACCTTACCCACCAGCTTGTCGCCCTCGCGGGTAAAGCACAGTCGTTTCATGCTATGATCGCAGGTATAGACCACGTCGTACCACTTCTGCTCCTTGTTGAACATACGCAGAGAGGTGCCATATTCGCCATCCGGCTCGGGGTGCTCTTCCTTGGTGCTTCTGGAAGGGAAGATAAAGATATCCTGTACGCCCGTTCCCTCCAGGATATAGCGGAAGATCCACTCGCCTTTCACATGACGTTTCTGGTCGTCGGGACCGTCGTAATAGTCACAGTCCCAGTCGCCGATCAACGGCGCAAACCAGTCGTAATCCTCGGGAATCTTGTAGGCCTTAGTGCTTAATAGTGCTTCAGAAAAAGTGTCCATCTGTGATAATACCTATTTATGATTTCGTTAATTAAGTTATTCGGTTACAAAGTTATAAAACAATCTCATGAAACTGCAAAACTCCATGTCAACTTTAGCTTAAAATAACAATCGGAAGCGTCAGCCCATCACCACGTCGAGCACCATCATCAGCACAAACCCCACGGAGAAGCCGATGGTGCTGAGGTTCGAGTGCTGACCACTAGAGGCCTCGGGTATCAGTTCCTCGACAACCACGTAGAACATGGCACCTGCGGCAAAGGACAGCATATAGGGAAGGACGGGCATGAGCAGTGAGGCCAGTAAGACGACGGCGACAGCACCGACAGGCTCGACGGCACCACTCAGCGAGCCGATGAGGAACGAGCGGCGGCGACTGTTGCCGGCGGCCCGCATCGGCATGGAGATGATGGCCCCCTCGGGGATATTCTGGATGGCGATACCCACAGCCACGGCCAAGGCACTGGTAATCGTGATGGTCGTGGCACCACTGCTGGCACCGGCAAAGACCACACCGACGGCCATGCCCTCGGGCAGGTTGTGGATGGTGACGGCCAGGGCAAGCATGGCCGTACGGGAGAGATGGGCGCGGAGACCCTCGGGCTTGTCGGTACCGATATGCAGGTGTGGCGTCAGCACGTCGATGAGCAGCAGGAAGCCCATGCCCAACAGGAAGCCCACGGCCGCAGGCACCACGCTCCACTTGCCACTGCTCGCCTCCATCTCCATCGACGGGATGAGCAACGACCATACCGAGGCGGCCACCATCACCCCAGAGGCAAAGCCTAACAGCCACTTCTGCATGCGTACCGACATCTCATCTCTCATCAGAAAGACAAAGGCCGAGCCAAGCATCGTTCCCAACAGGGGAATCAACAATCCTATGACAATCACCGTCATTCTCTTACCTATTTATATGATCACCATGAGGTCTCATGACTGAAACCCGCTGCAAAAATACGCAAATAATACGAGAATACGCCTTCTTTTATTGAGAAATCCTCATTTTTGAGTATTGCACACATGACAGAATCTCCGTACCTTCGTACCTCGTTTAATAACAGATGAAGATTAAAAGGATAATAGTTTTATTTCTGGCGGTCGCCCTCACACAAATCACTCACGCTCAGGGCGTTTTACAAGCCATCGTACTTGATAAGGATACACAGGAACCCATCATCGGAGCCACCATCCATGATGCCAGGAAAGGGAAGCCTCTCACCGTGACCGATGCGGAGGGCAGGTTCGCCATACCTAAAAATGATGAGGCAGGACAGATCCGTATCACCTATATCGGGTATAAGACACTCACGACCACCATGGTCAGAAACGGCCGTTACCTGATGGAGGCTGAGATCAGTCGACTGGGTGAGGTGGTGGTGACGGCTCAGGAGAGTCGCGGACTGACGAGTGCCTCGACCATCGGCAAGCATGCCATGGAGCACCTGCAGCCCTCGAGCTTCGCCGACCTGCTGGAGCTGTTGCCCGGTGGACGGGCGGAGACACCCTCGCTGAGCACCCCAAACGTGATCCATATCCGTGAGGCAGCCTCGGGCGGCAGTCAGTATATGACCTCGTCGCTGGGCACTCAGTTTATGATCGATGGTGCACCCATCTCCACCAATGCCAACATGCAGTATGTCAGTGGGGCATGGGACACCGAGAGTACCTACCGCGACTTCACCAATGCGGGCGTCGACATGCGCTCGCTCTCGACCGATGATATCGAGAAGGTGGAGATCGTGCGCGGCATCGCCTCGGTAGAGTACGGCGACCTGACCAGCGGTCTGGTGAAGATCGAGCGAAAGAAAGGGGGTGCCGACCTGCACGTGAGACTGAAGGCCGACATGAGCTCGAAGCTGTTCTATCTGTCGAAAGGACTGGAATGGAAGCCTCGTCACCTGAGTCTGAACCTCAGTGCCGACTACCTCGACGCCAAGGCCGACCCCCGTAACACGCTGGAGAACTACAAACGAGTGACGCTCTCTGCCCGTCTGCACAAACAGTGGTTGCACGACCATTACGACGTGAGCCTGTCGACCAATGCCGACTACACGGGCTCGTTCGATAACGACAAGGTGGACCCCGACCTGAACTTCCATGTGGAAGACTCTTATAAGTCGCAGTATAACCGTCTGGCGTGGATGGGCGACCTGACCCTCAAGACCCGTCGGGAGTCGTGGCTGAAGAGTGCCGGACTGATGTGCTCGGCGGCCTATCAATATGATGACATCAGACGGCGCCGCCTGATACAGTTACAACGCACGACGGTGGCGGCCACCAACTGCGAGGAGGGCGAGGCCGACGCCTTGCTGCTGCCGTGGAAATACATGGCCGACCACGAGGTGGAGGGGAAACCGCTGAATATCTACGTCAAACTGTCGGCACGCCTGCAGGTGCCCACAACAAAGCTTTCGAACGCCCTCCTGTTAGGGACCGACTGGAATATGGACAAGAACTACGGGCGCGGACAGGTGTTCGACCCTGAGCGCCCACTCTACCCCGGCATCTCAACGCGTCGTCGACCGCTCTACGACATACCGGCCAACCACCGGTGGTCACTCTTTGCCGAGGAGACCTTGAAATGGCCCACCGCCATAGGTACCTTCGAGGCAACAGGCGGTCTGCGTGCCACGGAGATGCTGAACCTGCCCGAGACATACGCCATGCACGGCAGGATGTACGTGGACCCACGCCTCAACGTGGGCTATACGTTCCCGAAAGTCACCGTCATGGGCAAGCCCACTTTCATCCGACTGGCGGGGGGCGTCGGACAGCACACGAAGATGCCGACGATGGAGCAGCTCTTCCCAGACAAGTTATATATCGACTTCATCCAACTGAACTACTATCATGAGAAGGCCGACTACCGCAGGGTGAACCTCATGACGTATATCCGCGACCCCAGGAACGTGGCACTGGAGGCAGCAAGAAACCTGAAATGGGAAGTGTCGGCGGATATCAATATCGGCGGCAACCGACTGAACATCACGTACTTCCGCGAGAAGATGAGCTCGGGCTTCCGCAGTCAGACACACTATGAGAGCTTCAGCTATAAGGAATACGATGCCTCGACCATCGACGGGACCACACTCACCGCCCCACCCGCCCTCAGCGACATGAACTATACGGTGAGAGACGAGTTGGCTGGGTATGGGAACTACACCAACGGCAGTGAGACCGACAAACAGGGTATCGAATACACGCTCGAAACCATACGTCTGCCGAAGGTGCTGACACGACTGACCATCAACGGGGCATGGCTGCACACACACTACCGCAACTCGATGCTCGAGACCTACCGTCCCAGTATGGTGGTAGGCGACAGGAGTCTGCAGTACGTCGGTCTGTACCAGGATGCCGACGGCACGATGAGCGAGTCGTTCAACACCAACTTCACCTTCGACACCGACGTGCCCCGTCTGAAGCTCGGCTTCTCACTCTCGGCACAGTTCCTGTGGTACACCATGTCGCAGCGCGACCGGATCAGTAACACACCCGACCAGTATATCGCCCCCGACGGCTCTGTACACGACTGGCAGAGCGGCGACGAGACCGACGCCTCTCTGCAATGGCTCATCAGGACCAACAGTGAGACACTCTATGAGCTGACCCGCGTGCCGCTGTCGATGAACCTCAACCTGAAGGTGACGAAGAAGCTGTTTGACGACCGTCTGCAGATAGCCATGTTCTGTAATAAGATATGGGACTACACCCCCGACTACAAGCGCAAGGGCTACACCTTCCGCCGTCATGTGACACCTTATTTCGGACTTGAAATGAATATGAAGATATGAAGAAGAGACTGAACAGATATACGCTCATCCTGTTGACAGCGGTGCTCGCCGGCTGTCATCAGGAGCTGACCGACTACCATACGGTAGCTAGGGTGACCCTCGGACTCCCCGACACCATCGACGTGATACGGATACAGGGCACGATGACCCTGCAGAGTCTGAACACCACGACCACCACGTCGACGGCCGACATGAACGGTCACACCTTCGAGACCACCGTCCTGCGTGGGGCCTATAAAGTGGATGTGAACGGCATGGTGAGATATACCGGACAGGACGGGGCGACCCGTACCCGTCACTACCGTGCGCACTCCGACTACACACCCTTTGCCGACAGACCGATGAGCGAGGCAGAACTACCCATAACACTTCTGGAAGAATGAGCATACAGTTACGACCCATCACCACCTTGTTATATATAATGACTTCCGTCTCACTGGCGGCGGCCACCCCCGACTCCGTGCTCACGGAGCACCGGTCAGTCTGGCAACTGCTGGATACCGACACATGGAAGAACCCGGCCCTTCATGGTCAGGCCTTCAAGACGGACTACACCCAACTGGCGCTCGACCTTCACTACACCGACCAGACGGAAGCGTTTGTGTTACAGAAAGGTACGGTCAGCACGCTCTACGAGATAGAGGCCGACACCTACCTGCATCTGTCGAACCATTCCACGGTATGGGGCAAGGCCTCGTATATGACCGGCAAGAGCCGTCATATCACATGGAGCTCGGTATCAGACTATGAGTTGCTGGAGCCGTATATCCTGGCCGACACCATGGGCGGCAACACCGAACGGGAGCGTTATGTGTTTGAAGGGGGCTATGCCACACGTCTCAACCGACTGCTTCTGGGGGGTGAGATGCTATTCCGTGCCGAACATGAATACCGCACCACCGACCCACGTATGCGAGCCATCGTGACCGACCTGACCCTACGGGCGGGGGCGGCCTACGAGACAAACACCTACCACTGGGGAGCGGCTGCCGAGGCGAATATCTACAAGCAGACGGACAATGTGGCCTTCTACCGTGAGACGGGTGTCATTCCCGAGTTCCAGATGACAGGCTTAGGTGCCGTCTACGTGCGTTTCTCGGGCGAGGTGAACAACCTGTATTTCAACGGCGGCGGTGCCCAACTCTATCTGAACGCCCAACCGACTGACGGTCGTGGACTATTCGCGAACATCACCGTCGGTGAACACCGCTATGAGCGGATTGCCGCCTCGCTCAACTCCCTGCCCCTCACCAAGCTCTACCGCGAGGAGGCGAAGCTGCAGACCGGCTGGCGGAAAGACGGAAAGACCCACTGGGCCGTCTATGGCGACGCCCAGTACACCCGTCGGTTGGGCGATGAGAACATGGTGGGCTCGTCACTGTCGAACAACTACCCCATCCTGACCACGCTGACCATGTATAAAAACACCCTCATCGACGCCAGTCTGAACGTGGTCTATGGACAGCGACGGCACACCGACTGGCACATCGCTCTGAAGGCGGGTTATACGGAGAACAAAGAGACATACGTGGAGCCGGAGCGCCGTCAGGAGACCAGTCGACTGTACGGTCGGTTGGGTGCGCAGCATATCGCCGCGGTCGGTCACAAGGGAGTGCTGACGTGTGCCCTGACAGCGACCTGTCTGCGAAACCTTGACAGCCGACTGAGCATCCCCGTACTGAACACGGAGGCGGCAGTCGTGAAGATGCTGAACCATAACTTCCGTTATCTGAAGGCCGACTATACGGTCGTCGACGCACAGGTGAGGTACGACCACCCTATCGGAGCCGGTCGTATGGCGCTCTTCGGCATCGTGGGCGGAGGCGTCACCTTCTGTTCCGAAGGTGAACAGGAGCAGCAACTCACCATGACATTAGGCATATCATTCTAAAAAACAATATTCATCAAATAAAAAAGTAAAGACATTATGAAGAAGATTTTCATGTGGAGCCTGGCGCTCCTTTCATTAGGACTGAGTGTGACATCGTGCGACAGCGACGACGATCCCGTCATCAGCAACGATCCCGTAACCCTGTCGCTGGAGATGCCTCTCAACCTGGAGAATGTGGAGGTAACCAATAGTAACATCACCCTGACCAACGTCAACGCCAACCAGACCCGCGTGCTGGTGAACGCCATCCAGAAGACGGCCAACGGTTTTGTGGCCACCTTCAACGAGGTGGAGGAAGGCACCTACGACCTGCATGCCACTGGTGAGTTGGCGTTCACTATCAACGGTGTGGCCGGTACCAGTAAGTTCGAGGTCAGTCAGGAGAATATCACGCTCTCCCGCACAGCCACCGCGATGAAGGTCACCATCAACACCTTCACAGCCAAGGGCGGCTTCGTGATCAGTGAGGTGTTCTTCACCGGCACCACCACCCCCGAGGGTAAGCAGTACAGCAACGACCAGTATATGATCATCACCAACAACAGTGACGTGACGCTCTATGCTGACAGCATCGCCTTTCTGGAGTCGTCGTTCCTCACGGTGAACAACTACGAGTATGTGCCCGACATCAGCAAGGACACCATGGCTGTGGATGCCGTCTACATGATTCCCGGCAACGGTACCAGTGTACCCGTAGAGCCCGGTCAATCAATCACCCTGGCCGTCAACGCCATCAACCATCTGGAGGGTAATGCCAACTCCATCGACCTGCGCGGAGCCGACTACGAATTCTATGACATCAGCAGCAACCCCACCTATAATGATGTGGATAATGCCAGCGTGCCCAACCTCGACAAGTGGTTCTGCTATACCGCTTCGCTCTATAGCATGCACAACCGCGGTTTCAGGTCGATAGCCATCGCCAAGATGAAAGAAAGCAAGGAGACCTGGCTGGAGAAATATGTCTACAACGGCAAGTACGTGATGAAGGCTAACGGTAACGTATACAATATGGAGGTGAGCAAGACCTATAAGGTGCCCATGTCATGGGTCATCGACGGCATCAACCTGAGTGTCGAGGAAGAGTGGCAGTGGAACGTGCTGCCCGCCCATATCGACAACGGCTGGACCTACTGCGGTAAGACGCTTAATGACAAGACACGTTACGGTAAGGCAGTCGTCCGCAAGACCGGCAGCGACGGCAAGTACGTGGACACGAACAACTCGACCAACGATTTCACGCCCGAAGCCAAGCCCTCACTGTTCAAATAAATGATGACAATGAAGAAAATATATGTTCTATGGGCCCTCACGCTACTGTCGGTAACGGCAGTGGCACAGGGGCTTCCGCAAGACCCCACCGTACGTAAGGGCCAACTGAAGAACGGCATGACCTACTATATCCGTCACAATGCGAAGGAGACGGGGTTGGCCGACTTCTACATCGCCCAGCGTGTGGGCAGCATCCTGGAGGAACCCCGTCAGCGCGGACTGGCGCATTTCCTGGAGCACATGGCCTTCAACGGCACCAAGAACTTCCCCGGCAAGGGCAAGCGCCTCGGCATCGTACCCTGGTGCGAGAGCATTGGCGTGAAGTTCGGCGCCAACCTGAATGCCTATACCTCTATCGACCAGACGGTCTATCATATCGGTTCTGCCCCGCTGAAGCGCGAAGGCATCATCGACAGTTGTCTGCTGGTGCTCCACGACTGGAGTCACTACCTGCTGCTCGAAGATGCCGAGATCGACAAGGAGCGCGGTGTGATCCATGAGGAGTGGCGCACCCGTCGTGCCGGTATGGCGGTGCAGCGTCTGCAGGAGCAGGCCATGCCTAAGATCTACCAAGGCACCAAGTATGAGGACTGTATGCCCATCGGTTCGATGGACATTGTGGACCATTTCCCTTACCAGGATCTGCGCGACTACTACCAGAAATGGTATCGTCCCGACCTGCAGGCCATCATCGTGGTAGGTGATATCGATGTGGACAAGATGGAGAAGAAGATCAAGAAGACGTTCTCATCCATCCCCATGCCGAAGAAGGCCGCGGAACGTATCTACTACCCCGTCAATGATAACGACACGATGATCGTGGCCATCGAGAAGGACAAGGAGCAGCCTATTGCCCTCTGTCACCTCTATCAGAAGAGAGAGGCCACACCCGACCATGAGAAGAACTCGGAGAAATACCTGCGCGACGACTATGTGGACGGACTGATCACCACCATGCTCAACGACCGTTACGTAGAACTGCGGCAGCAGTCGGATGCGCCCTTCCAGAGTGCCACCGGACGCTCGTCGATCTTCTTCCTCAGTCGGACGAAAGACGCTTTCTCCCTGAGTGTCAGCTGTAAGAGCGACAACATCCTGGGAGGTATCATCGCTGCCGTGGGTGTGGCCGAACGGGCCCGCCAGCACGGTTTCACACAGTCTGAGCTTGATCGGGCTAAGAAACTGCGCCTGAACGCTGCCGAGCGCCGTACGAAGATGCAGGCCGACTACCGTAACTCGCACTATGTGAATGCTTGTGTGGATAACTTCCTGACCGGTGAGCCGCTCGTGTCGGTCGACTTCGCGCTGGAGAACACGCAGAAGCTCGACCGTGAGGTGACGCTGACCGAGGTGAACGCTGCCGTGAAGGAGCTGATCACCGACCAGAACCAAGTGGTAGTGATGTATGCCCCCGACAAGGAGGGTATCGTCATCCCCACGGAAGAGCAGCTGCGCCAGGTCATCCTCGCCGCCCAGCAGCTGAGCTATGCCCCCTACACGGAAGAGCAGTTGGCCACCGACCTGGTGAGTGAGCTGCCACAGGCAGGCACCATCACCAACGAACAGTCCTGGGCGCACGGTTTCACCGAGCTCACACTCAGCAACGGCATGAAGGTCTATGCCAAGAAGACCGACTATGAAGCCGATGCCGTCTCACTGAGCATGAGGGCCGAGGGCGGCACCTCGCTCTATGGCGACGAAGACATCCCGAACTTCTCGCTCATCACAAGTGCTGTCACCGAGGGCGGTGTGGGTCAGTTCGATGCCGTCAGTCTGCGTAAGATGCTGACGGGTAAGAGCGTACGGGTCAGCCCGTCGGTGGGCACCAAGGGACAGAGCATCAACGGTGGAGCGTCGGTGAAAGACATGAAGACGATGTTCCAACTGGCCTATCTCTACTTTACCCAACCGCGTAAGGATGCTGGAGCCTATGCCTCACTCATCAACCGCACTCGCTCGTTCCTCTCTAATAGAAATGCCTCGCCGAAGGTCGACTACAACGACTCCATCCGTGCCGTCCTCTATGGACACAACCCCCGACTGGCACCCGTCGTGCAGGAGACCCTCGACCAAGCCGACTACGACCGTATCCTCGAGATCTACAAGGAGCGGTTCAGTGATGCGTCGAACTTCAAGACGGTCATCATCGGCAACTACGACGAGCAGGAGCTGCGCACACTCGTCTGTCAGTATCTGGCCACGCTGCCTGCTACTGGTAAGCATGAGCAGACCAACTACCAGAACGTGCCCCGTATCGTGGACGGTGAGAAGGTGGTGACATTCTCCAAGCAGCAGGCCACTCCATTAGCCAATGTCAGCATCTACCTGACGGCCGACGTGCCCTTCACCCCGAAGAGCGACTTAGAGCTCGACTTCCTGAAGCGTTGTCTCTCCATCGCTTATACCGACTCTGTGCGCGAGGAGAAGGGCGGCACCTACGGGGTCAGCGTCGGTTTTGAGCTGGAGAAAGACGAGCAGCCCAACGCTACGTTCAGCATCTCCTATAATGCCGACCCGTCGCGCTACGAGGAGCTGAACCCGATCATCTACCAGCAGCTGAAGCATATCGCCGACCACGGTCCTTCGGCCACATCGATGCAGAAGGTGAAGGAGTATCTTGTGAAGCAGTATGCCCAGGTGGCCATCACCAACGACTACTGGAGCTACATCATCTGGCATGAGCTCGACGACGAGGCCGACTTCGACCGCGACTATTGTAAGATGGTACAGGAGATGACGGCCGAGGATGTGCAGCGCATGGCCCAACGGCTGTTGGCCGCCAAGCGTTGTATCGAGGTGACCATGCTGTCGGAGTAATACCTACATCTGATTAGGTCATGAGAGGTGCACGGTGCTTAAAACACTCTGTTTTAGGTATTGTGCATCTCGTTTTTTCGTCATACCTTTGCACCCGGAAAATGGAATAGTATGATAAGGTACAACAGACATCAGGATATAACGATGACTAAGAAGAGGACTCATATAGGTGTGAGTCCTCTTTTTTTTGTGAACAAATTAGAGTATTGTTCGTTTTTAAGCGTCAGACTATGCAGATAAAAAAGGAATACACACGTGAGCAGATTGTGACGGTGGCCAAAGGAGTCTTCCTCAAGAAGGGCTTTGCCAAGACATCCATGCGCGACATCGCCAAGGGCTGTGGCATTGGCGTAAGTAACATATACAACTACTTCAACAGCAAGGACGAGTTGTTCAGACATATCGTGACGCCACTCACGACGGAGATGGAAAGGATGATGCACGACCATCACAACGTGAAGGACCATGAGCAGTTTCTGCAATATACCCGTGGTGAGAACGACGAGATGATGATGAATCACGTGCAGGAATACCTGAGTCTGATCAACAATCATCGTGACGAACTGAAACTGATCCTGTACAAGTCACAGGGGTCAACACTCGAGACCTATATTGATGTATATACTGAGGCATGTACGAAAGAGGTTTTGAAGTTTATGAAAGCGTTTAAGCACAGGTATCCGGATTTCCGTGTAGACCTCAGTCCGTTCACCTATCACGTACATATGGTCTGGATGTTTAATTTCATCTCGGAGGTCATCAAGCACGACCTGAAGCCCCGGGAGATGAAAAAAGCCATTGAGGACTACATACAGTTTGAATTCTCAGGATGGAGAGCAATCATGAACCCAAATAACATATAAGACAATGAAAATTGAAAAGATCAATGAACTGTTCGGCAGGTTTGCCGAACGACTGCTGAAGATGCGCTGGATGACATTAGGCATCTTCGCGCTGGTGATTATCCTGTCGGTCATAGGCATGAAACGCATGGTGAAGGAGACCTCGTTCGACGACTACTTCATCGAGGATGACCCCATGCTGGTGAAGACAGAGGAGTTTAAGTCGCACTTCGGCAACGACTACTACGTCGGTGTGCTGACCCATTGCGACAACCACTTCACCAAAGAGCACCTGACAACGCTGCGCGCCCTGTCGAACGAACTGCTCGACAGTCTGTCGTACGCCGACAAGGTGACCTCACTGACCGACATCGAGTTTATGGTAGGCAGCGATGACGGTATGACCATCGAGCAGATCGTGCCCGACGACATTCCCGACGACGGTACGCCCGCCATGGACAGCATCAAGGCCAGGGCCTATAGCAAGCCCCATGTGGCCAAGAAGCTGATATCGAAGGGAGGCGACCTGTCGTGGATCATGGTGAAACTGCGCGCCTTCCCGAAAGACAGTGTATGGAAGAAACAAGGTATGGTGTCGCCCGACATCATCACCGGTCAGGAGGTGGAGCGTATCATCAAGAAGCCCGAATATGCCTCACTGAGCCCCAAAGGAACAGGTATGCCGTATGTCACCAACTGTAAGACAGAGTATATCGGTAAGGAGATGGGCCGTCTGATGATGATCGCCACCCTCATCTGTATGGTCGTGATGATCTGTATGACCCGTTCGCTCAGAGGCGTTCTGGCTCCTATCATCTCGGTGATCGGCGGTCTGTTCATCACCTATGGCATCGCAGGCTATACACAGATGTATGTCGACTCGACGGTACTGATGATCCCCACCATCCTGTCGTTTGCCGTGGCCATCGCCTATAACATCCATATCTTCTCCTACTTCAAAGGACGGATGCGTATCCACGGTGAGCGTCGAAAGGCGATCGTGGAGACCTTGAAGGAGATCGGTTGGTCGGTATTCTTCTGCGGCTTCACCACCCTGGTGTCACTCCTGTCGTTCCTGGTCATCCCCATCCGTCCGATGCACTGTGTCGGTGTCATCAGTTCAATGAGTGTACTGTTTGTACTGCTCACCTCACTCATCATCTCGCCCGTACTCCTGTCGTTCGGTAAGAACAAACGCCCCATAGAGGGCTTCACCGAGGAGAGCGACACCCGCTGGACCAAGGTGATGGTGAACCTCTGCGACGTCGTACTGCGCAATCCCAAGAAGATCGGCTATTCGTTCCTCGTCATCTGCATCCTGTTGTGTATCGGTCTTTGGAAGATCGAGGCCGCCTTCGATATCGAACGGACCATGGGTATCAATGTGCCGTATGTGAAAGAGGTGCTGGACGTCGGTCGGTCGGAGCTGGGATCGCTCTACTCGTACGATCTGATCGTGGAGCTGGCCAACGACGACGAGGCCAAGGAGCCCAAGAACCTGAAGCTGCTGGACCAGTTGCAACAGAAGGTGGACGGCTATAAGTTGACCAAGCGCACCACCTCGATCCTCGACATCCTGAAAGACTTGAACCAGACGCTGAACGACGGCGACAGTGCCTACTACCGCATCCCCGACACGGAAGAGGAAGTGGCGCAGGAGATCCTGCTCTACGAGAATGCCGGTGGTACGGAGTCGGAATACTGGGTGGACTACGACTATCGCCGCCTGCGCCTGATGGTGGAGATCTCCGATTTCAACTCGGCTCAGGTGGAGCGCGAGATAGCAACGATCCAGGCAGACGCCGAAGCGCTGTTCCCCGGTGCCAAGATCACCGTGGTGGGTAACATCCCGCAGTATGTCACGATGATGCAGTATCTGGTGAGAGGACAGATGTTGTCGTTCGTCATCTCGATCCTGATCATCGGTATCATTCTGATGATCGCCTTCCAGAGCATCCGTGTGGGACTGATCGGACTGATACCTAACATGATGCCTGCCGTGTTCGTGGGCGGTTATATGGGATGGATGGGTGTGCCGCTCGATATGATGACGGCTACGCTGCTCCCGATGATGCTGGGTATGGCGGTCGACGACACCATCCACTTCATCAACCACTCGAAACTGGAATACGACCGTACCAACGCGTACAAGAGTGCCATCCGCCGGACGTTCCGTGTGGTGGGTGTCGCCATCGTGATCACCTCTATCATCACCTCGGCCGTGTTCGCCAGTTTCTGTACCTCGGCTTGTACCATGTGCATCAACTTCGGTCTGATGGCTATCATCGGTATCATGTCGGCCCTCGCTGCCGACCTGTTCGTGACGCCTATACTGGTCAATAAGTGCAAGGTGTTTGGGAAAGAAAGAGTTAAGAGTTAAGAGTTAGGAGTTAAGAATTAAAAGGTAAGAATTAGGAGGTAAGAATTATGAAAAAGATTGTATTAGTTTTGGCCGCCTGCCTGATGGCTGCGGGAGAGATAAGCGCCCAACAGTTGACGGGGCGTGACATCATACAGAAAGTAAAAGACCGTCCTGACGGTAACACCCGCTATGGCGAGATGGAACTGACACTGAAGAAGAAGAACGGTACGACCCGACAGCGCAAGATCACCTCGTGGGCGATGGATGAGGGTAAGGACACCAAGAAGATGATGTTCTTCACCTATCCAGGCGACGTGAAGGGAACAGGTTTCCTGACCTGGGACTACGACCAGATCGGTAAGGAAGATGCGAAATGGCTCTATCTGCCTGCCATGAAGAAGACACGACGCATCAGCGGTTCCTCGTCGAAGACCGACTATTTCATGGGTACCGACTTCACTTATGATGATATGGGCTCACGGCATGTCGATGAAGACAAGCATAAACTGCTCCGTGAGGAAGTGAAGAACGGGCACAAGTGCTGGGTGGTCGAGTCGGTGCCTGTAGATAAGCACGAGATATACAGTCGGAAGGTGTCATGGATCAGACAGGACTGTCTGACAGCCGCCTATGTGGAGTACTACGACAAGCTGAACAAGCTACACCGCGTACTGACCATATCCGACGTCAAGAAAGTGCAGGGATTCTGGACCATCCACAAGATGGAGATGAAGAACGTGCAGACCGAACACAGTACCGTGATCCTGGTGAAGAACCCTAAGTATGACATCTCCATCGACAAGGCCCTCTTCACCGTCGCCAAACTGGAAAAAGGCTTATGAGATCTGTAATCATCATGGCGCTCCTATGGTGCGCACTTCCTCGTCCTGCCCTTGCGCAGGACGAGGATTCCCTGCGCGTCGGTGTGAAGGGGTTTGTCGATACCTATCACGCCTTGCGTACAGAACGACCTAACGACTGGATGTCGTCAAGAACCCGGGTGCGTGGCGAGGTGTCTCTGGAGAAAGGACCTGCGGGAGCCTTCGTCTCTGCCAACCTGGTGCACAACGCCATCCTGAAAGACCGGACAGGTCTGCAGGTGCGTGAGGCCTACGCCTACTACTCCGACGACAACTGGGACCTGCGCGCCGGCAGACAGATCATTGCCTGGGGCGTGGCCGACGGTCTACGACTGACGGATGTGATATCGCCCATGGACTATACGGAGTTCCTGGCACAGGACTACGACGATATCCGCATTCCTGTGGGAGGTCTGCGCCTGCGCTACTCGCGTGAGAAATGGAGTGTCGAGGCGGTAGCCATACCAGTCAGCGCCTTCTTCGAGCTCCCGACCGATGGAGAGAACCCCTGGTCTGTCGGCCCTGTTCCCATCCAGCCGGAGCCAAGCCACCGACTGTGCAATATGGAATATGGTGCCCGTCTGTCGTTCTTCAACAGCGGCATCGATATCTCATTGTCGGCCCTCCATACCTGGAACAAGATGCCGGTCGTCTGTAATGGTGTCGGCGAATACCGGCGGATGACCATGCTGGGAGCCGACCTGTCGGTGCCCGTGGGGAAGTTCGTCGTCAGAGGTGAGGTGGCCGAGTATCTGGACGAGGCCCAGACGGCCATGGACGTCGAGGAGATGCCAAGAGCAGCCTCTACGAATGCACTCCTGGGCATAGACTGGTATGCCGGCAACGACTGGTCGCTCTCAGCCCAATATGCCCACAAATACGTGGCATGGGGAGATCACCGCCATACGGGACTGGCTACCCTTCGCATCTCCAAGGAACTGCTTCACAACACACTGGCGCTCCAGAGCTTTGCCTATATCGACGTGACCAACGGCGGCATCTATAACCGTCTGAGTGCCGACTATGCACTGAACGACCAGTTGCACGCCATCGTGGGCTACGACCTGTTCCAGGCCGACCGCGGCATGTTTACCGTCTACGACAAGAACTCGGAGGTATTCCTTAAATTAAAATACAGTTTCTAGACATTCTGGTTAGTAATGATGTGCGCAATGCTCTAGCCCTTCGGTGATAAGCATTGCGCACTTGCATCCCCTCCTCTTAATTGATCGTCGATCAGAAACAGGTCTTATCGTTTCCTGGCTCTGAAATAAGCCATGGCGCCCTCCACATGGAAGTCGAGGATATCATAATAAGGCTCTAGTCGCTGACGCACATCACCAGCCGTATCGAAAGGCGGTGTAAACCACCCCATACGCGTCATCACGGTCTTAGCGAGCCAGTCGGCAGATTTCCGCTCACCGGCAACATAGAAACAGGCAAGAAGTTCGCCGCCAGCCCTTAGCGTACGAAGGATCTCTGCGTATGCCTTCTCCTTATCGGGAAACACATGGAGCCCATTCATACAGAGTATGAGGTCGAACGCCTCATCCCCGAAAGGCAGTGCACCGACATCACCCTGCATCGTCTTGATATGAGTGACGCCAGTGCCACGAAACCGGTATTCAGCCTGTTCCAGCATATCCAGACTATAGTCCACACAAGTGATATCAGCCTGTCTCATCCTCCTGTACTTCTCCGTAGTGAACACAGCCGTTCCCACAGGTACATCGAGCATCCTGCCCGCGAAATCGTCAGGAATCCAACCCAGTACCCTGCGGGCGATCTCGTTGTCGTCTACCCCACCCCAGAGCAGTTTGAAATACAAACGACTCCACCACTTACCCTGTGTGATGGCATCGTCGTAAAAATGCCTGCTAAACCTATAAGCATGCTGCACCGCTGTCTTATTCTGCGGAGAACTCTTCATCTGATCTTTCATCTTCTCTATTGTTTGTTAATCCGAGTGCAAAGGTATCACAAAGATCACGCAACCCGGTTGCATATATAGCCCTTCGTTCGTCATCTGAGAGACAAGAAAAAAGAGGCCGACCATCGCGGTCGGCCCCTATTCAATACTAAACTAAACAAATACTTTATGAATTTATACCTATGATTACAAGTCTGGAGTGATCGCGGCGACCCAAGCCTCGATACGAGCGTCGGTCTTATCGTCCTCGTTGATATCGTCGAGAGGCAGACCGATGAACTTTCCGTCGATGACGGCCTCAGAGTCATCGTAAGTATAGCCGTCGGTCTCAACGCTTCCGATGAAACGAGCACCGCTGGCCTTGATGCCATTATAAAGCTCGCCCATGCCACCGACGAACGTGTCGCCATACGACTGGCAGTCGCCACAGCCGAAGATAGCGATGGTCTTACCGTTAAGATCAGCCCCCTGCAGGGTCTTCAGACCGTCGTACCAGTCGTCCTGCAGCTCACCGGCACCCCATGTCGAAGTACCGAGAATCAGATTCTGGTTATTACTGATGATATCAGCCGTCAGGTCCTGTACGTTAACGGCCTCACAGCCCAGTTTCGAGGCAATCTTCTCTGCGATGGCCTCACAGGTTCCTGTAGAGGAACCATAGATAACAATTGTTGCGTTCATTTTAATGTTCTTATCTAATTAACTGTTTCTCGGGCACAAAGGTACGAGGATTATACGAAGTGCGCAATACCTAAAACAGAGTGTTTAAGTATTGCGCACCACCGCCAACCTGCCGAAGCAGATTAATCATAAATAGGTATTACAATTGCGAAATGACGGTTCCGCATCTGAAAGACAGTAGCTGTTCACCCATCACGCCTTTCATCACCTCATATACCATGTCACCTGTACAATGGCTGGTGTAGAACTGCGTTTCAGGATATCTTTCTGTCAGTCTTTGAGCCAGAGCTTTTATTTCTTCATCCGTCTCTTGTCCGTCAAGTAAGTGGAAACCACCGACAACGGTATGAACGGGCCAAGGACAGGCTGCCAGGATGTTCTCCAGACCGCTGTGAGCACAGCCTGTAAATAGCAGACCATCGACATACAGAGCCAACTCATGTCGGAAATCGTCGTGGATATAATCACCGTGGGCATCCTGCACATAGAGGTTTTTATTCCCCTTGGGCATCGGATGCATCTGAGGGATATGGGCAATCACATAGATGCCTTTAGCGATCTCGCAGGTCTGGTCAGTCAAGACGAGTCTGTCATCATCTATCTCCGGCCACTCCGTAGTAATGCTGTGCAGATTCCCCCGCTTGGAAAAGAATCTACCACTCATTGCATCGGGCGAGACGATGACCTTGAACGCCGTTCGAGCCTGACGATTAGACTCTAAGAGGTACCGTAAGCCGCCTGCATGGTCACTATGTCCATGAGAAATGAAAACAGAGTCCACATCGTTGAGATCTACGCCCAACAGCTCAGCATTCCGAATAAACACATCACTCGCTCCTGTGTCAAGCAGAATCTTGTGTTGCTCTGTTGCTAACAGGATTGACAGTCCATGCTCCGTCTCAAGCGCAGGATTGCACGACCGGTTGTCTGATAAAACAGTCCACTGCATATGGTTATTTGCTCTTCAGTGTTAGACTGGCGGTAGGCAATGGGCCGATGCCGCCACTACCGCGATGACCAGCATCATTGTCATCATGATCTTCTTCATTTCTATCTATATGAAGTTATATGGTTATCTCAATCTGAATCCCCTCTGGTCCAAGAATACAACTCTCATAATACCCATCGCCTGTGGTTCGCGGGCCACTAATAACCTGATAGCCGGCATCACGAAGTTCGATGGTCTTGGCATCCACCTCCTCCTTGCTTCCTACGGCAAACGAGACATGGATGAAACCGATATGAGGCATCGAAGGGTCAGCATCGATCGTGTCAGGGCGCGACATCAGTTGACCTTCGGTCGACTTCTGGCGCGACTCGGCAGAGTCGAAGCAAGCTTCACTCTGCTCTCGCTGCTTCATCAGTTCCAGCCGCGCTCCCCCGTTGGGGAACGTAAGGATGTACGTCCTTAGGCCAGTCCGCGGATTATGGTACTGCTCATTGCTTACCGCCTCGAAGTAATCGAGGAAGAACTGCCTCATCGCTTCAAGGTCGCGACAAAATAATGCAACATGGTCTATCTTCATATTCAACTATTTCATGCTCTTTGGGGCTTTCGCCTATAATGCCATCTTCATGGTCACCGTTCCCTCCTTGTTTCCAGCCGCAAATATACAAAATCTTTCGCATTCATAGAAAGTGCAGTTGTTAAGAATTACTTAACAACTGCACTTTAATCATTCAGAACCTAAAAACCGTTCACACAACTCGTTGTGCCGAGTGCCGTCAGTGCGGCTGTCAGGATGTTCACCAGCACATGCAGGATCTTCTTGATGGTTGTTCGCTTCATCATCGTTCACCTCCTTTCCGGTCTTAGTCGCCCTGAGCCGATGCCACGGCGAAGC
>JAEEGL011032434.1_pt1 | contig 22098 bp, 22 predicted proteins | sample 9134231 | NCBI WGS metagenome assembly JAEEGL01 (sample SAMN16246548, study PRJNA631951) | gut metagenome | biome: gut microbiome; feature: rumen; material: fiber-attached | host: Bos | place: Iran: Karaj | collected 2018-10 | reverse complement strand
TCAGGGCGAAAGCCACGGGAGGGAAGGCCGATTATGAGGACATCGGCTGCCCTGACAGCAGGCTGTCGGCGTTTGAGTTTGGGACCGTGGAGGGAGGATCCTATGAGTATGACTGTCCGAACTGCGGGACTCCCCTGGCAAAGCGGTATGGGGAGAGGTTCATCCTTAACGGATCCGTTTCCGACAAGGCCGGTCTGATCAGCGAGGATCTTAAGAAAAAGCAGGAAGCCTTCCTCTCTCCTTCAAAGGAAGATTTGGAATTTCAGGGCGACCCTTCGGATTGTGAGGAGCATAAGGCGAATCCGGAACGTTATTGCGTGACGGACGATCTGAGGATCACTGCCGTGGCGATACTGAATGAAAAATACCTGACGGTGAATGTCGACGGCTACTGGTACGGAGGCGGAGCTCACGGCTATCCCAACAGGAACCAGTACATGTACGATCTGAAGACCGGGAAGCAGGTGACGATAAAGGATCTCTATCCTGCGCCGGAGGAGGTTTTCAAGACCCTTGTGGCGGAACAGACCGTAAAGAACATGCAGAGTTACGATCCCGACCAGAGCCCGTACTTTGCTTCGGATGCCAATGAGCTGTACCAACAGGCCTTTGATTCTGCCTCTCTTGAGACTACATATATCGAGTTTGGAAAGGACGAGGCGTACATCGTTTATTCGCCGTACGATATGGGGGCCTATGCGTCAGGCTACATAGAGGTCCCCGTTTCCTACAAGGATCTACTGGGCAGGCCGAGCCTTTGAAGGGGATCTGCAGGGAGGAAACGGTCCTTTGCGGGAGGACGGTTACTCTGTACAGTATGCCGGCAGATCTGCTTGAGGATGAAGAGGTCTTTGCCGGATGCCTCCGGAGGATGCCTGAAGGACGCAGAGAAAAGATCATGCGCTACAGGTTTGAACCTGACAGGAGGCTGTCTCTTGCGGCGGGGCTTTTGCTGGAAGAGGGCCTTTCGGAGCGGGGCATCGATTACGCCAAAGCGGCGATCGGGACTGAGGATAAGGGGCGTCCTTACCTGAAGGACAGGGACGATGTTTTGTTTTCATTAGCCCACTCGGGAAACAGGGCTCTGGCAGCCTTTTCCGATACGCGGGTGGGGTGTGATACGGAACTGATAAAACCCGAAAGGGATCTTTGGAAACTGGCTGACAGGTTTTATTCCCCGGCGGAGGCCCTGGAGGTAAAACGGGATCCCGAAAGCTTTTACAGACTGTGGACTTTGAAGGAAAGCTGCCTGAAGGCCATGGGCACCGGACTCTCCCGGGAGCTCTCCTCCGTCAGTTTTGAAAAGGACGGCGGCCTGTACAGATGCGGGGAATACGTCCTTATTTACAGGAAGAAGGGAGACTACGCCGAGGCGGTGTGCGTGGAGGCGTGGGCCGGGTGACCCCGTTCACAGGAAGAGGAGAGACAGCGCCGGTGCGGCGTGCCGCAGGCACGGGCCGGGTGACCCCGGCACAATGCGATACGGATGCTGCAAAACGGCTTCAAATGCGGATTTACAGACAGGAAAAACACGAACGCAGTTAATAAAGATACGGAGGTGCAGAGGCAGATTATGGAAGAAGGAAAATACGGAATCACAAAGCAGACCACGATGGGAGACATCCTTTTGAAGGATCCCGATCTGAGTTATCTCCTGACCGGCGCGGGGATGCATTGCATCGGCTGCTATGTGGCGGTGGATGAATCCCTTGAGGAGGCCTGCATGGTCCACGGACTGGATCCGGACGACATCCTGGAAGGCATATATTCTCTCCTGGATTCAAAGCAGGAGCAGGGCGCAGAGGCCTGAGGTCGGGATGCCGGGAAGAAGATACTACGATTACGATGACGACGAGGAGTACGACGACTACGAGGATGAAAGGCCTGTAAGAAGGCAGAGAAGAAGAGGCGGCGGTTTCCGTCACTTCGGCTTGTTCATCGGACTTCTGGCTTTTATGGTGCTCACATTCGCCGGATACATGTACCTTTCGGGGAGACTTGTGATCCAGGGCGCTTCTGTTGAGGACGCAAAAAAAACAGTGGTAAAAAAGGCCGTGACCACTCTTATCGAAAAGGAGATCAAGGACCAGACCGGAGAGAAGGTGGATCTGGAGGCCGTTCGTCAGCAGATGGAACCCGAGGATCAGAAAAAGGTCGACGAACTCCTTGACAAGTATTCGGATGAGGAGAAGGTAAAGGAAGTGATCTCCGCCTTTCGCGAATCCGACGGTGATTTTTCGGAAATGAAGGATACCATCACCGATCTGGTGGATGAGGAGGACATTGAGGAGATGGGAAGGCTGTACGAAAAATACGGCAGTTCATACGGCGGAGGCCAGTGATGCCGGAGCTCATGATAAAGCTTCCCTCCGATGTGAAGGAGATCATAGGGGCCTTTGAAGACGCCGGGTTTGAGGCTTATGCAGTAGGGGGCTGTGTCCGGGATTCCCTTTTGGGGCGGGCTCCTTCCGACTGGGATGTGACCACCTCCGCAAAGCCGGAGGATACAAAGAGGATCTTCGGAAGGACCGTCGATACCGGAATAAAGCACGGAACAGTCACCGTGCTCCGGGGGAAAAGGGCTTACGAGGTCACTACCTACCGTATAGACGGCGAATACTCCGATCAGCGGCATCCTGATAAGGTCTTATTTACGGACGATCTGAAGGAGGACCTCAGGCGCAGGGATTTCACCATCAACGCCATGGCCTGGTCGGACAGGACCGGGCTTGTGGACGTTTTCGGCGGAAAGGAAGATCTGGAACGGAGGCTGATCAGGGCAGTGGGGGATCCCTATGAGCGATTTTCCGAGGATGCCTTAAGGATACTCCGGGCCGTGAGATTTTCCGCACAGCTGGGATTTGAGATAGAGGAACAGACGCAGATGGCTGCGGGACAGTTGTCCTATACCATCGGCGCTGTGAGCGCGGAGCGGGTAAGGGATGAGCTGATGAAGATCCTCCTTAGCCCCCGCCCTTATTATCTTAAAAAGGCCTGGGAACTGGGGATCACTGCGGAGGTGCTGCCCGAACTGGACCGGTGCATGGAGTGCGGACAGAACAACCCCCATCATATTTATTCGGTGGGTGAACACATCCTTCATTCCCTGGAGCATATCGCGCCGGATCCCGCGCTTAGGCTCACCATGCTCTTTCACGATATGGGGAAGCCGGACAAAAAGACTGTTGATGAGAACGGAGTTACCCACAACAAGGGGCACGCGGAGGTGTCCTGCGACCTCGCCGGTGTTATAATGAGGAGGCTTAAGTTTGACAACGCCACGGTCTCCGTGGTGAAAAGACTTGTAAAATGGCATGAACTCAGGCTCCCGGAGACAAAGGCCGCTGTCAGGAGATCCATGAACCGGGTAGGGAAGGACGTCTTTCCGCTTTTATTTCCGGTAAAGCTTGCGGACACACTGGCCCAGTCTGACTATATGAGGGAGGAGAAATTCGCCCATTATGCCCGCATCAGGGAGCTGTACGAGGAGATCCTGAAGGACGGTGACCCCGTGACGTTGAAGGAACTTGCGGTCACCGGGGAGGATCTGATAGAGAGAGGCGTAACTCCCGGCCCCGAAATGGGAAGGATACTGGGCGAAATGCTGAATGAGGTGATGGATGATCCGTCAAAGAATGAAAAAGAGTATCTCATCGGGAAATATGCGGGTAAGTAAGCTGCTGTGCGTTATAGCGGCTCTGTTCCCTGCGGTCCTGCTCGCCGCAGGCGCTTCGCCTGCCATCGTACGGGGGGAGACCGCCCTGAAATACGATTCCAGGGATACCGCCGTGATCGTGAAGGCGGACAAAAAGAGCGTGACCCTGAGAAATCTGGATAAGAACAGGAATTATACTCTGGATATTACCGCCACATCCCGTATTACCGGGGCTTACGGCGGGTCCATGACAGGGGAGATGCTCACCAGGGGCTCCCTTGCCGAGGTTACCTTCATGCGGGATCTTAAGACTCTGTCCACCCTGGGGGTCTGCAAGGAAGCCTTTTCCTACACCGAAGTGACGGACTTTAATCTCGGTGAATCAAAGGGGACCGCCAGGATAGGCGGCGCCACGCTGGAACTTCCTTCGGACACTCCGGTCATTACGGATGACGGGATCACGGACATATACTCCGTCGGGCAGTGGGATACCATCTCTGTCTTCGGACTTGGACACACCATAGAGAGCATCACCGTGGACAGGGGCCACGGGTTTATTTCCCTTAAGAACGACGAGGATGTGATGGGGGGATGGATAGAGGTCGGAAATACCGTCATCACTGAGGTCTCGGAGGGGATGGTGCTGACGGTGCCTGAGGGCGATTATGAGGTGGTCTTCGATTCCCCGAGGCTTCTGGCAAAAAAGGAAGTGACAGTGGAGCGCGGGAAGGAGACGGTGATAGACGTAAAGGAGGCCAAGGTGGAGATCCTCCGGCAGGGAAAGGTCGTCATCGAAGTGTCTCCGGAGGAGGCGAGGCTCCTGGTGGATGGGGCTGAGGCTCAAAACGGCGGCGAGATCCTCCTTGACTACGGCCCTCACCGCGTGGACATGGAGGCGGAAGGCTATTCGCCCCTCACGAAGTATGTAAATATTGGATCAGAGACCGCCAGATTTAAGTTCTCCCTTCAAAAGACCGCGGCGGAGGAGAAGGAAGAAACGGAGACTGAGACGGAGAGCACGGAAGAGACGGAGGACGACTGGCGGCAGATAAAGAAGCCCGAGACGGAGCAGGGGAACGTGAACTCCCTGTCCGGTAATACGCTTAAGGGCTCAGCCAGCCTGATGTCGGGGAAGCCCACGGAAAATACCGTCTATATAAAAGCGCCATCGGGAGCCACATTGACTCTCGACGGCAAGGAGATGGGGGTCGTGCCTATTTCATTCCCCAAGGTCACGGGCACGCACGTCCTGACTTTTTCGAAGGACAACGCCGTGACCCACGGTTATACCGTATATTTCTATGACGACGGTGAAGATATCACCTATTCATTCCCGGAACTGTGACCGTTTCATTCAATCGAACAGCGCCTCGAATTCATCCCGGCTGATGCGCTCTTTTTCGAGCAGAAGCTTTGCCGAGGCTTCCAGGATGTCCATGTGCTGCTCTATGATCTCCCGGGCCTTGGCATAGCACTCGTCTATTATGGCTTTTACTTCCCTGTCTATCTCGCCTTCCGTGCGCTCGCTGTGGGAACGGGGATGAGCCAGGTCCCGGCCGATGAACACGTCCTCTCCGTCGTCGTCATAACAGATCACGCCGATATTGTCGGACATGCCGTATCTGGTCACCATGCTTCTGGCTTCCTTGGTGGCCCGTTTGATATCCGAGGAAGCGCCCGTGGTGATCTCGCCGAATTTGATGTCTTCCGCTATCCTGCCGCCCAGAAGCACCATAATATCCTCTTTCATCTGGGTCTTTGTGCGGAACATCTCGTCCTTTTCCGGCAGGGGCATGGTGTAGCCTGCGGCTCCGAGGCCGGTGGGTATGATGGACACGGTATAGACCGGACCCACATTCGGCAGCAGGTGGAATAGAATGGCGTGGCCGGACTCGTGATAAGCGGTGATCTGCTTTTCCTTGTCTGACACTATCCGGCTCTTCTTTTCATTTCCGATGCCAACCTTGATGAAGGACTTCTTGATATCCTCCTGGGTGATGTAACTCCTGTTCTCCATTGCGGAGCGGATGGCGGCTTCGTTCATGAGATTCTCAAGATCTGCGCCGGTGAAGCCGGCGGTGGTCTGGGCAATCTGCTTCAGATCCACGTCATCCCCGAGGGGCTTGCCCTTGGAGTGTACCTTGAGGATCTCTTCACGGCCTCTGACGTCCGGAGGAGAGACGGTGATCTTTCTGTCGAAACGGCCGGGACGCATTATGGCGGGATCCAGTATATCCACGCGGTTTGTGGCGGCCATGACTATGATCCCCTCATTTATCCCGAAACCGTCCATTTCCACCAGAAGCTGGTTCAGGGTCTGCTCCCTTTCATCGTGGCCGCCTCCCAGACCCGTTCCGCGGCGTCTTGCCACGGCATCGATCTCATCGATGAACACGATGCAGGGGCTGTTCTTCTTGGCTTCCGAGAACATGTCCCTGACGCGGGACGCGCCCACGCCCACGAACATCTCTACGAAATCGGAACCGGAAATGCTGAAGAAGGGCACCCCGGCCTCACCGGCAACAGCCTTTGCCAGAAGGGTTTTCCCGGTTCCCGGAGCTCCTTCAAGGAGAACCCCCTTGGGTATCCTGGCGCCGGCTTTGGTGAACTTCGCCGGCTCCTTCAGAAATTCGATTATCTCCTGGAGATCGTCCTTCTCTTCCTTGAGCCCCGCCACATCGTCGAGCTTGATCTTATTGTCGCCGGTGGAAAGCTTTGCGCGGCTCTTGGTGAAATTCATCATCCTTGCGCCGCCTCCGGCTCCGCTGTTCTGGGCGTTGATCACATAGAACAGGAAGAAGCACGCAACCACCACGATCATTACCGGAAGGACGTCTGTGAGGAACCAATTTTCCTGCGGCACGCTCTCGATCACCACGTCTATGCCGTAATCCTTGCGCATCAGCTTTTCGGCCTCGCTTATGTCGGTGACGTAGAGCTTCATTTCTTCGCCGCTTTTCAGGGTGACGTATACCGCTCCTGTGGGGGTGGCCTCGTTGGGCCTTATGGTGGCGTGAAGCACATTTCCTTCATTGAGGTCCTGGAGAAGCCGGTTGTAGGTGTAATTGTCATCCCTGATATTGATGCTGCCAAGCCAGGCGGTGAACAGCAGCAGGCATACTATCAGAATGAAATACGGATAAAGGTTTTTTTGAGAATTATTAGTCTTCATCGAATTTTACTATCCCTATGTAAGGAAGGTTACGGCACTGCTGATCGTAGTCCATGCCGCAGCCTACAACAAATTCATCAGGTATCTCGAAACCGGTGTAATCCACCGGTACTTCAACGACTCTCCTGTCCGGCTTGTCCAGAAGGACGCACAGTCTCAGGCTGGCAGGCTCCCTGTCTCCGAGGAGACCAAGTATATAGCCCAGAGTCCTTCCCGTATCGATGATATCCTCGATCACGAGGACGTCTTTCCCTTCAATTGACTCGTCCAGGTCTTTATTTATGCGGACAATCCCGCTGGACTGGGTTGAGGAGCCGTAACTGGATGCGGACATGAAGTCAAGAGTGACCGGCACCGTAAGTCTCTTCGCCAGAGCGCAGGTAAAAAATGCGGCGCCTTTGAGCATGCAGATGATGTGGACCGGCCGACCCTCGTAGTCCTTTGAGATCTGAGCCGCCAGAGCTTCCACCCGGGCGTCAACCTCCTCTTCGGTAAACATTTTTTCAATATGGTATTTTTTCATATGTCCCCCTGTGGCCAGGAATACTCCTGCGCATCAACCGAACCGGGATCCGCAGCAAACCGGCTCTTCAGATCCAGACCCGGTATCCAGATCACCTCAGATCCGCAGCACAGGAGAGGAATGTGGTCTCTTTGAGCTTTAGGGATCTTCAGGTCTATGAACAGCTTCTTGATCGAGGTCTTCCTGCCGTTTTTTTTCACTATGTGATCGCCGGGCGCTCTTGTGCGCCAGACGGGCCGAGAAGTCATTTTATCACAATCCAGCAGGGTTTTACAAGTAGGAACGGGGGAATAGCCGGGCTCCTCTCCTTCCCTGAAAATAAAGACTTTTCCGTATTCCCGCCTTGCCCTTAGACCGTACGGCAGGTCCAGGTCAGCGCTTCCTCTTTTGTCCGCCATGAAATTCATGAGGATCTCTATGTGCCTTGAAGTGATGTCCTTTCTGTGCGGGGTCTTGCCCTCCAGGATCCGGAGGAGAGCTTCCCTTGTGACAGCCTTGTCAGCGGAGAGGAACACTTCCGAATCAATATAACCTTTGGAAAACCCCGATCTGATAAGCGCAGAGGCTTCTTTTTCCAGGTGGGCCTGAATGTCCGTCAATATCTCCGATGTGGTCGCTAGTCTCGGAATGAGGCGGGGAGAGACGTTTTCCTCTGCCCAGGGAATGGCGGTGTTTCTGATCCTGTTCCTGGTGAAGACCGGGCTTTCATTTGTCTTGTCCGTGACCCATTCCGTTCCCGTATACCCGAGGTATGCCTCTATCTCTTCTCTTTCGAGAAAGAGGATCGGCCTGATCATCTCGTCCCTTACGGGCCTTATTCCCGTAAGTCCCTTCAGGCCCGAGCCCCTCAGGAGATTCATTATCATGGTCTCGGCAAGGTCGCCTGCGTTGTGGGCGATGGCGATCTTTCCGCAGCCTTTTTCCCGTGCGCCCTCTCTCAGCGCCTGATACCGGAGGTTCCTGCCTGCTTCTTCCTCCGATAATCCCAGACGCCTGGCTTCGCCGGGCATGTCCACATCCTTCAATATGAAATCGAGACCCAGCCGGCGGGCCAGCTCTCTTACAAAGACTGCATCTTTTTCTGCGTCTTCCCTGAGATGGTGGTTTACGTGAAGTACGAACAGGGAAATTTCAAGATCTTCTTTGATGAGATCCAGGATCTTCAGCATGCACACGGAATCGGCGCCGCCGGATACGGCGGCCATCACCCGGTCTCCCGGCCTCAGCATGTCATGCTTTCTGATATACTCTGTTACACGAAAGGGGACAGAGGAAATTCCTCTGTCCCCCGCAAAAGTTCCGCGTCTGTCATCCGACCGGTTCGGAATCATCCCCGCTCCTGAAAATGATCTCCCCGTCGTGGACCATGCCCAGCTTGTCCTTTGCCATGTCTTCTATATATTTCTTTGTCTTGGTATACTTTTCGTACTCGTCCAGGGACTCGGCTCTTGCCTCTTCCTCGGCGATGGCGTTCTGGAGTTCTGCCTCGGTGACTTTAAGAGAGTCGTCCCTCACCTTGAGTTCTCTGCTCTTCACCGTGACGGTGGACGCCAGGAGCAGCAGAACCACAATGAGCAGGAGCATTCCGCCCCTGTTGTCATTTCCTTTGTATGCGGCCTTTTTCTTCCGCTTTTTCTTTGTGTTTACATAACTCACCACAAGTAAAAATTTTAATCAAAAAAAGTGTCTGCGTCAAGAACTAATGCTTGGTAAGAGCTGATGAGCAGACACAATATATTGTGGTTTGGCTGTTTACATAAGTTAAACTCGATTGATTTTTTATCTTTGAGCCCGAACGGGATTCTTCCGGTAACAGGACCCGAACAAAATATGGGACGCTTGCCGTAGCGGTTCCCCTATAGATGGGATTTAATGCGGGTTGGCAATATTATGTAACCCACAACCCTTGATAATTGGGGATTTTCTTCTTGACAAAGCGGAGAAATGTAATATTATAGACTACGTGGCTTTGAGAAAAGCTGTAACGTCAATAGTTTTATCAGGAGGAGATGTTAGATGAACAAAACAGAATTAGTAGCAGCGATCGCCGAGCAGGCAGGCCTTTCAAAGAAGGATGCCGAGGCAGGACTTAAGGCATTCACCGATGTTGTGACAAAGAGCCTTAAGAAGGGCGACAAGGTTCAGCTGGTCGGATTCGGAACCTTTGAGGTCGTGAAGAGAGCAGCTCGTGAGGTACGCAATCCTCAGACCGGAGCAACCATGAAGGTCAAGGCTTCCAAGGCTCCCAAGTTCAAGGCAGGTAAGGGACTTAAGGACGCCATCAACTGAGAGATCGAGACAGAATAGAAAAAGCGGGGCGCAATGCTCCGCTTTTTGTTTAACAACGAGCCATGCGCCCGAATGCGTGCTCGCACGCAAATTCGGGCATATGGCGAGTGTAGGACACCGAGAGGCTCTGCCTCGAGGTGGGCAATGAGCCATGCGCCCGGTCGCGCGCTTGCGCGCAGAACCGGGCATATGGCGAGTGTAGGACACCGAGAGGCTTTGCCTCGAGGTGGGCAATGAGCCAAGCTCCTTGATACGAGCTTGCGCACAGAATCGGGCATATGGCGAGTGTAGGACACCGAGAGGCTTTGCCTCGAGGTGGGCAATGAGTCAAGCGCCCGAATACGAGCTTGCACGCAGAACCGGGCATATGGCGAGCGCGCATCATCGAGCACGAAGTGCGAGATGGAAGCGGCATTGCCGGATCGAGCAGGGGCCTCCCCTGCTCGAGTTAACAACGAGCCAAAGTCAGTTTTACACGGGGAGATCGGTCAGAGATATGAGGCTGGACAAGTATCTGAAGGTTTCAAGGATAATCAAGCGCCGTACGGTAGCAAATGAGGCCTGTGATCAGGGGCGCGTGCTCCTGAACGGACGTGTTGCAAGGGCTTCCTCCGATGTTAAGCCGGGAGATACGATAGAAGTGCGGTTCGGGACCCGGCTCCTGACGGTTGAAGTGGTCACGGTACAGGAAACAGTCCATAAAGAGGAGGCCTCGGAGATGTACAGGCTCGTTTCCGAAGAGCGTATCGAGAAGGAAAGCGGAGAAGATTGAGAACGGAATCACTTCCTTGGCGCCGCGCACAGGCAAGAGACATTTGTTTGTGCAACTTGCACAGAAACTTCATTGCTCTTTTGTAAAGTTTGTCGAAAACGCGTATTGAAAAGGGCATATGCCGGTGGTAGTATACTAATCGTAACCCCCCAATACATTTTGTTTTACCCCATAAGACGAAATACCTTCTCAAAAGGGAACGGCAGACGCGGAAGCGGCTGCCGTTTTCCGTTGTTTATAGGGTCCCGGGCCCGCGAAGAAAGCCGGGGTACCGATAAAAATGAAGAATTTGCGGAATTTATCGGGTCGGTGAGCCCGCGAAGAGAGCTGCGGACCCGATAAGAATGGAGAATTCATCGCATTTATCGGGTCGGTGAGCCCGCGAAGAAAGCCGGGGACCCGATAAGAATGGAGATTCTGTCGGATTTATCGGGTCTGCGAGCCCGCGAAGAGAGCTGTGGACCCGATAAGAATGGAGATTCTGTCGGATTTATCGGGTCTGCGAGCCCGCGAAGAAAGCCGAGGACCCGATAAGAATGAGGAATTTGTCAAATATATCGGGCCGCTGTGCATGCGAAGAGAGCTGGGGACCCGATAAGAATGGAGAATTCGTCAAATATATCGGGTCGGAGGGCCCGCGAGATGAGTCTACGACCCGATAAAAATGAAGAATTTGCCGAATTTATCGGCTCTGGGCGACTCCGCAGTAAGAGCAAATGAATTCAGCCTCCCGGATAGGGAAGATATACAGCGGAAAAGCCCCCGAAACGCAGAGAGAAGAGAGCCTGTAACCGGGAGTCCGGTTGAAGGACAGAAAAACCGCATGAGCGCAGGCATGTGCCGCGAACATGTCGGTTCGCTTGTCGGCGCTGCGCCGCCTAACGGCGCCGGTTCAGAAAACTCGCGCACTTTGTCTTTTGCCCTTCGGGCCCTTAACAAAGTGCGCTCAAACAGTTCTTCGCCGGCGCCGCTATGCTCGCGCCTTCCGCGCTTTCCCTCCAATATGTTCGCCGGCACACGCCTGCGGCCCATGCGGAACCAGTCTGCGCTACCTGTGGCAGGAGTCCCTGCGCGGCACACGCCTGCGGCCCATGCGGAATCAGACTGCGCACATTCCTTTGCCGGTGTCAGATTGAGAATAGAGCGATCCCTGCGATGATGAGGATGAGGGCGATGATCTTACCGCGGTTTATCCTCTCATGGAATATGGTCACTCCGAAGATGGTGACATATATATAACTTGTGGCTTCCAAAATCGGGCCCATAGAGAGCGGCACGGTCCTGTAAGCCAGAATTGTGAGAAACGTGGCTGCCACAAATATGGCGTAGGCTGATATCACGAGGGGGTTCAGATACTCGGCTATCCTGGAAGGATACTCTTTCATGGCGGACTTTTTCAGAAGCACCTGTGAAACGGCGCTTATGAATACGCTTGCCAGAAGCAGTATTACACCGCCGCTCATGCAGACACCTCAGTCATCATAAAAACCGATGCTTCCCATATTGCAAAAATTGCGCCTCTCATGCGGCCTCCTCGGACAGCGAAAACAGTATGACGCCGCCCATGACCACCGCGGCCCCAGCCAGTTGTCTTACGGTTACGGCTTCATGAAAGATCAATATTCCCCACAGAAGTCCCCAGACCACGGTGACGGCTTTGTTTGCGAAGGCGGTGGTAAGGGGGATCTTTTTTATGACTTGCTGCCATCCGATGGCGTATACTCCGAGGATCACAAAGATCAGACCGTACAGGATGCAGAATTTGAGCGACAAAGTCTCTGCCCCTGCCGCAGCCTTGCTAAGAACAGCGCTCAGGGAATAAATCATCAGCAGTATGTGAAGGAACAGATAGTTCTTTGCGTTCATGTTCATGAGATATGATACATTCACCGATGACTAAATGCAAACGGAACAGGCAACGGGTGTCTTTTTTGCACGAGCCTCCCCGGGCCGGGCATTATCCTGTCAGGGATTCCTCAGACTGATTTAAGGCAGAGCTTCCCCGGGCCGGGCATTAACCTGTCAGGGATCCCTTAGGCTGATCTAAGGCAGAGCTTCCCCGGGCCGGGCATTATCCTGGCAGGGATCCCTCAAGCAGACTTCAGGCGGGGTCTCCACGATCCCTGCCGGTATCCCGGCAGGCGCTTCTTTCGGTGCTTTTTGGCTGGATTCTCCTGCGTTTGTATTTTGAAAGGGGGCCTCGCCTCCGCTTGATTCGGCTCTTGACCCTTTTGCCCGCAAGCGGTAGTATATCCTTATGCTCGATGAAGTAATGAAAGGGATTTCCGATATAGCGGATTCCGTAGATAAAAGTATATCAACCATGGATTTCAGCAATCTCGGGAATGATATCAACGCTGCCGCCAGGAGGATGGTCACCCCCACGGTGCGCGAATGGCACAGCGAGCAATATCGCCAGACGAAGGCTGCATCCGACAATATCCGGAATCTCCGGCAGAAGTATGCAAGTCAGATGAACCGGACCGTGGAGGAGCGACAGGCGTACGAGAGTATCCAAAAAGGATATGCGAAGCCGGCCTCGGATCCTCATAATCGGAAATATTCACCTGCCCTCACATCGGGTTATGATGCCATTCCGGGCTGGCTTATGGCGGTTTCCGGAGGGGTGTTCGGAGCATTTTTCGCGATCATGGGACTTGCCGGTCTTGCCTTGCAATCCCCTGCCGCAATGGTGGTGGGATTCGGCCTTGCCGCGGCGAATCTCTATCTTCTGTCCAAGGGAGGAAAGCTCATCTCCTTTTCCGAACATGCGAAAAAATACGCTCAGATCATAGGCGACCGCTCATACGTCGCCATCAGGGAATTTACGGAAAAGACAGGCCTTTCCAAAAAAAAGGTGATAAAGGAACTCAAAGCGCTGATCAGCAGCGGAAAGATCCGGAACGGGGCCATAGATGAAGACTGCACCACTCTGATGCTCACGGATGATGTTTATCAGGCGTATGTGCACTCGAAGGCTCTGCAGACACAGGCGGCGGAAGCCGAAGAAAAAGGCTCCGGCAGTGCTCCTGAAGGGGAGGACGATCTCCCTGAGGACGTGCAGAGGGTCATCACCGAGGGCAGCCAGTATATCCGCACTTTGAGGGAGGATAATGACAGGATACCCGATGACGATGAGATGTCCGACAAGTTGTACCGGCTCGAGGGCACGATCAAAAAGATCGTTGCGGCGGCCAGGTCCCACCCCGATTCCGCTCCGGATCTCAGAAGGGTGACGGAGTATTACCTTCCTACCACGGACAAGCTTGTAAAAGCTTACATTGAACTGGACGGTGACCACGTTACGGGGGAGAATATAGAGGAATCCAGGAGGCAGATCACGGAAGCCCTGGATATGATAAACGAGGCATTCGGAAAGATACTTGACAACATGTACGAAAACATGAACTGGGATCTTAAGTCCGACATCAAAGTGATGCAGAGGATGTTTGAACAGGATGGCCTCGCGGGAGAAAAGGCGTTTGACCTATCGGGAAGAGAACCGGAGCTTGTCTACGCCAGGGATCAGCAGCAGACATGAATGGATGCCCGGCGGCGTGGATATGTGCCAAAGGGTATGAATACGCTGCAGCAACGCAGTGAGCAAGTTCAGAAATAAAGAGGAGGAACGGTCAGATGGAAGAAGATACTCTCTTAAAGGAAGCACAGAACATTACTGCCCCTACGCTGGTATTCGGGGATGAGATCCCGGCAGCCCCGGAACTTCCGGCTGTTGCCGATGAGACCGCAAATAAGAGCGTCGCCCCTATAGATGACTCTCTTTTAAGCGATGAGGAAAAAAGACAGGTGGATGAGTTTTCCAAGAAGATAGATATCCAGTCCACCACTGCCGTCATTCAGTTCGGCGCCGGCGCCCAGCAAAAGATGGCGCAGTTCTCCGAAAAGACCCTTGATTCCGTCAGATCAAAAGATCTCGGTGAAGTCGGAGAGCAGATATCAAGCCTTGTCGCCCAGCTGAAAAGCTTTGAGATCGATGAAAATGAACACGGACTGAAGGCTTTCTTCAAAAAGTCCGCAAATAAGGCCGAGGGTCTGAAGGCCCGTTATGCCAAGGTGGAGACCAATGTAGAAACAGTGGCAAAAGAGCTTGACCGCCATCAGGTGACCCTTCTGAAGGATGTGGAGAATCTGGATCATCTGTACGAGCTGAATCTGGCTTACTACAAAGAGATCACCATGTATATCCTGGCCGGAAAGAAAAAGCTTGAGGAGGTTAGGAACGGGGAACTGAAGGAACTCCAGAAAAAGGCCGAGGAGAGCGGGCTTCCCCATGACGCGCAGGCTGCAAAGGATCTGGCGGCCCAGTGCGACAGATTTGAAAAGAAAATATACGATCTGGAACTTTCCAGGACCATAGCCATGCAGACCGCTCCCCAGATCCGCATGGTACAGAGCTCCGATACGGAGATGGCTGAGAAGATCCAGTCTACCATCGTTAATACCATCCCTCTATGGAAGAACCAGATGGTCATTGCCCTCGGAATAGAGCATACCGCCCAAGCGGCAAAGGCCCAGAGAGAGGTCACCAATATGACCAATGAACTGCTCAGAAAGAACGCCGACAAGCTCCATGTGGCCACGGTTGAAGCGGCAAAGGAGAATGAGAGGGGGATCGTGGATATAGAGACGTTGAAACATACAAATGAATCCCTCATAAGCACTCTGGACGAGGTTGTCCAGATACAGCAGGAGGGCAGGTCCAGGAGAGTAGAGGCCGAGAAGCAGCTTGCCGACATGGAGAACCAGCTCAAGCAGAAGCTTCTCGAGGCGTCCAGGAAATAAATGATGCCGAGAACGCGTGTGTCCTGCATGAAATGAGGCGGTATACGGGCGCCGGAGTGAGAAGATGCGATGCCCCCCGGACGGGGTATCTGTAGAAAAGGAGGCCGGATTATGAAGAGAATAGGCATGCTTACAAGCGGAGGAGATTGTCAGGCTTTGAATGCCGCCATGAGAGGCGTGGTGAAGACACTGCTCAACAGCGGGGAGCAGATAGAGATCATAGGGTTCCTCGACGGATACAGAGGCCTTATTTACAGTAAATACAGAATGCTGTCGGGCTCCGATTTTTCGGGCATTCTGACAGTTGGAGGGACTATCCTCGGCACTTCAAGGACTCCTTTCAAGACGATAAAGGATCCCGATGAGGACGGCCTCAACAAGGTTGAAGCCATGAAGTCGAATTATCACAAACTGGGACTGGACTGTCTGGTGGTATTGGGCGGAAACGGGACCCACAAGACGGCTAACCTCCTTTCAAAAGAGGGCCTGAACGTGGTGACCCTCCCCAAGACCATAGACAACGACCTTTGGGGCACGGATATGACTTTCGGATTCCAGTCCGCGGTGGATATAGCTACGGATTGCATAGACAAGATCCACACCACCGCTTCCAGCCATGGCAGGATCTTCATAGTCGAAGTCATGGGACACAAGGTGGGATGGCTGACCCTGAATGCAGGGCTGGCAGGCGGGGCAGACATTATACTGATCCCGGAGATACCTTACGATCTGAATAAGATAATCGACGCCGTGAACCTCAGAATGAAGAGAGGAAGCCATTTCACCATTATTGCCGTGGCGGAAGGCGCCATATCTGTGGAGGACTCGAAGCTTTCAAAGAAAGAAAGACTCAAAAAGATGGAGAAGAGCAAATTCCCCTCTGTTTCTTACGAGCTTGCGGATCAGATCAGCCAGGCCACCGGCCAGGAGGTCAGGGTCACGGTGCCCGGCCACACCCAGAGAGGCGGAAGTCCCTGCCCTTACGACAGAGTGTTTGCCACAAGGCTCGGAGCCGAGGCCGGGAACCTTATTCTGAAGGGTGAGTACGGCTTCATGGTGGGCTACAAGAGCCGTGAGATAGTCAAGGTATCTCTGGAGGATGTGGCAGGAAAACTCAAGGCGCTGGATCCTGAGGCAGGCATCATCAAGGAAGCAAAGATGGTCGGCGTCTCTTTCGGGGACTGAAGAATATGGCTTATCAGGCGTTATACCGCAAATACCGCCCGCTTACATTTTCGGATGTATGCGGGCAGGATCATATAATACGAGCTCTTACCGGACAGCTTAAGAGCGGGAGTACAGGTCATGCCTACCTTTTCTGCGGTACCAGAGGTACCGGGAAGACCACGGTGGCTAAAATCCTGTCCAGGGCGCTCAATTGCGAGCACCTTGAGGGGGCGGACCCCTGTAATTCCTGCCCTGCCTGTGAATCCATACTGAAGGACAGTTCTCTTTCCGTGTTTGAGGTGGATGGCGCTTCCAACACCGGCATTGATAATGTGCGGCAGATAATAGAGGCAGTGCAGTATCCTCCCCAGAGTGGGAAAAAGAAGGTATTCATCATAGACGAAGTGCATATGCTCTCGCCTCAGGCATTCAATGCACTGCTGAAGACCCTGGAGGAACCGCCTGAATATGCGGTATTCATCCTCTGTACCACTGATCCCGGGAAAGTGCTTCAGACTATAGTATCCCGCTGCCAGAGGTACGATTTCAGGCATATCCCCCTGGCGGTCATAGCGGACCGGCTGTCGGAGATCTGCAGGCTGGAGGGCATAGATGCGGATGAGAACGCCATCAGATATATAGCGTCGGCGGGGGATGGCTCATTGAGGGACGCCTTAAGTCTCCTTGACGAGTGCCGCGCCTATGGGGGCGGTTCAAAGATCACCTATGAGGAGGCCCTTAACGCCCTTGGCGCAGTAGACACCACGGTCTTCGGCGAACTCCTGGGGGCCATGAAAAACTCGGACATCCCCGGAGCGCTTGACATCATCGCGAGGATAACCTCTGAGGGCAGAGAGATAGGCAAATTTGTAAATGACTACACCTGGTATCTGAGAAATGTCATGCTGGTCAGCGTATCGGGAGGTGATGTCAGCGGACTTGACGAGGTCCTGGGTATTTCCCCCGAGAATCTGGGTAAGATGCAGGAAGACGCCGAAGATACGGAATTGTCTCAGCTTATCGGATATATCCGCGCTTTTGCCGCTCTGTCCGGCAGGATTCGTTATGAAGCCCAGAAGAGGATACTGGTGGAGTGCGAGATGATCAGTCTCATGACCGGGTCCGGAGCGGAGGCGCCCGTGAAGACCGCGGCAGCGGCAGGGAGGATACCCTCGGCGACACGGAAGTCCGCAGCCACGGCTTCCCGCAGATCCGGAGCAGAGGGTGTGGATCCCGCCACGATCGAAGCCGAACCTAAAACGCCGTCGCCGGAGAAAGCCGCAGTGCCCGCGTCCGAACCCGCAGAGCCTGCGCCGGAGAAAGCCGCAGCGCCTGCGTCCGAACCTGCAGGACTGTCTGCACCGGAGAAACCTGCAGAGCCTGCGTCTGAACCCGCAGAAACGCCTGCACCGGAGAAAGCCGTAGCGCCTGCGCCCGAACCCGCAGAGCAGCCTGTAGCGGAGAAACCCACAGAGCCTGCGCCCGAAACTCCCGAACCTGCCGGATCCGGACAGGCCGGGACTCCTGCTCCGGATATCGCAAACGGAGCCGCGGCAGTACTCATTGACGATTGGGAAGCGGTAGTCAGGTCTGACGACGACCCTCTTGAGCGGATGTGCCTCAGTACCGCCGATATACGTGTTAATGGCGACCGGGTGACCATCATCCAGCAGAATGCGCTGTATACGGAACGGCTCAGGAGAGATGTGGAACATGTGAGGAGCGTCCTTGAGAAATATGCCGGCTGCCCTCTCAGAGTTACGGTCACGGGAGATGCGGAGGAAGCAGCCCCGGAGGAAAAACCTCAGGCTGACGACGTTGTGAGTGAACTTGCGGACGTCCTGGGCGTCCCTGTTGAAGAAGAGGATTAAGGAGGAAGAGATGTCAAAAAGAGGCGGGGGATTCCCCATGGGAGCCATGCCCGGAAACATGTCAAACATGCTCAAGCAGGCGCAGAGAATGCAGCGCAGGATGGAAGAGCAGCAGGAAAAGCTGGCAGGGACGGAATTTACAGGGACTTCCGGCGGCGGAGTGGTGACGGTCGTGGTTATGGGAGACAAGAAGATCAAATCTCTGTCCATCAAGCCCGAAGCGGTCGATCCCGAGGATGTGGAGATGCTGGAGGACACCATCGTTGCCGCCCTGAACGACGCTTTTACCCAGGTGGACGAAGCCGCTGCCGGCATAATGGGATAATTGGATACCTATAATTCATCCATAAACAAACTGACAGATGAATTGTCGAGGCTTCCCGGGATAGGGCAGCATACGGCTCAGAGACTTGCGTTTTACCTGATCTCCCAGCCCAGGGAGCGGGTTCAGAGCCTTTCGGAGGCTCTTATTAACGCCCGGGACAACGTCCGGTACTGCAGGGAGTGTATGAATCTTACGGATTCCGAGCAGTGTCCCGTGTGTTCCGACGGAAAACGGGACCACAGTATCATCATGGTGGTGGAAAATCCCCGGGATCTGGCGGCTTACGAACGGACAGGGCGGTACAGGGGGGTTTACCATGTGCTGCACGGCACCATTTCTCCCATGATGGGGACCGGACCCTCGGATATCAGGCTTAAGGAGCTGATGGAGAGGATCTCCCGGGAGGATATCGCCGAGGTCATAATAGCTACAAATTCGAGCCTTGAGGGCGAGACCACAGCCATGTACATTTCAAGGCTGGTCAAGCCCGCAGGTGTCAGGTGCACCAGGATCGCAAGCGGGGTTCCCGTTGGCGGGGATCTGGAAAATATAGATGAGGTTACTCTCCTCCGGGCTCTGGAGGGGCGGAAGGAACTGTGAAAAAGGAGGTCATTATGAGCATCAGGTTCAGTGAATCGGAATTTGGGACTACCGGGGATGGGAGAAAGTGCAGAGCTGTATCTCTGGACAATGAAGCGGGTTTTGGCATTACCGTTCTGGATTACGGCGCGACCCTTCAGAGCTTCAGGGCTCCTGACAGCAATGGCAAGGTTTCCGATGTGGTTCTCGGCTATGACTCTGTTTCCGGTTATGAGAACGGGACGGTCTTTTTCGGAGCAACGGTCGGCCCTAACGCAAACCGTATAGGAGGCGCGAAGTTCAGCATTGACGGAACGGAGTACAGCCTCAAGGTAAATGACGGTCCGAACAATCTCCATTCGGATGAGACCAACGGTCTTCACAAGAGATACTGGGATATGGAGACGGATCAGGAAAAAGGGACGGTCACTCTTTCCATAAAGTCCGGCGATATGGACATGGGATTCCCCGGAAATAAGGACATCACCGTGACCTACACCCTTCTCGCAAACGGCGTTTCCATAAAGTACCATGTTACTTCCGACAAGAAGACGGTGGTGAACCTGACGAATCACTCTTATTTCAATCTTGCGGGAGAGGATTCGGGAAGGAATGTGGACAGCCACAGAGTGACCCTTAACGCGTCTTCATTTACCCCGGTGGGAGAGGGCTCGATACCCACGGGTGAACTCAGGAAGGTATCAGGCACGGTATTTGACTTTACGGGCTCCCGCACCATCGGTCAGGATGTAAATAAGGACGATCCTCAGCTGAAGATAGTCGGCGGCGGTTATGATCACAATTTCTGCATTGACGGCGAGACCGGTGTAATGAGGGAGGCCGCGGTTATACGCGAAGCTCTTTCCGGACGGGTAATGAAGGTCATGACCGATCTTCCCGGGATCCAGCTCTACACCGGCAACTTCCTTGATAACGAGTCCGGCAAGGGCGGAAACATATATCCCAGGAGAGCGGCTCTCTGTCTCGAGACGCAGTATTATCCTGATTGCGTGAACCAGGACGCTTTTGAAAAGCCTTACTTCGGGCCCGAAAAGCCCTGCGATACCGAGACCAGGTATATCTTCGAGTAATGCCCGACAATATCCATCTGGTAAAAGAAAATGAAGGCAGCGACGATCATTTAAAGTGGCGTCTCAGGCAGCACAGGCTGGGTTACCTGAGAAGGGCGCTTCTGGTCGTTGCTGCCGTGATCGTTGTTGCCGTCATAGTCTATGTGAGGTACCGCCTCCGGGAATATGATACCTGCGCGATAATAAAGGCTTATGACATGAAGGTGGGAGCCTCATCCTCCTATCTGAGCCTTGGTGACAGTCTCCTGTGGTACGGCAGGGACGGCGCGGGATGCGTGGATCCGGAGGGAAAGACCAGATGGAACATCACTTATGACATGCAGAATCCAAGGGCGGTTACCGCCGGAAAGGCGGGAGCTGTCTGTGACAGGGACGGGAGTGTTATCTATTCTTTTTCGGAGGAGACTCCCGGAACGGAGATAATGTGTCTTAAGCCGGTAAGCCGGATAGCGGTCTCCGAGGAAGGGTTTGTGGCCGCGGTCATGGATGAGACCGCTGTGACCTGGATATATCTGTATGACAACGGGGGAAATGAGATCGCGAGATTTAAGACCACCATGCAGGCTTCGGGTTATCCGGTGGCCATGGCCGTCTCTCCCAACGGCAGACTGGTGGCTGTGTCCTACCTTTCCGTAAGGGGGGATGAGATACAGACGGACATTGCATTCTATAATTTCGGCGGAGTCGGCCAGAACATGACGGATAATCTTGTGAGCGCCTATAATTACAAGGATATCGTCGCTCCCACCCTCAGGTTCATTTCCAATGACACCTGCGTTGCGGTTTCCGACAGCCGGATAATGTTCTATCGCGGCGCCGAAAAACCGGTGAGCCAGGGTGAGACCATTATCAACGACGAGATACTCACTGCGGTTTTCGGAGATAATTGCGCCGGATTCGTGTTCAAGTCCACCGAGACCGGACAGGCTTACAGACTCGATGTATACGGAGACAGCGGGACCATCCTCTTTTCAAAGGATTTTTCCATAGAGTACAGGGATATCCTGCTCAGGGACGGATATATCTATGTTTACAATGAGACGGACTGCATGATCCTGACCGGAAAAGGAAGGCTGAAATATGACGGAAACCTGGGGATAGGGGCTCATGTGCTCATCCCCACCGGAGCGACCCTGAGGCACTTCACCATCTATGGCGAAGGGCGGGCCTATACGGCGGAACTCAGATGATGCCATGGATCATGGGGGCTGTGTTTGCCCTTGTATTTGTCTTCAGAGTCAGGTCCGGGTGGAGACGCGGGGCCATAAGGGAATTCTTTTCCCTCCTTAAGTTTGTTCTTGCGCTGATATGTCTCTGGCTTGTGTGGATCGGATACACCTTTATCAGGGAAGGCGACTTCTTTAAGCTGATAATACCTGCCGGCGGCATCGGCATCATTACGTATGTCTTCAGGCTTGTGGGAAAGATCGGATACACTCTGACAGGTCTCAGGGAAGCGGGACCCGTGCGGCTCGTGGACTCCCTTGCCGGCGCTTTCATTGGAGCCGCGGAGGCTCTTCTCCTGCTCTGGTTCATGAAATACTTCCTGAACCTGTAAGGAATTGTCTGCCCCATTCAGGGCATAAAAAACTCCCCGAGCTGGGCTCGAACCAGCAACCCTTCGGTTAACAGCCGAATGCTCTACCATTGAGCTATCGAGGAAAATAAAAAATATGACCCCCGCTATGCGGTGGTGTTTAAAAGGCGACACCCGGAATCGAACCGGGGATACGGGTTTTGCAGACCCTTGCCTTACCGCTTGGCTATGGCGCCTTACACAAAGAGAATTATACCATAAATATGATATTCGGCAAACAAAATATTTATCGCCTGTCAAACATACGGCTCCTC